>OLSO01000624.1_pt1 | contig 33526 bp, 48 predicted proteins | sample 1672441 | NCBI WGS metagenome assembly OLSO01 (sample SAMEA3136686, study PRJEB25190) | human gut metagenome | biome: human gut; feature: human-associated habitat; material: faeces | place: Austria | collected 2013 | reverse complement strand
GAGCAGCGGTCTCCAAAACCGCGTGCCGAGGGTTCGAATCCTTCTACCCCTGCCATCCATATCCGAAAAAAAATCATTGTGTTGCCTATCGGCTTGATAGTTGCAGACTTTATTTTTTCTCGGTAAAACAGAAAGCCCCCACCGGGCAAACCGGTGGGGGCTTTTATTTGTTATGCCACGGCAATGCCGGTGCAGTTATCGGGGTCAACGTATACCTCGGTCGCGGCAATCATCTTGATAAGTTCCGCACGGTCTGTGCCGTCTTTGACGGTCAAGCCCATTGCAAGGGCGAGGCTTTCCAGTTCGTCGGTTTCCATTTCTTCCAGCATCGAGGTGGCGAGGTGGGTTTTGACTTTCCCGCCGACCGCTGCCACGACGTCCTCTTTCGTTTCCTCCGTGAACTGCGCCAGCCATTCGGCAAGTTTCTTTTGCAGTCCTTTCGGGCAGGGCACACCGCACAGCAAAGCGTTTTTCAAAATGCTGGTACACTCATACAAAATATACATAAGGCAGAAAAATTCCGCAATGCCCAGATTTGTGACGTTTGCAGCGGCAAGCGCCTGGCGCACCTCTTCGCTGACGAATCCGAACGACAGCACATCGACGTGCAGCAGCATATCGACCACCACCAAAAACAGGATAGACAGCACCATGGCGACCTTGCGAATGCCACCGTCAATGCCTACCGAACTGTTCCAACGGCGGTATTTGGCCGCGCGCAACGCGCCCAGCGCGGTATCCATGACGACGGCAATCGCCGCCAGCTTAACGAACAGATTGTTCGCGGTTGCGATATAATTTGCGAGAAAAACGTTGAAATTCATTTTCTGTCCTCCGTTACACATACTTTGCGCAGTACAGGCCGCGCGCGGTCAATTCGAGTTGCTGCGCCAGCTTGTAGAACTGCACAGCGTCGCCGTTGCTTACCGGGCCCACCGTGATGATCTGCTGGGTCAGCGTCGTGCTATCGTCGTCAGTATCGTTCGCGTTGTCGGCGTTGCTGCCGCTGGTTTTCGTGTAGCCGTTCAGCCCTGCCGCCTGCATAATGCCGGGGTAGTCGCGGTAACAGACGTCGCAGTCCAGCTTGTTTCCAAAGCCCTTGATGCCCAGCGCGTTCGTGCTGGAATACTGCCACAAACCGTTCTGCACGGCGTTGGTGTCGGTGGCGGTGTAGGCAGCTTCCCACTTGTCGAAGCTCGACAGCGCGGACAGGTTTGTGTAATTCAGGAAGAAGTCGCGCGAACAGTAAACGGCGGCGTAGTAGCCCAGCTTTTCCAGCTTCGACAGTGCCGCCGAAATCATCGCGGTGTTGGTTGCCTTGACCTGTGCGCGGGTGCGCCCGCTGCCGTCCTTGCCGGTGTTAAACGGCTCGTATTCCACATCGTAATAAATGGGGTATGCGAACTTGTGACCTTTCAGCAGGGCGGCAACCTGTTCGGCGGTGATCTCTGCCGCTGCTGCGCTTTCGTCGTAACAGTAGAAATATACGCCCATGGGGATGCCGTACTTCTCACACTCTCGGATATTGCGCAGGAACTGCCCATCCGTCCACAAGCCGCCTTTGCCGTGGCGGGCAGAATAGCCCGCGCGCAAAATGGCAAAGCCGGGCGACGTGCCGCCGTTGACGCGCCGCAGCTCCGTCGCCACGGTCGCCCAATCAACAGTACCCTGATGGTGGGAAAAATCTGCGCCATAAATTTTAGACATAGTTTTTTACCTCGTATGTTGTTATTCGCGGCACATTTCTGTCGGTTGGCTTTCGTCTGTGTCCGCCACCAGTGCCGCGTATTTTGCCGTAAACTCTTTATAAGCTGCTTCCGTGCCGTCAGCCAGCCCCGCTTCCACAAGGGCTTCATGCTGCGCGTCAGTCAGTGCCGCCGCATCTTCCAGCAGGTCGGCGGCGCGACGCAGTTCAGGACTGCGCTGCATCGGTTTCGGCGACGGTCTCCACGTCTGCCGGGGTGTAGCCGCATTCTTTCGCGGCAGCAGCTTTCAGCTTGTCCACCTCTGCCGTGTAGGTCTTGAATGCGGTGATCGCCGGTCCGTCGGTCTTGCCCGCCAAAAAGTCGGCGAATGCTTCGCGCTGGATCTTGTTTTCTTCGTTTTTGGTGTAGCCCGCGCCTTCAATCAGCATAGGCACCAGCTTTTCGTATTTCTGGCGCGGGGTTTCTGCCATCATTTCAACGGTGGTATTTTTTGCATTTTCCATTTTGGCCTTCCTCCAATGGTCGCGCGATGCCCGGCAGTACAAAAAGCTGCGTGAACAGCCCGTCCATGTGCAGCAGTACCCGCCGCGCGTTTCGCCGTGTGTAGGTTGCTCGAGTGCTCACGTATGAGCCGCGAATATCTTCGCCGGTCGGTATCTTCCCGGCGTCGTATAGACGCCGCATGGCTTTAATCTTCTGCCGCCAGCGGGTCGTTTTTCTGCCCATCGGCAAGCGCACAACTGCGCCGCTGTCTGACAGAAAATAGCGCGTTTGGCAATACCGAAACGGCTTATTGATGGGCACTATTTTGGTTTTCGCTGTGTTCAGCTGCAAGCCCTTGGCTTTCAGCTCCGGCGTTATCGCCGCCAGTGCCGCCCGCAGAACTTCCCGGCTTTCCGCCAGTATCCACCTGTCGTCCATGTAGACGCCCACTGCCTCAACCCCCGGCGTGTTTTCAAGCCGATGGTCGCAGCGGTTGACGTAGTTGACCGCAAGCGTTTGATTCAGCGGGCTGCCCAGCCCTATGCCCACGTCGCCGCCCGGCTTGACCTCTTGGCATAGCAGACGCATAAGACGGGCGTCTGTGCATTTCTCGGCGACGTCGCCCAGCGCTTCCGCCTTGACGATACTACCGAAAAAGTCGTGGAAATCCAGCAGCGCGATTGCGCCCCGGTTGTTGCCGTGGTGGTCGTAGTACCTGTGCAGGGCAGTTTCCAGCCGGTCGGCTGCAAAGTCTGTGCCTTTCCCGGTCTGGCTTGCGCCGTTGTCGTAAATTAGCGAGCGCGTAAGCATCGGCACCAGCATTTCGCTGTTGATTGCCGTCTGCACTACGCGCTCGCCGAATCTATGACTTGTGATAGCTCGCAGGTGTCCACGCTCACATATCACAAAATGGTTGGTCTTTTGGTGGCAGCTCTTCCCCTTTTCAAGCCTTGTGTGGATTTCTGCCAGATTTAGCAGTAAATTCGCATAAAACCGGCGCACGCTGTCCTTCCAGTAGACACCTTTCCGGCATTTCCGGGCGGCTGCGTACAGGCTTTTATAGCTGATAACCCGGTCAAAATCGTTTGCCGCTACAAGGGCGGCGGTCTGCTTTTGTTTTCGATGTTGTTGCCTCCGTTCGTATCGTCTGTCGTGTCTTTCCTTGCTTGTCATTTTGGTGGCTCCGTATAGTCTTATATGGTGCGGTATCTGGACTACTGGGCGGCAGGCCATGCAGCTGGCGGTTGCCGCGCCGCCAGTCATGCAAGAAGCGTCCGACCTGCCGCATCGGACTTGCAGCCTTTCAGCAGACTGCGCCTTATTTAGCCGTTTCCGGCAAGGTCTCCCACTCCTTTGCGGTATGCTCTGTCTTTTAGGCGGTTTCCGCCCTACTCGTAATACTGGCCGAACCGCAAATCTCAGGGGCACGCCGAACGAATTGCTCGCATTGTTGTTGTTGCTGTTGCCGTTGTTGTTGACATTACAGAAGTTAGTGCTGTTTCCGGCAGAAGCCGCAGCAAGCCACCAGTTGACGCGCGAAACAGCGGAAAACCCGTAGGATTATTCTTTCGGTGTGCGCACCGTGTCGCTTGCCTGCCAACCCTTCAGGACGTCCACCAGCTTGTTGATTTTTTCGCAAATTTTCCCGAATCTTTCAACAAGGTTTTTCGGGCTGCCGTTCAAATCGGTTTCGCACAGCGTTTCGAGGCAATATCTGAAATGGTCGGCAAGCCCTGCGCAAGCGCCCAGCGCTTTATATTGCAGTTCTCGGCGGGTGGCGAGGGCTGTTTCATCTTTAGGGAAAATGTAATTTGCCGCCTTGATGTACCAGCAAATTTGTTGCGCCATCTGAATGCCCGGAACCGCAACGGTATATTTCCATTTCGGCTCCACAAGTCTGCGATTCATCAACACGCGGGTTGTATCTGCGCGAACTTCGTCGCATAAAACCAGAAATTCCATGCGGCTTTGCTTGCGGTTGCGTTTTTGTACGCTCATTTTTTTTAACTTCCTTTCGCCGCCCTCATTCCGCCGCATAAAGCGGCGAGATGGGCGGCGCAGATTCAAGATGTGAAAAAGCTCAGGGGCACGCCGAACGAACCGCTCGCATTGTTGATGTCGCTGTTGCCGTAGCTGTAGACATTACAGAAGTAAGTGCTGTTTCCGGCAGAAGCCGCAGCAAGCCACCAGTCGACGCGCTCTCCGCCGTTTCCTTTGCGCTTGATGAAGTGCTTCGACGACCCGGCGAACAGCGGCAAATGCACGTTGACGCCGCCGCCGTTGCTCCATCCGCTTTCGCCCCAGCCCGCTGTGCCGAAAACCTCGATCGGCGTCAGCAGAACGGCTTTTCCGCGGCTGTACCACGACCAGTCGTTACTATTGTTCAATGTTCCGCTGCCGCTGTACCGCTTTTCCAGCAAGCCGCGCATTTCGATAACGTGGGCACGGATTTCTGCCGGTACGGTGGGGAAAATTGTGTTTTGCAGGGTGCTGAACAGCGCGGACGCGCGGTAGGGGTTAGGTTCTGCGCTCGTGCCGTTGTTGGTGTTGCTGCTGCGCATCTGGTATGTAGTGGAAAGGCAGTCGCGAGACACCCACAAAATGTGATGCCCGGCTTCCTGATCGCCGCTGCCGAAATACGGGTCGATGCCTGCAATCTCCATGATGACGATTTCGCCGGTCGTCAGTGTCACGGTTTTGTAATCGCCGATACGCAGCCCGGTAAAGTCGCCCTTTTTCGTCTTGGTGCTGATTTCATCCCATGCCAGGGCGATTTCCTTGCCGTAGTTGTAGGGGTTGGCGGCTTCGTTTTCCGCCCACGCCCGCAGCTGTTCGGCAGTGATGGTCTTGTCGCCGTCGTCGGTCGTGACAACGATTTTATACGCAGACGCCACCGCGTCCGCGCCGGGTAAGCTGTTCAAAAGCATTTTTCAAACCTCCGTTATAAAAATTTGATTTTCTGGGTTGCTGTGTAGGCTGTGCCGTCTGCCGCGGTGTAGGCTTCGCCGTCCGGCGTCATTACCGCCGTGACGACCTTGCCCGCCTCTATGTTGCGGACGAAATCAGCAAGCACCGCTTGCAGGTCTTGCCCATCGGCAGCGCCCAGCAGCGTGCCCACATTCCCGGATTTTGCACTAAGTGCAAAATCGGCTGTGCCCGCTGTGTTTGCGTGGATTTCGCCAGCCTCGACCGCTGCGGTCAGCTTGCCGATAAGCCCGCGCGCGGTGTCGATTTTGTCTGTCAGCAGCCCCACGGTGTCGCCGTCGATGAGGGTGCGCAACTCTGCAAGATAGTCCCTGATTTTGTCCGTTGCGTCGGTCGCGGCGTCCTTGACTGTCTTGTCGGCGGTGTCGGCGTCGGATTTAACGGTATCGACCAGATTTTTCAACGTGGCGCCAATCTGCTGTTTCGTCAGCTTGACCCACTCCGTGAAATCCGCTTCGCTGCCCGCCTTAAACTCCGCGAGATCGGCAAGCACCTGTTTATAAAACGATTCCGTGTCAAGGTGCTCGACCGGGAACACCGGCACGCCGCAGACGTCAGGATCCAGCCTGGTGTCGGTAATTTGTGCTTGCGTGATCTCGGTGCAGCCCGCCGGGACGTAAATATCGCAGATTTTCAGGTCGTAGGTTTCTGCGTTGCGCGTGACCGCCGGGGCGGTCGGGGTTGCGGCATATTCTCCCTGTACAATGACGGCGTAAGCCTCATTACTCGACAAATCAAGCCGCACCATAAGGCTGTCGTACCTGTTCAGGCTGCCGTCTGCCGTGTTGATGGGCAACGAAAACGGCGTGCTGTTTTTGTACAGTACGCCGTTAATCCACGCATGACCCGCGCCGTGCGTGACGCTCATATCGCCGCTTGTGGCGGTTGTCGCCAGCTCGCCGTTATAGACGCCGTTGCCGACCAGCAGGGCGACGAACTCATACAAAAAAGCGGCTGTGTATTCCTGCCCATCAAGGAAGCCGCTGCTTTCCGCTGCGTTGCTCTTTGTGGGCATAGCCTGTTCTGCTGTATCGCTCATGCTATTGTATCCTCCAAATTGTAGGCTTCTGGGGCGGGTGTTCCCAGCGTAGGCGTTACGGTCAAGGCGTTGCTTTCGTAGACCTCCTCCACCTCCGTGATCCGCTGGTCGGTCTCCATGCCCCACGCGGTAATTTGCCCGGTCACAATGTCGCCCAGCTTCCAATCCACCATATAGGCAAATTGTGAGGTTGATTTTATGCCGGTTTCAAGGGCGGCGGTAGGCTGGTTCTCTTTCAGCTTATCCCGTCCCCGCTGGGCGAGCGCCGCGCGGTATTCCGCCGCGCTCTGGTCGCCCTGTTGCAGGTCGCGGGCGTCTACCAGCAGTTCGCGCCGGTCTGCGCCGTTGGTTTCGTCCACCTCCACGCAAATGCGGGCGTCGCCCTCGCCCTCGCCGTAAACAAGGGCATAGTTTTTCGCGTTGGTGTAATTCTCGGTATATTTCGGGTCGTCTACGTTGTTGTAGCCATCATCGTCCACGCCGTCAGAAAAAACAACGCGGTTGTTTTCTTCCTGCCGGACGGTACGGTCAACGCCGTTGTAAACCTCGAAATATAGACAGCGGGCGTCCACGTCGGCGAACACCCGGTAGCCCAGACCGCCCGCGCGCGCCAGCGCCTCGGTTACGGTCAGCAGGTTTTTCCGGCTGATTTGTGCTTGTATGGTGGGTGTATATCCGCCCGCCTGCGGCAGCTTGATGGACAACGTGCGCTGTGTCCGTCCGTACTGTTCCGCGACCATTTTGCGCATTGCTGCCTCAATAGTGCCGTTGATGTTGTAGACGTCACGGACGCCCGCGTCCGCGAGCTTTGCCGCCAGAAAGCGCCCTGTAATAACAAGGTCGCCGGTCTGTACTTGGATACCCTCGACCACCGCGCCGTCCTTTCGGTCGTCGCGCAAAACGATCTGCCCATATTTCACCAGCCCGAAATAATCGGGGCTGGTGTGCAGCTCAAATTCGCCCGGTTCAAAATACTTTGCCCGCCAGCGCAGACTTGTGTATTTTCCCAGATCGAAAACCAGCGTCAGATCGGGGGCAAAAAACGACAAAATAGGATTTTCCGCCATCATGCACCCCCATAACTCTGCCGGTGCCAGATTTGTACCTGCAAGGATTGTTCGCCGGTCGCTGCGCCGTATCGGTACAGGTTTTCGCCCGGTTGCAGCTGTAACCAGCGGACGGGCCATGCCGCCCGGTTGGTGATCTCGGTCTCGACGCCGCCGCGTGTCAGCATAATGTGCATATTGTTCCGGCTGGTTGTCACGACAATTTTGTCGCCATTGTGCATATCAAACGGCTTGCCGTCCGTGCCGATTTTGAGCGTTTTCTGCCGCTTGACGTCTGTCAAGTAGGGGTTTTCGACCTCGCCGGTCGCCGTGAACACAATACGCAGCGCTTGCGCGGCGCTGCTGGGGTTGACGATGGTCGCAAGCAGATTTGCAACGTGTTCGGAAATTTTGAACGGGCTGTGGAACGTCAGCGGGAATTTGAACAGGCTGCGCCAAGCCGCCATCGTCGTGAACTCTTCTTCCGGGTCGTAGAACAGCGGATCCGCGCACAACAGTTTTACGGTCAGGTCGCGCACGATGCCGGTCGGCGGCAGCTCCCACCCCTCCGGGCGGTAGGTTGCCACGCGGCAGCTACCGTCGTCGCGGTACACCATAAGCGTACCGTCAACGCCCTTTTGAAAAACAGCGTCCAGCTGGTCGCGTATGACGTCATAGTTTGACATAACGACTGCCCGGATTATGGGGTGGCGTTCGTCTTGGCTCTCGCCCTCGACCGTCACGCCATTGACGCCGGTGTTTTTACTGGTTTCGTTTGTGTAGTCGGCTGCGCCGATGTCCTCCACGTCCTGCAAAAAAACAACGTCGCCATAGTCAAACGTAATAGCGCGCCCGGTGGCGCTGTTTCTGCAAACAACTTTCAAGGCTGCACCACCTCACTTTCGAATTGCGCGCACTGCCTGCCGGGTTGCTTCGCGGGTCTCGCGGGCGGCTTCCGCAGGGCTTAGTGCTTTCGGGCTGTGATATTCGTTATGCTGCTCAATCAGCGGGCCGGTGTGCTGCAACGCCGCCAGCCGTTCGTCAAGGATTGCCGCCAGCTCGCTGTAAAAGCTCGACAGGGGCAGAACTGCTTCCGCGCCAGCCTCGCCGCCACCCAGCAGGGTGTCGCCCATGCTGCCAAAAATCTGCGCACCGTTTAGGATGCCGCCCTGCTTGTACCAGCTGACGCCGATTTTCGGCACACTGGGCGGGTTAAGGGAAAAGCTGCCAGACACGGAAAAGTGCGGCAGTTTAATCGGCGGCAGGCTCCACGAAAAATTGAACAAGTTTTTGATGTTGGCTATGCCCTGTGACACAGCGCTGCGGGCGGCTTCGATTTTGGACGCGAACGCACTGCGCACACCGTCCATAATGTTCGATACTGTCGAGGCTGCGCCGGACAAGCCGGGAAACTGGCTGTTGATGTTCTGGACGCCCTGCGCCACCGCAGCGCGGGCGGCTTCGATTTTCGACGAAAAGAACCCGCGCACGCTCTCCATGACGTTCGACACGGTGGTCTTGGCTGCGTCCAGCAAGTTGAACTTCGCCACGATTGCAGACAATTTTCCGCCCGTCAAGTTGTCGATGAACGTAAAGCCCGCCGTGTGTAAACTCTTGATAGTCTCGAAAGTTGCCGCTACTGTGCCCTTGATGCCACCACCGTTCTGGGTGTAGGCATTCTGGATATTGGCCAGCTTTTCGGATACCGTCGCGCGGGCGGCTTCCATGCCTTTGCTTGCAAGGCTGCCGACCGCCGTCATTGCCGACGACCAGCCCGATTGAATTGCCGAGCCAACCGTGTTCACGACGTTGCGGAAACCCTCGCACCTGTTATACAGCAGCGTAAAAACCGCGATAGCGCCCACAATGGCAGCGACAGCAATGCCGATTGGCGAGGTCAAAAAGCCGATTGCCGCCGACAGTGCAGGCATTGCCACGCCGCCGATGGTAGAAATCAGACTGCCCGCCTTGCTTGCCACACCGATGACCGTCGTCACAGCGCCGGGAACTTTACCCAGAAAGCCGATAAATTTGCCGCCCGCTGTCACTATCGAGCCGATGCCGGTCACGACCTTGCCCGCTGTAATTAGTGCGGGCGCGGCAGCTGCTACCACAAGCCCAACCTGCACGATGGTCTTTTTCTGTCCATCGTCGAGGCTGCCCAGCCATGTAATGACCTCCTGAACCTTTGCAATTATGTCGTTGATGGTGGGCAGCATAATGTCGCCCAGCGAAATGCCAACATTTTGCAGTGAGGTTTTCATTTTTTCCGCTGCCGTGGCGGTCGTATTTTCGACCGTCTCGAAAGCCGTCGCGGTCGTTCCGGCGCTCTGCTGCATCTGATCCATTGCGCCGTTAAAATCTGTTGCGTGCTGCACAAGAGTTGCGGCAGCTTTGCCCGCTTCCTGCGAGCTGAACATATCCGCCATAGACTTGCCGGAAGCGTCGGCGGATTCCTGCAAGATGCTCAGAACGTCGGTCAGGCTCATGCCAGAATCCATCAATTCCTTAAAGCTCTGCCCGGTTTTCTTTTTCAGGGTGTCGCTTGCGGTGCTGCCACTCTTGCCCAGCTCGTTCAACATACCGTTGATGTATGTCGTGGATTCCGCCGTGGCGATACCGTTTTTTGTGGTAGTCACATAGGCGCTTGCAAGGTTATCCAGATTGACGCCGTACATTGCCGCCGTTGGAATAACCTTGCCCATGCTACTGCCTAGCTCGGCAACGGTGGTTTTGCCTAAATTCTGGGTGGTAATCAGGCGGTTGGAAATATCGTCCGCCGACCCAGCCGTGCCGCCGTATGCGTTCATGATGGTGGTCAGCGTGTCGATTGCGGTTGCTGAATCGGTAAAGCCCGCCTTTGCCAGCTTTAGCGAATCGCCCACGAATGCAACGGCGTCGCCGGTATCCTGTCCGGCAGAAATAGCGCTGTAGGTTGCTTCCGCAATGTCCGTTGCACTGACGCCGTACTGGTTGGACACGTCCATGATTTGCTTTTTCAGTTCGTCTGCGGATACTTGGTTAGTGTCGGCGATTGTCGTCAGCTTTGCAAAGCTGGTTTCAAAATCGACCGCCATTTTCGCGCTTGCAGTTCCGGCAGCGGTGGCGGCAGCAGAAACAGGGGTCAGGGATTTGCCCACGCCCTCAATTTTTCCGCCCACGTCCTTGATGGACTCGCCCGCAGTTTCGACTTTTTTGCCGAACTCCTGCATTTGCTCGCCAGCGTGAAGCACGACCTGCTGAACAACGCCGCCGAATTGCTGCTGTTCTTCTTCAAGGCTTTTCAGCTTTGCGCGGGTGTTCTCAATTTCAAGCTGAAACTGCATATATGCGCCTTGGTCGATTTCGCCAGCCTTATACTGCTGCGCGATCTGGTCTTGCATAGATTCCAGACGCATCAACTTATCCCGCGTATTCTCGACAGAATTGCCCAGCGCCGTCTGCTTTTCTTTCAGCAGTTCGGTGTTTGTTGGGTCGAGTTTCAGCGCTTTGTTTACATCTTTCAACGTGGAGTTGAATTTCTTCGCCTCGGCGTTGACGGACTGCAATGCCTTGTCAAGCCCTTGTGTTTCGCCGTTAAATTCGACAGTAATGCCCTTGATACCCTTTGATGCCATGTTTTATTCCTCCCTTCAACCGTATTTTTTGTGCAGCTTCGCCGTTTCCGGCTCGGTCTGCGTAAGACGCCAGGCATTTTTCAGCCACTTGCGACCGTCCGGCGTCTGTGCGCGGTTGTAAACAACAGCGTCGTGAAATAACGCCCAAAAGTCCAGAATCATGAGATTCTGGACTTGAAAAAGGGATATTCCCGCATATTCCGCTACTGCTTTTTCGCGCACGGTGGAAATGTCGAAATATACCCCCTCCGTACCCTTTTCGGGGTAATAGGGGGTGTTTAGTTTGGGTCAGCTTTCCTTTCGGCGCGCAGCCAATCCATGAAAGCGGTGATAAACTCGACCAGCTGGTCAACGTCCAGCCAACTTTCCACCATTTCCGGCGTGACCCGGAAGCCTGCCGTATTTTTGGCAATGATTTTTGCAACGACTTCAATCAGCTTGCGGTCGTCGTTGCCGACTTCTTCCAGCTCGCGCAGGGTTTTCAGCTTCGGCGGCTCAATCTTCAGCACGTTGTCGCCGCCGGGCTGCTGGAACTCAAAATAGCGCGGTTTTACGTTCGCAACGGAAAACATACGGTAAAGCCCCCTTATTCGGTCACAAGTTCGTCGTCCACGATGACCAGCGTGCCCTCTTTGTCGAGGGTGTCCGCTGTGATCTCGCCGTCCACGGTGGTTTCGTTGTCCGGGTCGAACGCCAGCGACAGCGTGCCGGTGTTCTTGCCGGTGACGGTCACACGCAGCTTGCGCCCATCATCGCGGGTATGTACGAAGCGGTACAAGTATTTTTTCTTCTGGTTGTTCGACAGCCCGCCGATCTTGAAAACGCGGTGCCCCGCTTTGCTGGTTTCGTCAATGCGGGCGGTCTGCACAAGCGCCTGAATCCACGTTTTTGCCCACGTGATCAGCCCGGTTTTCAGGGTGACGGTTTCGGACGTCAGGACGGTTTTCTTGACACGCCCCTTGTCGTCCTCCACGGTCTTGCTGTCGGTGGAATATTCCAGTGTCGCGCCGCCCTTGATGTTGCCCGCGCGGTTGTCGTCAACTTCGATTGTCGCGTCCTCCGGGACAGTACCCGAATACTCGACGATGAACAGGTCACCGCTGCCCAGAATAATATTTTCGCTGTTGTCGATCTCTGCGGCGTTGGTGCTTGCAGCTCTGGTTTCGCTCATTGTTTAGAACCTCTCTTTCGTGGTAAAATAAAAATTTGTTTGGTACGGTGAGCCGTCCGGGAAATGCTGGGTTTCAATGTCAGCGACGCCATGCAGCGCAGCAAGGATTTTGCGTTCAAGTGCAAAATCTCTGTTCGCCGTAAAAAGCGCCACCGTCCACGAAACCGAAACGATACCCACGCGCCTGTTGTCGGCGGCGCGGGTCGTTTCGTCTTTCCGGGCGACCATGTAGGGCAGCGGGATTTGTGCGCCGCCCGCCGGGGTTATAAAATCTTCCTCGCGGGGGATACCGATGCCGTCGAGGATCGCCAGCACGTCGGTGGCTTTCATTCCTGCACCGCCTCCTCACAGCGCTTTACAAACTCGTTGTTCCAGCGTTCTTCCAGCGGGGCAATGTGTGGATAGGCTGCGGCGCGTTGCCTGCCGCGCTTATTGTTCGGCACATTATGCCCCTTTTCCAGCAGGTGCGTAAGGCGATACTGGTCTTTGTTGTAGACAACATAGGAATAAAAATACCGCCCACCGCTGTGCCCCTCCTGCGGCTTGCTCGACCAACCGCGGTTATATTTGCCGCTGTGTTTGGTAAAGCCGCCAACAAGGTTTGCACTGGTGCGCAGTTCTTTCGCCATTTCCTTGGCGCAGGTTTTGCCCGCTTCTTTGATTTTTTCGCGCGCATCCCAGTTATACGACTTGATGATGTCGTTCAGCTGTTTGGCAACGTCGAATTGTGCAACGCCTTTAATAGCGCCCACCGGCTCCCACCTCGCTTTCTTTGAAATCAAGCAGCAATTCGGGCTGTTCCAGCGTCAGGTCGGTGCATTGCGGCAGGGTGTCGGGGATGATCTGCACCTGTGTGACAACGTACTGCTTGCCGCCGATAACGACAAATGCGCCCCCGGTGATAAAATCCGCACGCGGCAGACGTATCACCATCTCGATATTGTGCCCGGCTTGTTCAGCCGTCCAATGGCGTTTCGCGCCGACAACGCGGCGCTGAAAACGGACGTTGCCCAGCAGCAGCGTGGGGCTGCGGTTTTTGTCCAGCCGGTAGATACTGCACAAGCCGTCAAGGAATGTCTGAAACTCAACTCTCGCCTTTGCCACAACCGAACGCCTCCCGCAATCGCAACGTGTTAAGCTCTTCGAGGTAGTCCGCGCGAAAATCCGCAAGTTTCTTGCTTCTGACGTACTCGGTACAGGTCAGAAGCAAGGTGCGATATGTGCCGGTATCAAAAGAAAGCGCGGGGCTTCCAGCGTGGTCTCGCAGGTAGTCTCGCGCCTCAATGATTGCGGCTTTAATTTCGGCGGCGTCTTTTTCGCTAGGCTCCCACGTTATGTTCATGCGGTTTAGCGCCGCAGCGTACAGCTCCGCGCTGACGGTCTCGGTGCTTGCCGTCGTGTTAGCCATGTGTCAGCCCTCCCGGTTAGGCGCTCGCCTTAGTGGTAACAGTGCCCTTGACCTTGACAGGGGTCGCGGTCTCCGGGTCAAGTTTGGAAATGTCGATGTACACGAAAGCATACTCATCCAGCGGGCGGGCGTTGCCCTGCAACTTGATTTTGTAGGCGCGCTCGTCCTCGAAGAAGTGGACACTGTCGTCCTGCGTGATAACGCCGTCCTTGGACGTAACGCCCAGACCGACGAAATACTGCTTCGGCATACCCAGAACAGCCTTGCCCTGCGCGAGCGCTGCGCTCTGGAACAGGTCGGCGGGAATGGGCAGAACGTCATGCACCCACGTTCCGTCGGGGCGCTGGTAACTGGTGGCGGGCATGATAGTACCCCAATAGTCGAAGGGGTTGACGACGAAGATCAGGTCATCGACCGGGCGGGCGGTCGCGCCGGTGTTGTCCTTGGGGTCGCGGGCAATCAGCTTGACGATTGCGCCCATCGCCTTGGGGGTCAGCTCGGTCAACTCGGTGGGGGTCTGTTCCGGGTACTTGCCGTCCTGCACGTTGGCGGACGCGGACACGTCACGAATCATGCCGATAGGCTTGTCTTTGCCGTCACCGTTGACAACGGCGGTTTCAAGCGCCATCGCCAGCGCCTCCGCCAGAATCTCGCGGATATACTGGTCGAGCCACTGCGGGCCGAGATCCAGCAGGTCGGTGGAAATGCACATGAAAGCAGTCAGCTTGCACAGCGTCAGGTTGATTTCTTTCAGCGCGCCGTTGACCTCCTGCGTGACCTGTGCGGACAGCTTGCCCCACTGTGCCAGTCCCGCGGTGGAAGTGGCGGTGATGATGCGGGTCAGGTAGCTGGTGTTTGTGAAGTTCAGGCGGTCGAGCAGGGGGTGTTCGGTCTTGATGGTGCCGATAACGCCGTCGATAACGGTCTGGGGCATCGCAACGTCGAGGTTGGTAACGGCGGCGCGGGGATTCTCAGACCGCAGCGCGTCGCTCAGGGCGTTGTAATAGCTCATTTCGGCACTGGTCAGGACGTGGACGCCGCGCGCCGCCATAATAGCGTTGTCGGCGTTGCGCTGCTCGGCAACCTCGGCGGCATTCTGCAGCACAGCGTCCTGCACATCGTCGCAGAACGAGGCGAGGGCGGCGGTCATCTGCTCTTCGTCGCCGGACTTGAACGCCGCAGCGAGGGCGGCGGCGTTCTGCTTCTTGGCGTTGGCAATCAAATCTTTGCTCATGCTCATGATTTTTTACTCCTTTGTCATGGTTTCCAGCAGCTTGAAAATGCTGCTTTTGGGTGTTTCAGTCGGTTCGGGGGTCTGTGCTGCTTTCGGTGCGGGCGGCGGTGTTGGCGTTACCTGCAAGCCGCCTGCGGCGCTCTGTGCGGCTGCCGCAAGGCAAGCCGCCGCAAGATATTCCGGGGGCTTGCCGTAGGCTCTCACGGTCTCGCCAGCCGCAGACGCGGCGGCAGCGTATGTCTGCGCCATCTGCGCGGTGTCCGCGTCGGTGTCGCCGTATTCGTCCGCCAGTCCGTACTTGATGCAGTCGTCGGCACTCAGCCACGTTTCCGCGTCAAGCATCTGCCGCAGCTCGGCTTCCGGCAGTTTGTTCCCCGCGCGGGCGGTGTAACTGCTGATTGCCGCCGTGTTGATGATTTCGAGGTCGTCGGCAGACTTGCGCAGCTCGGTCGGGTTGCCGTAGGTCATCCACGCCGCGTTATGTATCATCATGCAGGTGTTGCGCGGCATGACGACCTTGTCGGCAGCCATTGCAATGATAGACGCAGCAGAAGCGGCATAGCCGTCGATGTACGCCTCAACCTTTGCCGGGCAGCGGCGCAGGGCGCTGTAAATGCCCAGCGCTTCCTTGATGTCGCCGCCCCAACTGTTGATATACAGCCGCACAGTGTCGGCGGCGGTCAAACCAGCCAGATTCTCGTTAAAATAGCGCTGACTGGTGTCGCTGGGGTCGTCAACCTCTTTCCACGATGACCAGTCAAACTTCACACCGTCCGGGCGGATTTCGTCGCGGATCATAAATTCCACGACCTTGCCGGTTTCGAGCATTTCGATCTTGTGGGTTACGTTCATTTTCAACATAGTTTTTCACCTCCTTTCAGGTGGTGGGGTCGGTCGCGTTGACCGATTCCATGTTTTTCGTGATGCTGTATTCGTCTGCCCACGGCTGCGGGATACGGTCGTCGCCGACTTTTTCGCGCAATTCGTTTACGTTGTAAATGCCGTCCTGCCGCAGCTTGTCCGCCTTTTCCGCAATGTCGAACACGTCAACGGCGCGAACGTGCGTGGTGTCGATATTCAGCCGCCAGCCTTGCAGCATAGCCGCGCCGTAGGCTTTTCGGTTGATTTCTGTCTGCACGACTTCTACCGGGGGCTTCAGCCCAAACGTCAAAAGACTTTTGACGGCTTCGTCCATGTTTGTGACGTCGCCGCGCAGCAAGCTGGGCGGCACATGGTAGGCATTGCAGGCGCGGTCTTGCGCCTGTTTCATCAAGCTGTCAAGGTCGGACACCTCCGACGCGCCTTTTTGTACCGCCGGGCCGTCCTGCGGGGTGTAGGTATAGCCGTCAAACAGCGGCAGCACCGCGTTTTTGCTTTCAAAGAACTTTTTGAAACGGTCGTTCATCAATGTGTCGATGTCCGTTTCAAACGTCTTTGTGCCGCGCGCCGTGCCGCTGATGTGCAGGATACCGCTGCGCCCGCCAGATTTCTGATATTTGCCGAACGCTTCTGCCATTGCCTTGCTGTACAGCCCGCGCAGCCTACCCAGCAGGGCGGCGGCGTCCTGATTCGCCAGCCGGAAATAATACACCTGATTTTCAAGCAGCGTATAACTGAGCGTCAGCCCGTTGGTGCTTACGCCGGTATAGGTGCAGGGGCGGAAAGCGTAGGCGTTCCGCGCGAACGTGTCAGCTAGATACAGGGATCCGTCGCGGCGCTGAAAAACCAGCGCTTCGTTGTACCGCAGCAAGCGGGCAAACAGCAAGCGCTTGAACTCCGTGCCGTTCTGGTTCTGGTTCGGTTCGACGTTCCACGCATACCAGTCCTTTGCGCGGGTGCGCGTGTCGTTTTGGTATGTGCGGAACTCGCACAGGCTCGCCGCCGACGCTATGAGGTCAATAACAGAAAAAATTGCAAGTTCTTCCACATCCAGCGTGTTCGGCGTGGCTATCGTCACGCCCGCCTTATCGGAAAGCTGTATATTTCCGTTTTCGTCGCGGGGGGCAAGGTCTAGGAAGTTGTCGAGAAAATCCCTAAATCGCATAATTTTCACCCCCTTTCTGTCAGTAGATATAAACGTCCGGCAGCCCACCCGCCGGGGCGTTGGCTGCATCAAGTTCCGCTTGCTTGCAGTCAGCCGCCACAAATGCCATTACCAGCGCCATGAAGCCGTCCGTTTTGCGGCTTTTCGGCTCAATTTTTCCAAACGTGATATTGCCGCGCTTGTCGATAACGCGGCAAGCGTTGTTTGTATACCAGCGCATCAACATATTGTCTCCCCAGATGATTTTCTGATTGATAAACGCGCTTGTGATGACCGGGGCAACTTTGGACTGTTCCGGCGCGTAGACTAATTTCAGATTGCCGGTTTTGCGGTCGGTATCAAAGCCAGCCTCGCGCAGCGACCGCGACAGCAGCGTATAGCGAAAATGGTCGATACCGCCATAAATCAAGCTGTATTTTTGCCATTGTTCTGCGACCCACTCCACCGGCGTGTCCGGGTCGATTTCCGGGGCGTCTACCATCGTCAGCTCCCCGCGTGCTTCTGCCTCTGCAAGGGGGAAGTTTATGCGGCTCAGGGTTTTGGACTGCTTGCACACCCATGTGTGGGTAATCCAGTAATAACAGTCGTCCAGCTGTATCAAGACGCCAGCGGCAACAAAATCCTGTGTGCTTGCGTAGTCGATGCCCCAAACGGCGGCGCGCCCTGTCAGGTCAACGTCTGCCGGGAACGGTCGGCTCGCCGCCTTGATGTTTTCCCAACTCGTGACCTCAATTTCGGCGTTTCCTTGGTGTCTGTTCATGCGCTTGGTGGCAAACGCTTGGTTGCCCGCCGGGTCGTCCTTATACTCTGAAAATTCCAGTTCAATTTCCTGCAACAACTCTTTGCGGGTGGGGTCGTTTAGTGATGGGTTTGCCTTTGCCCACGTTGCGGGGTGCATGATCTCGCTGTCGTCGTCCAAACGGCAAATAAAATACAGCCAGCCGTTGTCCGGCTCGCTGCCATTCAGCACCCGCGCCGCTTTTTCCATGTAGCGGTCAAGGGGGCCGTCTCGGACGTCACCGTCCGTCGTTATAAACGTGCGGCGGGGGTGCGGGCGTTTGCCCAGACCTGTAACCGCTACGGTTATCAATTTGTTGTTTTGATAGGCGTGTACTTCGTCAAAATCCACCTTGCCCGGCCTGCCGCCGTCCTTTGTTTCGGGGGCTTTGGTGTGGTACTTGATTTTTGATTTCGTCGCCAGATTGACGATTTCTTCCTGCGTCCATCGGAAATATTTCCGAAAAAACCTTTCGTTTGATTCCAGCAGCTCGAAAATGTCGTCAAACGTGGCTTTTGCTTGGCTCTCTGACGTGGCAAACATATCAATGTTGTAGTGCTTTATGCCATTGATGGGCGTCACAAGACAGAAATCCTCGAAAGCGAGATAGCCGTTTTTGCCCGCGCCGCGCCCCACCATGATGAAAAGCACCGGGAAGCGCAGCGCCCCGGTGTCGGTATATGTGCAGTTGTGCAAGGCAAAGCAGAAAACCTCCCACGGCAGCAGCCTGTAAGGGAAATATTTCTGGTTGGATAGGTAGCGCTCTAGTTGCTCTTCATCAACGTAGACGTTCTCGGTTTCAAACACGCGCCGAATGTAAGCGGCAAGCAGCAGCTGGTCGCGGCACATGGGAACTGTGCCGGATTCCACCAAATCCAGATAGTCAGCAATGGGGCGAGGTATCTGTGTCACAGGTTGCCGCCGCTTTCATCGACCGGCGGCACGGTGTCGGTTGTCAGCCCCAACTCGCGCAGAATCGCCAGCTTTTGCTTGCTGTACAGCGCCGCCGCCTTGATTGCGGGGTTTTCCTTGTCGTACTCTTTGCCCGCCGCGCTCTTGGCTTTGACCGTCAGCCCTTTTTTGACCGCCGCCTGCATCTTCTTCTCTTGCTGGTAGTAAAACATATAATCATCAATCAGCGCGAGGAAGTGCGGCGTTTCTGCGCCGCGCTCCTGTAACTGCCGCTGCAAACTGGCGCGGACGTCCGAAGCTGTCATTTTCTGCGCTCCTTTCTGCCGATTTTGGCGATTTTCTGCAAGCCCTATGCCCGCGCGCGGGCGCGGGTACTTATATAGTTCTTACACTTTTTTTGCTCACGCACGCGAGCCGCTACTCTGTCAGGTATCCCTGTCGGTCCCGCCGGGGGTAGGGAAATTTGATTTCATGGGGTGGGGGGTATGCTGTCACCAGCGTTCCGGCGTCACCTCCACGCGGCGCTTGTGGTGTCTCTTCCAATGGCAGGACGGACATAACACAACCAGATTGACCCGCCCTTGTTCGTCGTACTCCGACAAGGCAAGGTCTGGACGCTGCCGCAGTTCGTTGACATGGTGGACAGTGTTGCCGCGCTTCTTGACCGCCGGGCTTTTGTGGGCGCAATCCCAACACCAGCGCTTCCGGTGTTTCATGACTTCCCGCCGGGTGTGTCGCCACTCTGGCGACGTGTAGAAAGCGTGTAGGTTGTCGGTTGCAATTAACTGCAAAACCCAGTTCGCCGGATATGCGTCAGGGTTGTACATTTTCACCCGCCCCCGCAAAAAGTAAATGGTCGGGCGTTTGCTCGACCATTTCGTGCTTACACTATACCACAGGCAGATTGTAAACAAAAAGCAAGTAATGACTAAAAGTTTCTAATTTTTCGGCGGTAGCTGCAAAGCTCTGAGCGCTTCTCCGTGTTTTAGCGTCGTCCACTGTCGGGAAAAGCCCAGCCGTTCCGCCGCTTGCTCCCATGTCAAACCATCAATATACCGGCAGCGCAGGACGTTCCGCTGGTCTGCTTCCTGCACGGTGTCAATCAGCGCAGACACTTCCGCGTGCCGCGTCCGCGCCACCGCCAGGGCTGCGGCTTCCTTTCGCTCTGCTGCGTCCAGCTGTTCGACCAGCAACGCGGTTTTGCTGGTGGTGCCGCCGCCACCCGTCGGCATTCCTGACAGGTTGGCGGTGATCTTTACGCCGTCGGCGCGTAGGTTTGCAAGTTTGCTGTGCCAATAGTGCAACTCTTTCAGCGCTTCGAGGTAGACGGACAGCGCCCGCTTCTTTTCGTCCGCTTCCGCGCGGCGGCTATTTCTCTCCGTGTTTGTCATGCCAGCCCCTTTCCAGTATCGCAGCCCAGCGTCCTTTCGGGCGGCGTCCCGTCTTATTCCAGCGGCGCGCCAGCCTGTCGGTGGTAAAGTCGAACAGTGCCCCCGCCGCTGCCGCGAGGATTGCAAGCACCGCTAGAACTACGATGCCCGCCAGCAGAATGCCCGCCAGCCCAGCGCCCAGAAACAGGACGGTGCGCACCATCACGCTGAACGCCAGCCAGCACTCCGAAACTACGCCCATCATTTCAGCACCTCTTCCGCCAGCAACAGCAGCGCATTGTGCAGGGCGTGGCGGTATTTGTCCGCCTCTGCAATCCGCCCGGCTTCCGCCAGCTTTCCGGCGAGGTCTGCCAGACTGTACGCCTTGTCCTGCATATCCTGAAACAACAAGCCGAACTTGATGCCGGTATCGTCCGCTTGAAGTTTCAACTGCTTGGCGGTTTCTGCTGCCCGCCGGGTGGCTTCTGCTGCCCGCTGCTGGGCGGCGGCAAGCTCCGCCCGGTCTTTCTCTGCCTGTTCAGCGGCGGCAGCGTCGGCAGCTTCCTTGCGGGCGTTAGCGATTTGTCGTTCCGCCTTGGCTTTGGCGTCCGCCTTGGCTTTGGCGATTTTATCGGCGGCAGCCTTGAAGCCCTCGCGCTGGGCGTCTGCCTTTGCTGCTTCGATCGCGGCGGCGTGTTTGGCTTCCAGCTCTGCCGCAATCTCAGCCCGCAGCTGTTCCATGTCAACTTCGTTGGCGTCGGCTTCGACGGTATCCGCCGGGGAAGTTTCAAACATTGCCAGCTGCTCCGCCATGTTATTGCGTTCGTCGATGATCTTCTGCAATTCTGCGACCGTGATATTTGCCAGCCCATCGGTGGCAACTTCTTCCCGGTCGTCCGGGCCCAGTTTTGCAAGCAGCGCCAGCTTTGTGACGCCAGCGGCGGCGTTTTCTTCAATCAGCTGGGCGGGTAGCTTTTCCACGACGCTGATATAATTATAGGCTTGCCGCTGCCGGATACCGACCGCCGTTTCGGTGTAGGCGGCAAACGTGTCGAAGCCCAGATCCTTGTAATGCCCGGTGTCGCGCATCTGTTTGAGCTTTCGTCCCAGATTCAGCAGACTGTCCGCCGCAGCGCGGGCGGCGGTCATAATTTCATAGTGCAGCGCCAGCGCGTCCGCCTGTGCGGGTGTGGTGTTCTCGAAAAGTGTCATCTGGTTTTCGTTCATGGTTCAGCCCTCCGTTATGCCGCAGGCGCGGCAAAATTCTTTGTTGCCTTCTGCTTGTTCAAAATCCACGGCCGCACAACTTCCCGCAGCCAGGCGTTTTCAAATGCCTGTACCGCTGCGGTTCTGGCGCAGTTTTTCTCGCCCCGGTTCTGGATAACCTTGCCGGTGTGGGTGTCTAGCTGCAAGGTGTAGAACGGCACGTCCGGCGCATCGGCGCGACGAATGAAAAATATACAGTTCCCGCCGCAATGTTCCTTGCCATAGCCGCCGACACAGTGATGCAGAAATTTTCCCTCGGCAATAAGCTGGTTTTCGTTCTCAGCCGGGACAATCAGCAAGCCGTTCTTTTCGTACCGCAAGCAAGAGATTTTTTCTGCCATTTTTTTGAATTTTTCCCGCAGTTCTTTCTTTGTCTCGTACTTAATGGCGGCGGTGGCTCGTGCCTGTGCCGCCTTGACGTCATGGGGAAATACTACTGCTTCGTCGTCGAGGTCAAACCCGGCGCTTACTGCGTCCGTCCAGTAGTCCAGACACAGGCGCGGGCCGCCTTGCTTTTCAATGTAATTCCATGTGCGTACAATGCCGTATTTCTGCAACAGCCACAGCTTTGCATTATTTTCTGCCCAATATGTACCATCATAACCCAACACGTCCGCATAGCTGCGCGGTGCGCCATATTTCAGGCAAATGGCAACGGCGCGTTGATGCCGTACCAGCTTAACAATTTCGTCCGGGTCTGTCAGCTTCGCCGCTGCGGTATATTCCGGCTTACTCATGCGCAGAATTTCGTGCGGTTTCTTTGCCGTCCAGTCCAGCCAATCCAGCCCGGCAACGGACATGCTGCCGTTTCTTGTTTGTGCGCTCTCCAACAGACAGGCGCACAGCTTTGGGGCAGTGTTGGCTATATTCTCGATAACCGGGTGGCGCAGGTAAATCCGGGCGTATTGCAGCAGGTCGGCGGTGTTTCTCTGCGCCCGCAGTCCTTCGAGCTTTTCCAGCTTGGCGTTTTCCAACGGTGTACCCTCGTAGACGTCCGGCGCGTGGGGCAGCAGATGGGCGAAATTGCCGTCCACGACCTCGAAGCGTTCCGTTTCGCGCCACGTGTCTATATACTCCATTCGACACATAGGCGACCAGCCGCCGCGCTCCATTGCCGTGAAACGATGCCACCGCCCGCCGGGGTCGAGTACATAGGCGTTGCGCTTGAACAACTCTAGGCTGTCGTAGTCGTAGCCGATCTCCCGCGCCGCCAGCCAGTTGATGAACGCAACGCAGCCGCCAATCCTGCGGATTTCCCACAAGTATTTCTTGTGGATGATTGGGTAGTCGTCCAGCCTGCGGCGGTGGGCTATAACCGCATACGTTCCGCAGGTGGGGCAGGTCATGCTCATGCCGTTGCGCTTCGCGCCGTCGTCGGTCAGAAAATACTTGTATTTTCCGCCCAAACTGCCAACGACAAGCGGTTCGTGCCATTCTGCGCCGCAAGCGGTGCAACTGCACTTTGCAGACCATTCCGCAGCCCCGGTCAGGGGATGCCGCAGCCTCTCGGTTGTGTAGCGGATAACTTCCTGCCCGGCGTTGCCTGTAGCTTTCAGCCATTCCCACACCTGCGCGTCTTTCATTTCCGGCGTGTCCGGCAATAAGTCGATAATCTCCACAGTGCCGCCCCCTTAGTCCATGAAATCGGCGAGACTGATAAGCCTACGGCGCGGCGGCTGTTCCGCCGGGGCTGCCTTGACATTCGTCAAGCCGTAAAACTCGCGGATAATTTTGTCCGCCTGTGCGGGACCGCAAAAGCCGACGCCGTTTTTTGCGTGTTTCTTGGCAAAATCCGCGATTTTCTTTTCGCAGTCTGTCAGGGCAAAGCCCTTTTTGTCGAGATCGTCTCCGACGATGGGCGCAAGCTCTGGCGTTTCCTTGATGATGTCTTTCAGCTGTTCGCCGACGCACCACGGTGCGGCGTCAGGGGTTAGGGCTTTCTGTTGTTCCTCGATCATTGCGAGGGTTTCGGCTAAAGTTTTCATTGCATTTCCTTTCCGTATCTGGTATGTATTCTGCAAACGCCCACCCGCGCGGGCGGGCGTATAGCTCAATGAACAGGCGGCGGCGGTAGATGTAGTCTCGTTGCAGCTTGCGAATTTTCGCCGCCTTGACCTCCACGACCTTGACCGCGCCGTTTGCGTAGGTGATGAAAAAATCAGGGGTATAGTGCGCGGGCGGCAGATGCAGCCCGCAGAAATCAGCAGCCGGGAACAGCTCGAAACGCTTGTGCAGTTCGCAGCTTGCAACCTTGCCTACCAGTATGTCCGGGTAGATATAGGCGGCATAATAGTCCTGCTCCAGCTTACTGTCCGCGCCCGGCAACAGTGGGCTTGCGCGGGCGGCGGCAACGGTGTCCGCCGTCTGCCGTAGGCGGGCGCGGCGCTCTAGCTCTGCTTTAACCTGAGCTTGTGCCGCCGCCCCTAGGCTTTTTATGTCCACGCCCATCGGCTTGCCCTCGCTTTCGCTGCATCTTCAGACTGATAGACCAGCCCAGAAAATCGTTATATGTGGCGGTCGCCTCGGTCAGCTCCCACCCCGGATATTTCCGCGCCCAGTATTCCCGGTCGTGCAGCCGCCCGCTGTCGGTGGCAATGCGGGCAACTTGCGACCGCGTATATTTTCCGTCGCGCGGGGTCGGCATGACAGGATTTTTTATTCCCCGGCTGCGGAAATATCGGTGCTTTCGCTTGGGGTATTTCATCAGGTAGTTGGCGAGGGCTTCAAGGCTGCCGCCGTCGAATTGTAGGCGGTCGGCGTTGGCTCTGCCGAGACGTTCGCCTTTTCTGTGCCACGCACGTTCCACAGTGTCGCGGTCAAGCCCGCATTTTAACACAACATGGAAATGCGGTGCGACCGCCTTTTGCCCGGTGTCCGAGTCAGCTTCCTGCCATTCCAGCACCGCGAGGCATTCAGGCGGCGGCAGTCCTTGCCGCTTGCAGGCCGTGCGCAGGTGGCACAAAAAATTTTTGAAATCCCGCCACGCCTGTGTCTCATCTTCCGGGCGCTTGTCCGGGGCATACGTCAGTGTTATGTGCAGGTCGTGCCCGTCAAAATTTGTGACCAGTAAGCGGCAGAACCAACGGCGGGCAACCTTGGCGTTGTGGTTTGCCTGTGCTTTTGGCGTTCCGCGAAATTGCGGTGGCTTTCCGTTTGCCCGGTCAAGGTCGCGGCTTGCCTGTGCGCCTTCACAGATCGGGTATATTTCGACCTCTTGGTACTGGGCTGTTGCCCGGCTCTGCCCGCAGATGTAGCGGCGCTCCCTTTGGTATCGTCTTGGCATAATTCCCTCGCTGTAAAATTTTGTATTTTAGTCAGTGAGTGATGGGGCTGCGCTTGCAGGGAACAACACCGGGCGCGGGTCTCGTTGGCGGTTATGGGTCAGTGATCTGCCCGCGCCCTCGTTTTCCCCTGCACCCCTTTCCCCGGCGTGTTGGAAATCGTTCTGATTTTATTACCCCATACAAGCCCGGCAAGCGGTCATCTTCGACCGCTTGTCCGAAGCCCGCAGCGCTGTATGCGTTGCGGGCTTTACGGCTTTGCTTTGTTCTTTTCGGCGGCTATCCACGCCGCGCCGGGCTGCTGGTAGCGCGTCTCGCGCTCTATCAGGATATAGCGCCGCCCGGTATGTACTGCCGCCACCCCGGTGCTGCCGCTTCCCGCGAAAAAGTCGCAGACGGTATCGCCGGGGTTGGTGTGGGTGCGAATAATGCGTTCCAGCAAGTCAACAGGTTTTTGACAGCTGTGTATACTATGCCCGGTCGTCGGCTCGGTGCTTTGCCACACGTTACAATGCGCAGGGTCAAGGTTATGCACATAGCGGTGCGCCTCGACGTCTTGAATCTGCTGGTCACATTCCGCTGTAAGTTCGTCTTGCATTGCGGCAAGTTCGTCATAACTTTTATAGCCCCCCCCAGTTCGTCAGCTGGTAGGTGGCAGTTATATCCAGATAGGTTTCGCGGGTCGGCAAACTCCATTGACTGCTATTCCACCGAAAGCAATGGTCGGCAGTCTGCCCGCAGGCGGCTATAATGTCGCGCTTGCTTTTGCCGGTGTATTCCTGCACTTGGCGGAAGTAGTCGCGCAGCGCGCCGAAATTCTGCAAGTCCAGCTTTGCCAGCGCAAGCCCGGTTTTGTTCCACGCCGTGCCCGGTGTCGTCTTGACGAACACCACCAGAAATTCGCAGATGTTGAACCAGCTGCGCAGCGTGTTGTTTTCTCCGGGGTTCAGCCACAGCTTGCGGCGAAAATTCGGCTTGACCCACACCGCCCAGCTGTTGAGGGCAAAGGCAGTGTGTTCCGCCAGCCACTCGACCAGCCACGACAGCTTCACAAGATCGTTGTGCCAAAATGCAAGCGTTCCGCTATCCCGGAGTATCCGTTCCGCGCCCAGAAACGCCCGCCCCATAAAATCGAGATAATCGGCGCGACCGTCGAAATTATCCCATTTGTCTTTCTTTATATAATAGGGCGGGTCGAGTAACACAAGGTCAACCGACCCCGCCGCGATCTGCGGCAGCAGCTCGAAACTGTCTCCCAGCAGAAAGCAGTCCGGCGCGGGTATCTGGGTATACAGGTAAAACGGCGGCGCTGTCATTCCGTGCCCTCAATGGTTGGCGGTGTGGCATAGCGCCGGGCGTCCGCAAACTCAGGGCGCAGCCATTGCCAGCTCTGCGGTGCGCGGTCAATGCCGAACCGCATCAAGCCCAACGGTTCGATTTTGTGCGGCTCGCCCAGCCGCCAGGCGTAGACGGTACGCCCGCCCAGCTGGCAGATGTAGGGCTTGTGTCCGCGCCGGTAGGTGTCAAAATCCTGCACCCGCAGGCAGGCACGGGCGGCGGTAGCGCGGACGGTTTCGGCGTCGGCGTCTGCCGGGATTTCCGTCACGCCCTCGCAATCCGCCCAGCCCACGACCATGCCGCGCCCGCCGTTTGCCTTGCTCTCGTACAGAAACACCCGCAGCGGGTAGGTGGCTCTTGAAATTGTAAACGCGCAGTAGTTCGGCTTAGTCTTGCGGATTTCCAGCGTTTTGTCGCCGGACAGAATCAGCCGCACCCACTCTTTGCGAATACTCAAAATCACCGCTTGCATTCGTCCAGCACCTCCGGGAACGGAAGATCCGCCGGGTCAAGCGTCCCAGCGTTCTGCAACGCCTTTTTCACGGTCAGCAAATTGATGGTTTCGCGCAGACGTTTATTTTCTGCCGCCAGCACTTTGACCAGCGCGATTTCACCGCAGCCCCGGCAGGGGTAATCGGCTTCGTGGCGGCATTTCCGGCATAGGGTACGATGCCAGCGCCACAGGCTTTTTAATTTGTTCCGCATTGTCGCTCCTCCAATCGGCTCGCCATCATGTCCGCAAGATGCAGATGCAGCACCAGCGGGATTCTCTGCGCCGCGTCAAGCTCCCGCGCGTCGCGGTCGCGGTACGCGCCCATGTGCCAGCGTATCGCCAGCATTTCGACCTCGGTCAGCTTAAAACCGTGCTGCAACAGCAGCATAACCGATTTTTCGCCGTGACCCAGCGGCAGCGGGTCGCGGTAGGTATATTTCGCGCCGCCGTCTTTGTTTGTAGCGTGATAGCAGTCAATTTTGCATACATCATGCAGCAGGGCGGCAACTGTCGCCTGTTTGTGTGCAAGGTCGTCATATTTGTATTGGTAATCGTGGGCGTCGATGATCTTCGACAACTCATGGTAGACGGCAATGCTATGGGCGACCAGCCCGCCGGGGAAGTCGTCGTGAAATTTTGTTGAAACTGGCGCTGTAAAAAAATCGGTTACGTCCAGCCATTCCCGGAACTCTGCCGGGCAGACGCTTTTGCAGTCCGCTTCTGCCAGTGCTGCGTCGAGGATTTTCCAAAATTCCCGGCGCTTTTCTGCGCAAAATGAGCGCTGCAGCTCTTCTCCGGCGTTCCGAATGTCAATAGTTACCATTTCTTTGCCCCCTTAAATGCTGCGCTGGCGCTCTTTTTTGTCCACGCGCGAAATAACGACCGCGCCGTCCTTAATCTTGAGCTTTGCGACCGGGCCGTCGTCGAACTTGATGGAAGCGGATTCAACGCCGAAATTGCGGATACATTCCGCCGTGCGATTCAACAGGTCGAGCAGGTCGTCGTCAAGCTCTCCGAACAGCTCTTTAATGGTGTCTTGCTGCTGCATCTGGCGGCGGACGATTTGCCCCGCCTTGCATTCGCACATAAGCGTTGCAGCCCTGTCCGCATCGTCAAGGGTGCTCACAGGCGGGTCAAGGGTTATTGTCTGGTGGCAGCATCGGCACTCGCCGATGTGGATCAAGTTCTCTTCCATGGTCTTGCCTCCTATGGTGTTTTTACGGTTTCCCGCAGTTGTGGCGCGCCCCGGTGTCGAACCGGGCGGGCAAGCCTGCTTGCGGCACTTGCCTTTAACCGCTGCGCGCCATCTGAACCCGCCCAGCGGAAACAGGCTGCGGGCGGGGGGTGCGCGTCGCTCGCGCACAAGCACCGCCGAACTGTACCCGCCGAACGGTCGCGGGGTATCGCGTCAGCCTCGTGCGGCGTCGGCGACATATATGCCCCGCCAGCGGCGGGGGCTATTGTGGTAGTTGCATATTCTGCAACCGCCCTTGCTCTTGGTAGTAGTTGGCAAGATCGCGCAGGGCGGCGGGGTGCAGCATGGACAGCTCGAACCGGGTTCGGCTCAGGTCGCCGGGCGGGGCGGCTTCGTTATGTTTTGTCATCCATTGCAGATAGAAAACACGGATAACCGGGTGGCTTATATTGATGAAGTAGTAGGGCGGCTTTTTGGGGTTGCGCTCTGCTTCGCGGCGGCGATCTTCCAGAACCAACGCCGCCAGCGCGTCGATGAGCGCCGCCCTCTGTTCCGCCGGGGTCATTTTCCGCGCCCGGCGTCATTGTCCGGGCGATAAATGGTCGGTTCGTTGTCGTCCAGCAGGTCGTGCTCGCGCATTGCGTTGCGATAGCCGACGTCGCGCCCGCTTATCCATGCCGACGCCAGACCGACACCTGCGACGACCACGCCCAGCGCATAAAATAAGACGTTCATTTTCTCTTTGCTGCCTCCCACGCATCGTCCAGCAGATCGGCGGGAACCATGCCCGCCAGCAAAAGGCGCTGCAAGGTGTCTTTGTAGGCGGCAATCACGCCCGCCAGCTCTGCCGCTTGGCAGATCAGTGACCCGCGCGCGCCGGGATTATGTACGCCGTTGGTGTTATGCAGCACCGTGTGAAATGTCTTTTCGTTCTGCCGCACTCCCTCAATGACCCATGCGACCGCCTCGCGTTGGCTTATTTTTTCCACTTTTTTGCCCTCCCTGTGTTGGGATACTGCGCCCGCAGGAACGCGGCGGCGCAATTCTCGCAAATCGTGGGGTCGCCGGTGCGCGGGTGTTTGCATTCAAATACAAAGCCCAGCGCCTCCGCCAGATACTCCGGGCAAGCCCACGTTTTCCAGCTTGCGGCGGCGACCGTCTCAGGGGCAAGCCCGCGCAGACCCAGCAGGGCGTTATCTACGCAGCCGACCCGCGCGGCGCGGTCGTCGCGGTCAAGGTCTTGCAGATATTCAAGAATTGTCATTGTGCCGCCTCGTAGGTGTCCAGCAAAGCGCGGTAGTCTCGCGCCCGCTGTTCAGCTGCGGCGGCGCGGAACTCGCAGGACGCTTTCAAAACGTCGTAGGTTTCGCGGGTCGTGTGCAGCTGCCAGCCGAACAGCGTCAGCGCCGCCAGCAGCGTGACGGTGCAGACGACCGCCAGCCGCCACAAAATGCGGTTTTCGGCGCGCAGGTGTTCGACCTTCCGGGCGGTATCCGCCGGGGCGGTGCTGCCGCCGTTGGGAAGATTGACGGTGATAATTTTATACTGCATTTTTGCCCCCTGCTTTCTGTTTGTTCAGTTCTGCGGCGAACAGCTCCACCAGAAACGGCGCTGCCGCCTTGACGCCCGCATCGGTCAGAATGCCCAGACCGACCGGCGTACCGTCCGGCAGCTCCACGCCGCTGACGGTGCAAGTTTTTTCTTTCATGTGCCGCACCTCAGAATAATGTTGATTCCGGGAAAGCCGTCCTTGTCGCCGACAAGCTGCAAATCAATGACCCGGATCCTGTACCGCTTGCCGGGGGCGAATGCTCCCAGTCCGATTTCGTCGCCGGTCATGGTTTCGACGTGTACGGTCGCGTTTTCACGCAGGACTTGCAAAAAATAGAACAGATTCACCGTGCGCCCTCCGTCTTAGTTTCTCGGTAGCACTTAATGCTGCCGCGAACGTAGATACGCCCGCGCATGATCTCGACGGCTTCCAGCGCAGTTTCCACAAGGTTGACCGCGCCGCGATTCTTCATGCCGACGCCGGTCAGGTAACATTCCGCAAGCCCGTCAGTCATGGGCAAAATAAAAGCGGCTTCACCCTCTTCACATTTGCCGTTTTTCCACGCCTGCGCGGTGTAGGTTACTTCGATGTTTTTCATGTTCAGCCCTCCATGCGCTGCCGCCGTTTTTTTGGGATACGACCGGCAGAGATTCTTGTGCGTTTTTCGATTTTGTGGTATTTTTTACTAAATAATTTGTAAAGGGTTTTGTTTATGAATTTTGATTTTACTGTCACATTTAGCGTTATCCTTGGCATTTCTGCCGTTGTCGCGCCGGTTATTACTACGAAAATCAAAAGTCAAGCTGAATATAATCTAAAAAAGCTCGAACTCGAAAACGCCGAAAATCAACGACAAACGCAGCGCATTATAGAAATATTTGATGCTTATGTAATTGCAGCCGGGCGGTGTTCCGCCTATTCGTCGCCAGAAAATATCGCAGCTTTCGGCGCTGCATCTGCAAAAGCGGAACTATACGCGCCAGCTGAAATCCTGCCCAAAATGCAGCAGTTTAGCACTATGCTTACAGATCCCGAATATTACGAAGGCACTGTGGAACTTTTAAGCGAAATCACAAAAGGTCTGCGTACCGTAGTAAAAATATAGTGATCGCAGCGCAGACGAACAGCGCGTAAAGCAGATACAGAAGAGAGCCCAGCCACCAGCGCTTCGACAGCTTGCCTGTCATTTCAAATTCATGCGTTGCGGCTGTTGCTGTATGGACGAACGCACACGCAGCAGCAACCGCCCACAGAATTGAAAGCATCAGAACGCTGTACAGTGTCATTGTCAGCCCTCCGTTATGCCGCCGGGGTGGGCGGGGTTTCTTCTGCGCGAATGTACAAGTAATCCATTGTCATCGCCGGAAAAAATTCATCTCGAATTTTCTGCGCTTCGTCAAGTCGTAACCGCCCCGGCACGTTCAGCTTTGCGGATACGGTAGCAACGTTGACGTCAATGCACTTTGCGAGCATTTCGTTTGTAACTCCCGCGCGTGCCATTTCTGCTTTTAAGTTATAGTACATAGCTTCACACCTCCTGCGAGGTTCACCAAATTGGGTGAACGTTTTACTATAAAATACACCAAATACGGTGAACTGTCAAGGCTATTTTGCAATTTATTTTTGCAATTTGGTGAATTTGCATTGCATTTTTGCAATTCGTGCCGTATAATACAAGTGGCAGGTGATATATAATGACCATCGAAGAACAGCTTAAAGAGCTTATTCTCAGTCAATACAAAAGTGTCCGCGCTTTCTCGACCGTGACAAAAATACCATATTCCACCCTTGACAACATTTTTAGACGTGGCATAGGTGGGACAGGTGTCAGCACTGTTTATAAAATTTGTGATACGCTCGGTATTACCGTCGAGGGTATCACACATGGGCGTTTAGAGCGTAGAGAATCCCGCAGCACTCTTGATGTTTCACCTCAAGAAATCGAAATGCTAGAGCATTACCGCAAGTTAGACGCCCGCGGCAAGGCTGCCGTTGATAGTACGCTATCCCGCGAATATGCTGCTTGCGCCAGTATCGCCGCCGCTGCCGATGCAGCGCAGACAGTGAAAGGCATAAACAGTACGGTTTTGCAGATGCCCGCCGTGACAAAATAAAAAAAGTGACCGTTCTCATGTTGGTGAACGGTCAAAATTATATATTTGTATTCTATATGTGAGGTGTTTTTATGCTCAGCGATTACGGCGTTCAAGCCTCCCTTACGCCGGAAGAATCCGCCTTTTTGTCTGTCGCTTTACAAAAGATTCCCGATGGCTGCGAAGCAAAGAATCGCATGATTTCAGACCGACGCGGTACGGATTATTTAACTGTATCAGTCTATATTGACTATTCATTTTTACGGGTACACATCGGGCAATCTGCAAAATGGTTTTCTATTTATCCAGCCGAATCGGATATGCAAGACCCGCTGTTCGATAAGCTCCCGGAAAATTGCAAAGTTCAAAGTTTTTGGAAAGTTTATTATTCCTCTTTGAATGACGTGCTTCCCTTTGTCGATATTATTGCCCGCGCCGCCGAACGCGCAGTTTCGGACCATCGGCGGCAAGTTGAGCTTGACGAAAAAGTGGCAGCACATCGGGAAGTCGAAAGACAGCAAGGCGCAGAAATTTCCGAAATTATCAAAACCAACGGTAAAATTGTGCGTCTTAACAGCGCGGAACGCGAACTTGTGAAAATCGTGTTTCCATATCTCCAAAAGAGATTTACAGGGCATCAAGTTTCCGCCGAATTTGACAGCGCAAACGACCTTGTTTTCAAAATTGGGCGTTTTGATGTTGCTGCCGTCAAGCTCCGTGGGAAAAACTTTTTCCTGCAAGTGCAGTTTGTTCAACCGCGCCGTTATGTCATCGAAAGCGTTGCAGACGTGAGCGACCACTTGCAAGAGGTCGCTCGGTGTGGCAATGGAATTTTGAAGAGAATGTCAGTGTATGAATAATTTCGGATATAGTGCGCCCCGCGCATTCGGCTACTGCCGCAAATCCACGACCGGGCAGCGTGAAGAAAGTATCGAGGCGCAGCAGCGGGCTATTGTGTCCTATGCTGCCGCGTCCGGTTTTGAGTTGGTAAAGGTCTACAAAGATCACGGTAACAGTGGACGGAACGGCGAGCGCCCGCAATTTACCCAGATGGTACAGGATGCCATCGAGGGCGGGGCACAGTTTATTATTGTCCACAAGCTCGACCGCTTTTTCCGCAATGCGGAACGGCAGACCCTTGTCGAAGCACAGCTGCGGCGGTATGGTGTTCGCGTCCTGTCGGCGTCGGAACATTTCGACGACACCCCGCAGGGGCAGTTCATGCGGAACGTCACGAAAGCAATAAACCAATGGTATAGTGCCAACCTTGCGCAAGAGGTCGTTAAGGGCTTGCGCGAGAACGCCATGAGCGCCCGCAACACAGGCGGGCCGCCCCCGCTGGGCTATGCCGTGGATAAGGCGACCGGCAAATTTGTCATTGCCCCGCGCGAGGCGGAAGCGGTGCAGCTAATTTTCCGGCTTTATCTGCAAGATGTTGGCTATGCCGGTATTCTCGATGCGCTGAACGCGGGCGGCTATACGACCCGCCGGGGGCGTCCGTTTGGAAAAAATAGCCTATACGACATTTTGCGAAACGAAAAATATACCGGGCTGTATATCTGGAACCGCCTTGCGCCCGCCGACTTTGACGGCAAGACCAACCGCAGGCGGTTGAAGCCCCGCGACGAATGGGTCTGCGTCGAAAACGGTATGCCGCGAATCATAGATCCGGCAGACTGGCAGCGCGTACAGGACGAAATGGAAAAGCGCCGCCACCGCAACGCCCAGCACAAGGCGAAAGCGTTTTATTTGCTTTCCGGGCTTGTCGTCTGTGGCGGGTGCGGCGGGCAGATGGGCGGCGAAATGCGCCGGTATAAAAGCCATGGGCAGCCGGTCGAATACAGGTATTACAGCTGTATCAACAAGAAACGCTTGCACGACGATGGCGGGCACGTCCGCGCCGTGCCCGCCGACAAACTGGAAAAGGCGGTCGTTGACTACCTGCAGCACGTCGTCCTGCGCCCGGAAACGATGGACGCGATCTGCGCTGCTGTGCTTGGCGCTACACAGCCGGGAACACCCCCGGCAGAACGCGCCAGCGAGTTGCGGAAAGAAATAGGCATTTTACAGCAGAAAATTGATCGGCTTTATGCCGCCATAGAAAACGGACTTGACGCGCCGATCACCATTCAGCGCATAAACGACCTCCGAAAACAGCAAGCCGCCCTGCAAGCAGAAGTGGACGCGCTGGGCGAGGATGTCCGCAAGACGGCGGACACGGTGGAACAGTTGCGCAGGGTCTGGGCGAATATCCGGCTTGAAAATATGCAGCCGGAACAGCTACGGGCGTTTATCCGTAAATTTGTCGAAAAAATTATTGTGTACGATGACGACGACGGCGGTCATCGGGTGCGCATCGTCCTGAATCCCGCGCACGTCACCCCGGATAAACTGCCAGAAAACCTCATAACTGCGCCATTATCCGAACTTGACACGTTTTTTGGATACGACCGGCAACGGTCTACCCCTGCCAAAAGTCGCTTATCTCGTTTGAGGTAAGCGGCTTTTTGTTTTT
>OLSO01000621.1_pt1 | contig 33567 bp, 28 predicted proteins | sample 1672441 | NCBI WGS metagenome assembly OLSO01 (sample SAMEA3136686, study PRJEB25190) | human gut metagenome | biome: human gut; feature: human-associated habitat; material: faeces | place: Austria | collected 2013 | reverse complement strand
ATGGACAGAATAAGCTGGCAGCACAGGTATTTAAATGGACTTCCAGCAGCTGGTGCGAAGATCAGGACTTCTTCCGTTTTTCCGGAATTTACAGAGATGTGTATCTTTACACAGTTCCGGATATTCATGCATATGATCTTCAGATTGATGTTCTCCGCCCTTCCATACACTCCACACGAAATAGAAAATGCCATGCACCCATACGAACACCCACAGATCCACTACACTGTCGTCCGTGTCGCAAAAGCCCAGATGGGAATCTGATAAAGCAGTTATACAGGCAGTCCATTTTTGGCGATTATTTCCTTGCCTGCCCTCTTTGTATAACGTATAATAAAACATAGATAATATGTACGAACGTTCAGGAAAAGAGGCGGACTATAGTTACAATTAAAGAAATAGCGAAACACTGTAATGTTTCTATTGCCAAAGTTTCCAATATCATCAACGGGAAACCCAATGTCAGCAAGGAAACAAAAGAGCGTGTGCTTCAGGCTATCGAAGAATTAAATTATACTCCAAATTACATTGCCAAGAATTTAAAGACCAGAAGAACCCGGACCATAGGTGTTGTTGTGGAGGATATTACGGTATTCTGTGCACCGGAGATCATTGACGGAATTACGAAATGTTGTGAGGAGAAGGGATATCACATTCTTCTGATCAATCTGAGATTATATAAGAAGTTTGGCGACAGCTATTATGACAACGAGAAGTTCTTCCAGATGGTACGTCGGGAAGTGAAGGAACTGATCGCCAAGCAGGTGGACGGGATCGTGTACGTGACAGCTCATGAAAGAGCACTGAAATGTCTGCCGGAGAATCTGACCGTTCCGGCAAGCATGGCCTATGGATATACGAAATCTGAGCATTACCCGTCGGTTGTAGTAGATGATAAGAAAGGTGCCTATGAAATCGTGAACTATGTGATTTCCATGGGACATAAAAATATAGGTGTGATCACAGGAAAAGAGCGAAGCATTCACACTCATGACCGTCTGCTGGGATATCAGAAAGCGTTGTATGATCATTCCTTCTTCCTCTACAGGTGGGAGATGGATTGCCAAAAAACAGAAAAGAACATTTATTCTGCGATGAGATTCATGGTATAATAGAATCAGTCGACAAGATAAAAGATCAAAAAAGGACTGGTTTTATGGAAAATATGGATCATAATGCACATTCAGTATATTTGATGTATTATCATTTGATCATGGTGGTGAAATATCGAAGAAAAGTTATCAATGACCCAATTTCAGAAAGAGCAAAAGAAATATGGGAATATATTGCACCCCGATATGGAATTGTTTTGGAGGAATGGAATCATGATATTGACCATGTGCATGTAATGTTTCGTGCACAGCCTAAAACGGAACTCAGTAAATTTATCAATGCATATAAAAGTGCCAGCAGCAGGCTGCTGAAAAAAGAGTATCCGGAAATCCGGGAAAAACTTTGGAAAGAAGCATTCTGGAGCCAGAGTTGCCTATCTGTTCCTGTGCTTCCAGAAGCACTTTATCGAAGGTATGACTGCCGGTGCAGTAAAAGGTTAAATAATAGTGGCAATAAAACAGACAGAAATATAATGATTAACAGACAAACAGGAGGACTGACTATGAAAAATGCAAAAATGATTGTTGATAAGGCTTTTCGCATCTCCGAAGTAGATAAAAGAATCTACGGTTCTTTTATCGAACATCTGGGAAGAGCAGTATATGGCGGCATTTATCAGCCGGATCATGCAACTGCAGACGAAAACGGATTCCGTAAGGATGTACTGGAGCTGGTAAAGGATCTTAATGTACCTGTAATTCGTTATCCCGGCGGAAACTTTGTATCCAACTTTTTCTGGGAAGACAGTGTAGGACCGCTGTCTGAACGAAAACCCAGACTTGATCTGGCATGGAGAAGCCTGGAACCCAATACATTCGGTCTGGGAGAATTTGCCAGATGGACAGAGAAAGCAGGGGCAGACATAATGATGGCTGTGAACCTGGGAACAAGAGGAACGGCAGATGCCTGCAATCTTCTGGAATACTGCAATCATCCCTCAGGAACAAAATACAGCGATCTGCGTATCAAACATGGAATAAAAGATCCATATAACATCAAACTCTGGTGTCTGGGAAATGAAATGGACGGAGAGTGGCAGCTGGGAAAGAAAACGATGCATGAGTATGGCCGTGTGGCACAGGAAACTGCCAAAGCCATGAAGCTTATTGATCCGTCTATCGAACTGGTTTCCTGCGGAAGCTCTTTTATGGACATGCCCACATTCCCGCAGTGGGAAGCAACTACTCTGGAATATGACTATGATTATGTGGATTATGTATCCCTCCATCAGTATTATGGCAATCTGAATAATGACAGCACAGATTATCTGGCGAAATGTGATGAAATGGACGCATTTATCCGCACTGTGATTTCAACCTGCGATTTCGTAAAAGCGAAGAAACGCAGCAAGAAGACTATTAATTTAAGCTTTGATGAGTGGAATGTATGGTTCCATTCCAAGAGCGAAGAGGAAGATATTACCACCAACCATCCGTGGCAGATTGCACCGCCGCTTTTGGAGGATCATTATAATTTCGAAGATGCTCTTCTGGTAGGCCTGATGCTGATTACACTTTTGAAACATGCAGACAGAGTAAAAATTGCCTGCCTGGCTCAGCTGGTAAATGTTATTGCGCCTGTTATGACGGAGAAGGACGGAACAGCGTGGAGACAGACCATTTATTATCCATTTCTCCATGCATCCAGATATGGCCGCGGTACAGTCCTGCAGCCATTGGTAGATGGCCCGTCTCATCCGACTCTGGAGCACGGAGAGATTTCTGACATTGTCAGTGTGGCAGTCTACAATGAAGAAGCAGAGGAAGTGACTATCTTTGCGGTAAACCGTAACCTTGAAGAGGATATTCTGCTCACTGCAGATGTGAGATGCTTCCAGGGATACCAGGTAAAAGAGCACATTGTATTGGAAAATGATGATCTTAAGGCAGAAAACGGCCCGGATGGAGAGAAGGTTATGCCGAAGCAGGTGGCAGCAGGCAAAGTAGAAGCAGGAGAATTGCAGACAATGCTGAAAAAAGCAACCTGGAATGTGATCAGACTTGGAAAAATTAAGTAATGCGAGGTAAAACGTATAATATTGTGAAAAACACACAATAAACAGAATATATTTTTAGGAATAACAACAGTGAAAGAGCTCGAAGATGGAAGCGCAGGTCTTGAATCTCATTCTTCTTCCTATCCGTCCATCAATACAGAGTTCACAACTGTTACTCTGAATGATATCTTCGAGAACGGCGTAGATGTGGCAGATGCACTTGATCAGGCACAGTCAGATCTCCAGAACGAACTTGGACAGTAAATAACAGAATAGAAAAGTATAAAACAGGAGGGACATGTCATATGTCCCTCCTGTTTTATATGAAATAAAGTTTTGCCGGGTTATTTTTTGATCTTGATGCTCTTTGTATTGCTCCATGGACTGTAACTGGTTATTCCATTGGATTTTTTGCAGGCGCGTACGCGGATATAATAAGTTTTTCCTTTTTTCAGACCGGAAAGAGCGGTGGAAGAACTGTTACCGGTGGATATCCTTTTGGAATTAGTGAAATTTTTGGAGGTAGAGTATTCAACCTGATATCCGGATGCAGCGGTAACTTTTTTCCACTTTACATTGGTTCTGCCTGATTTGGTGTTGGTCAGGGAAGAAAGGGTTGGAGCTGTCAGGCGGGTGATCTTCAATCCGATGGTGTTGTAGGAACCCTGCTGGGAATCTTTGTATGCCTTTACTGTATAAGTGTAAGTGTTTCCACTTTTCGTTGTACGGTCTGTATAGGAAAGGGTGCTGCTGCCCTTTACTGTGGCGAGCTTGGTCCATTTGCCACTTCCTGTTTTCCGGTATATCATGTAGCCGGAACATCCGGTGATTTTATCCCATTTGAAAACAATACCCTTTGATTTATTGGAAACTGATGTCAGGGACGGAATGGGCAGTTTGCTGGAAGATAAATCAGCAGACTTGAAGGTGGTGCGCATGGATTTTACAGTTTCTGTATCAATCCATAACTTTCCGTTGTACACCTGCTGTTTGAAGAAAATGTACATGGTATAAGAGGCACCAGTTGATATTCCCACAGGTGAACCAATTTTCCAGACAGAGTTGTAACGATCACCGACAGAGGACATACTCCAGTAGAGGGGAATCCAGCGGACAGCACCTTTCACCGGAGATTTATTATCAGTTCCTGCGCCGATCACTTTAAATTCATAAAATTGTCCAGGATAAAATTTCAGAGGTTTCTCCAGTCCTTTTACAACACTCGCTGTAACTTTCGGGGTACGGGCAGGTTTGACAGTAGGAGTAATTTCCGGGTCAGGCGTTTCCTGGGAAACATCCTCGGAAGCTGCACTGAATTCTCCTGCCATGCCTGTGACAGGAAAGGATGTGGCGGATAATACGGCACATAAAAGTAACGCTGCAATTTTTTTCTTCATGTTTGGATCCTCCTTGTTATGGTTGTTTTTCGTGGAAATGTTCCAGCATTTCCTGATGGGTTTTATAATTTTTCGGGCTTACCCCGAATTTCTTTTTGAAAGCTTTGGAGAATACCAGCTGGTCAGTGTATCCGATACAGCGGGCAATTTCCTTTACGGACATGTCTGTACCCAGAAGCAGGCTGGCTGCTTTGTGCATTCTGTAATCAATGAGAAAACTCTGGGCGGACATATTCAGTTCTTTCTGAAAGGCACTGTTTAGATAAGCACGGCTGATGCCGATATTGGATGCAATGTCCGAAATGCCGATCCCATTCTGATACATACTGGTGATGTACTCGATGGCAAGTTCTACATAAACACTGGTACTGTATTCATGGGACTTTTTATTCTGGCCCGACTGCTTCTCGTGGAAATCTGTCAGTTCTGCGAAAAACAGGAGCAGGTATGCCTGGCGCCGGAGGTCATTGGCCTGGGACAGCTGTCTGTGTTCCAGGAGATGATCAATGTATTCTGTGATCAGTTCAGAAGAGGGAGCAGGAAGCACCCGGTTCTTACGGGAAAAACCGCACTGGGCTGCCAGGGAACCGGCGCGGATCCCCTTAAAACCGATCCAGGCGTAAGTCCAGGGATCTGTTTCATCCGCACCGTAGGTAACCGGTTCATCTGGATAAATGAGGAACATCTGTCCCGGAGACAGGGACCAGGTCTGTCCGTCAGCAGAATAGAATCCGGTGCCCTTCAATACGAAATGAATGATAAATTCTTCTCTGGATCTGGAACAGATATGACCGGGCAGACAGTATTCCCTGCCTGTGTGGATCAGACTGATATCAAGAGAGGCTTCTTTGAGATTTTCGAGACAGCGGAAGGTGGCACCGTCGGTGTATTTTACATTGGACATTGGTACAGTCCTCATTTCTTTGAAATTAACCGGAACAGGGTTTCGTTTTGTTGACATTTTACCATATATTCAGCTGTTTTGCCATAACGATTATGACATATGTTCCTGCCATAAATCTATTTAAAAGATCATGGAGGAGCTGTATAATAGGAGCATAAACAAGAGAAAAACAGACAGGCCAGTCAGAAACCTGCCTGATTCAGTAAAAAATAACAGGAGAGGTACAGCAGATGGAATGGATCAGATATCACGAAAAAGAGAAAGTATTTGAACTGAGAACAGAAAACAGCACGTATCAGATGCAGGTCAGGGAGTATGATACCCTGGTTCATCTTTATTATGGAAGTCCGGTGGGAGATACACTGATCACAGACAGGATCGTGTATGCAGACAGAGGTTTTTCCGGGAATCCTTATGAAGCGGGAAGGGACAGGACATTTTCCCTGGATACTCTGCCACAGGAATACACAGCCTACGGAAACGGGGATTACAGGATCAATGGCCTGGAGGCTGTTCAGGCAGATGGAAGTGATACTGCGAATCTGAAATTCGAATCTTATGAGATCAGACCGGGCAAATACAGCCTCAGGGGACTTCCGGCCATGTTCGGAGGAGAAGAGGAAGCACAGACTCTGGAGATCGTTCTGGCAGATCATGCCAGCGGGCTGAAGGTGCACCTTCTTTATGGAGTATTTCCGAAATTCGATGTGATCACCAGGGCAGTACGCCTGGAAAATACAGGCACAGAAGCTGTTACCATAAAGAAAGCAGTGTCCATGGAAATGGACTTTGAATACAGGGAACTGGATGCAGTTCATTTCTACGGCAGACATGCCATGGAGCGTGAGATGGAAAGAAACCATCTGGGTCACGGAAACTGGTCGGTGGGAAGTATCCGGGGAACTTCCAGCCACCACCATAATCCATTTGTCATCCTCTGCGACCGCGATACGGAAGAGACACATGGAAACTGCTACGGCTATGCGCTGGCATACAGTGGAAACTTTGTATTTGAGACAGAGGTGGATCAGATCGGACAAACCCGTGTGATGATGGGAATCCATCCATATCATTTTCAGTGGACACTGAAACAGGGGGATACTTTTGAGACACCGGAGGTCATTATGACTTATTCGGAGGAAGGTTTCGGGAAGCTTTCCCGTAATTATCATGATGCATACAGACAGAATCTGATCCGCAGTAAATATGTAGATCAGCCCCGCCCGATCCTGGTCAACAACTGGGAAGCTACGTATTTCGATTTCGATGCAGACAAGCTCTATCACATTGCAGAAGAAGCGAAGAATATCGGACTGGATATGTTTGTGCTGGATGACGGCTGGTTTGGAAAGAGAGACAATGACTGGTGTGCGCTTGGAGACTGGAAGGTATATGAGGAGAAGATCAAAGGCGGTCTTCCTGCACTGGCAGAGAAGATCCATGGTCTGGGACTGAAATTCGGTCTGTGGGTAGAACCTGAGATGGTTTCCGAGGACAGTGATCTGTACAGGGAGCATCCGGACTGGGCATTTAAGATCCCGGGACGTGCAGCGAACAGAAGCAGGTATCAGCTGAATCTGGATATTACCAGAAAGGAAGTCCGGGAACACATTATGAACCAGATATTCACAGTGCTGGATGCCTGCAAAGTGGATTATGTGAAGTGGGATATGAACCGCAGTGTGGATAACGTGTTCTGTGCAGCACTTCCAGGAGAACGTCAGGGAGAGGTTTATCACAGATATGTTCTGGCTGTCTATGAGATGATGGAGAGCCTGGTGCAGAGATATCCGGATCTTCTTTTCGAATCCTGTTCCGGCGGCGGTGGAAGATTTGAGGCAGGAATGCTTTACTATTCCCCGCAGATCTGGTGCAGTGATAATACCGATGCCATTGACAGACTGAAGATCCAGTATGGTACTTCTTTCGGTTATCCGGTAAGTGCTATGGGAGCGCATGTGAGCGTATGCCCCAACCATCAGTCAGGAAGGATCACACCTTTCGAGACAAGAGGAATCGTGGCATCTTCCGGAACCTTCGGTTATGAACTTGACCTGATGAAAATGTCCGAAGAAGAGAAGAAGACAGCCAGAGAACAGATCCTTATCTATAAAGAGATGGAACATCTGGTACAGACAGGGGATTATTACCGCCTGGAAAATCCTTATGAAAACCAGAAATATGTATTATGGCAGTTTGTATCCAAGGATAAAAAAGAGGCTGTGGTATGCGGTGTCAGACTGCACAGTGAAGCCAACCCACGGATCTATCTGTGCTATCCTCAGGGGCTGGATGCAGAAATGCATTATGAAGACACAGCTACAGGAAAAGTTTATACAGGTGCGGCTCTGATGAAAGCAGGACTGCCGCTGCCGCTGACGATGGGAGATTACCAGCCTGTGAAATTCACATTTAAGGCTGTGGAGAAATAACTGACTGTTCTGCTGTAAGATCAGCAGAATCAGGAAAAAGAAAAAGGGATCCGGTCTGGAAATATTGCAGAGCGGATCCTTTTTTAAGAGAAAGGATATGTTATTTTTTCTTTTTCTCTTCGTTTGAGGACAGATTCATTTCGTCGATTAGATGTTCGATCATCATTTTCTTTACATAAACATCAAAACTTAACAGGCAGATAAAAGAGAAGCGTTTCAAATTCTCCTGATCTTCTTCATCTGCATCTGAGAAAGTATCCTGGGCTGTTTTATATTTGCGGAGCAGGTCTTTCTTGAGAGATTCGATCTGTTCTTTTTCCATGCTGAAAACTTCATTATAAATATAGGTCATGTCCTTCTCAGTCATGGACTTGAAATATTTCTGCGCAATGGGTGTGAGCAGGGTCTGAATATCACTGATGGACAGAATGTTCTTGAAATAATAAATAAAGATCAGCATCAGGATATGCTCTCTGGAATAACGCTTCTTCTCCGGCGGAGGAAGGAGTTTATTCTTGGCATAGTTATTGATCATGGTCTTGGTGAGGATCTTGTCCTCGTCATAACGCTTGGTGGAAGCAAGCTGCTCCTCCATAAAGGTTGTTACCTGATCCATGTATAATTCAATATTGGGGATATCATCCGGTTTAATATAATCAATCCTGGACACACTTGCCAGAATACTGTTTATCATATCTTTTTCATCAATAGTCATCTTTCATCACCTCTGTCCCCTATTATATAGTTTTAAATACTACTTGTAAATGCTTTTTTTACTGAATAGACAAATTTCGTTGCGGAGTGAACAGTAACCAAATTTCTTGGTAAGTTGGAGAAGAGTCTGATAAACTTCGAATTTCTAAAAGTAACCTGTTGTAGGCGAACAGGTTTTTGTGTATAATTGTAAAGATATGGGTCTGTTATGTGGAAAGTTTTATTCCGGACTAATAACAGATATTTCAAACAATGCAAACTGTAACTCGACAAGAGATAGGAGAGAAAATGAACAACATTTACAGTACATTAAATCCCCCACAGCAGGAAGCTGTCTATCACACAGAAGGCCCACTGCTGATCCTGGCGGGAGCGGGTTCGGGAAAGACGCGAGTGCTGACCCACCGTATTGCTTACCTGATAGATGAAAAGGGCGTAAATCCCTGGAATATCCTGGCTATCACTTTCACAAATAAAGCAGCCAGTGAAATGAGAGAACGAGTAGATAAGATCGTAGGTTTCGGCTCAGAGAGCATCTGGGTATCCACCTTCCATTCTACCTGCGTGCGGATCCTGCGCAGACATATTGACCGTCTGGGATTCGATACCAGATTTGCCATCTACGATACAGAAGACCAGAAAACTTTGATGAAGGAAATCTGCAGAAAGCTGAATATCGATACCAAGATCTACAAGGAACGCTCCCTGCTTGCACAGATTTCCCATGCAAAAGACGAGCTGATCACACCAGATGAAATGGAACTGAATGCAGGCGGTGATTTTAATAAGAAGAAAGTCGCAGCAGTATACCGTGAATATCAGGCATCCCTGCGAAAGAATAACGCGCTGGATTTCGACGATCTGATCGTAAAGACAGTAGAATTGTTCCAGAACTGCGGAGATGTTCTTGAGAACTATCAGGAACGTTTCAAATATATCATGGTAGACGAGTATCAGGACACCAACACAGCACAGTTCAAATTTGTAAGCCTGCTGGCTTCCAAGTATGAAAATCTCTGTGTTGTGGGTGATGATGACCAGTCTATCTACAAATTCCGTGGTGCAAACATCGGAAACATCCTCGGATTCGAGCATGTTTTCCCGGATGCAAAGGTCATCCGTCTGGAACAAAATTACCGTTCCACCAAGAACATCCTGAGTGCAGCCAATGAAGTGATTGCCAACAATGCCTCCCGTAAATCCAAGACACTCTGGACGGAGAACCCGGAAGGTGAGCTGATCCATTTCCGCCAGTTTATGAACGGATACGAAGAAGCAGAGTATGTAGTAGGCGAGATTTCCAGGGCACACAGGGAGAACGGTGCGAAGTACAAAGACTGCGCAGTCCTGTACAGAACCAATGCCCAGTCCCGACTCTTTGAAGAGAAGTGCCTACTTGCGAATATTCCTTATAAGATCGTAGGCGGCGTAAACTTCTATGCACGTAAAGAGATCAAAGACTTGTTATGTTATCTGAAGACCATTGATAACTCCAGAGATGACCTGGCAGTCCGCCGTATCATCAATGTGCCGAAACGTGGAATTGGTGCCACAACACTTGGCAGGATTCAGGATTATGCAGACAAGATGAGCGTCAGCTTCTACGACGCCCTGCGTGTGGCAGAGGAAGTTCCTTCTATTGGAAGAAGCCTTTCCAAGATTGACGGTTTTGTAACCTTTATCCAGAGTTTCAAGAGCAAAGCGGAATCCTACACGGTCCGTGAACTTCTGGAAGAAGTAATTGAACTTACCGGATACGTAGCAGAGCTGAAAGCGGAAGATACCGAAGAATCCCAGGCACGGATTGAGAATATTGACGAACTTATTTCCAAGACCGAGTCCTATCAGGAAGCCATGGAAGAACAGGGACAGCCTGCCACACTTTCCGGATTCCTGGAAGAGATCGCACTGATCGCAGACATCGACAGCGTTGACCCGGATCAGGATTATGTGCTTCTTATGACCTTACATAGTGCCAAAGGTTTGGAATTCCCGAGAGTGTTCCTGGTTGGAATGGAAGACGGAATTTTCCCGTCATATATGTCCATTGTATCAGACGATAAATCCGATCTGGAAGAAGAACGCCGCCTCTGTTATGTGGGAATCACAAGAGCCATGGAAGACCTGACACTGACAAGTGCCAGACAGCGAATGATCCGTGGGGATGTGCAGTACAACAAAGTTTCCAGATTTGTCCGCGAAATCCCGCGTGAACTTGTAGATATGGGACAGACAGCAACACCGGAAAAGAAGAAACAGATTGCAGACATGATCCAGGCAGACCGCAGCCTTGCCAAGATGAAAATGGCACTGGCATCAAAGCCATTCAAGCCAAGAGAATTCAAAGTCACCAAGGCAGCGTCCTTAGATTATGAAGTAGGCGATACCGTACGTCACATTAAATTTGGCGTGGGAATCGTCAAAGACATTGTAGACGGTGGAAGAGATTATGAAGTCACTGTTGATTTTGACAAAGTGGGAGTCAAGAAGATGTTCGCAGGCTTTGCAAAGCTGAAGAAAATCTAAACGGATTCCGGGGGAGAGGAAAAAATTATGAGTAAAAACACAAAAGACGTAGTAGAAGACAAGGACTATTCCCTTGAGCGCGTACCAGCCACAGCCAGAAAAGGCTTCTGGCCAATGTTCTTTATCATGCTTGGTTTCACATTCTTTTCAGCTAGCATGAGTGTGGGTGCGAAGCTGGGAATCGGACTGAACCTGCAGGGATTTATCTGGGCAGTTCTGATCGGAAGCATCGTGCTGGGTGCTTACACAGGTGTGCTGGGTTACATCGGAAGCCACACTGGTATGTCACTGGATCTGCTTGCACAGCATTCTTTCGGTAAAAAAGGTTCTTACCTGCCATCTGCACTGATCAGTTTCACACAGATTGGATGGTTCGGTGTAGGTGCAGCCATGTTCGCTATTCCGGCAGCAGAAGTGCTCCATGTATCACCGGTAGTTCTGGTAGTGATCGCTGGTGTGTGTATGACACTTTCCGCATACCGCGGAATCGAAGGACTTGAGATCGTCAGCTATATTTCCGTACCGTTGATTGCAATCCTTGGCATCTATTCCATGAATCTTGCAATCGGACAGGGCGGCGGTCTGGAGGCAGTATTTGCAAAGAGTCAGGGAACACTGACCATCGCAGGCGGAGCAGGACTGGTAATTGGTTCCTTTGTCAGTGGCGGAACAGCAACACCAAACTTTACCCGTTATGCAAAAACAAATAAGATTGCAATTGTTACAACCGTAATCGCATTCTTCCTTGGAAATGCCCTGATGTTCGCATTTGGTGCAACAGGTGGTGCTTTCACAGGAAAGGATGATATCTTCTACGTTATGATCGCACAGGGACTGACAGTTCCTGCACTGATCGCACTGGGAGCAAACATCTGGACAACCAACGACAACGCACTTTACACATCCGGACTTGGACTTTCCAATATCACAAAAGTCCGCAAGAAACCAATGGTAGTCATCGCAGGTGTGATTGGAACCGTGCTTTCTATCTGGCTTTACAATAACTTCGTAGGATGGCTTAACTTCCTGAACGCAGCCCTCCCGCCGGTAGGTGCACTGATCTCCCTGGATTTCTTCCTCCACAGATCCGACTATGAGTCAGGAGCAGAAGCAAAGAAAGAAGTAAAATGGGGCTCCGTCGTCGGTGTTATCTGCGGCGCACTGGCAGGAAACCTGATCCCTGGAGGAATCGCTTCTATCAATGCCATGGTTGTAGCAGTCATCTGCTATTTCGTGATCGGAGCAATCACAAAAGACTGACCATTATATAGGAACTATTAAGCAAAAAAGTATAACATCAAAAATATACTGCCATCTGAAGAGCCATGCAAGGAAGTAATGATAACTTCTGGTATGGCTCTTCTTTTATAAAAAAGTATAGAAGCAATTCAGAAAAGAAAATTAATTCATATATTTATGGTAAAATCACAGAGAAGGTGGTATAATAATTGCATTAAACAGCAGACGGCAAAAGTGTTAACAGCTATTCTATCTATAACGGTAGCGTCAGCTGGCAGACTATTGAGAGGATGGTGCGACTATGAACATTAAAATTGAAGAATTATTAGCAGCATTAAACAAAAAAGAAGAAGAGAAAGAAAAAAATACAGTCCTCTGGGTACTGGCAATCATTGGCGCAGTTGCAGCAGTAGCAGGTATCGCATTTGCTGTATATCACTTCTTTAAGCCAGATTATCTGGAAGATTTCGAAGAGGATTTTGACGACGACTTCGATGACTATTTCGAAGACGAAGAAGAGTAATTACCGGTTCTGTCATAAACAGACAGCGGAATATCCGCAGAAAATGAGTAATTATGAAAACGAACGAATAGCTCCGGCTTATACCGGGGCTATTTTTGCGAAAGCGATACAGGAGGTTATATGAAGAAAGGCGAAATTTACGAGGGAGTAATTGAAAAAGTAGATTTTCCAAATAAAGGAATTGTAATGACAGGCGACCAGAAAGTCACAGTAAAGAACGGCATGCCAGGCCAGAAAGTCCGTTTCATGATCAACAAGAAACGCTCCGGCCGTGTAGAAGGACGACTTCTGGAAGTTCTGGAGAAATCCCCGCTTGAAACAAGAGACCCGGTCTGTAGCATTTTCCCGGAATGCGGTGGATGCATGTATCAGACCATGTCCTATGAGAACCAGCTTGTAATGAAAGAACGCCAGGTTCGTGATCTGCTTGAGGGAGCATTAAACGGTGCTGACTACCAGTGGGAAGGAATCCACGGAAGCCCTATCGAATTCAGATACCGCAATAAAATGGAATTCTCTTTTGGCGATGCATACAAAGATGGTCCGCTCACACTTGGCCTGCACAAGAAGGGCAGCACCTATGACGTACTTACCGCAAACGACTGCAAACTTGTCCACGAAGACATGACCAAAATCCTGACCTGCGTCCATGAATTTTTCCTGAAACGAAATGTTTCCTATTATAAAAAGATGCAGCACACAGGCTATCTGCGCCACCTGCTTCTCCGCCGCGGCGTAACCACCGGAGAAATCCTGGTACACGTGATCACCACCAGTCAGGAAGAACATGACCTGCAGCCACTGAAAGAAGAACTCCTTGCACTTCCACTGGAAGGAAAAATCGTCGGAATCATGCACATCATTAACGACTCTCTTTCCGATGTGGTGCAGAGTGATGAAACCCGCATCCTTTACGGACAGGATTTCTTCTACGAAACCCTCCTGGGACTGCGATTCAAGATCAGCACCTTCTCATTCTTCCAGCCCAACTCACTGGCAGCAGAAGTGCTCTATTCTGTAGTCCGCCAGTACATCGGAGATACCAAAGATAAAGTAGTCTTTGATCTTTACAGCGGAACAGGAACCATCGCTCAGCTCGCAGCATCCGTAGCAGATGAAGTGATCGGAGTAGAGATTGTAGAGGAAGCAGTAGAAGCTGCTAAACAGAATGCAGCGCTGAACAATTTAAGTAACTGTAAATTTATAGCCGGAGATGTTCTAAAAGTCCTTGATGACCTCACTGAGAAACCAGACGTGATCATTCTCGACCCACCAAGAGACGGTATTCACCCAAAGGCCCTGCCGAAGATTCTCTCCTACGGCGTAGACCACATCGTCTACATTTCCTGCAAAGCCACCAGCCTCGCCCGGGATCTCCCGGCATTCCTCGCTGCAGGCTACGAACTGGAAAAGGCATGCAGCGTAGACCAGTTCTGCGAAACTGTGCATGTGGAAGTCGTGTGTTGTCTACATCGGGTGAATTCGTAGAAGTCCTTAATTTTAGGCACTTTGCGAGGTATATGAGTTTCACACCAACAGGCAAACAGGGCAAGAAAAAGCAGATTATGAATGGCATCGAAGTGTCAGTAGTATTGCATCTGGTATGAGGAAATACATTCGGACAGAATTAACATTTTTTATTCAATAGCATAGAGAAAAGTCAAAAGGACGCTTGTTTTCGGAACTTCTGGAAGATGAGTGTCCTTTTCTTTTATCCCAAGGCAAAGGAGAAGATAAAAAATGGCAAGGAAGAAAGAAATGTATTCACCAGAGAATCACGAGCCGGGTGCAGGTATTGTACTGATGAAACTGGATGAGCTGCATAGCTTTGAAGGACACCCGTTTAAGGTAGAGAAAAATCAGGAACTGTTTGAACTGCGATGCAGTATTGAGAAGGAAGGAGTATTAGTTCCGCTTCTGGTGAGAAAAAATCCACATGGTGATGGATATGAAATTATAGCCGGACACAGACGAAAAGAAGCTGCACTATGGGCAGGACTTACGGATGTGCCGGTCATTATCCGGGAACTGGATGATGATCAGTCGGTTATAGCGATGGTGGACAGTAATCTTCAAAGAGAGAAGATACTGCCAAGCGAAAAAGCGTTTGCCTATAAAATGCGTCTGGAAGCAATGAAGCACCAGGGAAGAGCAGAAGCAGATACTTCGGACCCACTGGAACCGAAGTGTAAGACAGAACTGGTGAATGTATCAGAACTGGAAGCAGAATTACAGGAATTTGGAAAAGTAAAAATCCAGAAAAAAGGCGGAGCAGGAGGCAAGCGAAGCAATGAACAGCTCGCCAGTATGGTTGGCGAAAGTGTGACACAGATCAAGCGATATATCCGGTTAACCCATCTGATTCCGAAGATACGGGATATGGTTGATAAAGAAATACTTGCGATCCGGTCAGCAGTGGAGATAGTATTGTTTGGGTTGGCATAAGGAGGCTCTATGATGAAAATATTAAAAAATGTATTGCCGAAGTCAGCAATTATCTTTTTGATTTTTACTGTGTTTGTGGCGTAGTTTATACGGGCATTGTGACGGGAATTGCACAGCTTATTTTTCCTGACAAAGCCAACGGAAGCAGTAAATGTTCTGAAAGTCAATTTGATGTTGGACTGTATCCTGTAACGAGTGCTCTCAAAAGATTTCAGACTTCTGCTCATCTTTATACAATCTTAATTTCAAAACAAACTTACTTACGCCCATTTAATACAAATAAAGATAGAATAAAGGCAATATAAAAAAGAAATTAAGATTATGGGGATATAGTTATGCAACAGACAAACAGATCAAGACATCGACATATAACATCATTTCAAGTGATTAGTTTAGGGTTTTTATCCGTGATTCTCTTAGGCAGTCTGCTTTTGATGCTGCCGATTGCTACAAAAAGCGGTCAGTGTACCTCCTTTTTGGATGCTTTGTTTACCGCAACTTCTGCGGTTTGTGTGACGGGACTGGTTGTTAATGATACGGCAACCTACTGGTCTTTATTTGGCCAAGGAGTTATTTTACTGCTGATTCAAATCGGAGGTATGGGAATTATTACGATTGCTATTGCGATTGCTGTTGTTTCCGGACGCAAAATCGGGTTGATGCAGCGAAGTACCATGCAAGAGGCAATTTCGGCTCCAACGGTGGGTGGTATTGTGCGGAGAACGCAATTTATTATTCGGACTACTATTCTTATCGAAATCATTGGTGCGGTTCTTTTAGCCCCTGTTTTTTGCAGGGACTTTGGGTTTTGGAAAGGAATATGGTATTCACTGTTCCATTCTATTTCTGCTTTTTGCAATGCAGGATTTGATCTAATCGGTATAAGAACCCCTTTTTCCTCGTTGACCTCTTATTCTGTACAGCCGATTGTAAATCTTGTAATTATGATGCTGATTATTGCAGGAGGTATTGGATTCCTTACCTGGGAGGATATAAAGAATCATAAATGGCATTTAAAAAAATACCGGATGCAAAGCAAGGTGATTTTTATGGTAACAGGAATATTGATATTCTTACCGGCTCTTTACTTTTTTTATTTTGAGTTTTCAAATGTGCCTCTTACAGAAAGAGTATGGGTTTCTTTGTTTCAATCCGTTACGCCGAGAACAGCAGGATTCAATACGGCAGATTTGACTTTACTCAGTGAAGTTGGGCAAATGCTTATCATTATGCTGATGCTCATCGGTGGCTCGCCCGGTTCCACTGCAGGTGGTATGAAAACGACAACTCTTGCAGTTCTCGTTTCATCGGCATTATCTGTATTTAGAAAAAAGGAACACACCCATTTTTTCGGCAGACAAATTCCGGATGGCACTATCAGAAATGCAGCTACGATTTTTTTGATGTATATCGTTTTATTCCTTGTCGGAGGAATGGTAATTTGCAGAACAGAAGATATTCCACTTATGACCGCTTTGTTTGAGACGGCGTCGGCAATCGGGACGGTAGGGTTATCGTTGGGAATAACTCCTGACCTGGGGCTTGTTTCCCATATAATCTTGATTTGCCTGATGTTTTTTGGCAGAGTGGGAGGATTGACCTTGATTTTTGCTACCATTTCTGAAAAAAAGCCTAACGGTTCAAAATATCCTCAGGAAAAAATTACAGTAGGTTAAGGAGAATAAAAAAATGAAATCAATATTACTTATCGGTCTGGGAAGATTCGGACGGCACATTGCTATAAAATTAGATGAATTGCATCATCAAGTGATGGCGGTAGATAAAGAAGATACTCGAGTTAATGCTGTACTTCCCTTTGTAACTAACGCTCAGATTGGGGATGCGACTAATGAGGATTTTTTAAGTTCGCTTGGTGTTGGAAATTTTGATGTTTGTATTGTGGCTATCGGAGATAACTTTCAGAGTTCATTGGAAGTAACGTGCCTTTTGAAGGAACTCGGTGCAAGAATGGTGGTGTCTCGTGCCGCTCGTGATGTTCATGCAAAATTTCTTTTACGAAACGGCGCAGATGAAATTGTTTATCCCGAAAGGCAGCTTGCCGATTGGGTTGCGATCCGTTATAGTGCTGATCATATTTTCGATTACATAGAACTAGATGAAGAACATGCAATCTTTGAAATATCTATACCGGGAGAATGGATAGGAAAAACAATCGGTCAGTTGGATATACGAAAAAAATATAACATCAATATTATGGCGCTGAAAACAAATGATATTATGAATTTGAAAATAAGTTCCGATACGCAGTTGTTAAAGGGCAGTACCATGCTTGTTCTTGGGGAGACGAAACATATTCAAAAATGTTTTCATATTTAATTTTTGAAAGAAGTTGGTGATATGAAAGACTTTGTTTTACTTATAGTGGTATTGGTAGCATTTATTTATGGTTATTTTCTTATGGAAAAGCTGGATAAATTTCTCAAGGAAAATCAATCCCAAAAACTTATTTCAGATTCTAAGCTCAGGATTGGATTTGAAACACCTGCAATCATAGATTCTATTGCAGATCTATTAGAACAATTTTCAAGCGAATACCCAAACTATGAGCTGAACCTGTTCTACGGTTCTGTAAGTGAAATAATAAATGGGCTGGAAAATAATAAACTTGATTTTGGCTTTATCATAGAAAATTCCAACGATATTTTGAAAGATGAGTATTGTTCCTTATCCCTTCAAATAAAGCAAAGTGTCATTACTCCAGGCTCTATAGACATTGCGGTACATCCCATCAACACGATTGAGAAACCAGCGAGAGTGATATGGCAAAATGACATTAATTGTATGAAGGGTCTATTTGTCGAAAAATTGCGTGATTTTTCGGAGCGTTTTCTGCTTTCGGCTACACGCCCGAATGGAAAAAAAGAAGAAAAGGTGGTATAATCTTTATGCGATTTTAATGTCAGTGCTAAAATGCTTTTCTGAAATTTACGTATTATTCTATATAATGTTTTTGTACAAGGAGATGACCGTATGAGTGAAAGCAGACACAATCCGGATCAGTTATTAAAGGAAATCCAAGCTGATGAAGAAAAACGTAATAAAGGACATTTGAAAATCTTTTTCGGATATGCAGCTGGTGTGGGTAAAACCTACGCCATGTTAGAAGCAGCTCATATGGAAAAACAGCAGGGAATTGACGTGGTAGCCGGTTATGTAGAACCCCACGCATGTCCCAAAACAGCAGCTCTTTTGAATGGCTTAGAAGTTCTTCCTACAAGAGAAGTTTTTTATAATGGTATGATACTGGACGAATTCGACATTGGCATGGCGTTGAAAAGAAAACCACAGCTTATCCTTGTAGATGAACTTGCGCATACGAATGCCGAAGGATGCCGTCATGCAAAACGGTATCAGGACATTAAGGAACTTTTGAATGCAGGGATTGATGTCTATACGACTGTCAATGTTCAGCATATTGAAAGCCTTTGTGATACAGTTGCATCCATTACGGAAATTGTTGTACGGGAACGCATCCCGGATTCTATTTTTGATAATGCAGATCAGGTTGAATTAATAGATATTGAACCACAGGATTTGATCAACCGTTTGAATACAGGAAATGTATACAGACAGACACAGGAAAAACAGGCAGTAGAAAATTTTTTTACAATAGAAAATTTGACAGCTCTCCGGGAGATTTCACTGCGGCGATGTGCGGACCGGGTGAATATCCTCACAGAAAATACCCGCATAAAAAATCATGGAGATTATCACACAGGCGAACATATTCTTGTATGTCTATCTTCTTCTCCATCCAATGCGAAAATTATCCGTACCGCCGCAAAAATGGCTTCTGCTTTTAAAGGGGAGTTTACGGCTCTGTTTGTAGAAACCCCAGATTTTTCGGTGATGAGCGAGGAAAATGTAAAACGCCTGCGTTCAAATATTTGTCTTGCTGAGCAGCTTGGGGCAAAAATAGAAACAGTTTACGGAGAAGATGTTCCGTTTCAGATTGCGGAATTTACTCGTTTGTCCGGTGTGTCAAAGATTGTGATCGGACGTAGTTCTGCTACAAAACGGCATTTGCTCAGCAAACCGACCCTGACAGAAAAATTGATTGATTATGCCCCTAACCTGGATGTGCATATTATTCCGGATACGGTTTCTAATGCGGCAGTGTATCAGTTAAGAGGGGGCAGGAAAAAGAATCATATCGTATTCTCTGTCACTGATACATTAAAATCTACTGCGATTCTGATTTTATCCAGTTTAGTCGGAATGATTTTCCAGAAATTTGGATTTGACGAAGCAAATATCATTACTGTTTTTGTTTTAGGTGTTCTTGTCACCGCTGTCATCACGAAACATCAGATATACAGCCTAATTTCCTCGATTGTAAGTGTTTTGGTCTTTAATTTCCTGTTTACGGAACCTCAATTTACCTTGCAGGCGTATGATCAGGGTTATCCTGTTACCTTTATTATCATGTTGTTGGCGGCATTTTTAACCGGTTCTCTTGCTATACGGATTAAAAACCAAGCAAAACAGGCGGCACAATCTGCTTACCGTACCAAAGTGTTATTTGATACAAACCAGCTATTGCAACAGGCAAAAGATAAAAATGAAATTGTATCTGCAACTTCAAATCAGCTCATTAAACTCTTGGGAAAAGATATCGTTTTTTATTTAGCTGATGGAGAAGTGTTGGATACGCCGCATATTTTTTCTGTAACTGAAGAAAATTTGGAATCGTGTATTTCCGAAAATGAAAAGGCCGTTGCCGGCTGGGTATTGAAAAACAATAAACGTGCCGGAGCTACAACAGGAACGCTTTCCAATGCAAAATGCCTGTACCTTGCTGTTCGCAGCAGCAGTATGGTATATGGAGTTATTGGAATCGTGATGGGGGAAATACCTCTTGATCCATTTGAAAACAGTATTCTACTATCCATTCTCGGAGAATGTGCCCTGGCTTTGGAAAATGAGAAAAATGCCCGTGAGAAACAGGAGGCGGCCATTCTTGCAAAAAATGAACAGTTGCGAGCGAACCTGCTGCGTGCTATTTCACATGATTTGAGGACACCGCTGACATCCATTTCCGGTAATGCTAGCAATCTTTTGTCCAACGGCGATTCCTTTGATAATGATACAAAAAAGCAGCTGTACATGGATATTTATGATGATTCCATGTGGCTGATTAACCTTGTAGAAAACTTGCTGGCTGTAACCCGGATTGAAGAAGGACGGTTGAATCTCCGTATAACGGAAGATTTGATGGATGACGTGATCACAGAAGCGTTACATCATATTAACCGAAAGAGTGAAGAACATCATATTTCCGTTGAAAGCAAAGAAGAATTTCTTCTTGCAAAAATGGATGCAAAGCTTATTGTTCAGGTAATCATCAATATTGTTGATAATGCTATCAAATATACACCTAAAAACTCTCATATTGTTATTCGGACAGAAAAGCGGGGAAAACAAGCAATCGTATCTATATCGGATGACGGAAACGGAATTGCTGACGAAATAAAGCCACGGATATTCGACATGTTCTATAGCGGTGCCAATCAAATTGCAGACAGCCGCCGAAGTTTAGGACTCGGATTATCTTTGTGCAAGTCCATTATTAACGCCCACGGCGGAGAACTTACTGTTTCAGATAATCTGCCGCACGGAACAGTATTTACATTTACATTACCGGCAGGGGAGGTCAAAGTATATGAATAAGTCACTAATATTAGTTGTAGAAGATGACACATCTGTCAGAAATTTAATTACAACAACCTTAAAAACGCACGAATATCGATATCTGACGGCACCCGATGGTCAATCGGCAATTTTAGAAACATCTTCACACAATCCTGACATTGTTTTACTTGATTTAGGACTTCCTGATATAGACGGTGTTGAGATTATTAAAAAAATCCGTACTTGGTCAAATATGCCAATTATCGTAATCAGTGCTCGCAGTGAAGATACCGATAAAATTGATGCGTTGGATGCTGGCGCAGATGATTATTTAACAAAGCCATTTTCTGTTGAGGAACTGCTTGCCAGACTACGAGTCACGCAAAGAAGGTTATCGATGATGCAAAAAGTATCCCCTGCCGAAGCGGTTGTTTTTGTAAACGGAAAACTTCGTGTAGATTATGCTGCAGGTTGTGCTTATTTGAATGAAGAAGAGTTGCATTTAACACCTATTGAATATAAGTTGCTTTGCCTGTTGACAAGAAATATAGGAAAAGTTCTGACCCATACTTTCCTTACGCAAAGCATTTGGGGAAGTAGTTGGGATAATGATATTGCTTCCCTTCGTGTGTTTATGGCAACACTTCGTAAAAAAATCGAGAAAGAACCGAACTCTCCACAATATATCCAAACACACATTGGCGTGGGGTATCGGATGCTGAAAGTTGATTGAACTTCACAACACCATATTTAAAGTTGGAATATAAGCTGTAGATCTGTATAAGAGACCCGTACGCACGGTTCAATGGGAGGGATGAGAAAATATATTCTTCCTCTTCCTGTTAAATAACTAGACACAGACGGCAACTTTTAAATTTCCTCTAAGAGAGGGCTATTTAAGTATCGCTATCCTATTATGGGAGCACTTTACAAAACAATCGAATGTCGTCAGGTTGCAACCAGAAATGAAAAAATTGCAACTTTCCAAAACCAACGAACTTTGTTTTATTGTGTGGCAGTTCAGTCAATGGCTTCTTATCTTTTACGAAAGGAGCTACGCTATGCAAGCTACTTATCCAACCTGCTGTGGTGTCGATGTTCACAAATCTTTTCTCGTTGCCACAATCATTAAAACTACTAGTGGTTTTGAACCTTCCTATCAAAAGAGGCGTTTTTCTACATTCAACAATTCTATTTTAGAATTCAAAACATGGCTTCTAAAAAATGACTGTCATGATGTCTGTATGGAATCCACCGGTAAATACTGGGTTCCTGTTTTTAATTTTCTTGAAGATGATATCAATGTCACCATTGCCAATCCCAAATGGGTAAAAGCTGTTAAAGGGAACAAAGATGATACCAAGAATTCTAAATGGATTAGAGATTTGTTCCGTCTTGGACTTGTGAAAGGCAGTTACATTCCCGGCAAGTCAATCCGTATTCTCAGAGAATACACTAGATATCGTTGCAAGCTTGTTTCTTGCCGTTCAAGTGAAAAGAATAGATACCAGAATGCTCTTACTGTTTGTAATGTTGCATTAGATTCTGTTGTATCCGATATCTTTGGGAAGTCTCCACATCCATTATTGATTATCTGCTTGAACAATCAGGGTTACAAAATATCTTTAGAGTATGCTATAATAGATTCACCAAACGGGAAAAGGGAAAAAATTTTCAACATATACAGGGAGGTTATATTATGAAAAAAGCGAAAGCACTGGGTGCATTACTCTGCAGCGCATGTCTGGCAGTTGCCGGAACTTCACTGCCGGCGATGGCAGATTCCATGAAGGTTGTTACACTGGGGGCGGATCTGACAGATGCACAGAAGAATACAATGATGAAATATTTTAACGTAGACAGCAGCCAGGTACAGATCCTGACCATCACCAATCAGGATGAGAGAGATCATTTAAGTGCCTATGTTCCTATTGAACAGATCGGAACCAGAACTGTAAGCTGTGCTTACGTAAAGCCAACACAGTCCGGAGGCATTAAGGTACGTACTGCCAACCTGAACTGGGTAACCTGCAATATGATTGCCACTTCACTTTCCACCTCAGGTGTTAAGAACTGTGAAGTAGTAGCTGCCTGCCCGTTCGAAGTTTCCGGTACAGGAGCCCTGACCGGTATCCAGATGGCATATGAGACAGCTACAGGGGAAGAACTTGACAGCACGAAGAAGGAACTGGCCACAGAGGAAATGGTAGTAACCGGAAATTTGGCTGATGAGGTGGGTAAGAATGATGCTACCACAGTTATGAACAATTCCAAGATGCAGGTGATCAGGGACAATGTCCAGAATGCAGATGACATCTATAATATTGTAGTAAATGTGGCACAGCAGAACAATGTAAACCTGGATTCTGACCAGATTGATAAGATCGTGTCACTTCTTCAGCAGATCGCACAGCAGGATTACAATTATGATGATGTAAAGGCGACTCTGGAGCAGGTAGACCAGAATACATCAGAAAGCAGTGATGACATTGGAGATGTGGCAGACGAGGAAGACGATACTGTGAATGCAGGAGATTCTGCAGATGACATTTTAAACAGTGTGGATAACAGTGCACTGGGCGGAGATGTAGTGGAGAGTTCTACAGAGAATCCGTCTCTGGAACAGGATACAGGAATGGACACAGACACTTCAGACGCTGACAGCGAAACAACAGACGACAGTACTTTTGACAATACGGATGAAGATGAAGTGATCTATGATGAGAATACAGATGACAGCACAAATGACAGTACTGACGGAGATACAGAAGACAGCTCAGATGCCAGCCTGGATGAGAATACAGAAGATGGATCTGATGATACACAGGATGCTGACTCCTCATCTTCAGAGGAATTGGATACTGCTTCCCTGACAGACGATCAGATGCTGCTGTTCAATCAGGCAGAGACATTCTGCAAGGGTGAATATGAAGGTGATGTGGATTCTCTTCATACTGCAATGGGAGATGATACAGCAGAGAATGCCGTAGTTCTTGATGCAGAGAACGGTGCAGCCCTTACGAAGGAAGTGGAGAAAGCATATCTGAAAATCCTCACTGACGGCACAGATTCCTATGAAGCAGACGGAACAGAAATGTATATGACCACAGAGCTGAACATGCTTGACAGATCCATGAAAGAGATCTTCGGAATCTCAGAAGGATCCCAGGCAGGACCGGAACTGTCCGAACTGACAGATGATGAGAGACAGAGCCTGTATAAAGATACCATGAAGTTCTTCGAGAAACTCTACAATGAGAGCACAGAGACTTATGACACAGAAGATGCATCAGGTGAAGAGTAAAGTAGGAAATGCGCGGGATTTTTTCCTGATCAGGCAGGCCACGCAGGAGGATGTTCCTGGGATCATGGATATTATGGCAGAAGCGGCAGCAGACCAGGAACATCCGGACTGGTTCGTTTCTGATGATGAAGCTTATGTAAGGAAACATATTTCAGAACACGGATATACGATCGTAGCTCGGACTGTTGATGGACAGACTGCAGGATTTTTTATCGTGAAATATCCTGAGGGAGAAGACAATTTGGGACATTATCTGGATATGGAAGAAGAAGCACTTGGTCAGGTGGTTGTGATGGATTCAACTGTAGTATGCAGTGATTATCGTGGGGCAGGACTGCAGGGAAGGATGCTGCAAGCAGCAGAAGCACGGATAGATAAAGAAAAATTTCATTATCTCATGTGCACCATCCATCCGGATAATCAGTTCAGCAGACAGAATATGGAGAGCCAGGGCTACGAAGTGAAAAAGATTACCAAATGTTATGGCGGTCTGGACAGATGCATTCTTGTAAAATGCATTTAACCATATCAAGTAAGTTCCCTGCTTCAGACAGCCAGGTGCGGTTTATCTAAACAGATGCTGAAAAAAGAATAAAGAAATCAGAAACAGCCTGTGAAATTTCCGTGATTTCACAGGCTGCTTTGCGTAACCGGTAGAAAAATAAAAACAGATGTGTTAAAATGTATCGTAAATTATTTCTGATAAAAAAGAAACAAGAGATGTAAATCGTAACAGGGAGGAATAAGGATAAATATGGGAATGGCAGTGGTAACGCTGAAAAAAGGAGAAGGAAGACTTCTGAAATCCGGCGGAATGTGGATTTTTGATAATGAGATAGATACGATCATGGGAAGCTTTAGCAACGGAGATCTGGTTCTGATACATGACTTCGATGGATATCCGCTGGGAAAGGGATTTATAAATACCAATTCCAAAATTACAGTACGTCTTCTCACAAGAGATGAACATGTGGAGATTGATGAAGCATTTCTGGAGAAGAGAGTGCGGGATGCATGGGAATACCGTAAGAAAGTTGTAGATACAGGAAGCTGCAGACTGATTTTCGCAGAGGCAGATTTCCTTCCCGGGATCGTGGTGGATAAGTTCTCTGATGTGCTGGTTGTACAGTCACTGGCTCTGGGAATCGATCGTTTTAAAGAAACAATTATAGAACTTCTGAAGAAAGTTCTGGCTGAGGACGGCATCCAGATCCGTGGTGTTTATGAGAGAAGCGATGTGAAAGTCAGAAAGCAGGAAGGCATGGAGCTGGTGAAGGGCTTCATCGGACCGGAGTTCCCTACACTGGTACAGATCGAAGAGAACGGCGTCAAATATGAAGTAGATGTAAAAGACGGACAGAAAACAGGATTTTTCCTGGATCAGAAATATAACAGACTGGCGATCCAGAAATTATGTAAGGGAGCCAGAGTGCTGGATTGCTTTACCCATACCGGATCTTTCGCACTGAATGCAGGGATTGCAGGTGCTGCAAGTGTTACAGGTGTGGATGCTTCCCAGCTTGCAGTGGATCAGGCCACAGCCAATGCTGCACTGAATGGTTTATCCGACACTGTGAAATTTATCTGTGAGGATGTATTTGAACTTCTCCCTGAACTGGAAGAAAAGGGAGAGAAATTCGATGTGGTCATCCTGGATCCCCCTGCATTTACCAAGTCCAGAAATTCCATAAAAAATGCAGTAAAGGGTTACCGTGAGATTAATCTCCGTGCCATGAAACTTGTGAAGGACGGCGGTTATCTGGCAACCTGTTCCTGCTCTCATTTCATGGATTATGAACTTTTTACCAGAACCATCGGACAGGCTGCGAAGAATGTACACAAACGCCTTCGTCAGGTGGAATACAGAACCCAGGCACCGGATCATCCGATCCTGTGGGCAGCAGATGAATCTTACTATCTGAAATTCTATATTTTCCAGGTATGTAATGATAAATAGGAAAGTGAGGAATAAAAATGAGTTTTAAAGAAGTGAATCCATCAGAACTGAATATGAATCCGTTTACAACTATTGGAAAGGACTGGCTGCTAATCACAGCAGGTAATGAAGAAAAATGCAATACCATGACAGCAAGCTGGGGAGCTATGGGTGTAATGTGGGGAAAAAATGCAGTAACTGTATACATTCGTCCACAGAGATATACCAAGGAATTTGTAGACAGAGAGGATACATTTACAATCTCTGTTCTTGGTAAGGATTACAGAAAAGCACTGAATTACTGCGGAACTGTATCAGGAAAAGGATCAGATAAGATCAAAGATGCAGGGCTGACTCCGTATTATACAGACGGAACAGCAGGGATCGAAGAAGCAGATATGATCATGGTATGCAGAAAAATGTATCATGACGAGATCAAACCGGAGTGTTTTGACGCACCGGAAAACGACGGAAAATGGTATCCTGAGAAAGATTATCATACCATGTATATTGCAGAAGTTCTGAAAGTTCTTGTAAGAGAGTAAGACAGGAAAGGTCAGAAAAGAGGAAATAATGAGAGATAAAATAAACAAATTTATGCAGGGACGTTACGGTGTGGACCAGTTTGCAAGGTTCACACTGGGTGTTGCGCTTTTTCTGGTAGTAATAGGATCTTTTATGAGACGAAGTGCTGTCGGTGGAATTCTGGACATGCTGGGATTTATACTGATCATTTACACATACTACCGTATCCTTTCCAGAAATGTTTCTGCACGTTACAGTGAAAATCAGAAATACCTGGCACAGACACAGAAACTGCGCAGCAGATTTAACAGGGAAAAGAGTATGATGGAGCAGAGAAAAACACATCATATCTATACCTGCCCGGGCTGCGGACAGAAGATCCGTATTCCCAGGGGAAAAGGTCAGAAAGTAGAGATCGAATGTCCCAAGTGTCATGAGAAATTCATAAAGAGGAGATAAAATGTTTGGTTATGTGGTGATGAACAAACCGGAGATCCGTTTTAAGGATTTTGACCTGTACAGATCCTTTTACTGCGGATTGTGCAGAGAACTGAGAGAGAAATACGGAATATCCGGTCAGATATCCCTGACCTATGACATGACATTTGTAGTTATTCTGCTCAGTGCCCTTTATGAGCTGCCTACGCTGAAGGGAACTACCCGCTGCGTGATCCACCCGGTACAGAAACAGCAGGTAAGAAAGAATGCCGCTACAGAATACGGCGCTGATATGAACATCCTTCTTACTTATTATAAATGCAGAGACGACTGGGAAGATGAGAAAAAGGCTGCAGCACTGGGATATGCGAAGATCCTTCAGGGCAAAAATAAAAAACTGAGCCGGCATTATCCGGAAAAGGCAGCGAAGATCCGGCAGCTTCTTCATGAACTGTCGGCAATGGAGCAGGCAGGGGAAAAGGATATAGACAGGATGTCCGGCTGCTTTGGCAGGATCATGGAAGAAATCTTGGCATGGAAACCGGATGTCTGGGAGAATACCCTGAGACGGATGGGATTTTATCTGGGAAAATTTATCTATCTTCTGGATGCCTATGATGATGTGGAAAAAGATGTGAAAAGTGGAAATTACAATCCCTTTTCAGAGAAATATAAAATGAAAGGGTTTGACGGGCAGGTACAGCAGCTTCTGATCATGATGATGGCACAGACCTGCAGAGAATTTGAGAAGCTTCCTATTATACAATATACGGATATTCTGAGAAATATTCTTTACTCCGGTGTGTGGTGCCGTTTTGAAGCCATCCGGAAACAGCGGAAGGAAGCAGGGGAGAGAGAACATGATTGATCCGTACAGTATACTGGGAGTGGACAGAAATGCATCAGATGATGAGATAAAAAAGGCCTACCGTAAGTTAAGCCGTAAGTATCATCCGGATGCCAATATCAATAATCCGAATAAAGAGCAGGCAGAAGAAAAATTTAAACAGGTACAGCAAGCATATGAGCAGATCATGCGTGAAAAAGAGCAGGGCAGCGGATATGGCAGCTATGGCGGCGGATTTGGTGGATTCAGTGGTTTTTCCGGACAGACAGAAAACAGCTATCAGGATGAAGAAGCCATACGCAGACAGGCAGCAGCCAATTATATCCAGAGCGGTCATTACAGGGAAGCTATGAATGTACTGCAGTCTCTGGAACAGCGTAATGGACAATGGTATTATCTGTCCTCCATGGCGAATATGGGCCTGGGAAACAATGTAAATGCCTTGAACGATATCCGGGAAGCCGTGCGCCAGGAACCGGATAATGCACAGTACCGGATGCTTCTTCAGCAGATGGAGGGCGGAGGAACCTGGTATCAGGAAATGCAGAATCCTTTTGGCGGCATGCCCACTGGAGGGGATGATTACTGTATGAAACTCTGTCTGGCGAACCTTGCCTGCAGTCTGTGCTGCCCGGGAGGTGGCGTGTTCTGCTGTTGACAGGATTTTGAAGGAAAATATAAGTTTGTAATTGACAACTCTCTTTTGAAAGACTACTATATTAAAGTGGTGATTGAATAAAGACCAGAGGAGGAAAATATAATGAGTATTCGTATTGGTATTTTAGGCTATGGCAACCTTGGCCGTGGTGTAGAGTGTGCCATCAAACATAATCCGGATCTGGAGCTTGTGGCAGTGTTCACACGCCGTGATCCTCAGACAGTAAAGGTCCTTACAGAAACAGCTTCTGTATATTCTGTAAATGACGCGGAGAAAATGAAAGACAAGATCGATGTTCTGATCATCTGCGGAGGAAGTGCTACAGATCTTCCGAAACAGACCCCTGAATATGTAAAATATTTCAATGTTATTGACAGTTTTGACACTCATGCAAAGATCCCGCAGCATTTCGAAGCAGTAGATAAAGCTGCCAAAGAGAGCGGACATGTAGGAATCATCTCTGTTGGCTGGGATCCGGGAATGTTCTCCCTGAACCGTCTTTATGCAAATGCGATCCTGACAAACGGAAAAGATTATACATTCTGGGGCAAAGGTGTCAGCCAGGGACATTCTGATGCTATCCGCCGTATCAAAGGCGTAAAAGACGGAAAACAATATACAATCCCTGTAGAAGCAGCTCTGGAAGCTGTACGTAACGGAGAGAATCCGGAACTTACAACCAGACAGAAACATACCAGAGAGTGCTTCGTAGTAGCTGAAGAAGGCGCGGATCTGGCTCAGATCGAGAATGAGATCAAGACAATGCCGAACTATTTCGACGAATATGATACAACTGTACACTTCATTACAGAGGAGGAACTGAAACGTGACCACAGCGGAATCCCACACGGCGGATTCGTGATCAGAAGCGGTAAAACAGGATGGAATGATGAGAACAGTCATGTGATCGAATACAGCCTGAAACTAGATTCCAACCCGGAATTCACGTCTTCTGTACTCGCTGCCTATGCAAGAGCTGCATACCGCATGAGCAAAGAAGGACAGACAGGTGCCAAGACCGTATTTGATGTAGCACCTGCATATTTAAGTGCCGCAGACGGAGCAGAACTGAGAAAACATCTCCTGTAATCACGAAAACAGATTTCGGAAAGTATGTAAAAAGTATGAAAAGAGGCAGGGCTTTTTGTGAGCTTTGTCTCTTTTTTATAGAAAAAAATTGTGATTATTTAGTGAATATTTAACATAATTTTACTTGTATGTTGACGGACTATTCAAGATGTAATATAATAGGGTCATAGAAACGTAACAACATTGTAAAAAAATATTATCTTATCAGATAATAAAAATGAAAGAAAAGGAAGGTATATATGCAAAACGTTAACAAGAAGTTTAGAAGCTGGGGGATACTTCTGCTCCTGTTGTTTTTTGCTGTAGGGGTATCTGTACTTTTTAATGCTTCAGATGTGCAGGCGAAGACGAAGACCGGCTTTGTAACCATTAATGGCAAGTCATATTACATAAAAGAAGACGGTTCCAAGCTGAAAGGATGGCTGGAGCTGAACGGAAAGAAATACTATTTCAATAAGAGTACGGGCGTACAGGTAAAAGGATGGGTCAAGAACTCCAAAGGCCAGAAACGTTATTTCAGCAAGGGCGCAGGCGTGATGCTTACCGGATGGGTAACGGATTCCAAGGGCCAGAAGAGATATTTCAATACCAGAACCGGTTACATGCAGACAAGATGGCTCACATTGAAAGGCAGGAAATATTATTTCTACAGCCAGAGCGGCGTAGCTGCATGTAAGACATTCCTGACAGACAGTAAGAAAAATACAAGATATTTTACAAGTGCCTGCTATATGCTCACAGGATGGGCGAAGAATTCCAAGAATGAATCCAGATACTTCGAATCATCCGATGGTATTATGGCCAAAGGTTTTACAACCCTCAGTGGAAAGACCTACTATTTCAATACCCGCAGCGGTAAGATGGTCACAGGCTGGAAGACGATTAATTATAATAAATACTATTTTGATAAATCTACTGGTGTGATGGCTACCGGAGAGGTGACTATTAACGGCAAAAAGTATAAGTTTAATTCAAATGGTGTTATGATTGATACGACCAGTCCTACGGGCACAAAGACCATTAAGAACTATCTGGCAGGTGCACTGCAGCCAGTAGGAAAGGCTCTGTATGTATGGGGCGGCGGATGGAATGACTCCACCAGAAAAGGCATCAGTTCCACGATGACGAATTTCTATAACAGCCAGAGCAGCAGTTATGACTATAATAATTACAGAGATTTAAGTACAGCAAACAGAGCGAAAGGATTTGACTGTTCCGGTTTCGTGGGATGGGCAGCATATCAGATCATGCAGTCCAAGTCCGGTATCGGAAGCGGTTATACAGTAGTATCAGGAGAAATCGGAAGCCTGTATAAGTCCAATGGATGGGGAAGTATTCGCACACAGGCGAACCTGGCAAGCAGCAACTGGAAAGTATATCCAGGTGATGTTGGATATGACAGCGGTCATACATGGATCATTCTGGGACAGTGCAAAGATAAGAGTGCAGTGATCGTTCACTCTACACCGAATGCAGGTGTACAGATTTCAGGTACCCCGACACCAAGTGGAAGCTATTCCAGCCAGGCGATCACACTGGCTCAGAAATATATGTCCAGATATGCCGGATATACCAAATATGATTACCATACTTCCAGTGGTAACTATATCCGAAGAGGTAATTATTTCAGATGGAACAGAAGCACTCTTTCTGATCCGGATGGATACCTGAACATGACAGCAGATCAGATTCTTGCAGATCTTTTTAACTGAATCAGGTAAATCTCCTGCTTCAGCCGGAAACATCTGACTGATTTAAGAAAATGTAACAGAAATAAGATAATTAAGAAAACGGTTTCCCATGGGAAGCCGTTTTCTTGTGTAAAATTCCTGATTGATTTCAAAAAGGTTACTAAATGTTACAGAAATTTAAACTTTTTCCTGGATAAACCTTGCGTTTAGCGTAATTATATGTTAATATATACGGGAATTGAATTAGATATTGCAAAAATATTACATGATAGAAAAGAGATGGTTACTGCTTATACGCCGAAATCCGTAGCATACCGAGAGAAATGTCTTGTCGGGCATGGAGTGAACAGTAACAAGAAATATGAAAAGGTGAGAGGTCATGAAGAAAAGAATTGTATGTCTGACATTGGCGCTTATGATGAGCACAATGCAGGTTGTCAGTGTAAGCGCATCCAGAGAAGATGAATTAAGAGAAGAGCAGGCGATCACAAGCCAGCAGCTTGATGCTACCTATTCCCGTATGGATGAGCTGGCAAATGCGAAAGCACAGCTTGAGAGTGAAATCTCTGAACTGGATTCCAGCCTTGTGAGCGTAATGGTTTCCATTGACACTCTTAAGAACGATATTGATAATAAAGAAGTAGACATTATTAAAACCAAGCAGGATCTGGCGAAAGCACAGAAAGCCCGTGATACACAGTATGAGAACATGAAGAAACGTATCCAGTGTCTGTATGAACAGGGCGGAGACACTGCATGGTTCCAGATGATGTTGAATTCAGAGGATCTCAGTGATCTGCTCACAAGAGCTGAGAATACACAGCAGATGTATGAGCAGGACAGAAAGAACCTGGATAAATATGTAAATACTATTGAAGAAGTAAAGAATCTGAAAGCTCAGTATGAATCAGATAAAGCAGAACTGGAAGAAATGAAATCTTCTTATGAAGAACAGTCCTATGTACTGCAGTGTCAGATCGACGAGAAAAAATCTGCATCCGCAGACTATGAGAACGAGATCGCATATGCACAGCAGCAGGCTACAGAATATGCCAACCTTCTTGCAGAACAGACAGCAGAGATCGAGAGACTGGAAGCTGAGAGAATTGCAGCAGAGGAAGAGGCAAGACGCCAGGCTGAAGAAGAAGCAGCAAGGCAGGCGGCTGAGGCAGCAGCTGCAGAAGCAGCTGAAGAAGAAGCAGAAGCTGAGGAAGCAGACGAAGAAACTTCAGATGATGTAGAATATGATGAAGATGGAAATGTGATCGAAGATACAGAAGATACTTCAGATGATGTGGAATATGACGAAGACGGCAATGTGATCGATAACACAGATTCCTCTGAAGATGATACAGAAGAAACTTCTGACGATGTGGAATATGACGAGTACGGAAACGTGATCGATTCCGATAACACAGTATCCCAGGAGGAATATGAAAGCCAGCAGTCCGCTTCCAGCTCAGAAAGCTCTTCCTCTTCAGGATCAGGATCTGCTGTAGTGGATTACGCTACGCAGTTCGTAGGAAATCCGTATGTATGGGGTGGAACAAGCCTTACAAACGGTGCTGACTGCTCGGGTTTCGTACAGAGTGTATATGCCAACTTCGGTGTAAGCCTTCCGAGAACATCTTATGAACAGCAGAATGCAGGTACAGAAGTATCCTACGCAGATGCACAGCCAGGAGATCTGATCTGCTACGGCGGTCATGTAGCCATTTATATGGGCAACGGACAGATCGTACATGCGTCTAACTCCGTAGACGGTATCAAGATCAGTGATAATGCAGCATACAGAACAATTGTATCTGTAAGAAGACTGGTATAAAAACAAACACATACAGGGCCATGGAGATCACATATTCTCCGTGGCCTTTTTATGTCATAAGAAATTACTTCATAATGTTTCTGTGACATAAGAATCTCTCCGACAGGATCCTTTTTGTATTCTGAAAAATCATATAGGAAAATCGTATAAAACATTGATAAATAGTTGACATTCCGCAGAGTTAGTGTTACTATAACGTCAGTATAATTCCATACAGAACATATTAAGTGCTGATACCGTAAAAGAAACGGTACAGAGAGAGGGAATCAGGTGAGAAACCTGAGCGATCCGGTCACTGTAACAGAGGAGCGAA
>OLSO01000613.1_pt1 | contig 33791 bp, 30 predicted proteins | sample 1672441 | NCBI WGS metagenome assembly OLSO01 (sample SAMEA3136686, study PRJEB25190) | human gut metagenome | biome: human gut; feature: human-associated habitat; material: faeces | place: Austria | collected 2013 | reverse complement strand
ATATGATACATCCGTCATATACAGAACTGATTCAGGCAATCAACAACAATGTAGAGGAAGACGACAACACCATGATGCTGAACAGTCGTTACTCTCTGGTACTCGCCACCAGTAAAAGAGCAAGACAGCTGATTGCAGGAGCAGAGCCTCTTGTTTCCGGTACAGCAGGAAAGAAACCTCTTGCTATTGCCATTGATGAACTTTACAAAGGACAGGTAAAGATCGTTGCTACCGGTGAAGAAAACGAAGAAGAAACCAAAGCAACAGCTTCAGCAGTTACTGATGAGGCAGTTACAGAAGAGGCTTCTGAAACACCGGAAGAAACTACAGAAGAAAACACCGAAATTTAATAAATAAATTATTAATTATTAACTTTTGCACTTATGCTTTTTAATATTTTTGCTATAATATATCTATTATTTTTAGATATACATATAATTAAAAAATAAAATATTATACAAATCAATATACTTATGAAACTCCAAATTATACCACAACTTATATTCTGTAGTAAATAAGCTAATCCGCCCATTAATATGGATGCAATCAAATATTGCCATACATTTTTAATCATCTTCATCGGAGATATTTTAACTGCAATCCACATAATCATCATATCTACAATAATCGCCTGTATTCTAGCCAAGCTACGTGCACTATAAAGTAAAACAAAACTTTTTTGGGCACTTATAGTAAGTAAAGGAACTAAAAATATTAAGTGTAGTACTTGTGATAATACTGATAATTTTGGTTTCCCTAATGATCTATAAACCTCACTACTATAATATCCAAATACAATAACAATACCACTCATAAGCCCCCAAAGACCAATAAATCCTGTGGCTTCACTCCATTGGCTTCCTAATAATATTTGTGTTATTAACTCTCGATACATAAATATGCCTACTGCCATTGGTAATACTATAATTGCGATATATTTCTGAAATTTAAAAAATACATCTATAAATTTCTTTCTATTATTTTGTAATCTAGATAATGTTGAAAATAGAATTGGAGTAGTTGCACTTGTAATCAAATTCATTATTTGATTAACTGTTGTCATAGATGTCTTATACATACCTAGGTAATAAGGCGAAAGATAAACACCTACAATAAATGTACCAATATATAATGTTAGCCAAATCGTAATCTGTTCAATTAAGCTCCAAATACTAAATGAAAACATATCTTTTAATAACTCTACCGAATAAAAAAGTTTTGGTTTCCACTGTGAACTATATGTCAATATTATAGCATTTGATAGATTTGTTAATATTGTTCCAATTACCAAAGCCCAATATGTTCTCATTTTAAATGCCAATGGTAATGTTATAAAAATAGGTATTAAAATACCTATCAGTCTAGAAAAAAACAATGTTTTAAAATCAAACTTTCTTTTAAAGTAACCTATTTGCAAACTAGAAAATGATGTTAATGGCAAGCTTATACATGCAATAACTATAGTAAATCCTAATCCTGGACTTCCTACTAATTGAGCAATATTATCTTTAAATATAATAATCACCAACCATAATCCTAATGACAATATCAAATTAGTCCAAAAGGCTACCGTTAAACTTTTTTCCAAATGTTCTTCATCTTTAAATTCATTTTGTATAATATATTTTTGAAAACCTGCATCAGTAAACATATCTACAAAACTAACAATGATATTAATAGTCGCTACAACTCCAAATGCATCCGGAGCTAATATACGTGCTAAAAGCATATTTGATATTGGTTGAATGCATTTGGATAAAATCTCAGTTATAGATGACCATTTTGCTGCATTTATTATTTTTATATCTAATGCTGAATTCATTATTATTTCCTCACTGATTTAATTTATAATTTCTTTATTTTTAATTTTACTTCCAAAATTTAAATAGCATATACCACTGTATAATATAACTGTTAACAGTTGTATAAACTCATCATCATATACTACCATTCCATAATCAATAAATAATCTAAGACTTAAAAGTATTAATATAAGTGAAAATAACTCTCTATTATAACTGAAAAATTGTTTTCTCCTTATAATCATAATATATAACATCTTAAACGGTATAAAATAGTATAAATAAAATCCTATTAATCCTAATCCTGATAGTATTTCAACATAATTATTATGTGAATATGTTTCAGCCCATCCCCCCAATAAATAATAGTAATAGTACGAGAAATTTCCTAATCCTACACCATGTATAGGTTTCTCAGCAAATAAATTTATTCCTATATTTATCATATCAGATCTCGTGGTTACACTTGCATCTGCAACATAAGCTGAATCAAATATACTAAATATACCCTCCATACGAAAACCAATCATATTATATAAAAAAGGTATATTTAAAATACTCCAATATGTTATAGCTAGTCCACATATTGCTCCTATTGTCATCATAATCATTCTTTTTTTTCCACCTTTGTATAAAATAAAATACATAAGACTGCCAATAAGCAATACTATTAATGCTTTTCGTGATTTTGTAAATATAATTAAAATACACAATATCAAGTACATAAATGCTGAAAATTTATTTTTATATTTCAAAAATAAATATAACCATATTATGGATGAAAATGATAATATTATTCCTAATGCATTAGGTTGGAACCCTACAGTTGGGCCTAGTCTTCCAGCTGATGTAGAAGCATTTGTTGTTTCTTTAATTATTTCTAACCAACTTGAAATAGGTGTTTTTAGAAAAATAACTATAAATAAAATTACACTTGAAATACAAAAATAATATAACGTTTTTTCTATTTTCTCAAGGCAATTATTTCTATAATATTGTAATAAACATATACATAATACAGTAAGTTGCAACAGTGGTTTTAATGCCTTTATAGTAGATGATTGTTTTGGTGACCAAAAAATAGATATTATTGACCAAATTAAAAACATTATATTGAATATGGTATAGTAATTAAATGATATACCTTCTTTATTAATCTTAATAGCTATTATTACTAAAAATAAAATTTGACCTATATACATAACACCAGGTATAGACTTTAATGAAAACAAACTTATTATCAATAATAAAACACAGAAATCCTCAATTGATGATTTTTTTATACTATAATTTGACATTCTCATTATATGTACCTAATTCTTTCAAATTAATTTTACTACCCCATTGTTTATCTATTTCTTTAGTAATATCTATATCTATTCCTGATGCTGGATATAATGTTACTTCTCCAAAATATATTTTACCTTCAATTTCATATAAATCTATTCTAGATAAATCATATGGTTTAGAAAGAATTTCTGCTAACTCTTTCATTTTTTCTAGGTTCTTAGGTTTTGGAAGCGTAAAATCTTTTGGTGTGTTTACATCCACCCTATTATACGGTAAGAAATTCCAATCAAAGTCAAAAAAATAATATTTCACATTCCCTGTTTCTCTTCCTGTACAAACCATTATATTTTGAGGTTCTCCATTAAAACATATAATTTTGTAATCTTCTGGAACCCTCCCATCTGACTCTCCCATATACTTTTCACATATAATCCTTGGCTTAATAAATTTATATGGCCACTCTCTTCCTTGATAATAATAGTTACGTTTCAATGTTTTATATAAACTTTGCTTAGTTTTTTCTATATCTAATCTTTCTTTATCTGAACATACTATAACTCCACCAGAATTATGTGTTCCTTTAAGAACAAACTGTTTAGGTAATTTATCAAATGGTATCTCATCTACACTCTCCCATACACCAATTAATGGTATTAAATATTCTTCTCCTATCAAATTCTTAATATATTCTCTCACTTCATATTTATCAACTAAATTTATGTATTCTTCTTTTCTATCATTTAATTTTAACCATTGAATTTTTTCATTATATGTTGAAGGTTGTTTTAAATTAGGATAGTATCCCAATTTAGTTGTAAACATAAGCTTAATATATTTTTCATCAGATAACTTATCAAAAAATCCCTTATATGCCATATGGTTAATAATTCTTTTTGGTTCTCTTGCAGCTCGTATCATTTTTTTTAGCATTAGATTACCTCCACATATTCCAAATCTATATTTTCTAGCTCTATCCATTCCCCAAATGTATAATCCCACTTTTCTGGATTAAATGGTGTTAATCCGCTCCAATGGAAAAAAGTAATCTCCCCAAAATAAATTTTTCCATTAATATCATAAAAATCGATTCTTGCTTGAGGTAATCCTTTAGATAGTTTTCTACTTAATTCTGCCATTTTCTCAAAACCTTGAGGTTTACTTATTTTCTTTCCTGAATTCTTATATCCATTTATAAAATCTAAATGATTAAAATCCATATCATAAAAATCAAATCTAGTATCTATGCCTCTATCAGATGCTATAAATAGAGACTTAGGTTCGCCATTAAAGCAGAAAAATTTATAATCTTTTAATTGACCTGATCCATCATCCATATACTTTTCAGCAATAATTCTTGGTTTTACATCTTTATATGGCCATTCTCTAGTATTTAGATAGTAATTACGTTTTAATGCATGATTTATTTTTCTTTTAGCTTCTTTAATATCTAGCTTAGATTTATCTTTACAAATTACTAATCCTCCTGAATCATGTGTACATTTTAGTACAAATTGTTCTGGTAAACTATCAAAGTCAATATCCTCAAATTTATCCCATATACCAATAGTTGGTATTATATATTCATCACCTATAAGCTCTTTAACATAGTTTTTTACTTCATATTTATCAACCATCTTTACATAGTCTGGATTTCTATCATATAATTTCAACCATTGTAACTTTTCATTATACGTTTGAGGATTTTTTAGGTCTAATGATTTCTTCATTTTAAATCTATATAGTATTTTAAGATAAATAGCATCAAATTTAACTGTTTTAGGTAAAATCCTACCTATAAAAATAATCGCATAATAGATAGGATTACTCATTACTTTCTTAATTGCCGGCATAATCTTTCTCCTTCATAATAGTCTCCATAAATAATTTATTCCATTTACTAACAATATTGTTGACATTTAACTGTTCACGTAACTTAACATTATTAGTAGACATTTTCTTTTGAATCTCTTCATTAGAAATTATTTTTACCATAGCTTGTGAAAGCTTTTTTCTATCTCCTACCGGTATAACATATCCATTTTCTTCATCCCTTATTAATTCTCTAGCAACCCCCGTAGGAAAATCAGTAGAAATTACCGGCAATCCTGAAGCCATAGCCTCAACTAAGGCATTTGGAAAACCCTCAAAATCAGATGACATTATGTAAAGTTTTGCATCTGATATATGTTTCATAACATTAGTTTTCACACCTTTAAATAGAATTCTTTCTTGTAATCCTAATTGATTAACTTTTTCTTGCAGTCTATCTTTTTCTGGACCTTGACCATATATCTCTACATAATAATCTGAATAATCTTTTTCAATATCTGAAAAAGCATCAATTAATAAGTCATAGTTTTTTTGGTTATTTAATCTACCTGCTGAAACAATAAGATTTTTTCTTTTATTAATACTTTGGGTATTAATACACTCCTCATTAACTGGGTTTGGTATAACTGATGTTATTGCATTAGGTTTTTTTTCTAAAAAATAATTTTCTATTTCTCTACTTTGGCAAACAATACAATCGGCTAGCGGATATACTCTATTACAAAGATTTATTAATAGTTTTGATCTTTTTCTAGGGTCACAACGTTCAGAAATTATAATAGGATATTTTTTTCTTGAGATATAGTTATTTATAACTGCAAGTAAATTAGTATTTGTTAAAAAAGATAAAACTATATCTGGATTATATTCCTTCAACTGTTTACGATAAAATATGGCTCCCTTAATCGCGGCAATAGAACTTTGAACAAATCTAATTACTCTATTATGAGATTCTGCTTTTGCATTTCCACCTATAAATTCAACACGCTGATCCAGTTTATATGCTGAAATAGCCTCTTTAAGCGTTATTAACCTAACTTGATGTCCTTGTGATACAAGTTCATTTGCCAATGTAGACATTACCCTTTCTGCTCCCCCCATAGGCATACCTGTTATTAAAAATAGGCACTTCATTTTTTTCTCACTCATAATTCTAATCCACTCCTATCGATAAATTAGGTAACTCAATCCAATCTCCAAATATTTTGTCCCACTTACTTGGTTGGAATGGCATAAATCCACTAAAGTGATAAAATGTTAACTCCCCAAAATACAACTTACCATTAACCTCATAGAAGTCAACACGTACATGCGGCATATCTTTCGATAATATTTTAGATAATTCTATCATTTTTTCAAATTGTACAGGTTTTTCTATACTTTTTTCTGAATTTGGATAGTGTTGTATTATATTTAAGTTATTAAAACTTAAATCAAAATAATCAAACTTTACATTTCCTTGGCTACGCTCAGATGCAATAAACATTGCCTTAGGTTCACCATTAAAACAGAAGAATTTATAGTCTCTGAGCTCTCCATATACACTATCTTCCATATACTCTTCTGCAATAATTCTAGGCTTTATATTTTTATAAGGCCATTCTCTACCTATATAATAAAAGTTGTACTTCAAAGCAATATTAATTTTTTCTCTTGCTGACTCAATATCTAGTTCATTTTTATCCTTTACTATAACTAGACCTTCTGAATCATGAGTACACTTTAATACAAACTGATTTGGTAACTTATCAAAATCAATATCATCAAATTTATCCCAGACACCTAATGTTGGTATAATATAATCATCACCTATAATCTTACTAACATATTCTTTAACCTCATACTTATCAACCATTTTCATATATTCTGGATTTTTATCATTTAATTTTAGCCATTGTAATTTTTCATTGTATGTTGTTGGATTTTCCAAATTACAAAGACGTTTAAATCTTATAAAATAATATATCTGAATATATAATGAATCTGGTAAAATACGAAGGCTATACTTAAGTTTTTTTAATATTTTTTTCTTATTCATATAAGCTCCCTTTATAACCAATTATTTTGTATAAATTCATCAATCAAATTTATAATAGACATTGGATTTTTATTTTCCCATGGAATCGTTCCTGTTGTCTTATTATAATAAGATTCTATAGCATTATCTAATTCATCCATTTCGTATACGGCTTGTACATAATTATTAGATGCAAATGCTTCATTATTTTGAATTTGGTGATCATTTATATGTTCCCCATACTTTTCAAGTCTTGTAACAGCTATTACTTCCTTTCCTGCATTAAGAGCTTTCATTATTGAACCTGATGCACCATGACTTATAACTAAGTTAGATTTATTAACTAAGTCTTGAAACTCATCCTGAGAAAGGAAATCTTTATATTTAAAATGTTTAGGAATATAAGTGGATGTTCCAATCTGTGCAAATATATCTTCCTTTATAATCCCTTTCTCACATAATTCATCTAACTTAACAAATAGTCTATTAAAAGGATAATTTCTTGATCCAACACAAACAAATATCAATATAAACACCCTCCATATATTGCTTTTTTATAAAATTTCTTTTGACTTTCCCACTGAACAATAAATAAATCTGTATTTTTTTCCATCTTCAAACCAGCTACAGTTGGCATATTAGCTCTTCCAAAAGTCTCAATAAATATAAATTTCTTTTTAAAAATTATAGCAAGTAAGTAAAATGGATATGCTACCATTGTACCTGTTGTAATAATAAAATCTGGTTTTTCTTTAAACCAAATATACAATGTTTTTACTGCATTAACTAACATTTTAAATGGCATCAATTTATCCTTTAAATCAGTTTGGCACATCAAATATTTTGCATCTGCATCAAAGTGTGTTTTTTCAGTTACATAAAAACCATCATATTTATCAATCAATGGCTGTAATTTTTTAAGTTGTTCCCAGTGACCTCCCGAAGAAGATACCAAGCATAATTTTGGAACTCTTTTTTTACTCATATACATACTCCTATTTTTTCATTAAAATATAGATATCAATTTTTTAATTGATATCTATATTTTATAAACTATGATAATACAGTTTGTTTATCTTGATCCTTAGACCATTCTTCTTTATACCATTTAACAAATTTACTTAATCCTTCTTCAATTGATGTATCTGGTTTAAAATCGAAATCTTCCATTAAATCTGTTACATCTGCATATGTTTGGTATACATCTCCTGGTTGCATCGGATAATATTCTTTCTCTGCAGTAACTCCTAAGCAATTTTCTAAAGTTTGTATAAAGTCCATTAATTTTTCCGGCTTATTGTTTCCTATATTATAAACTTTATGTTGAACGTTATTTTCATCTTCTTTTGGAGGATTGCATAATAATCTTTCTATTCCTTCTACTATATCATCTATATATGTAAAGTCTCTGTGCATGTCTCCATTATTAAATATTTTTATACTTTTCCCTGACATAATTCTGTCTGTAAATGAGAAATATGCCATATCAGGTCTTCCATAAGGCCCATATACTGTAAAGAATCTAAGTCCAGTAGATGGTATACTATAAAGCTTACTATAACAATATGCCATAAGTTCATTTGATTTTTTTGTTGCTGCATATAAACTTACTGGATTATCTACTTTATCATTAGTTGAGAATGGTATAGTTTTATTTGCTCCATATACAGAACTTGATGATGCATATACTAGATGTTCAACTGTATAATTTCTACAAGCTTCTAGTATGTTAAAGAATCCTATTATATTTGAATCCATATATGCTTGAGGATTTTCAATACTATATCTTACTCCTGCTTGTGCTGCTAAATTTACAACTATCTCTGGTTTATATGTTGCAAATAATTCATTTACCTTGTCTTTATCAGCTAAATCACCCTTTATAAATGTAAAGTTTTCATATTGATTTAAAATATCTAATCTTGCATATTTCAGTCTTACATCATAATACTCATTAATATTATCGTATCCAATTATTTTAACCCCTTTTTCTAAAAGCTGTTTTGAAAGATGAAATCCAATAAATCCTGCAGCACCTGTAACTAATATTACTTTATTTTTGTCTAATAAATTGTACTTTTTCATATTACATTCCTCCAAATTAAATTCTTCTATACAACCTCTTCATTTATTTCTTCTCTATTTAAGATTGATTCTCTTCCTATAGAATAGTAATCTACATTGTATTCCTTAGCATTTTTTAAATCATAGCAATTACGTCCATCATATATCACAGCTGTATTCATTAATTCTTCATATTTACTTAAATCTAAAGATTTTATTTCATTCCACTCTGTAAATATAAATGCCATATCGGCACCTTCTAACGCATCTTCTGGTGAAACTACATAATCAATTTCAGTTGGATATAATTTTTTGAAGTTATTTATTCCCACTGGATCATAAGCTACTATTTCAGCACCCTCATCTAATAATCTTCTAACATTAGGTATTGATGGTGCTTCTCTTAAATCATCTGTCCCAGGTTTGAATGTAAGTCCCAGCACCGCCACTTTCATTCCTTTTAATGAACCGAATTCTTGTTTAGCCTTTCTGAATAATTTAAACTTTTGATTTTCGTTTACTTCAATTGTTGATTTTATAGTTTTTATTTCATAACCATTATCATTAGCTAACCAGTGAAGTGCTTTTGTATCTTTTGGGAAACAAGAACCTCCATATCCAAGACCAGCATTTAAGAATTTGTTTCCTATTCTAGGGTCATAGCTCATTCCTTTTGCAACATCTTCTATATCTGCACCCACTATTTCACAAACATTTGCCATTTCATTCATAAATGAAATTTTTAATGCTAAGAAATCATTTGATGCATATTTTATCATTTCTGCACTTCTTCTATTTGTCACAACTATAGGTTGATTAAATCTTTCATATACATATCTTAGTTTTTCTTCTGCTTTTCTAGATTCAACACCTATAACTATTCTCGATGCATGTAGTGTATCAACTACAGCAGTTCCTTGTGCTAAGAACTCTGGATTTGATGCAACTTCTATCTTAACATTATGTACTAAATTTTCTTTTAAAAATTCTTCTACTTTATCATTAGTACCTATTGGAACTGTTGATTTTACTACTACTAAACAATCTTTTGTTACATTTTCTGCTATTTGTTTACATACTCCGAATACGTAATCTAAATTAGCGGAACCATCTGCTCTTTCCGGTGTTCCTACTCCGATAAATACTATATCTGCATTTTTATATGCATTAGCATAATCAGTAGTAAAGTCTAATCTATTTTCTTTATAGTTTCTTTCCAATAATTCATCTAATCCTGGCTCATATATAGGTGATATTCCCTGTTTCATTATTTCAACTTTTTTCTCATCAATATCTACACATGTAACATTATGCCCTACTTCTGATAAGCATGCTCCTGTTACAAGTCCTACATATCCAGTTCCAGCTACTACTATATTCATTTTTATTCCCCCTACTTATTCACTCTATTTGTTATATCTTCTATTATCAATTCTAATTTCTCATCAACAATCTCTTGATTATCTCCATTACATCCAAAGTAGAATTTAATCTTTGGCTCTGTTCCCGATGGTCTAACAGCTATCCAACTTCCATCTTCTAATATAAATTTAAGAACATCTGATTTTGGAAGGTCGTCTATTCCTTCTTTATAATCTCTAATCTCATTAACTTTTATATCAGCTATTGAATCTATACCTGAATTTCTGAAACTATTCATAATATTTTGAATTTGTTTCATGCCATCAATTCCTTTTAAAGTTATAGATTTTAATTCTTCTTTATAATATCCGTACTTTTTATATACTTCTTGAAGCCCTTCGTATAAAGTCATTCCTTTATCGTAGTAATAAGCTGCCATTTCGCATATTAAAAGTGAAGATACTACTCCATCTTTATCTCTTGCATGAGTTCCTACTAAGTATCCGTAACTTTCTTCATAACCCATCACAAATGTTCTATCTTTATTTTGTTCAAATTCATTTATCTTTTCTCCGATAAATTTGAACCCTGTTAATGTGTCTATACAATCAACACCATTTTCTTTTGCTATTTTAGCTCCTAGTTCTGATGTAACTATTGTTTTTACTATTGTTGGATTTACTACATTTGATATTTTTTCTTTATTATTACTGATTACATAGTCTACTAATAATGAACCAACTTGGTTACCGTTAAGTACTACATATTCTCCTTCGTTGTTTTTTACTACAACTCCAACCCTGTCGCAATCTGGATCTGTTCCTAGTATTATGTCGGCACCAGATTCTTTTGCCATTTCTATAGCTATTTCAAATACTGCTTTTTCTTCTGGATTTGGATATTCAACTGTAGAAAAATTACTATCTGGTAATTCTTGTTCTTTTACTACCTCTACATTTTTAAATCCTGATTGTTTTAGGACTTCTCTTACTGGGATATTACCTGTTCCATGTATCGGTGTGTAGATTATTTTTATTTTGTCTCCAACTCTATCTATTACATCTTGATTTATAATTTGTTTTTTTACTTCATTTATAAATGCTTTGTCTATATCTTTATTTAATACTTGGATTAAATTATCGCCAAGTTTAGTAGTTGGGATTTTGCTGTAATCTTCTATTTTGTTTACTTCTTGTATTATTTCGTTTGCGATATCTGGACAAACTTGTCCTCCATCTGACCAATAAACTTTGTATCCATTATATTCTGGTGGATTGTGACTTGCAGTTATTACTATACCTGCTACACAATTTAAGTATCTTACGGAAAATGATAATTGCGGTGTGCTTCTCAAGCTGTCATATATATAAGCTTTTATTCCACAAGCTGCTAATGTCTTTGCCGCTTCTATGCAAAATTCTTTTGATTTGTGTCTGCTGTCATAGGCTATTACTACGCCTCTTTTCTGACCGTCTTCTTTACACTTTTTTAAGATATAATTACAAAGTCCAAAAGTAGCTTTTCTCACTGTGTACTTGTTGATTCTATTAGTTCCATAACCAATAACTCCTCTAAGTCCTCCAGTTCCAAATTCTAATTCTTTGTAAAATCTATCTTCTATTTCTTTTTCGTCGTTCTGAATTGCTTTTAGTTCTTGTTTTGTTTCATCATCAAAATATGGATTATTCATCCATTCATTATAATTTTTTATATATTCCCTCATTTACTTACACTCCCTAAGATGCATTACTGTCTCCAAACAGTACTTTAACTGTCTTTAAAATCAATTTTATATCTAATAATAAATTTCTATTTTTTATATATTCTAAATCCATCTCTACCCATTCATCAAAACCGATATTATTTCTTCCGCTGACTTGCCATATACAAGTAAGTCCTGGTTTAACAAGAAGTCTTTGTTTTTGATATGAATTATATTGCTCAACTTCTCTAGGAATTGGTGGTCTCGGTCCGACTAAGCTCATATCTCCTTTTAAAACATTAAATAATTGCGGTAATTCATCTAAGCTAGTCTTTCTTATAAATTTGCCTACCTTTGTTATCCTAGGGTCATCAGTCATCTTAAATGCTGGACCTGTTTGTTCATTTTGTTCTTGTAAATGTTTTAATAATTCTTCGGCATTGTGAACCATACTTCTAAACTTATACATTTTAAAAGTTTTTGGATGTTGGCCATTTCTCTCCTGACAGAAAATTATTCTTCCCTTTGGATCTTCTATTTTTATAAGAATGGATACTATTAAAAATATTGGTGATAATACTATTATCCCAGCTAAAGAGCATATGATATCTATGCTCCTTTTTATAAAAAGATATAAATTGGATTCCCTCTCTAAAATCTCATTTAAATCTGTATTTTTGTTTTTAGAGATTGTTTTTTCCATTAATACTCCCCCTCTCTATAAACAAAAATTATTTTCTTTTTCTCTTCTTTTTCTTTTCTTCTTGGCTATGATAGTAATAATTATAATATTCGCTATTTGTCTCTGTTTTATATTTGTTAAGAATAACGCCTAGTATATTTGAATTTACACTATCTAGTCTTTCTTTTGCCACTTTTGCTAAATTTGAATCTACTTCTTCAGAGCCTACTACAAATATAACTCCATCTGAATATGAAGATATTATAGATGCATCACTCACTATCCCAACTGGTGGAGTGTCTATAAATATATAATCATAATCATCTTTTATAGACTCTATAAACTGGCTCATTTTTTTTGAAGATAAAACTTCTGCAGGATTTGGAGGTATTGTTCCTCCTGTTAAAACGTATAAGTTTTCCTGTGTAGTTTTCTTTATACATTCTTCAATATTTTTTCGTCCTAATAATATATCCATTAGGCCTTGTGCATTTTTTGTATCAAATAATTTGTTAACTGTTGGATTTCTTAAATCCCCATCTATTAAAAGAACTTTTTTGTCTATTTTTGCAAAGTTTACTCCTAAATTGCATAAAACAGTTGTTTTTCCCTCGTCTTTTTTAGAGCTCGTTACACAAATTACTTTTAAATTTTTATCTAAATTAGAGAATTCTATCCCCGTTCTTATAGTTCGATATGCTTCTGATATGTTTGATTGTGGTTTTTCTAAACTCGTTATTTTTCCCATATTATCTCCCTATGTATTTATTTTTATAATTCTTCTGGTATTACACCTAGTAAAGGAAGTCCCAATTCCTTTTCTATATCTTGCGGTGTCTTTATTTTTGTATTTAGGAATTCTATTATAAATATAATAAATAATCCTATCATTACACCTAGCACACCTGCTATTAAGATGTTCATTTTTTTATTTGGTGAAACTGGATTTACTGGTGTTTGAGCTTTGTCTATAACTTCTACACCGTTTGCATCAGCTATTCTTATAGCTTCCTTAGCAAATACTTTTGGTATTTCATTTGCTATTTTTGCTGCATTAGACTTATTTGTATCTTGAACTGATACTTTTATAATTTGTGTGTCTGTTACTGTTGAAACTGATATTTTACTTGCTAAACTTCCATTTGATTCTTTTAAGTCTAAGTTTTTTATAACCTCGTCTAAAACTTTTCTTGATTTTATTATTTCACCATATGTTAATGCTAATTTTTGACTTACCATTACCTGGTCGTTTGATAAACTATTTGTACCTTCAGTCTTTTCTGTTTTTACAATTAATGTAGTTTCTGCTTGATATACTGGTTTTGCTATAAAGAAACTGTATACTGTGCTTGCTGCTACACATACAACGCATAATATCGCCATTATAAACCATTTTTTCTTAATAATAGAAAGATACTCCCTTAAGTCTATTACTTCTTCCTCCAATTTTTTCCCTCCCCGATTTTATATTTATACATTATTTATAAATAATGTATATTATTCTAATTTTTTCTGACAAAGAATATTATAATATTTTTTATCAGAATTGTATAGAATAAATTTCATTATCTTTTAATTTTTTTTATTTGTTTTTTTATAGTAAGATTTAGTTGATAAATTCTGAATTTTAATACTTTATAAATAAAACGCAAAAAAAGCTCTGATGAAATCATCAGAGCTTACTGGCGGAGAAGGAGGGATTCGAACCCTCGCACCGGTTAACCCAGCCTAATCCCTTAGCAGGGGATCCTCTTGAGCCACTTGAGTACTTCTCCATTTCTATATACACAGTATATACTATTTTTTTACAGTAGTCAATAATTTATTTTTATTTTATTTATTATTTTAATTCTTTCAAAAAATAAATCTTGCCTCTCTGAACGGCCCTCTCCCCTAAGCAGCATCCAGAGAAGCATTTGAATCAAAACTAATTCATATTTAAGATATGCAAAATCTATTAGATATGTTCATTAAGTTCTTCATATTTATCTATATACTTTGCGCTATGTGAGTCTGAACCTAAAACTAATTTTATATTATATTGTTTAATCAATTCTTCGAGATATCCACTTATATAAGTTTCACCACAATCTTTTTTGAATAATCCCGCTATGTTATAATCGAGTTCATATCCTCTATCTGATATTAGTTTAACTAGTTCTTTTAATTTTTTATTATTTGAGTAATCATATTGGAATTTCTTGTTGTATTTTCTTACTAAGTTTAGATGTCCAATTCTTTTAGGTTTATATTTCCCTAAGTCCGAATTAATAGCTTTTATAAGTGTTTCATAGTAAAGGTTATATACTGATTCTACTGAACCGAGCAAGTTTACTATTTTTTCGAATTCCTCACAACTAAAGTCCATACAATAGTACTTATCTTCTATTTTTATCATATGCACAGATAAAATGCTATCTTCCAAATACTCACCGTATTTATTTAAGTTGTTTTTTATTTCTTCTTCAAACCCTTCTATATAATCTACTTCTGCGCCGATGTTGATTTTTATTTGGTCTTTATATTTTTCTTTTATTTTTTTTACATCATTTATATAGCTTTCCATTTTATCTGCTTCTATAGAGCTATCTTTGGCCGGGGCTGGGTCTTCAAATCCTTCTGGTAGTGGAAAATGCTCTGTAAATGATATTTCATCCACCCCAACTTGTATAGCTTTTTGCACATATTCTTCAAATGAATCATCTGTCCCATGAGGACAGTATGGTGTATGTATATGCCCATCTTTCAGATATTTATGTGGTGATTGTTTCATTTTCTCCCCCCTATATTTTGAAATATAAAAAAGAAGTAATACAAATAACTTGTATTACTTCTTATGCTCAATTACATACTTTTCTTAGCTTCCATTAACATTTCGTTAGCTTTATTCATATATTCTATAGCTTTTTCTATGCAAGTAGCTGTTTCTGTTTTACCCATAGCTTTAGCTTTTTCTACCCATTCTTGGAATGATTCTTCGTGAGATTGGTTGTGGTTTACCCAGTGAACTAATAGTATATTTAAAGTTTTTTCGTCTTTATTTTCTACTACTGTTGCGTGGTCATGTCCACCACACCCGCAGTCATCTCCATGGCTATGTCCGTGATCATCATGGTCATGTCCGCATCCACAATCGTCTCCGTGTGCATGTGCATGTTCTTCTTCGTGGCTATGTCCGTGGTCATGCCCGCATCCGCAGTCATCCCCATGACTGTGAGTGTGAGCTGCTTCGTGTCCGTGTGAATGTCCGTGATCATGTCCTCCACATCCACAGTTATCTCCATGATGTTGTCTTATTATGTCTCTGTTAAATATCATTTCTTTGTCCTCCAATTACTTTATATTAAATTCTTTCTTTATGACTTTTATTGTATCTTTTATTAATAAAGATAGTGGTTTATTTTCTACCCCTACTAAAGAAAAATTCTCTGGCATTATAGGTAGTAATATTTTTAGAGCTTCACTATCACATATAGCTTCACTAATTTTGCTAGTAACTTCACCCATCATAGTATTAGGCATTGTTACTGCGATTGGTGCAACTATTACGCTTGCCTTTTTGGATGATACTACTATAGCATTTTCCCCTGTTGCTCCTTTATTGGCATGGGATTTCATCATTGCACTAGTTGCAATTGAATTTGTGCCTAAAGCATATATATCAATATATGTTGGTAATTCTTCTCTTAAAGATAATATTATTTGGGCTCCTATTCCCCCACCCATTCCATCTATTACTGCTATTACCATGTGCTATACCTCATCTAATCTTTTTTAAGCTAAGATAATATTATATTATTAATCTTGAGCCAATATGATTTTATGATCCATTAATTTTATTTCTTTTATATATCCATCTAATATTTTTTCTTCTCCCAATAAATCAGTTAGATATACCTTTCCATTAACAGGATTTACGTTAACTACGTTTTCCATAACTCTTGTTAATTCATTATTTTTCCCTAATACAAATGCTGAAGATTCACACATTTTAAATCACCCTCCTATAAATACTTTAAAGCGATTTCTAAAAAAAATCAAAAAAGATTTCTATAGTACTGCTATACTTATAGAAACCTTCATGATTTCGTTACACAATATTCATATACCTTAAGTATAGCACTGTTATTTATCCAAAGTCAAACACAATATCCAAATATTGTATTTTATTTCAATTCTATTTTGTTATCACTAAATTACCCTTCTAATATAGCTTTTACACTTGGGAACGCATCTATATTTGTATGAGGTAAGAAACAACAAGATATAAATTCATCCATATATGTTGGGTATACGCTTAATTCAACATATGTCATTACATCTGATATTTCTTCTAATTTAGCTTTAGCTTCATCACTTAATAATGTTAGATAAGATCCTATAAGTGAACTGTTTCCTATGTATTGGAACTTATCTCTATCTATATCTGGAAGTAATCCTATAAATACTGAGTTTTCAATATTTAAGTGGTTTCCTATACCACCTGCTATATAAACTTTATCTACACAGTCAAAATCCATACCTAAACTTTCTACTAATGTTGCTGCTCCAGAATATATAGCACCTTTAGTTCTTATAAAGTTATCTATATCTACTTCTGTTATAAATAAATCGTCTTGTAGATGGTCGTTATCTTTAGCAAATGCTAGTACATATTCACCAATATCATTTTCATCAAATCTTATTCTTTCATTATTTAAATCTCTGTGTATTTTTCCTCTTCTGTCGATTATATTTTTCTTAAGCATTTCACAAATTAAATCGATTATACCTGAACCACATATACCAATCGCTGGTTCATTATCTATAGTATTTAATTTTGGAACTAGAGTTTCTGGGTCTATATCTACACCATCTACTGCTCCTGCAGATGCTCTCATACCACAACTAATTCCTCCACCTTCAAATGCTGGACCTGCTGAGCATGCACAACTCATCATAAAATCTTGGTTACCAAATACTATTTCACCATTAGTCCCTAAGTCTATAAATAGAACATTCTCTTCATTAGCCCAAATACCAGACGCAAGTACACCTGATGTGATATCTCCACCAACATAACTAGCTACATTTGGTGATAAATAAACACTTGCACTTGGATTTATATCTAACCCAACTTCTTTTGCATTTAATTTTGGTGATTTAAAAAATGGTGGGATGAATGGTTCTAATCTTAAATAATCAGGGAATATTCCTAAGAATAAAGTAGACATTGTTGTATTTCCTGATGCAACAACGCTTACTATATTATTTCTTTTAACACCTGATGATTTTACTAATTCGTTTATCAACATATTTAAAGTATCATCAACTACAGCTGCTTTAGCTTTTTCTATGTTGTTTTTCTTTATTGCATAAACTATTCTGTTTATAACGTCTGCACCAAATTGAAGTTGTCCATTTCCTGATGCACCTTTTTCTACTACTTCATTTGTGATTAAGTTTACTAAACATACAACAACAGAAGTAGTACCTATATCTATTGCTAAACCATATAATTTACCTTCTGTATTTCCTGGTTCAACATCTATTATTTCTAATCTATCATCAAAATCTCTATATGTAATAGTTATTTCAAAGTTATTTTTTCTAAATGCTTTTGGCATTTTCTTTAGAACTTCTATATCGTATGTCATTTGTTTTCCACCAAAGTTCATACTTATATGTCTTTCTAATCTATCAACATCACTTATATTGTCGTCTAATGTTGGTTCATCAAGAGTTATACAAGTTTTCTTTATATTATTTTCTAAAGTTATGTTGTGTTTTTCTGCTATTTCTACAGCTTTATCAAATAATACTTTGTCCTTAGCTTTATCTCCGCCTTCAACTTTCATTCCTCTCATAGCCATATCTAAAGAAGAGTTTGTAAGAACTTCTATATCTGATATTATTGTTGTGCAGCATGCTAAGATAAATCCATTTTCTCTATCTTCATCACTTAAGTGAGATGATACTTCTTGATTAACTTCCCCTGTTAATAATTTTACCTTACATTTTCCACAACTTTTACTACCATTACATGGAGCTTCTATATAAACATCTGCTCTTCTTGCAACTTCTAATAAGTTATCCCCTATCTCACATTCTATTGTTTTGCCTGATGGTCTAAAAACAACTTTCGCCATAATTTATCCTCCCCCAAAATTATAAATAAACTCTTACTATTATTTTATCATATTCGACATATAATAAGTTAAAAACATCGTTATTATTTTACCAAATTTAGTCATTCCCAGAATTAAAAATTCGCTTCGCTCATGGCGCCAACGACTTCGTCCGTTGCTTAAGTTAAAATTCACTACGTTCATGTCGCCAACGACTTCGTCCGTTGCTTAAGTTAATATGTTGGAAATTAAAAAAAGCCTTCTCCATGAAGACTTTTTAATTCAAACATATTTATATTAAGTTCTAAAAATACTTAAATTTATCTTATTTATAGTATTTTTTAATTTGAACCTAGCCTAAATAATGTTGTGAAGTTATCCTATCTCCCGAGGTAAATCACGTTTAATTTAGGCAGGTCTCCTGACTTAATTTCATCCTACTTCCGGCCTTCCCGTAAAATACAGTGGCCTTTTGGTTTCGTCTATATTACAGTAGCGGGAACTGTAAAGGATTCTCACCTTTTTCCCTATTAATTTCGATTAAGAAAACCTAAATTTATATTAAATTTTATCAGATATAATTATCCCCTATCTTTTTTAAAAAAGTATAGTAAAAGTGAATTTACTCACCTTCACTATACTTTTATTTTAATCTGAAATAAGCGGGTTCAAATACTATTCAGCTAAAGTAGCTTCGTATTGTTCAGCTGTTAATAATGCTTCATATTCAGCCATATCAGCTACTTTTATTTTACAAATCCAAGCATCATATGGAGCTTCATTAACGAATTCTGGTTCGTCTTCTAATTTTTCATCATTTACTTCTACAACTTCACCAGATATAGGTGCTATTAATTCAGAAGCAACTTTTGAAGATTCTATTACTCCAAAATCAGAGTCTTTAGTTAATTCATCTTCAACTTCTGGTACGTCTACGTATAGAACTTCACCAAGTTGATCTTGAGCAAAGTCAGTTACTCCTATATAAGCATATTCTCCATCTAATTTTGCCCAAGTATGTTTTGGACTGTATTTTCTATCGTTTAGTATTTCCATTTTTATTTTCCCCCTAATCGTATTTTCTTAATTTCTGGAAAATTATTCTCCCATTATGAAATCCATTTCTAATGCTGGGTGTCCTTTTTCTGCTAAGAAAGCACAAACTTCTTCAGAATCAACTGCTATTGTTTCGTCACAGATATAGTCAGTAAAGTTATCTATACCAGCCATTTCTTTAACTGTTTTATTTAATTTTTCTCCAACAGCATCTTTTAATTCTTTAGGCATCCATACTATTCTTTCTGGTCCACCTTCAGTATATGCGAATTTTTTAGAAGATATGAAATGTCTACCATGACCCATGAATCCTGGAGTTTGAACTCCACCACCTGTCATAGATGCTAATTCACCAAATGTCATACCAACTGGAGTAGTACCAGCATATTCTCTGTTTACTATAACTAATCCATTAGCTTCAGGCATTATACCGCATATACATTCGAAACATCCACAAGAAGTCATAGGGTCTTCCATTATAGAGTATAATGTTACATTTTCTACTGCACCTTGAGATATTTCACAAACTGCATCAGACATTGATTGCCAGATACCTTTCTTTTCATCTAGACATGGACCTTTTTCTATTGGTTGACATGGTCCTGTTGGGTTAAGTTCTTTAGTAGCTTTAGCATCTAACCAAGAAACTGCACCACATAATCCAAGTCTTTCTGGAGTTACTATACAAACGTGTGCTGGAGCGAATGCTTGGCACATGTTGCAAGAATAGAAATCATCAACTGCTTCGTCAGTTAATTGTTCTAATCTGTCATCTCTAGCATTATATCTTTCTATAGCTTCATGTTTTCTTTCTTCAACTACTTTTTCATCAGTTATTATTGTTATAGCACATTTATCTACAACTGCATCGAATTCGTCTTTCATCATAGCGTACATAACTTCACCTATGTGTTTTAATTGGAATCCTTTTGCAACGTCGTCTTTAGATATTCTTACCCAAGCTTGGTCTCTTTGTCCAACGTGCATTAAACCTTCAGTATAGTTCATAAAGTAGTGGAATCTTCTTTCTAGAACTGGTTCGAAGTCATCTTGCATTGCTCTACCAGCAACTTGAACGATTATTGCAAGTGGTAATCTTACAACACCATCTTTAGCAGCTTCTGGATCTATTTCAGGTCCTATTACTTCTATTTTATGGTCTTCTACTTCACCTAAATCATATGATTTAACTAATTCCCAAGCAGTAGTTTTGTTTCCACCAAATTCGTAAGCCATTTCAGCTTTTCTGATTCTTTCACCTTCGAATGAAGCTGCAAATCCAACTGGAATTGGTATTTCAGTTATTTTTATTTTTATATGTCTAGCTTCTAATGAAGTATCAACAAATTTATCATAATCTCTTTGAGTTAATAAGTTACATGGAACTTCTGTAACAACTTGGTCAGTTATTACTGGGAATCCAAGGGCGATTGCACCAGCACCGCAAGCAACTATTAATTCACTAAGTGGTCCGAATGCATTAACAAATGCAGGAACTCTTTCTGCTGTATATGCTAATAATGCATTTAAGTCACCTGGTTTAACAGCACCGAATATTAAAGCAGCTCTTATAGCAACAGAAACAACGTGGATAACTGAAGTTACATCATATCCTAAAGCGATAACACGTAGGTCTACACCCATTTTAACGTCTGCTTCTATAGCTTGGTCTATAACTTTACCAACTAAGAAAGTCATGATACCAGCAGCTTGATATTTTTTAACTATTTTTCCTAATGTTTCAGAATCTGGGCATTCACCAAGAACAACTGCAACACCAGGTATATCTCCTGTAACAAGTGGAACACCTAGAGATCTTATTATAGGGTCAACTATATGTCCTGCACAAGGAGCTTCGTATGGAGCATCACTATTTACGTATTTTATAGCTTCTATTATTTCTGCACAAACTGCAGTAGCTAAACCTGCATTTAAAGCAGTTTCTAATAATGGTTTTTCTACTATTAATGATTTAGCAACACCTAAAGCTGTTTCTAAATCTGCTAAAGTTGTAGCTTTTAATCCAGTTGCAGCATATATACATGGGATTGCATATGCAGTATCTGGGAATGCTACTGGATGGTCTTTACCTTTTTCTGCTACTACAGCTGTTAAAGCTTGGCTTGCAGCATCATATGCTTGATTAGCACCTGTATAAATTATGTTATATAAATTCACTCTACTTCCCCCTTTAAATATATTCACAAGTCAAGCTTTTATAAAGCTTGACCGAGAGTTTTATTTATTTATAGTTTTTATTTGTATTCAAATCCTAATTCTTTAACTTCTAAGTATGAATCAGCGTATAAAGAAGCATTTCTTATAATATCGCAAGATTTCATAGTTTGCATTAATAACTCATCTAATGGGTTAACTATTGCTGAAGAAAATCCGTTAGCCATTGCCATTGCTAACCAGTTACTATCTAATATTGGTCTTATATGTTTTGGACAACCATTAGATACATTTGATAAACCACCCGTAGTTTTTAATCCCATTTCAGTCATTTGTCTGATAGCATCTAAAACATCCATTTGTTTATCTTGCATACCTTTTATAACTAAGCAAAGTGGGTCAAAATAAACATCTGTTTCTGGGTCTATACCAGCCATAGCAGCAGCTTCAATTAATTCAGTACAATATCCCATACGTTGATCATTATCAGCTGGAATACCTTCTTTAGCACATAATGCTATTATAGCTGCATCATATTCACCTGCTAATTCCATTAAGTGTTTTCTTCCACCTGCATCTGCAGAGTTTATAATTGGTTTACCATGAGTTCTATCATAAACTTTAAGTCCAGCTTCTAATGCAGCAACATTTGCTGTATCTAATGCAAGAGGTACATTATTTAATTCAGATTGTAATAATTGAACACCCCAAGTCATTATTTCAGCTCCATCTCTTTCAGCTGGCCCTATGTTGAAGTCTATAACATGAGCTCCTGCATCTAATTGTTCTATTGCTCTTTTTAATATTGGTTCAGGATCTCTTTCTGCTATAGCTTTTCTTATTGGTGGTGCTATACAGTGTATTCTTTCCCCTATGATCATAAATTTTTCCATACTTAATATCCCCCTTAGAATTTTTATATTATCTTAGAGGCTTAAGGAAAACCTCAAGTCTCTATCTATAATTATTAATGTTTAAATTTAATAAGCTTTTTTATATTAATTAATCAACTCATTACTAATATATATTAGTGATTAGCAGCATATTCTTTTAAGAATTTTGGAAGTTCCATAGATTCTAATGGCCCTATGATTACATTCCATCCTGGCATATTATCAGCTACGTCAGGTTTTATAACTGCTAATTTACCTGGTATAACTATATCTCTGCAATCAGTATATTGTTCTATATTACATTCTTTAGCAAATGCACCTATAACAGATCCACCGAATTTACCTGCAGACCAAGCTGTAAGAACTGAATATCCACCAGCATCTGGTATCATTAACCAGCAAGGTACTTTAGATGCTTCTATATCACCAGTAATTGTGAAGTATGTTAACGCGAAGTCAACTGAACATAATACTGGAGAATTTTTGTCTGGGTTATTTAATGGATAAACTTTAGCTTCTACTCTCATTGGTTTTTGAGGGTCAGTGAAGATATTTTGTCTTAATGCATATAGTGGTAATGCTTTAGCATAAGTCATATCTTCTACAGCTAATATAGTTCCGTATTTAATAGTAAATATTGAAGATAAAGCTATTTCTAAGTTAGCATCTCCGTTAGCTAATTTAGCTACGTTTACGAATGATGGATAACCAAAACTTCTATCTCCTTCTTTTAATGCTATTCTTCTAACTTGTACAGCATTTATATAAGTATCTTTTATAGTTTCTCCTGTTACATCTATTATTAATTCTTTGTAATCAGCAGCTTCTATAGCTTGTACTGTAGTATATAATTCTTCTAAGTTAGCTCCTTGTACACCTAAAGCTAAACTGTCAGCTTTAACTACATCTACCATAGCAGCAAAGTTATCTTTATTTGCTCCTATTACTACTGGTTTTAATCCAGCTAATGCAGCAACAGCTTCTTTAGCGACATCAGCATCTGCAACTTCTAATACATATGCACATTCGATACCGCTATCTTTTATTTTGTTGATTATAGCTAAGAAGTTATCTTTATTGTCATTGTATTTAACATAAGCGAATTCAGGTTTCATTATTTCGCCTATTCTTTCATAATGAACAACTTTCATTCCTTCTATTTTAGCATCTACTGTAGCTTCATCCATGCAATCACAGAATTTAACAGCAAATCTATTTCTGTTTACTAAAGTTTTTTCATGTCTGAATAAAACTGTTTCTCCACCTAGCTCATATTCACTTTCTCCAGCACCAACTTTTAAAGTTTTCATTGGAGGTGCAGTAGCTGCAGCTAATTTAGCTAATGCTTCTGGAGCCATTTTAGGACAAGCAGAAACTTCTACAGCCCCACTTGCAACTTTCATAGAGAAAGCCATACAAGTTGGGAATCCACATTCCTTACAGTTTTTCTTTGGTGTTAATTTAAATATATCTAATGCTTTTAATGCCATTATTATTTCCCCCTAACCTTACAAATAATTCTATTACGCTAAAGCGCTTATTAAACCTTTTATAGTTTTCATTGATTCTGGATGACGAAGTATTACTGCATTTGATCCACCAACAAGTACACTTGCAGCTGTAGATACTTCCATACCTATTGTTCTAGCTTCATTATCTCCCCATTCTGGTACGTCAGCTTCAGTAGCTATTGCTTCTTTAACGTGACCAACTTCGAATGAAACTGGAGTTATTATTGGTATTTGTAATGCTTTATCATTTTGGTTAAAAGCTGCTAATCTAACTCTATCCATAGTAGATGCAACATATTCATAACCATAACCAACTGCTGAACAACCAACATTCATAACTATATTTTCTTGTTTAACGCCTAATTGAGTAAGTAATACATTCATTTGTTTAGCTAAGTTTATATCAACTGCAGATTCTGCAGCAACTTTTTGACCATAGGCCATACCAGCCGCAGCACCAACTGCTTTGTAGTTTTCTTCTACAGCTGACATTACTAATATATTTTTTCCTTCTAATGCAGCAGAAACTTTATCAAAGACTTTACCGTCTTTTTCTGCGTTACCACATCCAGCAACTACTAATGGTAAAGTTATAGCATCAGCAACAGCTTTTGCTACTTCTGCACATTCTTCTGGAGATTTATCAGCTCCATCTGGAGAAGCTCCATTTAATCTTAAGCATATGAAATCTGCTTCTGTGTTATCTTCAACATATTTAGCCCATTTAGCAGGATCTGCCCAAACGTCTCCATATATTTTAGAATAACATTCTATCCATTCTTCAGGTTGGATATCTGATATTTCTGCACCAACAACTGGCGCATTTCCTGTTTCTCCATCAAAGCTATAGAAAGGTAGAACTTGTTCTCCTCCTAATTTTATAGCTTTATCTCCTGTACCTATTTCTACTACATTAACTGTTCCAGTAACTTTTTGAGTAGACATTTTAAATGCCATATCTTTTTCCCCCTTAAGCCTATTTTAATTTATAATGTGTGCCCCTTAAAAATTAAGGTAAATCTAGGGTTTCTATTATTTTTTCTAGTGCTACCCTAGATTTTGAATCATCAGGTAATTTTACTAGTGGTATACCTTCTGAATCATATTCATATATTAATTCATCTGAAGGAACTACTCCAAATAAATCTAAGCCATATTTTTCAATCTCTTCTTTAACACCATTACTTAATTCTCCATTTGGAGCTTTGTTAACGATTAAGCCGATTTTTCCAACGCTTAAATTCATTTCTTCTGCTAAATCTCTAATTCTTGCAACAGCTTGAATACTACGTTTTGCACAATCACTAACTAATATAAGAGTATCAACATGTTTTGTAAGTTTTCTACTTATATGTTCCATACCTGCTTCATTATCAGTGATTACATATTTATAGTGATCTGAAATTTTTTGAACTTGTTGTTTTAATATTCCATTTACGAAACAATAGCAACCTTCCCCTTCTGATCTACCCATAACTAGCATGTCGTATCCATCGCCTTCTTCTAAGATCATGCTTAATTGCCATTGTAGGAATTGAGCTTTAGTCATTCCCCCTGGAAATGAATCCCCATTTTTTTCAGTCATATTAGCTACTTCTCTAATATGTCCAATTGTTTCTGGCTCCTCTGTTCCTAATACTTCATACAGATTGCAGTTTGCATCTGCATCAACTACTAGAATTGGATCCTTTTTTTGTTTTACTAATGTGTCAATTAAAAGCCCTGTTAGACTAGTTTTACCAACTCCGCCTTTGCCGGCTACAGCAATGTTATAAGTCATCTTATGATATCCCCCTTAAGCTAAGTGTTATCACAACAGAGCTTTTTATCAAATTATGTCAAACTCTGTGTTTTCAAATTATTTTTTTGGTATAGCATGTACACATTCTCCATGTATATCATGTATAGCTTCCATTAAGCCTTCTGATAAACTTGGATGAGCATGTATTACTTTACCTACATCTTTAGCTTTTAATCCTAAACCTACAGCTAAAGATAATTCTGTTAATAGGTCAGTTACATGAGGTCCAACTAAAGAAGCACCTATTATAGTGTCATTTTCGTCGGCCATTACTTTTATAAATCCTTGTAATTTACCTATTGCTTTTGCTTTACCTAAGCTTCTAAATTCGAATCTACCAACGTTATATGGTGTACCGTTAGCTTTTAATTCGTCTTCTGTTACACCAACACCAGATACTTCTGGTTCAGTATATACACAGCTTGGTATAGCTTTATAGTTAACTGTTTCGCTGTTACCTTTAACAGCATTTTCAGCTGCTACCATACCTTCAGCAGATGCAACGTGAGCAAGCATTGCTCCTGGTATTATATCCCCTATTGCGTATACACCTTCAACACTTGTTTCTAGGTATTCATTAACTTTTATAAATCCTCTTGGTGCCATTTCTATACCAACTTCTTCAACACCTGAGTTAGCTAAGTTAGGTCTTCTACCTACGCAAAGTAATACCATTTCAGCTTCTACTGATTTTCCATTATTTAATTCTATTTTAACTGAATCGTCATTTACAATGTAGTTGTCTGCTCCTACACCTGTCATAACTTTGATTTTATCTTTTTTGAATTGTCTAGTTAAGCTTTTTGCTGCTTCTGAGTCCATTCTTCCTAGTATTTGTGGAGCCATTTCAACTATAGTTACTTTTGTTCCTATTGTAGCGAAGAATTGTCCTATTTCACTACCTATAACTCCTCCACCTACTATGATTAATGATTCTGGTTGTTTTGGTAAGCTTAAAACTTCATCAGAAGTTATTACATTTTTACCATTGTAAGGCATGCCTGGGAATACAGTTGGGATAGAACCATTAGCTAATATAATTTTATCAGCTACAACTGTTTCTACAGTACCATCTGCTTTAGTAACTTCTATAGTATTTTTGTCTACTAATTTACCGAATCCATCTATTTTTTTAACTCCTCTTTTGTCAAATAAGAATTGGATTCCAGCTACTAACTCATCTGTTACTTTTTGTTTTCTTGCTATTATAGCATCAAAATTAGGTTTAACATCGCCTTCAACTTCGATTCCGAAGTTCTTAGCTTCTTTCACAGTTCTAAAAACATCAGCAGAAGCTAATAAAGCTTTTGTTGGTATACAACCTACATTTAAACAAGTACCGCCTAATTTGTTTTTTTCAATTACAGTTACTTCAGCACCAAGCATAGCTGCTTTTAGAGCGGCTACATATCCACCTGGGCCTCCTCCTATTACTGCTACTTTCATTTGTTATTTCCCCCATTTACCTTGTATGTTTTATAGTTTTATTATTTATTATTAAGGTCTATATAGATATAATATATATCTATTTATATTATAGCTAATATAGACCCATTTAGCTTGTTTTTCTGTTAAATTTTTACAAATATTTTTAGATTTTTCTCTTATTATCTAGAATTTTAACATTCTATGTAATATTTTTAGAGAATACCCCTTAAAATTATTCTGTTTAAACAGATATATCCTATAAACCTGCAGCGTCTAATATTAGTGGTACATTTTCTTCTGCACCTATAGCCATTATGTGAACACCATCACAAAGATTTTCTTCTTTTAATTGTCTGATGAATTCACCTGCCATTTTTATACCTTCTGCAACATAATTACCTTTACCAGCAGCTTTTAATCTTTCGATTTGATCATCTGGAACGAATATACCTGGAACATTAGCAGTCATAAATCTTGCCATTCCTGGTGACTTAAGCGGAACTATACCAGCCATTACTTTACAGTCCATATCTTTAGTTAATTCTCTAAATTTTCTCATATGTTCTATATCATAAACGGCTTGAGTTTGGAAAAATCTAGCTCCAGCTTTTATTTTCTTTTCCATTTTTAATAATTGTACTTCTATTGGATCATATTCTGGAGTAACACAAGCTCCTAAGAAGAAGTCTGTTTTACCTTTTAATTCTAATCCTGTACTATCTGTACCATTATTCATCATAGTTGCTGTTGATAATATACTAACAGCATCTAAGTCAAATACTGGTTTAGCTTGTTTGTGGTCACCTACACAGACATGGTCCCCTGTTAAAGCTAATAAATTATCTATTCCAAAGAATCCTGCAGAAAGCATTTCACTTTCTATAGCAATTCTATTTCTGTCTCTACCTGTCATTTGTATAACTGGCTCTAATCCTAAATCTTTTAACATTTTACATGTAGCAAGAGATGAAGTTCTCATTACAGCAGATTGATTGTCTGTAACATTAGCTGCATGTACTCTCCCAATAACTAATTTTGCACATTCTGCTAAATGTGATAAATCAGTTCCTTTTGGAGGTGCCATTTCAGCTGTTATTGCAAATTCACCTTTTTCGAATGCTTCTCTTAACTTACTCATCTAAAAAATCCCCCTTTAATAATAACCTTTGTTTTAAGCTTCTGCGCTTGCTTTCTTATTAGCATCTAAACGTCTTGGATTAAGTTGTTTAGAATAATCTTTAGGTGGTCTAACTTCTTTTAAGTTGTCTAATTGACCTAAATCTTTAAGTCTTTCGTAAATTAATACCCATGCACAGTCATTGTCAGGGCTAACTTCACATTTACCATTTTTAGCTCCACCACAAGCACCATTTACTAAGCCTTTAGCACACATAGTTACTGGGCATATACCTCCAGTCCATCCAAGTTCACATTCTCCACAAGCTTTACAAGCTTCTTCAAATTTACCAACTCTTTCAACTTCACCTATAAACATAGTGTTGTTTGCTGGATAAACAGGTATATTTTGTTTTTTAGTGTTTTTCATTATAGTTTGAGTACCATCTCCACATGCAAGAGATAATACAGCATCTGCTTGTTTTAATTCTTCTTTAACAGATTTTAATTCTTTTTTATTTAAAAGTAAGTTACACGTAGAGTCTGGCAGTACGCTACCTAAAACAGTTTTCCCCTCAGCTTCTAATAAAGCTGTCATTTCTTCTATTTCAGGAGCTCCACCAACTTTACATGCTGAAGCACATTGACCACAGCCAACAAGGATTACTTTTTCGCATCCTTTTAAAAATCCTAATATTTCTTCCATTGGTTTTCTTTCAGAAATTACCATACGATTTTCCCCCCAATTTGAATTCTAAAAATCTATAGAAAATTATTTGTTATTTTGTTGTTTACAAGCTTTTATAACATGTTTAGCAAGAATTGAAGTAGTAACAGAACCAACACCTGCTGGAACTGGAGTTACCATAGATGCTTTTTCTACTACATCATCTGTATCAACGTCACCACAAATTCCGCCACCTTCTGGTTTAGCATTTATACCAACGTCTATAACTACTGCACCTTCTTTAACGTAGTCAGCTTTAACCATTCTAGCTCTACCAACACCTGCTACTAAAACATCTGCTTCAGCGCAAACAGCTGGTAAATCTTTAGTTCTTGAATGACAAATTGTAACTGTTGCATTTTCTGCTAATAATAACATTGCAGCTGGTTTACCTACTACCATAGATCTACCTAATACAACTACATTAGCTCCACTTAGTGGCACATTGTAATGTTTTAATATTTCTACAACTGCTGTTGGTGTGCATGGTGGAAATCCTGTTTTGTCACCTTCCATAAGTTTAGCTGTATTTAAAGGACTGAAACAGTCTACGTCTTTTTCTGCTGCTATAATATTTTTTATAACATTTTCATCTATACCTTCTGGTAATGGTCTAAATGTTAATATACCATTAACTGATGTATCTTTATTTAATTTTTCTAGTGCTGCTATATATTCATCTTGAGTTGTTCCTTCTGGAAGTTCAGTAACTTCTGTTTGAATACCTATAGTTTCACATTTCTTTAAAGCACCTTTTTCATAAGAAAGATCGTTAGGTTTTGCACCTACTCTTAATATTGCTAATTTTGGTTGAATTCCTTCTTTAACTAATGCTTCGCATTCTACTTTTAATTGGTCACTTAACGCATCTCCAACTGGTTTACCTTTTATTATTTGTCCCATTTTTTAACGCCCCCTAATTTCTAAATTTTATTTGGTTTATGTATATTTATATACTATAATTATATACTTCTGTGGCAAATATTGTATAAAGTTTTGTGTATAATCATAGTTTTTTGTTAAAAAATTATTCAAATGAATATATTAATTATTCATTATAGATAATTTTTTATTTTTATTTAATTTACATTATTTTTGGGTTTTATAACTTATTTTTATCTTTTTATTTGTTCTATATTTCTTTTCTTAACTTTTAATTTTTTAAAGTTATTTTAAATTGAGTATCAATATTTGATTTCTTATCTCATTGCAGCAATTACTTTATCATATACTGCGTCGCATATTTCTACGCCTTCTTTAACTAATGCTTCACATTTTTCATCTAAAGCTTTAGCGTATTCTTTATCTTTCATTAAACCTACATTTATTATTACATTAAGTTGAGCAGATAATATAGCTCCTCTTAGAGCTTGAACACCACAACCTACATCACTTATAGCAAGTCTTGAACCTTTATCGACTAATTCTTCATGTAATTTTATACTTTCATTGCAAAGCTCAACTATTTTGAAAGGAACCTCGCATGCAAGTTTTAAGCATCTTTCTAATTCTACTTCTTTAGCAGCTTTTTCTTCATCAGTATTAGCTGGTAAACCGTAAGCTTGAGAAAGTGGGAAAAATCCTTCAGCATCTTTATCAATCATATCTAATAATTGATCTTGTAATATTTTAGCTTTTCCTAATATAGCTTGTATATCTTCTTCATATTGTGCATATTTTTTCTTTCCTGTTGTTAAATTGCAAACCATGCTACCTAAAGCCATACCTATAGCTCCAACTAATGCAGCAGCTCCACCACCGCCTGGAACTGGGGCTTTAGATGCTAGCACATCTACAAAACCTATACAACTTTTTTCAGCTATTTTTTCCATTTATATATCTCCTTCTAATTTTAGGTTTTACCGAGAATAGTGTGCATTAGCACACTATTCTCTTGATTAAATCCTTTTGTCACTATGTATAAATATTATAATACATTTACACACTGATATATATATTAAATTACTACCTAGAATAATCCAGATATTACTCCATTTTCATCAACATCGATTTTTTCTGCTGCTGGAACTTTTGGAAGACCTGGCATCTTCATTATTTCACCAGTTAATGCAACTACAAATCCTGCACCTGCAGATATTGTAACTTGTCTAACTGTTATTCTAAATCCAGTTGGTCTACCTAATTTAGTTTGGTCGTCAGTTAATGAATATTGAGTTTTAGCCATACAAACAGGAACTTTACCAAAGCCTATTTTTTCTAAGTTAGCTAATTCTTTTTCTGCTTCTGGAGTATAATCTACACCGTCAGCTCCATATATCTTAGTTGCTATTGCATTTATTTTTTCTTTTAATGAGTATTCGTCTGGGTAGCAGAATTGGAAGTCATTTGGTTCATCACATAATCTTATAACTTCTTTAGCTAATTCTATACCACCTTCGCCACCTTTAGCCCATACTTGAGATAAAGCAACGTTAACGCCTAATTCTTGGCATTTCTTTCTAACTAATTCAACTTCAGCTTCTGTATCAGTTGGGAATTCGTTTATAGCTACTACTGCTGGTAATTTATAAACTTGAGTTATATTTTCAACGTGTTTTAATAAGTTTGGTATACCTTTTTCTAACGCTTCTAAGTTTTCCGCGTTTAAGTCAGTTTTGGCTACGCCACCATTGTATTTTAATGCTCTAACTGTTGCAACTATTATAACTGCATCAGGTTTTAAGTTAGCCATTCTACATTTAATGTCTAAGAATTTTTCAGCACCTAAGTCAGCACCGAATCCACCTTCAGTTACTACATAGTCTGCAAAGTGCATAGCCATTCTTGTTGCTATAACTGAGTTACAACCATGTGCTATATTAGCGAATGGTCCACCATGAACAAATGCTGGAGTTCCTTCTAATGTTTGTACTAAGTTTGGTTTTAATGCATCTTTTAATAATGCTGCCATTGCTCCATTAGCTTTTAATTGTTTAGCTGTTACTGGTTCTCCATCATAGCTGTATCCAACTATTATTCTACCTAATCTTACTTTTAAATCAGCTATATCGTCAGCTAAACAGAATGCTGCCATTATTTCTGATGCAACTGTTATGTCAAATCCATCTTGTCTTACAGCCCCATCACCTTTTTTACCTAAACCATCAACGATATTTCTTAACTGTCTATCATTCATGTCTACGCATCTTCTCCAAGTTATTCTCTTAGGATCTATTCTAAGTTCATTTCCTTGGTGTATGTGGTTGTCTACCATTGCAGCTAGTAAGTTGTTTGCAGCTCCTATTGCATGGAAGTCACCTGTAAAGTGTAAGTTTATATCTTCCATTGGAACAACTTGTGCATATCCTCCACCTGCTGCCCCACCTTTGATACCGAATACTGGTCCTAGAGAAGGTTCTCTCAACGCAACTAATACGTTTTTACCTAGTTTTTGTAAACCGTCAGCCACACCTATAGTAGTAGTAGTTTTACCTTCTCCTGCTGGAGTTGGGTTGATAGCTGTAGTTAATATTAATTTAGCTTTCTTTTTACCATTATCTTTTTTAAGTAAGTTGTAGTCAATTTTAGCTTTATATTTACCATATAACTCTAAATCGTCTTCTGTTAATCCTAATTTTTTAGCTATTTCTCTAATATCTTGAGGTTTAGCTTCTTGAGCTATTTCAATATCTGATTTGAATCCCATAATAAACATCCTCCCACAATTTGAATTTTTAAAATAAATACGTTTTAAATAAATAGTCTGGCAGATCGAAAATATATTATATTTCGACTTGTTATTATAAATTTATTATAGCCCAATAAATACTAAATATATGTTGTTTTACCAACAAAACGTCATTCTTTTAACATGTTTTTTCTTGCACTTTGTATATTTTTTTGTATGTTTTATTTATACATGTGCTCTATATATTATACCCATAACTTTATTTATAACAAGAGAATTTATTTTATTATAACTATCAAGAAATAGTGATTTAAGTGCTTTGAAAATTTTTTAGAAATTTTTTAGAAAAGTGTATAAGATTTTTTTTCCTGCCAATAATATAAATGTATTCCTCATAATATTCCCCCAATATTATAAATACGTAATAGGAGGCAATCTAGATAATTCTGGGTTGTCTTCTTTTTTGCAAAAAAATAAGATTATTCTTTGCGTAGCAAATAATCTTATCCAAATAAATATAAATAAACTATGTAATTAAATTATAGTACTAAAAATTTATTTTTCCCACAATTTTATAAAATTTAATATTTCTATAACAAT
>OLSO01000606.1_pt1 | contig 33989 bp, 19 predicted proteins | sample 1672441 | NCBI WGS metagenome assembly OLSO01 (sample SAMEA3136686, study PRJEB25190) | human gut metagenome | biome: human gut; feature: human-associated habitat; material: faeces | place: Austria | collected 2013 | reverse complement strand
TGCTTTCTGCTGGTCTGCCTGATAAATTTTCAGAGTGGTAAGTCCCTGTAAATTTTCGAGGAACGAATCACCTAGTCCGGTATAGATGCTCCAATAGTTACTCAATAATTTCTTCGCTACTTTCTGTACCACCACGATGGAAATTGGAATCAACGGTACACAGATCAGCAGTATGGCACTCGCTTTCAGACTTACTCTGCAAAGAATGATAAATAAGGTCAGTGGTGCGATCAGGCTGTAAAATAACTGTGGAAGATATTTTCCAAAATATGTTTCCAACTGCTCCACACCCTCAGTTGACACCTGTACGACCTCCGAAGAGGATACCTGCTCACTGTAGGAAGCTCCCAGCTTTAACATTTTCTCATAAATCTTTTCTCGCAGAATTCGTTTTACATCCACACACGCCAGATAGGAAGACCTTGCTCCCATCCGTTCACAGATAAATCGGATCACCACAACAAGAACTAAAATCAATATTGTCCGCTCAATGATCGGTACGGTTACTACCCGGTATACTACCCGTTCCAGTAAATCTGCGATAGAAAAGACTGCCAATACCTGCGACAGGAGGGCTGCCCACTGCCACAAAATCGTATACACGATATACTTTTTTGCGTGGGACAACAGCCCCACCAGTCTTGTTTTAATCATAGTTTATCTTACCTTTTTGTTTATTTTTTCGATTCTTTTTTACTGCATATCAAATGCCATACTGCAAGCACCGGATGATAAATCAGCATCCTTGGTCCTGAAAACCGCATAACCTGCCTGATCTGTTCTCTCACCTCTGGCTTATAGCAATGCACTTTACAGTTTGCACAAAATGTCTTTTCTTTCATAAAAGGACACTTTTCACTTCGAAGTCTTGCATAATCCAAAAGTTCCTGACAGACAGGACAAATCTGCCCTGCCTGCCTGTCTTCTTTCGGATGTTTTTTCCGGCAATACAGCCGGATCATCTCTTCCACGACATGCTGTTCCTTCTGTCGTTTCTTTTCTACTTTATCCATCATATTATTCCACTTCTGCACCTTCCGGTAATTCTTCTCCCACTTTTAAAGTTTTCACTCGAAGGAAGAAGTATAACAGGTGGCATACCCAAACCACTGCGATACAGATTCTTCCGATTGGTACATTCTTCATGCAGATAAAGCCGATTGCCATGACTACCGTTACCATTCCGATAATCTTGCATTTTGTTCCTATTGTCATGGCTCTTTTCTGAACAAAACTGTCCAGATGTTTCTTATAAAGATTCGTTCCTACGAACCAGTCGTGCAGTTTCTTAGAACTCTTTGCAAAGCAAAACAGTGTTGCCATATAAAACGGAACGGTTGGCAGGATAGGAAGTACAATTCCTATCGTACCAAGTCCCAGGCAAAGAAATCCAAGCACGATCCATACTACTTTTAAAGGATTTTTCATCTTCTTTCTGTTCTCCTGTGGGAGTTTTCCTCCCCTTTATTTCTTGTCGTTCTGCTACTATTTCCTTCTTACACCGCCAGCACAAACTTCCGTCCATCAACCCTTGTCACACCAAGCTCAATGCCATACAGTTCCCGGATGCTCTCTTCCGTAATCACTTCTTCCGGATCACCTTCCACCAGCACTTTTCCATCTTTCATGCCGATGACATTATCTGAATATGCGATTGCCTGATTGATGTCGTGCAGTACCATGATGATGGTTATTCCAAATTCCTGATTGAGTTTTTTCACCAGTTGCAGGATCTCAATCTGATACCGGATATCCAAATAGGTAGTCGGCTCATCGAGGAACAGCGTCTTTGTTCCCTGACAAAGTGCCATTGCAATCCATACACGCTGACGCTGTCCACCGGAAAGTCTTGACACTTCCCTGTCACGATATTCTGTCAGATTGGTTACTTCCAATGCCCACTGGATCATACGCTCATCTTCGGCACTGTCTCCCTGCATCATTTTCTTATGTGGGGTTCTTCCGAATGCCACCAGATTCTCAACGGTGATATCGTCTGATGCACTGTTATACTGCTGAACAATCGCAACCTTTCTGGCAAATTCTTTTAAATTCAGGTTCTGGATATTCTTTCCTTTGAGGAAAATATTTCCCTTTCTCGGATATAAGTTTTTCGTCATCAGGGAAAACAATGTAGATTTTCCACATCCGTTTGCTCCCATAATCGTTGTGATTTTACCTTCTTCAATCTTCAGGGATACGCCCTTTAAGACTTTATTTTTTCCATAGGAAAAGTGCAGATCTCTAACTTCCATCGCAGGCTTGTCTGCCCACTTATCCGCTTTTTTCACTTTCTTTGCTGCTTCATTCTCTGTAGAAGTCAAATCCATATTCTTTTCTTTACTTCGCATACTTCTTAGACCTCCTTAACAGAATGATGAAGAATGGGCCTCCGACCACACTCATAATGATGGATGCGGATACCTCATACGGAGCAGCTATCGTTCTTCCGATGGTATCTGCCAGCAGGAACGTAAACGCTCCGAACAAAGCACTAAATGGAACTAATGCCTTGTGGTCGCTTCCTACTAAAATTCTTCCGATATGCGGAACAATCAGTCCTAAGAAACTAATTACTCCGGCTACTGCTGTGGAAATACTTGCAAGCAATACTGCTATCAGTGAAATCACGATACGCATTGCATTGACATTGATTCCAAGGCTTCGTGCTGTCTTATCTTCCAGTGCTAACAGATTACACATCTTCGTCATAATCAGTGCCAGAACCAGTCCGACAATTACATACGGTACTAAGGTTTTCACATCATCCCAAGTTTTCATTGTGATATTACCATTGACGATGGCTGCCACGCCAGACATGTTTCCGCCATTCATTGAATTCAACGCACTGGATAATCCGGTGAACATTGCATCGACTGCCACACCGACAAGGATAATTCTCAGAGGACTTAATCCCCCTTTCCATGACAGGCTGTAAACTAAGACAAATGCAATCACACCACCAAGAAATGCAAATAATGGAGTGAAGAAAAATAAAGTCGGTGCAAATGCGGTAATGAGTACCGCCGCAAAACTTGCTCCACTGGAAATACCGATGATTCCCGGATCGGCAAGTGGATTTTTTAATACCGCCTGAAATAACACACCCGATACCGCTATCGCAGCTCCGGCTAACATGGAGATTACAATTCGTGGGAATCGTAAGTCATAGATTGTTGCCACGTCTTCATTGTACTTTACAAATAATCCTTTCAGTAGTTCCGGGAAGCTGACTTTCAGGCTTCCGATATTCACTGCCGCAAAGAATAATGCAACCAGTAATACGATCATTACAATAAAGGAAATTGCTGCTTTTGCTGTTTTCCGATGCTTTCTTGCTTTATCCTGACCGGAGAGGTTCTGGACTTCCATTTCGGAAGTCTCAGAAGTATTTTTTAATTCTGTCTCTTTCATCTGCCCTCTCCTTTCTACTTGCTCTGCTGTTCGTTGTATTTTTCAGTTGCGTCAGAATCCTTTGCTTTCTTCTGTGCATTATCACTGGTTTCTTTTGCTTTTGCTGAATCTTCATCACTTTCCGGATAAAGGATTGGCTGTAATTCTTCCAGTGCCTGTGGATACTTAAACGTAGCACTCATACCGAAATATTCATAAGTCAGATCATAAACTCTGCCGTTCTTCACCGCATCGAAATGCTGCCAGATGTCATTCTCCGCAAAATCTTTATTGAACATTTCTACCACCTGATCCGGCAGTGCATGTGCGGCACGTAAGATAATATCCGGCTCTTTGGTTTTCATGTCTTCAGTATTTACGGTCAAAAATTCCTGATCGGTGTCAGAGTATACATTCTCTCCGCCTGCCAGTTCCACCAGACTTCCCACATAGGAATTCGGTGTTGCGATAATATAAGAGCCAGGAAGTCCCATCAGGATCATAACCTTCGGATGGTCTTTTCCTTCATTCTTTTTCTTATAATCATCATAGAATTCTGTAAACTCGTCCACCAGTTTCTGTGCCTGATCTTCTCTATCGAAAATCTCACCTAACTCCTGAATGGAACGGTACATACCCGGCACACTTCTAAGATTCAAAAACGCCCAGTCTGTATCGATTGCTTCATATTTCGGCTGCAGATCACTCTGCAATGACACCGGACTTAAAATCCAGTCTGGATTAAGTGAGGATACAATCTCCATATCCGGACTCATGGCTGTTCCCACGGTTTCCACATCTTTGTATCTGTCTGGAATTGTGGACACGGTACTGCTGCAAACACCAACCAGATCCAGTTCCAGCTTATCACAGATATCTGCGGTTGCCGGAGAAGTCGCTATGATTCTCGGCTCATCTTTCATCGCCTGTACTTTCTTCTTGGCTGCTTCTACGGCTGCCTTTTCTTCCGGATCGTCAATCTCTAAAAGAGACTTGGCATCTTCATCGGAAGAGTCCTTGTCAGATTTACTGTCAGAAGTCTTTTTATCAGCCGTCTTACTGCTGTCCGTCTCATCTGTACTGCTCTCTGTCTGTGTAGTGGAATCACTGCTTTTCTTTCCCTGACTCTGGTCTACACAGCCTGCCAGAGAAAAAATCATGGTCATGGCAAGGAGGACAGCCGATGCTTTTTTCAAACGCCTATTCATCATCGTCCTCTGCACCTCCCCAACGTTTCCAATTCTTACGGAAGAAATAAATCACCCCGGATACTGCTCCAAGCAGAATCAGACCTGTTACTACAACTGCCAATGCAATCTGGAAAATCCGGTTGCCGGAAGAAGTATTTCCACTATCTGAATCGCTGTCACTTGTTCCATCTTTTGCGGTAGAAAGGCTTAAACCTTCTGAAGAATTCACTGGATTTTCAGTATCCAGTGAAGAGGAATCACTGCTTGGTTTTGCTGCTTCCTTGATACTGCTTTCCAGTTTCTTTGATGAGCTGGAAGAACTGCTTTTATCAGATGAGCCGGAACTCTGAAGAGAAGAATTACCAGAACCCAAACTGCTGTTTCCACTTGAAGTAGAACCTGAATTATCTACTGAACCAGAACCACCGGACTCTGCCGCTGTTCCATTCGAGCTTTCTGTTACCATAGTTGCGTTCATATCGGTATTGTTACCCTCGCTGTAGTCACTCGGATACAGATAGAAAATAACATTTCTTCCCATCGGCTCTACATACATCTCGCCTCTGACAATACAATTTTCACTTGGCACACGCATACACACATCGGCTGTTGTACCATTACTGTCTGAACCATTTCCTGTAATACCGATTTCTGATGGTGTAGACCAGCCGGAATCACCTACATTCTGTACCTGAAAGCTATGTCCACTGGTGTAGTCCATCAGACTCATGCGGATGGTCAGATAATAAGCTCCATTGTCTGTTACTTCCAAGATACCATTGCTGTATACACAACCTTCCACCATGCCCTGTCCTGTTGCATAGGAACTCTCTCCACCGGAATCTTCGATTACTCCGGTAACCGGGTGTGCATAACATCTGTTGATTGCACAACTATACACTGTCCCGCTTGCGGCGTAAGCCTTAACAGCAGGAAAGCCTGCCATTAAAGTAATGGCAAGCACACAAGTCATAATGGCAGACAATATTTTGTTTTTTTTCGCTGCTAATTTCATTCCTTATCTCCTGTTAAATGAATTTGGCAGACTCCCAGTCCCGAAGGAATGGGAGGGTTCGTCTGCCAAATCACTACTTATTATTTTACGTTTGCTTTTTTCTTTCTGTTGTACTCCATGATTCCTGCCAGTAAAGCGACTCCTCCGAGAAGAAGGATAGTTGCCCACAGGGTATTGTTCTGTACAACATCACCAGTCTTAACGTTGGATGCTGATTTCAGGCTGGAACCTGATCCAAGGCTGGATGTTCCACTCTTCAGACTTGAAGAACCACTTCCAAGTGAGGAAGAACCAAGTTTGCTGCTTCCAAGTGAACTGCTTCCGAGGCTGTTATTTCCAAGAGAGCTGTTTCCAAGTGAAGAGCTGTTGTTGCTTCCGTTGGAATTATTATTGTTGTTATTGCTATTGTTGTCGTTCTTATCAAAGTCTGGATCATCGGATGTTGTTGCTTTTAATGAGCTCCAATCCAGTTTCAGGAATACTGGCTGTGTACCTGTGCCAGAACTGATAGCGTCCATAATCGGAACGAATACCTGTAACGGAACATATCCATCATCCAGAGCTTCCGGAATAAGCTCGAATGTTACTTCATTTGGATAGTTTGTTCCGTACTGGTCAGAAACCAGTGAGCCATCGCTGTTCTTCTGATAGCTGTCAACTGTAACATCAGCAAGTGTTCCCTGCGGATTACCATACTTATCAAGTGTATAACCCGTTGTGAAGTATTTGAGCTGACTTAAATATCCAAGTTTCTGTCCTACTGTCAATCCATTGAAGTTCAGAGTAATGTAATATTTGCCATTCTTCACTGTCAGTTTAATTGTATGGTTGATTGCTTCATTTGACATAGAATAAGTATTCTTGTCTACTTTCACCATTGTTCCATAGATAGAGTAAACCCCATCAGCAAGGTTCTTGATATCCAGTTTTCCATCACTCTTCTTTGCTAACTGCTGGATTGCTTCTGTCAGTTTTGTCACCTGATCATCTACCAGTTTCTGTGATGCAGAATCATTATCCATTACATTCTGAGCACGACCTACTGCACTCTGTAATGTTGCAAGAGAACTTTCTGTATAAATGTCTGTCTGGCTTAAATATGTCTTTGCTTCTGCAATCTTGCTTTCCAGTTTGCTCTTATCTACAACTGCTTTTTCTACCAGTCCGTTTAATGCAGTTGTCAGAGATTTCTCTGCTGCTGCAACTTCTGACTCTGTTGCTTTTGGATTTGCTGCAACATTCTCAGCCAGTGTAATTGCTGTATTCAGGACCGTCAAACTGCTGCTTTCATAAACATCTGTTTTTGCTGCCTCAGCTTTTGCTTTTTCAATCAGGGCATTTAAATTTGTCTTATCAACAACTCTTAAACTGTCAAGTGCTGTCTGAAGTGCTGTAACCTGTGCCTGAACTTCTGCCTTGGTAGCATCTTCTTTTGCTGCTACTGCCTGTGCATTTGTGATTGCTGTCTTTAATGCTTCTAATGTTGCAGAAGTATAAACAACATCGGTACGATTTGCTTCTGCTGTTGCTTTTTCAATCAAAGCATTCAGTTCTGTCTTGTCTACGATCTGAGTTTCTACTGCATCTACGGCTGCCTGTAAAGCTGTCACCTGCAGATCAATTTCTTTCTGTGTAGAATTCATATCATTGTAAACATCCTGAGCTGTCATGTAAGCCGCATTTAAAGCGTTCCAGTATTCGTCAGCAACATCACCCTGCTGCATACCGGATACCTGATTCAGAAGTGCTTCGATTACACTGTTGTCTCTTTCTACTCCTGTCTCCTGTTTGATGTTTGCCCAGTCGATAGAAACTCTGGCAACCTTTGTACCCTGTCCTTCACCGATGCTTTCCATAACCGGAACATAAACCTCTACATAGAACAGGTTGTCGTTCAGTTCAATCGGGATTGATAATTTTTTCGGATACCAGTTTCCTTCTGTATTCTTGTCGTAATACTCAGAGTTCTTGTCATTAAATAAATCGTAAACATCTGTGTACTCTTCCAGAATTGTTGCATCGGAAGCTTCATATTTTACCGGATAATTATATTTGTTGTATTCAACCGTATCCATATCTACTTTTTTCAGTTTGTACAGATAACCTGTCATTCCGGCAAATTTCATGGACTGGAAGTTCATCTCCAGTGTTACTTCACCTTTACCCGTAACTCTTACAATTCCGTTCTGAATCATGGAAGCATTTCCCATAGAATCTTCATCGGATGTTGCGTTGAGCAGTTTGATCGGTACGGAATATGTACCTTCAAAAATCTGCGGATATTTTTCAAAGAGATCACTCTGTTTGTTTTTAACAACAAGTGCTTCATAAGAAGAGGTCAGCAGTTTTGTCTGCTTTTCTACTTCTGGTTTTGTTGCATTGACATCAGCGGATACTTTCTGAGCAGATTTGATTGCCGCCTGGAAACTGTTCCAACTGTTGTCTGTATAAGTGCCGTCATTTGTCTTGGTCAGTGCATTTTCGATATAGCCATTTAATTCTGACTTATCTACTGCATCATCCAGACGAACAAGTGCTTTCACTGCTTTATCCAGCTTGTCAACCTGTTCATTCATTTCATCTGCTGTCGCATCAGATTTTGCTAATACTTCTTCAGCTTCCTTGATTGCAGACTTCAGATTCTCATAGCTGTCTTTTGTATAATTTGCTTCTGCATAATTATTTTTCGCATCGGAAACTGCCTGATCCAGTTCTGCTCTTGCTTTTACTTCTTCTTTCATTACAAGACCTGCTGTTGCTGTATCCAGAGTAACTTCCGCTGCTGTGATTTCTGACTGGAATGCCACTTTATCTGCCTGAACGCTTTCTGCTGTAGCAATCGCATCTGTTAATGTTGCAAAAGAATCGCTTGTGTAATTTTTCTCTTCTAATGCTTTTGCATCATTCAGTTTTGATTCCAGATCAGATTTTTTAATTTCCTGTTTTACTGCAGATTTTAAATCAAGATTTAACAGGAGTTCTGCTTCTCCGCTTTTTGTTGTTACTTTTACTTTGTGGTTTTCTACATTTGCAGGAAGTGCAACTACAAGTCTGCCTGCGTCTATCTCTGCATCTGTATATCCAGCACCTTTGCGATACTGCATACCGGTAATTCCGTCCACGTACAGATAAGCAGTTACATTACTGTCTTTATCTGTATATAAACGAGCAGATTTTAATCCCGCATTCAAATCATTTGCTGTTCCATCCTGATTGGTAAGTGTTGCCTGTACTTCATAAACGCCTTTTTCCATTGAAACGGATGTTAACATCGGTACAAGTGCATCTACTGCTGACTGAAGGTCTGCGGATGCCTGATCTGCATTTTCTTCTGTCACATTTCCTTTCTGAGCAGCGATCACTGCCTGAAGGTCTGCCCAACTTTCTGCTGTATAATCTGCTTCATTTAATGCTTTGGCATTTTTCAGAACTTTATTGTATTTGTCAAGTCCAGTTGCCTCTTTTAATCCGCTGATTGCATCAGAGATTTCTTTATCTAATGCTACGATTTCAGAATCGTTTGCAGATGTTGTTCCGTCGATTACTTTCTGAGCTTTTTCTACTGCATCAGATAATACTTTGTAAGATTCCTCTGTATAATTGTCGGCTACATATTTAGATGCTTTATCAACTGCTACAACTAAAACAGATTTATCATGAGTTGGCTCGTTAATTTCCAAAATACTTTCCAGACCAGACAATGTCATGAAAGCTGTTCTGCTTCCCTCTCCTGATCCAGGAACTTTATTCTGAAGTTCATCCATAATTGGAACATAGAAATTCAGGTACACACCATCATCTCTATCTGCTGATTCTGGAAATTCAAATCCGACTGTCTTTGGATAATACAGATCATACTGTTCTGCATAAGAATCCATATCTGTACTTCCCGAATCATTCAGATAATAACTGTAATAATCCAATGGAGTATATTCATTTAATACTGGAAGTCCATCTTCTTCTGTCTGCTCATTATTTGCCCAGAAAATGCCATTGCTGTATCCATATTTACCTCCGATTGTAATTCCCTGCGTATCAAAGTAAATATGCTTCTTTCCATTTTCAACTACTAACCTTGCTGAATCACTGACAACCGCCGAATTACTCATAGATAATCTATCCGGCTGATCCTGTTGCCACATAGTAACATTAACGTTGTAAACTCCATCTTTGATTTCAGAAATATCTACTTTCGAAGATGCTTCAATAACTGCTAAAGTACAATTTACGCTTTTGGTATCACTTACTACAACTTCATTACCTTCTATCTTTATGGACATGTTATCTTCATAAAGATTTAATGGATTCCATGTACCTTCCTGATAAGTACCATTTAAGCGGTACACTTCTATTTTATCTTTATCCCATCCATCCGGAATCTGGAATCTAAGTTCTACAGGATATTTCGGTGTAACATTTTCATCGCCTACTTTAACTGACAGATCATACATTAAAGCCTTTGAAGCATTTCCGGCTAGTTTAGAATAAAGAAGATTATACTCACTATCTTCGTCACTATCTTCCTTAACTAATCCTGCATCAAGTGTAGCCTTTGGATTAACTGAATATGAATCAGTATTTAACGTAACATTTCCATCCGTCAATGTAATCGGCTGTCTCGCATAAGATTCTGCTCTCATCTCAGCAACATAAGTTGTTCCATCATCCAATTCAATTTTTACTCTTTTGCCAAATGCTGCTTCTTTGTAGTTTTGGAATGTAAATGAAACTTTTCCATCCTTCAGAAGTTCCTCTGAATAGTTTGCAAGTCCATCTTCGCCATTTACTTCTGTTGGATATAAATTCATATATTCCTGAAATTTTTTATCGATAGCAGTTGTAGTTGACTGTCCCAAGTCTTTAATAGAAGTAAGTTCTTTTATTGATTTCACATTGCTGTCATTTTTCAGTTGTGCAGTAATCTTTAGAGTCCCGTTTTCCAAAATAGATGTTGTGAAATCTTTAAATAGCGGATTCACTTTTCCATTTAGCCACACATCTGCATAACTTCCTGTCTGTCCACTTACATTAGTTTTTGTAAAAGAAAGACCTCCATCTCCGTAGTTTGAAGCGTCAATAGTTTTTACTTCCTGCCGTTCTCCAACTTTTAACCATATTTTTCCTGCTTTTCTTGCTGTTGACGTATATTGTGTATCAGCTTTCTTTGTTCTGCCATAACTATAAAACCCATATACATACATTGAACCGGTTAAATTATCAACATCAAAAGAGTAATAAGTTCTTCCTGCTAATCCACTTTCAACAGAAGCATTTTGAATAAATTTATCATTCCAGCTTTCATCAATATATGTATTTTCTTGCTTGGCAAGTTTTTTTCCTAACATATATGTTGTTGCCTTTTCCACACCATTATCTGCTTTATCAGAAAAAATATAAGTATCTGGTACATTAAAAGTACCCATTGATCCTTTATTCGGTCTTATACTATCATCTATTGCTCCCGGTTTTGACACCTGAAAAATATCAATTTTATCATAATTTTCAAGTTGTAACGTTACATGATACGTCCCATCATCATTCTTTTTTACCAGTGCAGCATTATCAACAAAATTTGCAATTGTTCCAGACGTTCCAGCTTTTGCTATAGACTCTCCTGTAGCATCACAAATATCAATAGGAATCAAATATTCTTTATTTTCCTCTATTAAATCACTTTTCGTCTGCCCCTCGTTTTCTTGTGCAAAACTTTGGACGCTCATGCCTCCTAAAAGCATAGAAACACTTAGTACACACGACAAAATTTTTTTTATTTTTTTCATCTTTCCTCCGTACTAAACAAAAGGGAGCTGCTGCACTTTTTGTACAGCAGCTCCCCTTGTAATGTATTCTCTTATTTTTATTCAGCAGTAATGTTTGTCAGTTTCAAGTATCCTGTTGCTTTCATCGGCATAATACTTACTTTTGCTGTGTAGCTGCCTTCCAGAACAGCACCCTCTGTGATTGCAGAAGTTGGTACTCCAGTAAAAGTATAGATGTAATCGGTTTCTCCCGCATAGTCTCCATCTTCAACTTCGCCTTTGCTAAGTGCTCCTGTATATGTTGTTCCATTTACTTTAAGAGACATTGCACCCAGATGACCTGTCAATCCCAGGTATGTAATTTCATGAGTGTGAACTTTAAGTGTTGCTGTATCTCCATTCACTACAATTTCAGCTTTCAAATCATTAACAGCCGCATCACCCATTGATGTAGTTGAGCAATTAGAATTTTTGTATAAATTCTGATTAGCGGTATATGTACCGTTTGTAAGTGTTTCAGCAGCAAATGCTGTAACTCCCATTGCCATTACCATTGTTGCTGCTAACAGTGTAGCAACTAATTTCTTGATCTTTCTCATAACTGTAATCCTCCTTTTCGTTTTTTGGCATTAGCTTTTTTGCTAATAATTTATTAGTTATGATACTTAGAGTTCCATGAGAATTATTCCGGTTACCCACGTCTAACTCCTTGCCCAAAAGATACCATAATTTGCCATCCAATGTCAACACTATTTTTTACAAGTTTGTTGCCTGAATTGCAACAAATGAGCCGTTATTTTCTTTGATTTTGTTGCTATTCAGACAACAATAGACGTAAAAGTGCCGTTATTGATAGTGTTTTATCAACAGCGGCACTTTATTGAAATTTTTTCTTATTTTGTTACATGATATGCGTAAATGAGAATTTTTCTCACTTCTTATTTATACCCAGAAATATAACAGTGCAGTGCTTTCCGGCATGTGCATTGGTCCTACGCTGCAGGTAACGGTAACTGGTACAATTCCCATCGTGCCAATCCCCGTCCATCGGTGGATTCTGCACGCTTCCATCGGGATTTTCACTATATTATTCTCTATTCTTGCTTCTTCCAAAACTTCATTATGCTCATACTTCAATGTTTTCAGTTTTCCAGCCATCATTTCACCACTCACTCTGGAGTGTGCTGCCATCTCTTTCAGCTTTAATTCCAGATAGCTTTCTCCATTCTCCTGAACGATTTCGGCTATTTCTTCAAATCCTCTCATCGCCATAGAGTCTCTTCCCTGCCCCTGCTTTTTATTCATCCGGTAAAGCCGGAACACTACCGGATGCCTTTCACATTTCTGCAGATTGTTCTGTATCTCCTGATCCAGTTCATTCTCTTTTTTCTTGTATACTGATTTTTTCTCTGTATAGGCGTTAATCATCAGTTCCAGCATGTGGATGTCGATATTCTCCACCATAACATCCAGTGATTCCTCGATTTCTTCCGGTTTTGCACCGATTTCTTCCAGATATTTTTCAAGATTCTCATACAGCTTGGTATATCTTTCCAGCCATTCTTCTCCCACAGGAGTAAATTCCAGTGATTCTGTCAGAATTCCTCTTTCTATGCAGTTCTTAAAATAACGGTTTACCGTTGATCGATTCACGCCATAATATTCTGCAATACTTCCCTGAGCACCACGTTTCTTTTCTACTTTTGACAGACCTTGTAAATATTGCAGTTGTAGCATCGTAGGTCTGTTCTGTCTCTTTAGATGTTCACCTTTTTCCATTTTCCTGTTCCTCTCTTCGTCACCATACATGAATATTCAATTCCCGATAATCGATTGGCAATGGCTTCTGTTCAAAGCGTGTAATCGCAATGATTGCCACTGCTTCTGTAATCGGGATTCCTGTATTCGCAGTATAAGTACAGATGTCTGTCGGTAACTGATAAACACCTTTTTCTTCTTTCGCCTGTATCCATTCATCATCTCTTCTGTACCATACATAGCCGATGGATTCGTCTTTTTTTGTCTTGAGCAGGAAACAGTTCTGTGACTTTTTCACTCTTAATATGACAGAGTGTTCCAGTTTCCCGTACTCTGGTGCAAGGAACCTTGGATTGCGTCGTTCCGGTTCATACAGTCCGAATGCCATCGGGAACTCACCATCCTCATAAAAGGTATACAAGTCCATATCGTCATAAACTCTGTCGTATACGTCACCGTACTGCAGAAAGTTTTCAATTCCTTTTAACCCTTCCGGACTGATATAATGTTCCACTCTACAGGCATCTTCCTGCGCCCTCTGCTGATCCATTCCACTTACCATCTGAAAGAACTGTGTCAGTTTCTCATGGCGTGCAAGGCACTCCATACCTTCCAGTTTTCCCTTATCGCTCAGTTCCAGATGTCCGTTTTCCGGCTCACACAAAAATCCTTTTTTCACCAGACTCCGCACCAGGCCTGCCGCTTCATATCCGGTTATGTTCACTTCTCTGGCATACTCTTTCGATGTGATCTGTCTGCCCTGCCTCCATGTCCGGTAGACATATTCCAGAAGATCTTCTTCCAGTTCGCCTCTGGCTTTTGTCACATCAATATTTCTGTTTTCAATCTTTCTTCCCATGTTACCTTTCCTACCTGTCTTTTTTAATATTCATCCGCTACACGATATCCGGTATTTTCTGCAAAAGCCTTCCATCCAGTAAGCATATCGTTTTTTTCTTAGAACCTTTCTTTTTCTCTGCGACAAACCCCAGATTACAGGTGAAGTGTATTTCACCCAACCACTGCTGTTCGTACTCTATGTGAAATGCTGTGGCAGGAATTTTGATGCTGTGATCGTTTTCTTCTGCCTTCTTCCAGATTCCATGCATGTTCTGATACCAGATTGTCCTGTCATCCTCATTTTCTGGATGCTCCGTTAGTTCCAACCAAATTTCCCAAGGTTCTATGTGCAGCCAGCCATCCCTTTCAAACCGCATATCTTCAATAGCTGCTTTTCTCTCTTTTCCGATCTCTGTGGTGTAAAAGGAATACCACGTCTGAAAAATCGTCCGCAGAATATCTTTTTGCAGGTATTCTTTTGCCACTTTCTTTGTTTCCATTACTTTTTTCCTCTGTTTCTTATTTCCCGATTACGCTTTGGTTAGTTGGTTCAAACCATGTATTTTTAATTATATTGTCCTTTTTTCAGGTTTGTCAATGCATTTTCCGCTACAACATTATAATTCCATATAAAAATATCCAAAAATATGTTTTTATTTCTTTTTTCACATACTTTTGGATATTTTCACTCTTAATTTCCTGTTTCCTTTAATTTTGACTCATCCGTAGTCTGTGCGTCAACGCAGACTGCATGGATGGCAAGCCGCTTGCTGTATCCGTTCCCTGTACAGGTAGAAAGTGTCAGTATCTTGTTACTGGTCTGCGGCTTTACTCCTGTATCGACATCGGAATCTTTTATCATCTGATCGATAAATTTCTGATACTCTTCGCCAGGCTGGTATCCTACTTTATACACATCACCGCCATTGACCGCATCTTCATAAGAGAAGATTCGATAACGGTAGGCGGTTGTCTCAGAATATACAGTGAAGTATTGATTCTTTTTCCAGAATCCGTCATCCTTATATTTTTTCAGGCTCCCGAACATGCTTCCGTCATTCATATTGTGACCGTAGATAATGTTGTAATAATCCGAAAAATCAGATTTGTTAAGACCTTCCAAAAAGATACACCCTGCGATGTGGCTGTTGCCATGCAGGTCGGTTCTCAGATATTTCTCATTGTCACCTGAATACAGAATTGGATAATTGATGCCAAGTTCGTCCTGATTATCAAACCGTATCCATCCGATAACATCTGGATTCTCGGCTTTCAGTTTGTCAAACTCTACTTTTACGTCTGTTGCCCACCAGTCTTTTTTCTTCTGTTTTCCATCATCTGGTTCGGACTCATCATTTACATACTCTTCGGCAAGTTTGTCATAATCTCTGGCAGATTTCCATCGGTCGATGTATGGGGGCAGGATATGCATAAGTGCTACCCCGATTAAAACCACTGCCAGAATGATCCATATCAGCCATCGGTATGAGCTTTTTTTCTTCATGTTGTCTCTCCCATTTTTCCTGTTAGTTCTCTCGAACCACTATCGTCATTATGGAATGTGTGGTCAGAATTGTCAATCTTTTTCTTCTAGCGTACTGTCTATTGCCTGTCCGTCTGCCCCTATCTGTCTATCTGCTCCTGTTTCTCCATCTGCTTCTGCCTGTCCGTCTACGAGGTCGTAGCTCATATCGAGTAAATCCAGAACTTTTGAATCGCTGACAGAACCGTCCAGCGAAACTGCCAGCCAGTGCTTCTTGTCCATGTACTTTGCCGGAGCAAGGTGATACATTTCGATGTAGTTGCCTATCATGTCCGGCTCTGCCTGAACCTCCATGAAAGTTGTTCTTTCGGCTGGTTGGTAAAAGATGGCATAAGGTGCGGCGGTTCTTGGGTTTTTGAAGATGGTGACGGGGTATCCGGATTTGTTGATGGTGTCTGGATGGGTGGGGTATTGCTTTTGGATGTATGTGAATATTTCTTGTTGGTTCATGTGGGATCCCTTCTTTTTCTCATAATGAATGGATGACCTCTGCCATCCATTATCATTTATTATAACTTTTCTGATTCGCTTATTACAATAGCTTTTTTAACAAGTCTCTGTTTTGGGAACAAAAGAAAGCTACCAGTTTTTTCCTCTGATAGCTTTCCATTCATTCTTATTCTGTTGGAAACATCGCTGTTTCCAGCTTACTCATCTCTGTATCCGAAAGACCATACTTTCCTGAATTATCTTTTTCCACTGATACTTTTACAGTAACAGTTTTTCCATAACTGTTCTTTTCAAGACTCTTCTGGACACTTTCTGTTAATACAGCTGCAAAGACTTCTGGATCATTTCCATCCAATCCCTGCTTTATTTTTTCATTGCTTACCTCTGTAGAGCTTTGTTGCAATGTCTGAAATACATTGGATGGTTCAACTTGTACACTTACTGTATAGACTCCATCCTCTTCTTTCACATCCTGTACTTTGTATTTTGCCAGTTTCTTTACTTCTGTCAGTTTTTCCGCATAATCAGCAATTCCTTTATCCGTAATGTTATCGGAATCATCAAATTGCTGTTGGATACTCTCATTAAAATCCTCTTCGATTTCTTTCTTGGCATCTTTTTCCGAGATTTCTAACAGATTCGCATAGTCCTTATATTCTCCATGATAGCATGCATCAAGAGAACTTTGGACGTAAGATTTGGCATCGAAGTCTGGTTGTTTGGAGCAAGCTGATAACAATATACATACTATAATTCCTATACTTATGCACAAAACACAATTCTTCTTTTGCATATTCTCTCCTTCACGCTTTATTTATCTTCAATTTTTATCGAAAATAACATTTTTAAATACTGTTCTATTGACTCCTTTTGAACTTTTCTTTCAATATTATATGGAATGCACATAAAAAACTCCACATAACCATTATCAATAAAACTCAGCAATACTTCTCCATTTTCTGTTAAAAAATGTACATATTTTTTATTACATTTACTTTCAAATTTAATATTCGACATTTGCTTGTATATTTTTTTGTAATGATTTTTTATGCTTACTTCATCTGTACAATCAGTTCCATCACCTATCAAAAAAGAAATATACAACTTATCATAATCTTCATTTCTATATGTCATATAAGAATCTGTATGACCATCACCAATATTTTTATAATGCTCATTTGGAATCGAATAACTAATTATTTTCCCCTCTAATGTTTCAAATCTTTCTGTTTCATCAATTCTAATTTCACATGGTTCAAACATTTTTTTTATAAACAAGCCCAATTCATAATCCGACATTTCTATAAAATTAATATAATCTTTTTCTTCCGTTTTTCGCGAATATCCCCCTCTATTATTCCGTTCCCATCTTCTAATTTCTAATTCATCTCCATTTTGTTTCAAATCAATTCTTTGATAATTCTTGGAAAATGTTGGAAAACTTTTATATTTTGTTTGTTTCCAAAAATTGTTTAATTGAGATTCGTCTACTTTTGGGGAACTTTCTGCAATTTTTATTCCTTTTCTAATTGCACAGCCTATCTTATCTATTGTTTCTTCAGCCATAATTTCAATTGTAGGTTCGATAGAAATATAACATCCCATAAACCTTTCAATGGCATTAGGCACAATTAAGAAACCATATTTTTGATTATAATATACAGAAATCATATCCGTTTTCTCCTCTCTATTACTTAAGGGGAATAAAATATTCCCCTTAAGCTATTTACTTTGCTATTATTTTCCTACTGTAATAATGAGTTTAACACCTTTATCAATACCATGTTTTGTAGCATTATTAACTGCATTTATCTGAGCTTCGCTTAATGTTACATTTGGAACAACTACTTGTAATTGTCTACCCACTATTTCTTCCGCATTAACAAATTTACCATTAAATGTTTCTCCTATAAATCCTGAAACTTTATTAATGTCCTTGACAATTACCTTTTCCAATTTATTACCATTTTGATAAGTCTTTGCACCTAAGTCTCGGCTTTTAACACTAGTCACAACACCATTTTCTACTTTATCTATGGTCGGGAAATTGTGTCCCAAGTTATTTCCCATAGCTTTGTCAATAATATCTCCTCGCTCTAATGGTGGTTTTTCCCAAGTGCCTTCTGGCAATTTTGTTTCGGTTACTTCTGCAACTAATTTTTTAAACGATTTATCAATCCCATCATTATGGGTACTTCCTGCACTCCTTACTACATTCAAAAGTTTCCCAGCCCCATAACTAAGGCCACCCATAACGCCACCTGTCACTGCTCCTGCAATACCACCGACTAACGTATCTTTTGCTACTTGTTTCAGACTATTTCCAGACAAACCTGAATTCACTGCACTATATGAAGCTCCACCAATAGCTCCAATAACTGCTCCTGAAACCATCGCCGTTCCTAAGCCACCCATTGCTGGCAATGCTGCCAGAACTGCTCCTGCAGCCAAACCGCCTGTTGCAGCAACTACAAGACCAGAAACTGTAACCGCAGTTATACCAATGGCTACTTTTTTCACCGCATTCCAGTCTACTTTTCCAAGCTTATCTGTAATACGATTTGTTGTCGTACACATATGTCGTACCACTTCTGAGCGGATTTCTGCCGTTCTTTCTGAAACATAGGATTTGAAAGATGTATAAGTTTTTCCAATTTTCTGTACCCCATTGCTTACAGAACGAATAAACTGACTTCCTCTGGATGTGATCTTTTGATATGTACTGCTACTGGTTACACGATTTTTCACAGATTGATATGTCTGTTTTGCATGTTTAGCTGCATTTTTGGCAGTTTTTGCTACCCCCTTCACTGTGTTAACAATAGTTTTTGCTGCTTTCTTAGCTGTATTTACTACTGTTTTGACTACCTTTTTCGCAGTATTAACGATTTTCTTGCCGACACTCTTGACTGCTTTCGCTGCTTTTTTAGCTGTACTCTTAATCCTGCTCCACAATGAATGTCCTGTCGGATCACTGTAATTCAACGGATTATTGGTCGTATAGTCATAGCGATTTCTGGTCAGTGGATTTTTTGTCGTTCCAAGGTCACTATCTTCAGTTGTAAAGGTTCCGTTCTCTGCGTTATAGTATCTTGCCCGCAGATACTGAAGTCCTGTTTTTACATTTGTAGACTCCCCATTATAACCGTAGTAATTGACACCATCTGCTGTTCCTGATGTAAGGTTACCGTATGGATCATACTGATAACTGTTCGTCAGATTAGCTGTTTCGGTCAGGATTCCGGTTACGCTGTTTCTTCCGTCATATAAATAATAACTGCTTTCTTCCGATTTATCAACGCTTACCCGTTCTCCGATTCCACTTTCTCCATAAGTATAAGCCTGACGTACTTTCTCGTCTGCTCCATACTCTGCAAGGACTTCTGTATTCTCGCGATTGATATCGTTGATATACTCTGTCAGTGTGTATCCTTTGGCATTGGAACCGCCTTTTACCAGAGAGGCAAGCTGCTCTTTCGGGCTGTCCCCATCTTTGGTACGCTGGTTCTCCGGGATCAGAACTTCATCGCCATAGCAGTCTTCCCATTTATAGGTGTTATCCAGTTCGAATACCCGGTTGTTATCTCCATCGTACATGGCTGCCATCAGGACTGTTCCACCCTGTTTTACTACTGCCAGACGATTTTCTGCTGTATATTCATAAGTGACCGGATCTGCACTGTTTGTCTTATCACATTCCTGGATCAGATTGCCATCTTTATCATAGCTGTAGGTTGTTCCCGGATCGCCCCAGATCTTTGCATTGGTGCGTTTGATGAGCTGGTTGGAATCGTTGTACTTATAGTTATATTTTGCTTTGCTGACACCATCTTCAATCTTCTCATAAGAAGTCCGGTTTCCGATCTTGTCATACGTATAATTATGGACTGTCTTTTTACCGCCTTCTACTTTTTCTGTACAGCGTGTCAGTTCCCAGTTGTCATCGTATTCATAGGTACGTGTCGTCTGGATCTCTTTTTCCTGATGCTCACAGTCTGCTTTGTCTGTCTCTTTCTGTGTATCGCCCCAGTTGTACCAGTCTTCCCAGCTTGGCGTCTTTCTTGTTCCAGCTTCCAGTTCCGTAGCTGTTTCTCCAACTACATATCCCTGATCATTGTACTTGTACTCATAAGTACTGATTACTTTGCCGCAGGAACCACAGGTATTCACAATCTTTGTGATATGATCTTCTGCATCGTAAGATACTTCCGTCTTTGTTCCATTACTTCTAGTAACTTCTGTCACACGATTCAGTGCATCATGCTTGTAAGTGGTTACTTTTCTATTACGGTCTGTCAGTTTTACCAGATTATCATTTAAGTCGTATTCATAGCTGATCTTTGTCCCATCCGGGTATACGATTGCCTGCAGATTATCTGCGTCATCATAAACGTAGCTGACATCCTTTTTCGAACCGCTTGTCACTTTGGTGATTCTTCCAAGTGCATCGTATTCGTAGCTGCTCTTGCCTGTCTGATCCTTCATGGATACCCGTTCCCCGGCACTGTTATATGCGTAGGTCACGTCCTTTTCGGATGTCTCGCCTTTTGCGTCCTGATAAGATTTCTCCAACAGGTCATTCAGTTTGTCGTAATCATACGTGGTTTTCTTGCCGCTTGCCTGTGTATGTCCGGTCAGTCTGCCTTTTTCATCATAGTCGAATTTTTCTGTTCTTCCTGCCGGATCTTTGATGGATGTCAGGTTGCCTTCTAAGTCATAAGTATAATTCGTTGTCTTATTTGCTGCATTGGTGAAGGTCACCAGGTTATCCATGTTGTCGTAACCGTAAGTTGTTACACCGCCAAGGGCATCAGTTACTTTGGTCAGATTGTCATTCTTGTCATATTCCAGATGGCTCTTTAATCCGGTCTTATCTGTAACAACCTGAATATTACCATGTGCATCGTAATCAAATCCCGTTGTGAATCCACGCTTGTCTGTAATAGAAGTTACCCTGCTGTCCTTATCATAAGTATAGGATTCCTTCTGCCCCAGTGCATCCGTCTCTTCTGTTACACGATTGTCTTTATCATAGACTGTCTTTGCAACATAGCCCATCGGATCTGTTACAGATGTCACATTATAATTCTTGTCATATCCATAGCTGGTCTTTCTTCCGCCCGGCTTTGTGATCTCAGTAATATTTCCTGCCGGATCGTAAGTATAGGCTGTGATCTTGCCAAGCGGATCAGCTGCAGAAGTCATCTGGCCTGCCAGGTCATAACTGTAGGTATTGCTCCGTCCAAGTGGATCTGTCTCCTTCACCAGATTTCCATACTTATCGTATGTAAAGCTGGTCGTTCCATCCAGTGCATTGGTAGAAGACTTCATGTTATGGAGCTTATCGTAAGTATAAGTAGTGGTACTCTTTAAGCTGTCGCTTTCTTTTACCACGTTGTCCACTTTATCATAAGAGAAATTCTTGGTATAACCCAGTGGACTGGTCATACTCTTCAGACGTCCGGCTTTATCATAACTATAGGTATACTCTCCGCCATTCGCCTGTGTCATCTTTGTGACATTGTCATTCAGGTCAACACTGTACTGTGTCTCATTTCCCTTTGCATCCGTTACAGAAATGACATTGCCATGCTTGTCGTAATCATATTTGGTAACTGCTCCCTTTGGAGAAATCTGTTCCGTCAGATTACTTAAGCTGTCATATTTGTATTCCGTAATAAGTCCCATCGGATCTTTTGATTTGGTAAGATTGCCAATGGCATCATAACGGTATTCATTTGTTTCTTTTAACGGAGAAGTCTCCCCGATCTTGCGGTCCAGTTCATCATACTGGTAGGTTGTCGTATTTCCATTTCCGTCTGTCTGGGATACGAGATTGTCATTTTTATCGTAAGCATACTTGGTAACCGTACCGTTTTCATCGACAGATTCCGTCACATTATCATTTCCGTCATACTTAAAGGTGCTGGATGCTCCCAGTGGATTTGTCTGAGAAATAACCCGGTCTTTCTTATCGTAAGCGTATTTATATGTGGCTTCCTCTTCTTCTGTCATGGATAACTGGTTGCCGACTTTATCGTAGGTAAAGGTTGTTTTATGACCTTCCGCATCCGTTACCGCTGTAATGCGGTCCATAACATCATATTCATAAGATGTGATACTTCCGTCTGCTTCAGTAAGTTTCAGGAGTCTGCCGTACTGATCGTACTTGTATGTTGCTGTCCTGCCAAGTTCATCGGTCTGTGTCAGTACATTTCCGGCACCATCATAAGTATAATCCATACTGTTTCCACCATTGTCGGAGGAATGGATCAGGTTGCCTGCTCCGTCATATTGATAGGTAATTACGAGTCCCTGTGCATCCGTACATTTTACAAGCTGTCCGATGGCATCATACTCCATCAGCACCTTGTCCCCTGTCGGCAGTATTATGGATGTGTTATTTCCCTCTTTATCATACACATAACTATACGCATTGCCGAGGGCATCTGTCATCTTTGTGCTGTTGCCCTGTGAATCGTATTCGTAAGTGGTCTTTCCTTTCAGGGCATCCACCGTCTGTTCCAGATTGTCGGTGGAATCATATTTCATTGCTGTAATGTTGCCCTTTGCATCGCTTACCGATGTCATGTTTCCATTACCATCGTAAGTCATGGTACTGGTATTTCCATTTTCATCGGTAGAGGATACCAGATTTCCATTTAAGTCATACTTCATGGATACGGTATATCCAAGGGCATCTTTGGATGTAGTCAGATTTCCTGCCTTGTCGTAAGCATAAGTATCTGTTCTTCCCTCTTCATCGGTAGAAGATACCAGATTTCCTGCTTTATCATAAGTATATGTGGTAGTTCCACCTTCTGGGTTGGTTTCACTTAAGCGGTTTCCTGTATTATCGTAGGTATAAGTCCAGGTTCTTCCACTGTCATCTGATTTTGATACCAGATTGTCTGCCGCATCATAAGTATAAGTGGTAACTGCACCTAATTCATCTGTCTCTTTAGCGAGTCTTCCGCAGTTATCATATTCCTTGGAATGGCTGCTTCCATCTCCATAAGTAATCTTGGTTTCATTTCCTAATGCGTCATATTCATATTTGGTTATATTACCAACTGCATCTTTGGACTGAAGCACCTGTCCAAGAGAATCAAACTTGGATACGGTTGCATTTCCATTTCCATCGGTATATTTTTTCAGATTTCCTGCTTTGTCATATTCATAGAGCTTTGTTCCAAAATCTTTATTACTCTCTTCTATGACACGTCCCATGCTGTCATACTTATAAGTAATTGTATTTCCTTTTGCATCGGTTGCTTTGACCTGCTGATAATTCTTATCATAAACGTAGCTGATCTGATTTCCTTTCGGATCTGTACCACTGGTCATGTTGTACATCTTATCATAAGTATAAGTGGTGGTATTCCCCAGTGCGTCAGTACTTGCCGTAATATTTCCCACACCATCCAGCGTATAAGCGGTCACACCGCCATCGGCTGCTGTCTTGGAAGTCAGATTGCCATTCGCATCGTAACTGTTCGAGGTTACATTTCCAAGTGGATCTGTCATGGTAACTGCACGATTCATCGCGTCATACGTGAATCCCCATGCTGCTCCATTTCCATCCACATATCCGGTCATGCTCGGTCCGTCATACGAATACGTTGTTGTGACACCTCTGCCGTCTGTCTGGGATACCATACGATGTTTGTCATCGTAAATATAGGTAATGGCTGTTCCATCCGGTTTTGTAGATGTGACCATATTTCCATTACCGTCATAACTGTAAGTAACCGTTGCTCCGTTATATCCGGTTGCACTGGTCAGCTTATTCTGCTCATTATAAGTATAAGAGGCTGTCTTTCCATCCTCTCTTGTCTCCGTTGCTACATTGCCAAATGCATCATAAGTGTAAGTTTTTGTTCCGGCTGCTGTCGTTTCGGAAGCAAGCTGATTCTCTTCATTATAAGTCTTTTCACAGGTTGTTCCATCCGGATATTCAATGGATGTTGTGCGGTACTGATCATCATAATGATAAACGGTCTTATTGCCTTCGTTATCCGTTGTTGTAGTAGAATTCTTTCCGTACTTGAAAGTCGCTGTTCCTTTTTCTGCATCGGTCTGCTCTACGACTCTTCCTTCTTTATCGTAAGTATTCTTTACAACCGTATTGCCATTCTCATCTTTCCAGCTTGTCATACGGCTGTCATCATCATACTGATATTCTTTTGTTGTTCCATTCGGGTCTGTTACAGATACCAGATTTCCCTGCTCATCATATTTGTAAGAAACTTTTCCACCATCTGGAAGAGACAGTTCCTTGATATGCCCGAATTTATCCTGTTTTACCCCGAATGTTTTTCCGGATGGTGTGGTAATCTTGCTCAGATTATAATCATCGTCATAATCCAATACTGTCTTAAATCCATTCACATCCGTTACATAACGTAAAATTCCGTATTTATCAAATGACCAGACGCTCTGATCCGCATCTGTCAGTTCCCATCCGATGTAGTCATGGTCTGTATCTTTATAGCTGACTGCTTTTAAATCATATACATAACCATCCGGAGTAGTGTAGCTTCCATCTTCATTCTTATCAAAGATCAGATAACTTCCGTCCCCTCTCATATACAGAAGACTTCCGTCCTCCATTTGAGAAAGTGACTGGTCATAGTTAAAGCTCCATCCACGTCCGAACATGGAATGCTGGTCTGTTCCTTTGGAATTGTAGCTTCTTGTAATGGAGAATTCCCCATTCAGCTCATTCATCGTCGCATCGGACTGATCCATGTAGAAGTTACCAGTATTTAAGTTGACTGGTTCAAATCCAAATTCACAGTGCAGGCCTCTTCCCATCAATGCTCCGTCAATCCGCATCTTATCCTGATCGGTAAGCGGTGCAGGACTATATGGAACATTGGTCTGTGGGTTACGGATAAAAATCGTATTATTTGCAACTACCAGTGCGTCCATCACCTGATTGTCTTTCATAATGTTCTTAAGCGGAACACCATAATATTTTGCAATCTTCGGAAATGTATCAAACTGTTTGACTTCATAGATCACAAAGCTGTCACTGGTCACTTCTTTTCCTGTTTCCAGCTTTCCATCAATCTCTTTCGATGCTTTTGCTTTGATCTTATAAAGCTTGTCCTTCGTCAGCCCTGAATACAGTGCACTCTGCCAGTTGGAATCTTTGCTGTAATACTTATTCGCCTCCGGGAACTGCTTATTGTATTCAGTACTGTCTGGATAGGAATACAATGGTTTTGCATCTGTTTCGTGATGTTCTTCATTTTCCTCATCTGGAAGCAGATAATATTCTACTGTAGATTTGCTCTTTGCAATTCCGTCTGCAAATACGGCATCAAACTTCAGCTTTCCATTTGTATTCTTTTCTGTCATCGGGCGAAGCAGGATCGTTGTTTCATCCAGTGACATATCTCGCAGATATGGATCTTCAGCCGGTGACCACTGGATGCTGAGTTTCGGTCCATAAACGGATGCCCTGTTATTCAGTACCTCACACTGCATAGAAGCTCCAAGGTTATTTGCCTCAGCAATGGCTACCAGTGCAAATCCGTTATTCGCATGAGTTCCCTGCACCCAGTCATTGACCAGATCTTTAACGTCATAATTGATATAACTGTTCCTTGCGGTACTTGCATTCTGTACATCCTGGAATGTAAGCTGCATTGGTTTTGTTTTCCATGTAATCGATGTGTTCCAGGTTTGATCCACACGGTAAAGACCAAACTGCGATGTGCCACCACTATATGCTGTCCGCTGGCTCACTGCAAAGGTTGCGCTGTCGATTTTTGAATCTTTCGGAATCTGACTAAAATCAGAATTGACTTTGATATAAGTCCGGCAATTCTGGTGTGCAGTACCAAATCCTGCAAGGTTCCCAGACTTAATACCATCATCAAATCCGACATACGGATAATTGTTGTCACCAATCTGACTGGTAGGACTTCCCTCTTCCACACCGATCATGTTAAAGGAACTTTTCTGAATCTCCACTGGTGTCGGATCGATCCTGACCGGATACTGACGTTCTTCTGCCGAAAGCCAATCCCTGTCTGGTTTTACGGTCAGGATTGTTTTTCCCTCTTCTTCCCGAAGTTCCAGTGTGATCAGGAAACTGATCTCCCCGGCAGCGTCTTCCATTGATGGAGTCTCCAGAAGATACTTTGCATCTTTGATTGTCTTCCCTTCCGGATAGATATAGACCTGATTGTCTTTTACTTCTGCCTGATATCCCGGAATCTGCAGCTCGTATTCATAGACTTCCCTGTCTGTTGGCTGCTGAAGCACGATATCTTCTTTAATACTGGAATCCAGTACTGTATACTGAACATCTGCACCTTCGTAAACTTCATTATAAAGGATTGCATTATCCTTAATAACAGAATGTGTATAATCTCCATCTACCGGAATGATTCCGATTCTGGTCTTTCCATTTTCAATCGTTACACCATTCTCTTCTGACATCTGTTCCGGAAGAAGGATGGCATAATCGTTTGCTTTGTTCTGATAAACTTCTGTTTTCTCTTCCTTTTCCTCAGTTGCCACTACACCGCTGGCTTCCTGTGCTTCTTCGGATGCCGGAGTATCTGCTTCTTCTGGTTTTACAAGTGTATTATCAACCAGTTCGGTATCTCCATTCTCATTCTTATAAGTTCCGACATAACCTCCATAAACGGTTGTATACTGCTTGTCCCCTGTCTTATAAGTCTTGGAGATGGCATCATAATCAATCAGTTCACCTTCCGGTTCTTCTGGAATCGGATAGTAATCCTGTGGTTCTTTTAATTCTACTTCTTTTTCCTGCGGATTTTCTTCTGTTTCTTCCGCTGGAGTTGTCTGTTCTTCCTGAGTCTCTGTATTTTCTGATGGTGTCATTTCATTTTTTACGTCCGCATCAGACTGCTGACTCTTGTCTTGTTCTCCAGATGTGGAATCTGTTATCCCGGCTTCCTCTTCCGTCAAAGCCTCTGGTCTGGAGAAATCTGCATTCTTCTGTACATCCTCTATGGCCTCTTTTGCCTGTACAAAGATAGGTTCTGTTCCCTGTAGTGCCATCAGGAGTGCAAGTACTAAGGCTATAGCCGACTTTCGAAATCTCTTCATAGTCTCTTTCTCCCTCTTGTAATCTTTTTCTATAATTCCTTTACAAAATAACCGCTACCCTCCTTTTTTTCTGACTTTTGCACTACTATAATCTAAAAAATCACAAAATTTTCACAAATGGTAAAAATGACCCTTGAGGTGGCAAAAATAGACGAAATAGGTCAAAAAAATAGTAAGACACCATCGCCTTACTATTTTTCATCTAATTTCATATATAATAATATTTTCACTTGAAAGGATTTCTCCGTATGGCAGATCTCCATCTGACCATGATACTTTTCTACTACGAGTTTCACATTTTGTAATCCTATTCCATGTCCTTCTTTCCTGCTTTTCGTTGTCATATAAATTCCATTCCGCACTTTTGGTGTATCTTTTATGCTATTCTCAATCTGGATATTCATGATTCCTTTTCCATAATACATCTGAAACGATAATCTTCTTTCATCTGAAGCTGCTGTACCACGAATAGCATTATCCATAAGATTTCCCACTATTATACTTAGATCAAATAATTCTTCCCCTATATGATTCGGTATTTCCACAGAAATCTCCGGATTTTCAATTACTGATTTCGAATCTTCCAAAATATAATTCAGCAGATTATTCATATTACGGTTTTCTGTATATACATGATGACATAAGGCTGTTCCGGCTATATTCTCCATTTTTTTCAGATACGATAGAATCTCTTCATTTCCTCCCGTTTTTGCCATTGCCCCTATCGTTGTAAGATGATGTTTGTAATCATGATGTATCTTATTCAGCCTGTCTTGTGATTTCATCATCATCTCCAGTTCTTTTGCATACTGGCTCATCTGAATCTTCATCTCTTCCTGTTTTGCTGTTTCAATATAACTTTTCTGAACCTCATCGTGCAGATAGAAAATAAATACATTGATAAACAGTAAGAATAATACAATCGTAGACCGCACACCTCTTCTGTCTGGTAGCAATATCCTGATGCAGACTATAATGCTGATCACCGGGACAGAAAGCATAGCCAGCCAATGACTGTTCTTTATGTAATAACTTCTCTTTACATCCACTTTTCTTTCAATAATGACTTCCAGTAAAAAGAATATAAAATTTCCCATTACGATAGTTCCCGGTCCCATGTGATGATGTACCGGATTTCTTGCTACCGCATACCGTTGAAAAAACACGATCGGAATCCCATCGCATAAAATTCCCATAATATATACCATAAGTGTATTCCAGACATGATGTTGCCAGTCTGCCTGATATGCCACTGTTATAATTAACAGAGCTATCAGCTCAAAGATCAGATCTCCGTACATCGTTCCCCACTGCATGCTTCCCCAGCATGAAAGCAGATATGCACAAAAATATGCAAATAGCTTTTGTGTATCCTCATTTTTTGGATACAGGATGGTATTGTAACGGAACACAGTATAAATCCAGAATAATTTACTTGTCAGATAAGTGATCAAATGTATATTCATAATCTTTTCTTCTCCGTTTGTAATAGTCTTTCCCTGACCTTCTTGCGATTTGCTTTACTGATACTGAGACGTGTCTTGTCTTTCATAACCACGTTGTCATATTCGTAATGCTCCACGTGTTCCATATTGATGAGATAGGACTTGTGAATCAGTAAGAAATATTCTTCTGTTACATCCGCTACATCCTTTAATTTTCCTCGATATTCATATTCTTTTTCCGATGTCACGATATGTACTCTTTTTCCCAGACTATAAAAATACAGGATCTTGTCATAAGAAATCTTGTGGATTCCTTTTGTATCCGTATATTCAAATATTTTCTTCCGTTCTTTTAACAGTTCCCGTAATTCACCTATCACCCGGAAAAGTTCTTCCTCTCGGATTGGCTTTACAAGAAAATCAAATGGATGAATACGGAATAATTTCATAGCATATTCCTGATATGTTGAAATATAGGTAATCCGCAGTTCTTTTCCATAATTTTTCTTTCGTATCTCCGTTCCGATATCAATTCCATTCTCATGTTCCAGACAAATATCAAGGAATAACATATCGTAGGATTCTTCTTCCAGCCTGTTAAGAAGCTGCTCCGCAGAATAGTATATTTCTATAGATATCTGACAGTCATTCGCTTTCCCATAATGGAGCAGCTTCTGTTCTAACCAATTACATAGGATGATGTCATCATCACAGATTGCAAGTTCTAGCATATTTTCTTACCCTCAGTCTTTCGTAACACGACAAATGGGGAAAAGAATCCCCTTCAATTCTTTTCCCGAATGGACATCACTAATTTTGTGTCATTTTTCCGATGCAACAGCACCACTTCCTTTGCTGTCTTATTTTGTCCTCTATATAATAAACACTTGAACAAGAAAAAACTGTCGCCATTTTATAATTTATTTATATTTTTTATGTTTTATTTATATTTTATCCAAATATTACAGCGATAACTAATAATGTCACCCCCTGCATTATTCTTTTTATTTTTAGCGTCATTTGATAAAACATCAACGTTTTTGATGGCAAAAAGGGAACCTGCAAAACCAGATTCCCTTTAAAATACATGCTCTTCTCTAAAAGGATGATAAATCCACCATCCTCTGCTTATTTTTAAAAACTTTTTCCTTTTTTACAATACTTATAAATATTAAATGGTTTTTCTTTTTTTTCAAATAAAATCCCTGTTGTTTTAATAATTTTTATAAGTTCATCCGACTCCATATCTGTCGTTTTAAATATAAATATTTTCTTTTCATTTGTTATGAAAAAAAAGAAGTTTTTATATAAGAACATTCTATCAATATTTTTAAATTCATAAATTTGATCTTCATCTATTTTAATTGCGTTTTCATCGATATCCACCGTTTCATATCCTGATCTACCCCAGACAAATTCATGAACATTTTTTTCAAAATTTTTACCAATCATTTGATACCAAATAATCCAAGCCACACAAGCCACACAAGTTCCAATCCCTATTCCAAACATCAAATAACTTTCCGACAGATAACAATTAATCGACAGTAAAAATTCTACAGGTGTAAAAATATAGATAATCATTCTACTTTTCTGTCTTGTTTTAAATAATTGATTAGGAATTATAAACCCAAGCGAAAGCATTCTTTCTAATTCTTCCCTATCCTCATCTGACACAATTGATTTAATATGCATTCTTCTTAATCCCCCTTTTGCCAGAGGTCCTCTTTATAAAATCGAACCTCTGGCCATTGTCTCTTTTATTCTTTTACAATTTACAGCGCTTGAATCAACAAACCAAAAACAGTACCTGCTCCAGCTGAAAATAAAGCAATAATTGACGGAATTGCATTTACAACTAATGCACCCGCAAGAACTAATATTACGGCTCCTGCCAGTATATTACTATGCTCTTTTGTGAATTCTACAACATTAAATTCAAGACCACTATTAGAATTTAATGTCATTGTAAAAATCAAAGCAACCGATATTGTCCACTCTTTTTCCTCTTCTGGCAGCAAATCTGATGTACTAAATACAATGGAAAACTCTACACTATTGGCAAAAACATTATTTATTTCAAAAGCAATATTACCAGATTTAACCGATAAAGCAATTTTTTCTATCGTATTTCCAAAGTTATCTGCTCCCTCTATACCTGTATCTGATAAATTTGATGAAATCTCCATAATTTGATTTTTGCAAGTTTGTGTCAATTCTCCATCATTTCCTATATCCACTTTTATATTATAAATTTTACCAGTTGAACTTTCAAGCGATGTGGATATTTTAGTAGAAATATCAATTGCTCCTTGAGGACTCATCATTGTTCCCAGTGAAATTTCCTTATCATACTCCACACCCACATCCATAATTTTATTCAGATAACCAAGCGGCTCCATTACATTATAGACATATTGATTTCGTGCTATTTTTACCTTTGCCCGAAGATTTTCTTGCGCTATTTCCTCATCTGTTTTTGTCGATACGGCATCGAACTTTTTAAATCCAGTATCTCTCCCTGAATATGCATCTTTATCCAGTGGGAACGAAGGTGATGAAGAAAATGAGTTCAACTCACAAAATTGATCAAATGCCCAGTTCTTCGGCATCGAATATCCCAAATTACAGCTAAATCCAGTTGACATATCTGCCACAAATGATTTACTTGCCAATCCTGCTTCATAAACTTTAGTACATACATATCTTGGTGCATAAATGCCGACTTTATAATTTTTATCATTTGTCGAACTGAAAAAGATCATGTGAATCTGTTCAAAATAAGGTATAATAAATGTATCAATCTGATATGAATAACAATCAAAATCCACTGCAAAGTATATAGTCGTTCCACTTGGTATACCGATTCTCTCGGCTGCTAAAATTGCTGTCTGTGCATCAACACTTCCCTGGGACGGATCCTTAAAATAGTTTAATTCATATCCTCCATCCTGATATATCGGGAATACCGATAATCCTGCATTTTCAATGTTTTTCACTTCTGTTGATGTCAAATATTTCGGTGTATGTTCTTTTCCAACAGAACCTGTCAGATAACGTCCTACATGAGTATACCCTGCATTTTTTATATCTAATGCCTGTTGTTTATTTAATACTGTTGCACAGTCACACGCTTTTGCTGCCCTGTTTGTATCGCCTTTACTCGTAAGCAATGATTTCATAGTAGAAACATTTACTTTTCCTTTTGTTACAAGTCCAATTCCTGTCAGACCATAAAACTCCTGAAATTCTGACACCTTTGACTCTGTAGTCGAATCAAACACGCCATCGAATCTTCCCGGATTATATCCGTTAAAATATAGTCCGTATTGAGCAATCTTATTAAATGGAACATATTTCGTCGAGTTCTGTCCGTTCTGTAATGTACCCGGAAATGCATTTGTTGTTGCATCGCCAAAATTAACTGAATTCAAATCTGTAATTAATTCAGTTGTAACTCCTTCAGCCGCCTGCAATGCACCAACTAAAGACAAAATTGTCTGTCTTGAGGCAATTCCATCACAAGGTCCAACACCAATAACATCTGACCAGTCACTATTTAATTGCTGTTGAATAAGAACAATATTGGAATCCCCACCAGAAACCTTTGTAAACCAGTTTAGGGATAACAATCCAGACCAAACTTTCCAATCAATTTTGCCCGTAACTTCCAGTCCTGCATTTTCCTGCATCTTTTTAACTGCATTTACTCCTGATGTATAATAAATTCCAGTAATTCCTCCAGCAGCATATCCTTTGCAAAACAGAGCACACTGAATCAAGCATACATTAACCTGCGGAGTATCATTCGGATCCATTTTTGTAATAATGGCTAACTTCTTCATGGTATTAATAGTAAGTGGTCCAACCGTTCCTGTAATCGTTGAGATTCCATTCTGAATCTGAAATGCACGAATGATTCCCTGCATCACGGCTGTTCCGGTCTTTCCATCTTCATCCAGTTTTACCCAATCCTTATGTCCACCAAACATCGCATTTAAATATTTTTGTGCTGCTTTTACATTCTGATCACTCATATTCACTACCTCCTAATTCAAGTCAATTATAAAGATTTCTAACTCTTTATATGTCTATCACTAAAAGTTACAATAACAATTTATCAATCAACTGTGCCTATTTTGTGACTATTTTCCAAAGGATTCATTAACTCCCTTATAAAATCCTTAACAAATTATGAAAGAAACCATCAATTTATCACCCCATATCCCATTATAGAACTGTAATCTACTGCATAATTTCTCTGCCGTACCTGATCACTGGAATTTCCCTCAATCGTGTAAACTCTTCCACCTTCACACTTTTCTACTATTCCTACATGATCCGATGTTCCATCATGATCCCAGTCAAAAAAGATGATCATTCCAGCTGTCGGAGTTGTTCCGCCACTCTGCCACTTATTCTTTCCCTGAAACCAGGACACTCCATCACTGCACAATGAGAATTTAGGAACATTCCCACTTGCAATCAGACCGCTCTGATCCGCACACCAGCTTACAAAACAGGCACACCATTCTACCCGACTGTCAAATCCGTACCAGCTCCAGAACTTCTGACCGCCACTGTTTCCAAGCTGCCCCATTGCAACCGATACGATCTGCTGATTTCCAAACAAACCAGCAAACAGGCTGCCACCGGAATAATACCGCATCACATGGGGAACGTATTGGGGATCTCCGTAACTGCTCCATCCATGCGAAGCTGCCTGTTCCTGTGAAAACTGCAATGCATTGGCTTCTGTATAACCGCCTCTTTGCAATGCCCATCCTATGTAGCCATTTCCATAGTTATATCCCTGCCATGCAAGTTTCAGCTTGTCCAGATTCTGTGGGGTGCTGCATCCTGCCTGACTGATGCAGTCTGCGAATGTCTTGACTCCCACTTCGATGGAATAATCCGGCTCTGTAATGGAGCCGGGACTGTGTGGAAATCTGGTATTGTATGGACTCTCCGAACACTGCATCGGGTCTGTCCCCCTTCCCCCGGATTCCTGCATCATGATAGCCTGAAGCGCAGATACATATTCCGGGATACCGTACTGGGAGGCATAGCGCTGGATGACGGAAGTATACGCAAGCACTTCCTCACTTAAGGATTCGGAACTTTCCGAACCACTGCTAAACGCTGCCCCGGCAATGATTCCGGCAATCAGGATAAACACTACAAGAAATGCCATCCCTCCTGTGGCAAACCATTTTCCCATTTCTCCCAGGGCGGCTGTTGCTTTTTGTATGGCTGCTGTAATCCCCTGCATAGAAAGCTTTGCCCCTTTTCCGGTCGTCTGAAGGACTGCTGCGCTACTTTCTGCTGATGCTACTGCGGATTTTCTTGCCATCTGGACTGCTCTTGCTTTCTGCATCGCCTGTGCACCTTTTTCTACCTGCCATTTCTGCATGGATGCCTGTGTTTTTATTTTCTCCTGAGACAGCCCGGATACTTTTACCACTCTCGGTGCTGCTTTTACCTGCCGTTTACCATTCTCCT
>OLSO01000605.1_pt1 | contig 34030 bp, 29 predicted proteins | sample 1672441 | NCBI WGS metagenome assembly OLSO01 (sample SAMEA3136686, study PRJEB25190) | human gut metagenome | biome: human gut; feature: human-associated habitat; material: faeces | place: Austria | collected 2013 | reverse complement strand
CTTCCATCAACGGCAAGATCAAAGTTGTATTCATCGAAAACTACAGAGTATCCAATGCTGAGTGGATCTTCGCAGCAGCAGACGTTTCTGAGCAGATCTCCACAGCAAGTAAAGAGGCATCCGGAACAGGTAACATGAAGTTCATGCTCAACGGTGCTCCGACACTTGGAACCATGGACGGTGCCAACGTAGAGATCGTAGAAGAAGTTGGTGCAGAGAACGCATTCATCTTCGGTTTAAGCTCCGACGAAGTCATCAACTACGAAAACAACGGTGGATACGATCCAAACGTAATCTACAACACAGACGAAGAAATCCGTCAGGTACTGATGCAGCTCATCAACGGAACTTTCTCCAGCGACACAGAACTCTTCCGCGACCTGTACGATTCACTTCTTAATACAAAGAACACAGACAGAGCAGACCGCTACTTCATCCTTGCAGACTTCCGCTCCTATGCAGATGCACAGAGACGTGTAGAAGAAGCATACAGAGATGAGAAAGGCTGGGCTAAGAAAGCACTTCTGAATACAGCACACAGCGGCAAGTTCACATCCGACAGAACTATCCAGGAATATGTAGATGATATCTGGCATCTGGACAGAGTAATTGTAAGAAAGAAATAAATAAAATAATTACCGGATAAAATACAGCCCCGGCAGTACAGTGATAGAAATTGTACTGCCGGGGCTTTTTACGTGGTTGAAATCCACTGCAGGCGGAGAATCCTGCCTGTCGGTTCTGTCAGAGAGTCACCGGGAATAAGATAGCATAACGGAGGGTTGAACATGACTTATTTATGGAGCGGTATGATCCTGGTGGGGATTATTTACGGTCTTCTGACCGGGAATTTGAAAGCTGTTACTGAGGCTGTGGTGTCATCTTCCAGGGAAAGCGTAAACCTGTGCATTTCCATGGCAGGAATTGTAGGAATGTGGACCGGACTGATGAAGATCGCGGAAGGTTCCGGCCTGATCGAAGGACTTTCCGGGAAAATGGGTCCTGTGCTCCGGTTCCTTTTTCCGGGGCTGGATCCTGATTCCAGGGCAGGCAGATATATTTCCGTGAATTTCCTGTCCAATATTCTGGGGCTTGGATGGGCAGCCACTCCCGCAGGGCTGAAAGCCATGGAAAATCTGGCAGAAGCAGAAGAGGAGAAAAGAATCTCCGGTATACAGGCAGCCCCGGCAGGAACTGCTACAGATGAGATGTGTACTTTTCTCATTATTAATATTTCTTCACTGCAGCTTATTCCGGTAAATATCATTGCGTACCGTGTACAATATGGCAGCGCAAACCCCACAGCTGTAATAGGACCTGCCATTGCTGCCACTGCAGTAAGCACAGGAGCGGCAGTGATCTTCTGCAGGATCATGAACAGAAAGGGGAGGACAGGATGAAGCTTCTGTCGTATGTATCGGAATTGCTGATGCCGTTTCTGATCCTGTATGTGGTCGGTTACGGGCTTGCTTCCAGAAGGGATATTTACGGAGATTTTATGGAGGGAGCGAAAGACGGACTGAAAACAGCAGCAGGGATCTGCCCTACACTGATCGGTCTGATGACTGCAGTGGGAATCCTGCGTGCATCAGGATTTCTGGACTTTGTGGGAGGATTGCTGGGAAAACTTACAGAAAGGATGGGGGTGCCCTCGGAGATCCTGCCGCTTACAGTTGTGCGGATGTTTTCGTCCAGTGCAGCAGTAAGTCTTCTGCTGGATATTTTCAAAGAATATGGGACTGACTCTGCAGCGGGGCTTATGGGAGCTGTGATCATGAGTGCCACAGAAAGTGTATTCTACTGTATGAGTGTTTATTTTGCAGCCGCAAAGATCGAGAAAACCAGATATACGCTGCCGGGTGCACTGATCGCCACCCTGGCAGGAACGGTTACAGCAATTTTTCTGGTGCAGATGATGATCTGATATCTGCCCATAACGTAAAAAGGAGCAGATCCCTGTAGGAAAAACGGTAGATCTGCTCCAATATTGCCCTCCGGGCAGGATTCTTTTTATTTTTCAGTCAGCGGTTTATTTTTTACCAGCATGTCATGAATGATATTGCGGGTATATTCACCGATGTGTTTCTTATCTTCCTTGCTCAGCTCGTCCGGATAAATAGGTTTCCCGTATTCCACCACAACCTTCGCAGGATGAATGGTTGGGAAATGAGCTTCGAAAATATCAGCGGAATTGCTGATCGCCATAGGAATGATAGGACATTTCGCTTTGGCTGCGATCTTGAAGCTTCCCTCATGGAAAGAAAGCATATCCAGTTCATCTTCATTTTTATTTCTGGTTCCCTCGGGGAAAATACAGATGGAGATTCCGGATTTCACTTTATCTACTGCTGCCAGGATGGTCTTAAGTCCCTGTTTAATATCCTTTCTGTCCAGAAACAGGCAGTGCAGATAATGCATCCAGTTAGACAGAAGAGGGATTTTTTCCATTTCTTTTTTCGCAATGTATCCGGTGCGGATGGGACAGCGGGAATAAGTCAGCAGGATATCGAAGTAGCTTCTGTGGTTGCCGATATAAAGTACAGGAGTATCCTTCGGGACATTTTCCTCACCGATCACAGTGACTTTCGCTCCGGTAATCCACAGGATAAAGCGGAACATAAACTGAACAATGCGCAGGGAACTGATATCCTTCGCCATAGGTGCGAACTTCCCGATGATCCATTCTACCAGAAGGATCGGGATAGAAAGGATCAGAAATCCGATCACCACAATACAGACTAATATAAAACGTATCATAATAAATTCCTTTCCGGGTCATCATATACAGACCTGACCCACAGTCATAATGCCATTATACGGAATCCATCTGAAACCTGCAATGCTTTTCCTTCCAAAAAGAGCATAAGCGGCCGTTTTTTCTCATAGAATGGGTAATAAGGGAACAGCAGCAGGCAGGCGCAATGAAGAAAAAAGCAGGAGGATTTTTCATACTGGTATTTCTGCTGTCAGCATTACTGGCAGGGTGCCGGCTTATACGCATAGAAGAGGGAGAACGCAAACCTCTGGAATATACCATTGTGAAACTGACGGATCTTCCTCAGGAGGCGCTGGAGTTCATAGAGCAGAAGAAGGAAAAAGAATTCCAGATGACTTACCGTGTGGGAGATGACCTGTATCTGATGAAAGGCTACGGAGTGCAGATGACAGGAGGATACAGCATTCAGGTAGAAGAGATGTCTGAGTCCGAAAATGCGGTGTTCTGCAGGACCCGTCTTCTGGGCCCCTCGAAAGAGGATCAGGGCGGCGAGCCATCCTGTCCATGTATTGTGCTGAAAATAAAGAATACAACGAAGCCGGTAGAGTTTTTCTGATGCAGGACCGGGCTACAAGTTCAAAAATCGAAAAGTTAAAAAAGAAAGGGAATTAAACATGCTGGAATTAAAAAAAGAAAATGTTCAGATGCTTCGTGTAAAAAATAAAGCAGTCAGCCAGGTGACCTTTGATGTAGATTACAATGTGCCGGATGCGAAAGCGGACATGGGAAGGATCGTGCAGAGCAAGGCAGATGTTTCCATGGATGAAGTCCGTCTCAGCGAGGGAAAGGCCTTTCTCAAAGGTTCTCTGAATGCGGATATCCTGTATGTCAGTGAAAATGAGGGCAGGATCTGCAGTCTTTCTGCTTCACTTCCCATGGATGAAACAGTGAATCTGGAAGGAATCCAGGGCGGGGATAAACTGTGCCTGAGCTGGGAAATCGAAGATCTGAGTGTCCGCATGATCCACTCCCGGAAGCTGAGCATCAAGGCCATCGTGACTTTTTATGCAGTGGTGGATGAGCTGACCCAGGTTCAGATACCGACGGCACTGGACGAGAATGAGATTTCTGTAAAAAAGAAAAAAGTCCGGCTTATGAGTCTGTGTGTACATAAAAAAGACACCCTCCGGATCAAAGAAGATATCAGTCTGGCGTCAAACCGGCCGAACATAGAGTCTCTTTTATGGTACACAATAGAACCCCGCAACCTGGATCTGCGGCCTGAGAATGATAAGATCCGGGCGAAGGGTGAACTGTCGGTTTTTGCCCTGTATATGGGAACAGAAGCGGAAAATCCTCCCCAGTGGCTGGAATATGCGCTGCCTTTTAACAGTGAAGTGGAATGCACAGGCTGCGGAGAAGACCTGATCCCCCACATTGAAGTTTCTGTTCTTCATCATACCATGGAAGTGAAGCCGGACGGTGACGGGGAAGAGCGGATCCTGCAGGCAGATGTGGTGCTGGAGTTGAACATGAAGCTTTACCGTGAAGAAGAACATGACCTGATTCTGGATGTATACACTCCGCTGAAAGAGTGCGTGATACAGAGAAAAAAGGAACAGCTGGAAAGTCTTCTGGTGCGGAATTTCTCCAAATGCAGGGTGACAGACCGTATAGAAGTCAAGGAAAGCCAGGGCAAAGTGCTGCAGCTTTGTCACAGCAGCGGCAGGGTAAAGATCGACAGCACGAAGATCACACAGGAAGGGATCCTGGCAGAAGGTGTTATTATCCTGAAGATCCTGTATATTATAGGAAATGATGAGATGCCTTTTTACTCTATGGAAACCATGCTGCCTTTTACTCATGTAATCGAAGCCAAAGGGATCACGAAGGACAGCGTCTATTTCCTGCAGGCAGATCTGGAACAGCTTTCCACTACTATGGCTGACGGAGATGAGATCGAGGTAAAAGCAGCAGTGGGACTGAATGTGCTGGTCCTGCGCCAGTGGGAAGAGCAGCTGATAGACCAGGTGGAAGAAAAGCCCCTGGATATGAAAAAGATCGAAGCAATGCCGGGGATCACTGTATATATGGTGAAGCAGGAGGATACCCTTTGGGATATAGCCAGACAGTTTTATACCACAGTGGATGAGATCTGCGCAGTCAACGGCATTGCAGAGAAAGAAGTAAAGGCAGGGCAGCCGCTGCTTCTCATCAAACAGGTGCAGAATTAACAATCCCCGGATCATCTTTGGTTATTGAAAAATTTTCCATAAAAAACCGTTTTTCTCTTATTGAAATAAAAAAAGAAATGTTTTAAAATAAGTATCAGAAATGTATTGTATACAAAGTACAAAGAATAATACAAAGGAGTGTCTGAGGGATATATGCGGTTACGTGCACTGGCGAAAATAAATCTGGGACTTGATATCCTGGGGAAAAGAGAAGACGGATATCATGAAGTAAGAATGATCATGCAGACCATACAGATGTATGATGTACTGGAGATGAAGAAAAAGAAAATTCCGGGAATTTCCCTTGCAGTGAATTACCCGTTTATTCCATCTGATGAACGGAATCTGGTGTATAAAGCAGCGAAGCTTCTGATGGATGAATTTCAGGTGGAAGAGGGAGTTTCTATCCATCTTGATAAATTTATCCCGGTGGCTGCAGGCATGGCAGGAGGTAGTTCAGATGCGGCAGCAGCACTGGTAGGGATCAATCGTCTGTTCAGGCTGGGACTTACGGAGAGGGATCTGATGGAGCGTGCGGTGAATATAGGGGCAGATGTTCCTTATTGCGTAATGCGGGGAACTGCCCTGGCAGAAGGAATCGGCGAGAAACTTACAAGGATCGCCCGTATGCCACAGTGTTATGTGCTGGTAGGGAAACCGGGAATCAATGTTTCTACGAAGGCTGCGTACGAGAGCCTGAAGCTGGATCAGATACAGACTCATCCGGATATTGACGGAATGGTCCGGGATATAGAGAATGGTGATCTTTATTCCATGGTGAATAAAATGGGAAATGTATTCGAACCGGGGATCATCGGGAAATATCCGGTTATCCGTGAGATCAAGGATCTGATGGAAGAACATGGAGCTTTGAAGGCCATGATGAGCGGAAGCGGTCCTACAGTATTTGGAATTTTTGATGATAAAAAGAAAATGGAGGAAGCAGCAGCAGTCCTCCGTGAGAGCAGACTGGCGAAAACAGTTTTCGGCACAGAGATTTTTAACAAATGAGATTTCTGACTCCACAGATCAGAGAAACAGGAGGTTATAATACGAATGACAAGTGATTTTTCTGTAAATATGAATGAATACCTGCCCCTGCGCGACGTTGTGTTCAACACACTGCGTCAGGCGATCCTGAAAGGAGAACTGAAACCGGGCGAGAGATTGATGGAGATCGCCCTGGCTGAGAAGCTTGGTGTGAGCAGAACCCCTATCAGGGAGGCAATGCGTAAGCTGGAGCAGGAGGGACTTGTAGTCATGATCCCCAGAAGAGGTGCGCAGGTTGCTAACATCACAGAGAAGGATTTAAATGATGTTCTGGAAGTCCGTATTGCGCTGGAGAATGTGGCTATCGAGAAGGCCTGTGACCGTATGTCAGAGGAAGAGATGAGCAGACTGTGGCTGGCAGCCAAGGAATTCGAACATACTATTGCAGAGGGAAATCTGGTGAAGCTTGCAGAGGCAGATGTGGCATTCCATGAGATCATTTACCAGGCATCCGATAACAAGAGACTGATCCAGGTACTGAATAATATGCGTGAGCAGATCTACCGCTACCGTGTAGAATATCTGAAAGAAGGAGAGACCAGAGATATTCTGGTGAAGGAACACGAAGAGCTGACGAAAGCCATCAGGGATCGTGATGTGGAGCGTGCGAAAAAACTTTCCTACCAGCATATCGAGAATCAGAGAACGGCGATCATGCGTTCCATCGAAGCCGAGAATGCAGAACGTGCCAGAACTGAGAAAGAGAAATCAAGAGGACATAAATAATATCCGGAAATCTGGAAATTCTAAGAGAGGTGAACAGCCTCTCTTTTTTGTTGCTGAAGCGACCCGTACGAAAAACAGGCTGTTGGATACAGACAGGAGGAACTGTTTTGAAAGATAGAAATAAATTGAAAAATAAAAGTGATCTGAATGACTTAAAAACAGATTTGGAAAAGGCAAAAATCTCCGCGAATCTCCGGGAAAATGAGAAATATCTCAGAGAACGCCTGGAAAACTGCAGCGATATCCTGATCCGTCCTATGAAACTGGGGGATCATCACAAGGTAGACTGCCTGATGGTCTATATCGAAGTTGCAGTTTCCAACATGATGCTGGATGACTCCGCCATCGGCAAAATGATCAACCATTTCTGGGAGATATCCCCAGATCAGATACAGGAATTCGTACGGAACAACAGTCTGGGAATTGCAGATGTAAAGAAACTGAAGGATATGGAAGAAGCCATTTCCGCTCTGCTTACCGGATGTGCGGTCTTCTTTATGGACGGCTATGACAAGGCCATGAAGATTTCCAGCAAAGGATATCCGGGAATGGGTATATCCCAGGCAGAGACAGAGAAAGTACTCCGGGGATCCAAAGAGGGATTTTCAGACAGTGTGAAAAGCAACACTGCCCTTGTGCGCAAGAGACTGCGGGATACCAGGCTGAAGGTGGAAGAATACTATGTGGGTGTCCGTTCTCATACACTGGTGCAGGTTCTGTACATGGATGATCTGGTACATGAAGAACTTCTGACAGAAGTAAAAGAGCGGCTGGAAAAATTTGAGATCGACGGGATCCTGGACAGCGGTATGCTGGAACAGCTTACAGAAGATACCTGGTATTCGCCGTTTCCACAGTATCAGACTACAGAGAGACCTGACCGGACTGTGCAGGAGATCCTCAACGGAAAGGTAGCAGTACTGTGTGACAATTCCCCGGAAGCATTGATCCTGCCGGGAAATTTCAACAGTTTTATGGAAAGCAGCGAAGACTGGTATCACAGGTTTGAGATGGCATCGTTTCTTCTGCTCCTGCGGTATCTGGCAGTGCTCATGACCACGGTACTGCCCGGGCTTTATCTGGCGGTGATCCGTTTCCATACACAGGTCCTGCCCACCAATCTGATCCTGTCTTTCGCAGAAGCCAGGGAAGGAGTGCCGTTCTCCAGCGTTGTGGAACTGATCTTCCTGGAACTGTCATTTGAACTGATCCGGGAGGCAGGAGTGCGAATACCGGGCTCTCTGGGAAACGCCATAGGGATCGTAGGCGGCCTGGTGATCGGCCAGGCTGCGGTGGAAGCGAATCTTGTGAGTCCCATCGTGGTGATGATCGTGGCGCTTACGGAGCTGGGATCGCTGGTAGTACCCAGTGAGGAGTTTGCTTCGGCGTTTCGGTTGTTGAAGTATGGGTTTCTGATTTTGGGTGGTTATTTGGGAATTTATGGGATGGCGTTGGGGGCGTATGTTACTGTTGGGCATTTGGCGGGGTTGTTGAGCTTTGGAGTACCTTACCTGGGGGTGGCCAATGGGGACGGTGTTTGGCGGCTTCCTTTCCGTATGAGGAAAATGCGTCCGCTGTATGCCCGGAAAGAACAGCGTATCCGGCTGAAAGAACGGAACAGAAAGGAGAAAAGCCAATGAAATTCGCTGAGAGTAACAGGATTTCCCACAGACAGCTGTACAGACAGATCATTCTGAGTCTGGCTGCACCTTTTCTGCTGTGTATGTCGGGGAAAGACTGGCCTTATGCCAGCGGCGGTCTGGATGACGGGAATGGACTGCTGGGGCTGGTGCTTGCCCTGGTGGTGCTTGGATTTTATGTCGTTTTTCTCATCAGGCTGGAGCCGTATTTCGGGGATCTGACGAAGGCAGCAGGAGAATTTCCGGGCCGAGTGATCGGGGCTTTTTTCCTGGTGTTCGTGCTGCTGGCAGGAGGTTATCTTCTGACAGTGATCGCTGATCTGGTTCCCGTAAGCCTGGTTACAGGGATTTCCGGGAACTGGATTGCTTTCTGGGCGGTGCTTGCATGTGGGGCAGGTACCTGCAGGGGAATGCAGCGCAGAGGCAGGATGGCAGAGGTGTCAGGGGGATTTCTCCTGGGAGGCATCCTGCTTATGATGGCTCTGTGTATCCCTCAGGGCAAGGCTGTGTATCTGGAAGAAATGACAGAAACCTGGAACCTTTCGGCAGGGTCTGTTATAGAAAAGATGTATGGTACCTTGTGCGCTTTTTCTGTGATCGGATTGCTGCCATTTGCGCTGGGGGATGTGGAGAAATATGGAAGCGCGGGTAAGGCAGTAACGGGCGGGATTGTTACTGCAGGGGGGATCCTGGCAGGGATGAAGATCCTCATGCCGGCAGTTCTGGGAATGGACAGAGTGCGGGCAGAGGAGTATCCGGTTCTGCCCCTGTTGGATGGAGCAGATCTTCCGGGAAATGTGCTGGCCAGATTCGATGTGCTGTGGATGGGATTTCTGCTGTACAGCCTGCTTTTCGCCCTGGGAAGCCTGATGCATTACGGACACCAGATCATCCGCAGGGCACATCTGGGAACCGGGCGGGTATGGATGGCGGCTGTGATGTGGCTGCTTTCACAGATATCCATTGGAGGGCTGGAGATCCGACAGTATTTCCTATGGTATCTCAGCTGCATTTTCCTGCCGGGACTTCTGATCTGCCAGGTTTATGTGTATCTGAGAGGCAGGGGGCGTTACAGGAAAAAGACAGCAGCGTTATCTCTGTTTCTGGTCTTCAGTCTGTTTCTGGGTGGCTGTGGCTCGGCTGTGGAACCGGAGAAAAGGATGTATCCTCTGGCAGTGGGAGTGGACGCTTCTGCAGAAGGCATTCTGGTCAGCTATGGAATGCCGGATCTTTCCCGGAGTACAGGACAGGGGAAAGAGGAAGAGGATGGCAGTACCCGGGTGCTGCAGATCAGCGGCAGCGATTTCCGTGAAATTGAACAGATCTATGACCGTTCCCAGGAGAAATTTCTGGATATGGGACATGTTCAGGTGTTTGTTCTGGGACAGACGATCCTGGAGGACGGAAGATGGAGGATGGTGCTGGAATATCTGAAACAGGAACCTTTTACAGGGGAGGATATTTATGTTTTCGTCACATCTCAGGCACAGGAAGTCCTGAAATGGCAGGGAGAAAATAATTCCAGTGCAGGGGAATATATTACAGGTCTGATGGAGAACCGGATGTCAGAGCAGAGAAATCAGGCGGTGACGCTGCGGGATGTATTTTACAGGTGGTATAAAGAGGATTCGCTGCCTGTGCTGCCGCGGATCACGGTGACAGATTCTTCTCTGGAGATCACAGGTCTTGGATAAACTGGTAAAAACTGAATAAAAACAGGAAAATCTGTCCATGATAGAAAAGAACAGTAGTAAGAGAATAACAGGAGATCCAGGCATGCGTAAAAGAAATAGAAAAGATTTGCCTGGACTGAAAAGGAGCGCGTCAATATCATGGACAGAATAAATGACAAACATATTCAGGAGAAAGGCCACAGAGCAGACTGCAGAAAAAAACAGCAGGGAACCAGAATAAAAGCTGCATTGCTTGCAGGACTGGCAGGCGCTGTTCTGGCGAACACTTTTCCCGGACAGATAAGAAATCTGGCAGTACAGCACAGAGAACAGGCGGCAGTATCTGCATGGTGGGGAACCATTTACCCGAAATTCTGCTTTGCTGATGCGAAAAAAGATGGAAAAGGCAGTGTAAAGATTTCCTTGTGGCTTGCACAGGCTCTTGATTGGTGATAAAATAATCAAACAATCAAAAAAGAGATGGAGAGAAATCGATGAAGATAGACAGAGATGCACCGGTAGGTGTATTCGACTCCGGTGTGGGAGGACTGACGGTTGCCCGTGAGATCATGCGCAATCTTCCTTCCGAGAAAATTGTATATTTCGGTGATACGGCGAGAGTTCCATACGGAAGTAAGTCGAAGGAGACAGTCATCCGGTATTCCCGCCAGATCATACGGTTTCTGCAGGAACAGCAGGTGAAGGCTATTGTGGTTGCGTGCAATACAGCCAGCGCCTTTGCACTGGATACAGTGAGGGACGAATTCGATATTCCGATCATCGGTGTGATCGAATCAGGAGCGAAAGTGGCAGCTGCCCGGACACGGAATAAGCGTGTGGGAATTATTGGGACAGTGGGGACGGTGGGCAGTGGCATTCATGCCCAGTACCTGAAGAAGCTGGATCCGGGGATTACGGTTTTCGGAAAAGCCTGCCCGCTGTTTGTACCGCTTGTGGAAGAAGGATGGCTTCATGACCCGGTAACTGTGGAAGTGGCATCCAGGTACCTGAAAGAACTGCAGGATAAAGATGTTGACACGCTGATCCTGGGATGTACCCATTACCCGCTGATCCGTTCTACAATACGTCAGGTGATGGGGGAAGAGGTATGTCTCGTAAATCCGGCATATGAAACAGCCCTGGAGCTGGGTAAGCTTCTGGAAGAACAGGGGCTGTCCAGTACCGGAACAGAACAGAAGGAATTTCCATATCGTTTCTATGTAAGTGATCTGGCAGATGAGTTTAAGGAATTTGCCAATTCCATACTTCCCTATGATGTGGAAATGACGAAGAAGATTGATATTGAGAAATATTAGGAGCAGAAAGATGGATAAAGAAGTATTGATTCATGTGAGAGGGCTTCATATGATGGAAGAGGACGGAGAGCAGGAACCTGTGGAGATTGTTGTACCAGGCGAGTATTATTTCCGCAATGGCAGCCATTACCTGCGTTACGAGGAAATCCTGGAAGACTTTTCCGAACCTACGATCAACTACATAAAAATATCCCCGAAGGGAATAGAAGTCCGCAAAAAAGGAATTGTAAATGTACACATGGTTTTCGAACAGGGAAAGAAAAATATGACTTATTATACCACTCCTTACGGAACCATAGAGATGGGGATCGCGGCTACCAATATGAACCTGAAAGAAGATGAAAGCGGCCTGAACATGAAGGTGGATTATGCACTGGATATGAACCAGGAGCATGTGGCAGACTGCTGTCTGGCAATTCAGGCTCAGCCGAAGAACTGCAAGAACTTTACATTATAAAATACCGTAATGTGGAAATAACAGAAAACAGACTGTAACCGGATATGATAGTCAGGTAAACAGTCTGTTTTTATTTTACGTTTATGATTATTTTTCTTTTTTAAAGCGTGCAAAGAAACCTTTCTTCTTGGCTGGCTTGGTTTCCAGGGAACCACGGATTCCTTTGACTCCTACGATATAAAGACCGCTGACTTCTGCCTTGATCTCCTTTTTTACCGGGATGAGGTCGAAAACTTTCTCATCTGCGATCAGGATAGAGATCTTCGGGCCAACTTTCGCTTTAACGATCGGAAGCTTGGAACGGCGCATGATCTTAGGCGTTTGGTCAATGACCATCTGAGGAAGGCCGGATTCTTTCAGAGGCATCCTCTTTTTATCGATAACCAGCATGGAAATTGTCTGTTTGGTAGCTTCGATCTGAGCCTGCTGTTCTTCCTGTTTCTTCTGAGCTTTTTTGCCGAAGAAATATAAACCGATCAGTGCAGCGATCAGGATAACAAGAATGACCAGAAGGACTATTGTTACTGTACTCATTTGCATCCTCCTAATATGTGTAATAGTAAACATTGCATACATTTCATTTTATCATTAAATAGAAGAAAAGGCAATTGAATTAATGGAATTATTGGGATAAAAATGGTAGAAATTTATATTGTAACAGGTTATAATTGAGGCAGACACCAGTTCGAGAGGATAGAATGTCCGGGAAAGGTCATACTATCTTTATCCGATAGATAAAGGAGATCAGATATGAGTGAAAAGAAGCCTGACTCTGAAACAACAGAGGAGAGACTTTCAGAAAAAATCAGCATACAGACAGAAGAGATAAAGGCAGAGATCCAGGACAAGAGGGAATCTGCAGAAGATACAGCAGAACCGTCGGCAGCGGAACCGGAGAATGCAGAAGAAACAAAGTCTGCAGAAGAAACAGGATCAGCAGAGGAGAGTTCGGTTTCGAAGGAACAGATGCAGGAAGAAGAACCGCCGGCAGCAACACAGGATGAAGACTTCTTCTATGATGATGAGAAAGCATATGAGGCCCGGAAAGCAGCGCGTATGGAGCGCCGCCTGAAACAGAAACGCAGAAGGAGAAGAAGGCGTATCATCGGCGGGGTCATCGTGGTGGCAGCCGCAGCTATTGGAATCGGTGTAGGATTCTATGGGGATCAGCTGCAGGCATTTGTGAAGGAACAGCAGGTCCGCATCGCACAGCTTTCACAGAAGAATACAGAAGCTCAGAAGGAAACAGAAACTGCCCAGACTTCAGCAGAACCTGAGACAGAGACTGAGACAGAAGTAACCCAGGCTCCTGAACAGACTTCCGGTGATGAATTAAGCGCAGATGACAAGAAACTCTACAGAAGAGCGAAACGTTATGCACAGCAGTACGATTATGATAAAGCCATCAAGGTGCTGAAAAGCAGCCCTAATTATAAGATCAGCACGAAGCTGAGAAAAGCAACGAAAGTCTATAAGAAGAAAAAAGAATCATGTGTATCATGGCCGCTGGATCAGGTCACCCATGTGTTTTATCACACCCTGATCAAAGATACTTCCAAGGCATTTGACGGAGATTACAAATCCGGAGATTATAATCAGGTTATGACTACCATTGATGAATTTAACAAGATCACCCAGAGTATGTACGAGAAAGGATACGTAATGGTCAGCATCTACGATATGGCCACTGTGGATGAGAACGGAAATATGACACCGGGTGAGATCCTTCTACCGGAAGGTAAAATACCGTTTGTGCTTTCTGAGGATGATGTATGTTATTATCATTATATGGATGGTGACGGATTCGCATCCAAACTGGTCGTGGATGATGACGGTAAGGTACGCAATGAATATATCGAAGATGATGGAAGCGTTTCAGTGGGAGACTATGATGTAGTTCCGCTGATCGACCGTTTCGTGGAAGAACATCCGGATTTCTCATATCGGGGAGCCAGGGGAATCGTGGCACTGACGGGATATAATGGAATCCTGGGATATCGTACAGACAGCAGCTATGAGACACGTCCGGATGATCTGGATGCAGATAAAGTACAGTGGCTGGATAACCATCCTGATTTCGACCTGAATACAGAACGTGAAGGTGCCAAGAAGGTTGTGCAGGCCATGAAGAAGGAAGGATGGCTGTTTGCAAGCCATACCTGGGGCCACCAGAATGTAAGCCAGATCAGTTTGGAGAAACTTCAGGCCGATACCCAGAGATTTAAGGAGAATGTAGATCCTCTTATAGGAGGAACGGATATCATTATTTTTGCTTTTGGTGCAGACCTTGCAGGAGCTGAAGATTATTCGGGTGAGAAATTCGAATATCTGAAGAGCCAGGGATATAATTATTTCTGTAATGTAGATTCCAGTCAGTATTTCGTGCAGATACGGGATAATTATTTCCGAATGGGAAGAAGAAATCTGGATGGATACAGAATGTATTATAATCCGGAACTGATTTCTGATCTGTTCGATGCACAGGAAGTCTTTAATTCTGACAGACCGGTACCTGTACCACCTATGGGTGACAGCAACTAATAAGGAGTAGGAAATGAAGAAAAGAATATATCTTGGCATGCTTGCCCTGTGCCTGGCTTTGACAGCCACGGCATGCGGCAGTAGTAAGGATACGACAGATACAGCTGCAGATACTGCGAAAACGCAGGAGAATACAGAAGATAAGAAAGCTGAAGTAGGAACCGGAAGACTTGTCTCTGTAGAGAATGTAGACAAATATATTACCATTGGAGAATATAAAGGCCTGATACTGGATAATACAGTATCTGCGATTACAGATGAAGATGTGCAGGTGCAGATTAATGAGGATCTGCAGGATAAGGCAGAACCTGTATCGGATGGAGCACAGGAGGGGGATCTTGTAACCATCAATTATACAGGAACCATTGATGGGAAGACTTTTGACAGCGGCACAGCGAATAATTATGATTTCGTTGTAGGCCAGGGGACTATGTTCGATGAATTTGAGCAGGGTGTCATCGGTATGAAGAAAGGTGATACCAAGGAGATCGACATTGATTTTCCATCAGATTACGGTGACAGCACAGTGGCAGGTCAGAATGTATCCTATAAAGTAACTGTGCAGAACGTGCGACGTGCAGCTGAGCTTACAGATGAGTGGGTGGCAAAAAATACCGATTACACCACAGTGGATGAGTATAAAGAGGGTGTCCGTGCCCAGCTTGAGCAGGATGCGAAGGATTCCGCCGAGGAAGTGCTGAAAAGCACAGCCTGGAGCACAGTCCTGGAGAACTCCGAGGTGAAGGAATACCCACAGGAAGACCTGGACAATGCTGTTTCTGAATTTAAATCCAGCATGGAAGTTTATGCGAAACAGGCAGATATGACATTGGAAGAGTTCGTGGAAAGCCAGGGAATCTCCCAGGATGATTTCGACGAGCAGTGCACCCAGTATGCAGAGGGTAAGGTGAAACAGAATCTGATCGTGCAGGGGATCATGGATGCAGAAGGAATTTCCCTGGATGATAAGGAAAGCCTTCAGGTACAGAATGAGCTTGTGAAACAGATGGAAGCAGGAAGCCTGGCAGAACTGGTTTCCACTTATGGTCAGAATTATGTGGATGAATCGGTTGGACTTCTCAGAGTGGAGAAACTGATCGTCGATAATGCCAATGTCAGTGAGAAAGTTTCAGAAGGCGATACAGTAGCTGAGAATGCAGATGCTGCGGCAGACACAGACACCCAGGATGAGGAATCTGTAACAGACCAGGAGATGGAAGAAGAGCTTGGCACAGAGAATGTGGATGGTGCAGAAACGGAATGATTTTGTGAAAGAAAGGCCATTGTATTTCCGAAGTAAATGAGTTATGATTAAATACAGTACGTATTAATTAAAGAAACAAAAAGTAAAAGCGGGGAAAGTAAGGAAATGGATAAGCGGGTCTTGCGCGAGAGAATGCGCAGAAAAAAGCGTCAGATGATGATCCGGCGGTATACGAAATTAGGATTGTATGTAGTCGGCCTGATCCTGGCGGTTGTGTTTGTGATCAGAGGGATCATTGTTCCCATCGCACAACATGTAGCAGGCGGTGGAAGCGGGAAAGAAACAGTACAGGCTCAGGCAGATACAGAGCAGGAGGTTTCAGATCCTAATGCAGCAGTAAGGCAGCCGCTGAAGGGACAGTCAGACACAGATAAGGTATCTGTTGTTACGGCTGGCTGGCATGAGGATGCCAATGGAAAATGGTATCAGAATGCTGATGGTACATATTATGCGAATGGATTTCAGGATATAGACGGAACAACTTATTCCTTCGATGAGAACGGTTATATGCAGACCGGATGGATCACCAAGGGTGTAAATGACTATTATTTCAATGAGGATGGATCTTATGATCCGTCACAGAAGCGTCCGATGTTGGCGCTGACCTTTGATGATGGTCCGGGAGAGTATACAGATGAACTTCTGGACTGCCTGGAGGAGAATAATGCACATGCAACTTTCTTCATGTTAGGACAGAATGTATCTGCATATCCGGATGCACCGAAGCGTATGCTTGAGCTGGGATGTGAGATCGGAAGCCATTCCTGGGATCACACACAGCTGACTACCATAGACATTGATTCCGTTGCGAAACAGTTTACAGATACAGATAACGCACTGATCGACGCATGTGGACAGGCTGCATCTGTTGCGCGTGCTCCATACGGAGATGGAAATTCAGATATTTATAACACAGTAGGCAAGCCGTTCTTCATGTGGTCACTGGATACAGAGGACTGGAAACTGCTGGATGCAGATGGTGATTATAATGCAGTCATGAACGGTGATCTTACAGATGGATCCATCATTCTGATGCATGATATTCATGAGCCGTCAGTACAGGCTGCGTTAAGACTGATCCCGGATCTGATCGCACAGGGATATAAACTGGTAACAGTCAGCGAGATGGCTGAAGCCAAGAATGTAACCCTGCAGAATGCCTGCTATATAGATTTCTGGCAGAGCACTCTTGACAGCGGACAGGTGGCAGGATATCAGGGCAGTACAAGTACAGACGGGGATACTTCAGACAGTACGGATACATCCTCAGACGGCAGTGATTCAAGTGATACATCAGACGATACATCAGACGGAAGTGATACGTCTGATGGAAGTGATTATTCCGATGGATCAGACAGTTATGATGATGGAAGCTCCGATGACGGAAGTTACGACGATGGAAGTTATGATGACAGCAGCTATGACGACGGAAGTTACGACGATGGAAGCTCCGATGACAGCAGTGATGAAGACTATAGCGATGACAGTGGGTACTGATCGTACAGCAGCTGACGGGCTGTTCAGAACAGCCATATAAAAATAACATAGAATTATCTTTAAGAGAGCAGAGAATGTACGAAAATACGGGAATCTGTTCTCTTTGTTTTTACACAAAAAAACTTAAAAAATAACAAAAAAATTGTTGAATATATACAGTATTCGCATTGACGGAAAAGGAACGCATTGGTATAATAAAGGCTATAGAATGACTGAAAGTCAGTTCACATCAGTGGCATGTGAAATAAAGCCAGAAACAAAAGCAGCATATGCTGATGAAGCTGAAAATCAAGGGAGGACTCCAGATGGGTGAAAGTATGAAATTTACGGAATTGGACCAGTATTTATTTGGCCAGGGGACCAATTATGAAGTATATAAGAAACTGGGAGCTCATCCGGTTACATATCGCCGCAGAAAGGGTGTATATTTTGCAGTATGGGCACCGAATGCCCGGTCTGTATCTGTGATCGGAGAGTTTAATAACTGGGATGAAGAAGCAGATCCGATGAAGAAGGTCGGACCGATCGGTGTTTATGAAGTATTTGTGCCGGGAGCGAAGATCGGCCAGCTTTATAAATTTTTTATTGTGGGAGCCCACGGTGAACATCTGTATAAAGCAGACCCATATGCCAATGCAGCAGAGAAACGTCCTGGCACAGCATCCAGAATTACAGATATCACGGATTATAAATGGAAAGATTCCACCTGGATCAAGAACAGAGAGAAATACGATGAGAAGAAAGAAGCCATGGCGATCTATGAGGTACATCCGGGTTCCTGGAAGAAACACTCATGGTCAGAAGATAACGAAGAAGGATTCTACAATTACCGGGAACTTGCCCATTCCCTTACTGACTATGTGAAAGAAATGGGATACACCCATGTAGAACTTATGGGGATCGCAGAGCATCCTTTCGACGGCTCCTGGGGATATCAGGTAACCGGATATTATGCACCAACTTCACGCTATGGAACACCGCAGGATTTCAAATATATGATCGATTATTTCCATCAGCATAAGATCGGTGTTATCCTGGACTGGGTACCGGCCCATTTCCCGAAGGACGCCCATGGATTGGTGAACTTTGACGGAACAGCTGTTTATGAACATGCAGACCCGAGACAGGGAGAACATCCTGACTGGGGAACGAAGATCTATAATTACGGCCGCCCGGAAGTGAAGAATTTCCTGATCGCCAATGCCCTTTACTGGGTGGAAGAGTGCCATGTAGATGGTCTTCGTGTAGATGCAGTGGCTTCCATGCTTTATCTGGATTACGGTAAGAAAGACGGAGAATGGGTAGCCAATAAATACGGTGGAAATAAGAACCTGGAAGCGATTGAGTTCTTTAAACATCTGAATACAGTAGTTCTTGGCAGAAATCACGGAACAGTTATGATCGCTGAAGAATCCACTGCATGGCCTATGGTTACAGGTGATGCAGAGAAGGATGGACTTGGATTCAGTCTGAAGTGGAACATGGGATGGATGAATGATTTCCTGGAATACATGAAGCTTGACCCGTATTTCCGTAAGTTCAACCATAATAAGATGACTTTCTCCATGACCTATGCTTATAGTGAGAGATATGTGCTGGTTCTTTCCCATGATGAAGTGGTGCATCTGAAATGCTCCATGCTGGAGAAGATGCCGGGCGAGATGCCGGATAAATATAAGAATCTGAAGGCAGCATATTCCTTCATGACCTGCCATCCGGGCAAAAAGCTCCTGTTCATGGGACAGGAATTCGGACAGCTTCGTGAATGGAGCGAGGAGAGAGAACTTGACTGGTTCCTTCTGCAGGAACAGCCCCACCAGGATCTTCGGAATTATGTGAAAGATCTTCTTACTATTTATAAGAAATATCCTGCATTATATGCCACAGACAATGATCCTGAGAGCTTCGAGTGGATCAATGCCAATGACGGAGACAGAAGTATTTTCAGCTTCATAAGGAAATCACCTACTAAGAGAAACAACATCCTCTATGTGGTAAACTTCACACCTGTAGACCGTCCGGATTACAGAGTAGGAGTTCCGAAACAGAAGCAGTACAAGCTGATCATGGATGAGCACGGACTGATACAGCCGAAAACATTTAAAGCAGCAAAACAGGAATGCGACAACCGCCCATATTCTTTCGCATATCCCATTCCTGCTTACGGAGTTGCTGTATTTGTATATTAACAGACGGGAAAAACCCCGGAGTTATTTGCGAAACGCCGTACGGAAGTATGAATAATGCATAAAATTCGTGCAAAATAAATAATTGCTTTTTCATATGAATTGCGTTATAATGAGCGCGAAAACAACGAGATGAATGAAAAGTGCATGTTGAAAGGAGAACAGACATGAAAGTATCCAACATTAAAGATATCGAGAAATTTTTTGACGTAGTAGACAGCTGCGAAGGCAGAGTAGAATTAGTTACAGGCGAAGGCGACAGACTGAACCTTAAATCTAAATTATCCCAGTATGTATCTCTGGCAAACATCTTCTCAGGTGGAGAGATTCCGGAACTTGAGATCGTTGCATATGAGAAAGAAGACATCGATAAATTAATGAGCTTCATGATCAACGGTTGATCATTGAAATACATTTGGGGGCATGATATAGTCATGTCCCCTTATTTGACGTAGAGAAAAAGGAGAAATAGATTATGGCTACAAAAATTGATATTATTTCCGGTTTTCTGGGTGCAGGTAAAACTACACTGATCAAGAAACTTCTGAAAGAAGCATTTGGTGATGAGCAGGTGGTATTGATCGAGAATGAATTCGGTGAGATCGGTATTGACGGCGGTTTCCTGAAAGAAGCAGGAATTGAGATCCGTGAGATGAACTCCGGATGTATCTGCTGCTCTCTGGTAGGTGACTTCGGTACTTCCCTGAAGGAAGTTGTAGACAAATATCATCCGGACAGAATCCTGATCGAGCCGTCAGGCGTAGGTAAACTTTCTGATGTGATCAAAGCAGTACAGGGCGTTCAGGAAGATGTGGATATCGTGCTGAACAGTTACACAACTGTAGTGGATGCGAAGAAATGCAAGATGTATATGAGAAACTTCGGTGAGTTCTTTAACAACCAGGTAGAATATGCCGGAGCGATCATCATGAGCCGTACAGATATTGTAGATGAGAAGAAAGCACAGCAGGCAATGGAACTTCTCCGTGGCATGAATGAGAAAGCAGCCATCATCACTACCCCGATCGAGAAACTGGATGGTAAGAAGATCCTGGAAGTTATGGAGAAACCGGTATCTCTGGTTGATGAGCTGATGGCAGAAGAAGAGGTTTGCCCGGAGTGCGGACATGTACACGAGCATGGAGAACACCATCACCATGACCATGAAGAGCATGAGCACCATCATGATCACGAAGAGCACGAACATCACCATGACCACGACCATGACGAATGTGGCTGCGGACACGATCACGATCATGAAGAACATGAGCATCATCACAGCCACGACCATGACGAATGTGGCTGTGGACACGATCATGACCATGAACATCATCACGATCATGAATGCGGCTGTGGACATGACCACCATGATCATCACCATCATCATGCAGATGAGGTATTCACAAGCTGGGGCCGTGAGACAATTAAGAAATACACCAGAGAAGATCTGGAGAAGAAACTGGAAGCTCTTTCTGCCTCTGAGGATTATGGTATCATCCTTCGTGCCAAGGGTATGCTTCCTGCAGAAGACGGAACATGGATCTACTTTGACATGGTTCCGGAAGAAACAGAGATCCGTGAAGGTGCACCGGAATATACAGGCCGTCTGTGCGTGATCGGTTCCAAGCTGAAAGAAGACAAGCTGGCTGAACTTTTCGGACTGGCCTGACAATCCTGACATTATATAAAATAAAAGCTGTAAAGGAATGAAAATTTATGGATGATATCAGAGTTCCCATTTATTTGATAACAGGTTTCCTGGAAAGCGGCAAGACCACTTTCCTGAACTTCACACTGCAGCAGGACTATTTTTCCGTTGATGGAAAAACTCTGCTCATTCTTTGCGAAGAAGGTGAAGAAGAATATGACATGGATAAACTGAAACTCACAAACACAGTTGTGGAAGTGATCGAGGATGAGGAAGATCTTACGCCTCAGCGCCTGGCTGCCATGGATATCATCCATCAGCCGGAACGTGTTGTGATCGAGTATAATGGTATGTGGCTGGTAAGCAAGTTCGAAGAGATGGAACTGCCGGAAGGCTGGGGTGTTGAACAGCAGATCACCTGTGTAGATGCCACTACTTATCAGGTCTATATGGCAAACATGAAATCACAGTTTATGGACATGATAAAGAATACAGACATGGTAGTCTTTAACCGCTGCAAAGAGGGAGATCCCCTTCCTGCATACAGACGTGGAATTAAAGTAGCAAACCAGGGTGCAGAGGTCATCTTTGAGGATGAAGAGGGTGAACTGGACGACATTTTCCAGGATGAAATGCCCTTTGACATTGATGCACCGGTCATTCAGATCGCGCCGGAAGATTACGGCATCTGGTTTGTGGATGCGATGGACCACCCGGACAAATATGCGGGCAAAACTGTCAATTTCAAGGGCCGCGTTATGAAACCACGCGGAATGGGAAGCAAATTCTTTGTTCCGGGCCGTGTGGCAATGACCTGCTGTGCAGATGACACCACATTCCTGGGATATATCTGCAGAAGTGACAATGCATCTCATATCAAAGAAGGAAGCTGGGTAGACGTGACTGCGAAAGTTGCTTTTGAGTACCGTACAGAATATCAGGATGAGGGCATTGTGCTTTATGCAAGTGAGGCAACACCATGTGAACCACTGAAAGATGAAATGGTATACTTTAACTGATTGCCTGGTATGGCAGCAGTGGACGGAGAGACAATATGTATTTAGTAGCAGGTTTGGGAAACCCGGGGAAGCAGTATGAAGCGACCCGTCATAACATGGGTTTCGATACAATAGATTATCTGATAGAGGAATATAAAGTTCCCCAGGGTGGCGTGAAGTTCAATGCCATGTATGGAAAGACCATGATCGGAGGAGAGAAAGTCATTCTGATGAAACCCCTCTCCTTTATGAACTTAAGCGGCGGTCCCATCCGGGATATGGTCAATTATTTCAAGATCGATCCGGAAACAGAACTGATCGTGATTTACGACGATATTGACCTGGATCCGGGTCAGCTTCGCATCCGTAAGCAGGGAAGCGCAGGCGGACACAATGGTATCAAAGACATTATCCGTCAGCTTGGAACTGAGAAATTCCTCCGTATCAAAGTGGGCGTAGGTGCTAAGCCGAAAGGATGGGATCTGGCAGATCATGTACTTGGCAGATTTTCCACAGAGGATCGTAAACTTGTGGATGAAGCCATCGGGAAAGCAGCGAAAGCTGTGGATATCATGATTGAACAGGGCGCAGATGCAGCCATGAACGAATACAACAGAAAAGTACCTGTACAGAAATAAAACATGCCGGAGGGCATGGAAGAACAGCCGGACAGAAATAAGTCATATAAAAGAAATCGTACAGGGGAGAGAAGCGGTAACTGTCATGAAACATTATGTTGAAACAGATACCGCTTTTTTGCCATCAGAAAGGTTGAAACAGAGAGGTTGATATGAAAGGTTTTTTGGCACCGCTGCATGGTCTTGCAGAATATGAACAGATATGTGAAAAGAGTAAAAAAAATAAAGGGATCCTTCAGGTTTCAGGATGTCTGGAATCTCAGAAAGCCCATCTGATCTACGGACTTGGACAAACAGCTTCCCGTCGTCTGATCCTGGCGGAAGATGAACGCAGAGCCAGAGAAATCTATGAGGATTATCGCTTCTATGATAAAAAGGTATATTCCTATCCTGCGAAGGATCTGCTGTTTTTCCAGGCGGATATTCATGGGAATCTTCTGATCCGTCAGAGGATGAAAGTAATCAGGGCACTTCTGGAGGAAAAAGATCTGACAGTGGTCACCAGCATTGACGGATGCATGGATTATCTGGAGCCGTTGGAGAAGATCGGGGAGAAGCTGATCCACTATGAAAGTGACAGCACTGTGGATATTGAGAAACTGAAAAGTGCACTGGTAAGCCTGGGCTATGAACGTGTGGGACAGGTGGAAATGCCGGGACAGTTTTCCATCAGAGGCGGCATTATAGATGTTTACTGTCTTACAGAAGAGAATCCCTGGAGGATTGAACTGTGGGGAGATGAGATCGATTCTATCCGAAGTTTCGACGCAGAGAGCCAGCGTTCCCTGGAAAACCTGGATGAGATCACCATTTATCCGGCAGTGGAATACACCGGAGAAAAAGGGGTGTCTTTCCTGAATTATTTTCCCCAGGAGGATACCATGGTGTTTCTGGATGAGCCGAACCATCTCACTGAGAAAGGGGAAGCTGTAGAAGAGGAATACCGTCAGAGCCGCCAGCACAGGGAGGAGAAAGGCGGGCAGAATCTGCCTGAGAACTGGATCTGTTCTTTCGAGCAGCTTCAGAAAGAACTGAACAGGAGAAACTGTATTTCTCTCTGTGCTCTGGAACCACGACAGTCCGGCTGGAAGATCCGGGACAAATTTTATCTGGAGGTAAAATCCGTCAGTTCCTATAACAGCAGTTTCGAACTTCTGGTAAAGGATCTTCTTCAGTATAAGAAACAGGGATACCGTATTGCGCTGCTGTCCGGTTCCCGTACCAGGGCAGAGCGTCTGGCCGGAGATTTCAGGGAAGAGGGGCTGAATGCTTTCTACGGACAGGATTATGACAGAGAGATCCAGCCCGGAGAGATCATGGTGGTTTACGGTCATGCGAAAAAAGGCTTCGAATATCCGCTGATCAAATTTGCGGTGATGACAGAATCCGACATTTTCGGTCAGGAGCAGAAGAGAAAGAAGAAGAAAAAGAATTATAACGGCAAACGGATCCAGGACTTCACAGAGTTGTCCATTGGAGATTTCGTTGTCCATGAGAAGCATGGACTGGGAATCTACCGGGGCATTGAGAAAGTGGAAGTGGACAGGATCGTCAAAGATTACATCAAGATTGAATACAAGGGTGGAAGCAATCTTTATATCCTGGCTACGCAGCTGGATTCCCTCCAGAAATATTCCGGTGCAGATACAGCGAAGCCACCGAAGCTGAATAAACTGGGCACCCAGGAATGGAACAAGACCAAAAGCAAAGTCCGGGGAGCGGTAAAGAATATTGCGAAGGACCTGGTGGAACTTTATGCCGCAAGGCAGGAGAAAGAGGGATATGTCTGCGGACCGGATACGGTATGGCAGAAGGAGTTCGAGGAAATGTTCCCGTATGAGGAAACAGAGGATCAGCTCAGTGCCATCGAGGATGCCAAGAGGGATATGGAGAGTACGAAGATCATGGACCGTCTGATCTGCGGAGATGTGGGATACGGAAAAACGGAAGTAGCTCTGCGTGCTGCATTTAAAGCTGTGCAGGAGAGCAGACAGGTGGCATATCTTGCCCCTACTACCATTCTGGCGCAGCAGATTTATAATACATTTTCCCAGAGGATGAAGGAATTTCCGGTACGTGTGGAACTTCTCTGCCGTTTCCGCACTCCTGCCCAGCAGAAAAAGGCCATCGAGGATCTGAAAAAAGGTCAGGTGGATGTGATCATCGGAACCCACAGGATCCTGTCGAAGGACGTGCAGTTTAAGAATCTGGGACTGCTGATCATAGATGAGGAGCAGCGTTTCGGCGTAACCCATAAAGAGAAGATCAAACAGCTGAAAAAAGATGTAGATGTACTGACTCTGACAGCCACTCCCATTCCCCGTACTCTTCATATGAGCCTTATCGGGATCAGGGATATGAGTGTTCTGGAAGAGCCGCCTATGGATCGAATGCCCATTCAGACTTATGTAATGGAATATGATGAGGAAACTGTCCGGGAAGCTATTAACCGTGAACTGCGCAGGGGCGGCCAGGTTTATTATGTATACAATCGTGTGACAGATATTGCGGATGTGGCACTGCGTATTGCGAAACTGGTGCCGGATGCCCGGGTGGATTTTGCCCATGGACAGATGAGCGAGAGAGAACTGGAAAATGTAATGTACAGTTTCGTAAACGGTGACATCGATGTGCTGGTTTCTACCACTATCATTGAGACGGGACTGGATATCTCCAATGTAAATACCATGATCATCCATGATTCGGACAGATACGGACTTTCCCAGCTCTATCAGCTTCGTGGAAGGATCGGGCGTTCCAACAGGACTGCCTATGCGTTCCTGATGTACAGGCAGAATATGATGCTGAAAGAGACTGCAGAGAAGCGTCTGTCCGCGATCAGGGAATATACAGATCTGGGAAGCGGATTTAAGATCGCCATGCGTGACCTGGAACTTCGTGGTGCAGGAAATCTTCTGGGAGCCCAGCAGCATGGACACATGAATGCCGTAGGATATGACCTTTACTGCAAAATGCTCAGTGAAGCGGTCAAAGAAGCCAAGGGAATCCATACAATGGAAGATTTCGAGACTTCTATAGACCTGAACGTGGATGCCTATATTCCAGACAGCTATATCAGCAACGAATTTCAGAAACTGGATATTTACAAACGTATTGCAGGGATTGAGAATCAGCAGGATTATGATGACATGCTGGAAGAGCTTCTGGATCGTTTCGGGGAACCGGGCAAAGCAGTCCTGAATCTTCTGGCTGTGGCGAAGCTGAAAGCCATTGCGCATCAGGGCTATGTAACGGAGATCAAACAGATGGGCAAAGAAGTCAGAATCACTCTTTATGAGAAAGCGAAACTGAATCCTGAGGGAATCCCGGTGCTGATGCAGAAATACAGGCGGGGACTGCAGTTTAAGAATGAACAGGAACCGAAATTTATCCTGGAACCACAAGGAAACTTCATCCAGGCGCTGACAGATTTCGCCCAGGAGCTGGAAAAACTGGCAGAATCGTGATAAATGTGTGAATTGAAGCACATATTTAGGAAATTACTTGCCCTGTGAGGAAAAAAAGTTTATACTCTAATAATAGCACAGTCCGGAAGTGCGTCCGGGCTGAATAATGGAAGAAGGCTGTAACATAAAATTTCAGCTAAACATGGAGGAAGAAATGAAAGAAATGATAAAAAGAACAGCCGTTGTGACACTGGCTGGTGTTATGGCAGCAGGAATGCTTACCGGCTGTGGAAGTAAAACATTAGATGGAACAAAGACAGTAGCAACGATCGATGGAACAGATATTCCGCTGGGTATCGTAAGCCTGTATGCACGCCAGCAGCAGGAGCAGACCACTGCCATGTATTTAAGTTTCATGGGAAGTGCAGACAATATCTGGGATACTTCTGATGATTCCGGTGAGACATATGGCGAGCAGGCAGTAGACAGCAGCCTGAAAGCAGTAGAACTTATGTATCTTCTGAAAGAGAAGGCCGCTGATTATAACGTAGAGATAACAGATGATGAAGAAACTGCCATTGCAGACGCTGCATCACAGTTTATGTCTGATAACAGCGAAGAAACCATTAAGGAACTGGGTGTTACCGAAGATCAGGTAAAGACACTTCTGGAACTCCGCACCATCCAGCAGAAGACTCATGATTCCATCGTAGCAGAAGGAAACATCACAGTATCTGATGACGAAGCAAATCAGTCCTCCTTCACCTATGTCAGCATCTCCACAAGCGGTGATGACATAACCGATGACGAGAAGGCTGAGAAGAAAGAGCAGGCACAGGAGATCCTGGATAAGATGAAAGAGGATCCGACTGCTGATATGAGTGAAGTAGCGAAAGAAGTAGATGACAGCTATTCTGCAGTACAGGGTAACTTTACTGTGAAAGAAAGCGATGATGAAGATGAAGACGAAGACAGCTCCGCATATCCGGAAGAGGTTCTGACAGTGCTTCGCGGACTGACAGAGGGAGAAGTTGCATCTGACATTATTGAGACAGATACAGGATATTATGTAGTAAGACTGGATAAGGTTTTGGATGAAGATGCCACAGCATCCAAGAGAGAATCTCTGAAAAGCTCCAAAGAGGAAGACTATTATACAGAAACGACAGACGGATGGCTGGACGACGCAGATGTGAAAGAAGTTAAGAAAGTTCTTAAGACTCTGAAGATCACAGACAGCCACACATTTACAGCGCCGACTGCCACACCGACACCGGAAGTGACAGAGGAACCGGAAGCCACAGAGGCACCAGCAGCAACAGAAACACCGGAAGCAACAGAGACACCGGAAGCAACAGAAACACCAGCAGCTACTGAGACACCGGAAGCTGCTGAGACACCAGCAGCAACAGAAACACCGGCACCAACAGCTACACAGGCTGCGAAATAATCAGGACAAATAATTTACAGAATAAAAACGCATGATCATCGAAAAGTGATGGTCATGCGTTTTTTGATCACTGAATGATGTGAAGTTATGGTTTTATTGCGGACAATTGCCGGACTGCCGGAGTGGTTATGCCGTTGAGACAGCCTGTCGCAGTCAGATTTTCAGAAAATAACAGTATCACGTCCGTGGGTCTTTCCATAATATAATTTCTCATCAGCCTGTTTTACCAGTGTGGAAAGGTCAGAGGAATAATCATATTCTTCTACTCCGAAAGTCATAGTGATATGCAGGGCAGTATCTTTATATACGAGGGGATGGTAGCTGACAGACATTTTAATATCATTGATCAGTGTGCTGGACTGATCCAGGTTAACATACGGGAAGAAGAACAGGAATTCTTCACCGCCCCAGCGGCAGACATGCCCTTTTCCCATGGTTTTATCTTTAAATAAAGCGGAAAGCTCCTGCAGTACCAGGTCACCGCAGTCGTGACCATACGTGTCATTTACTGATTTGAAGAAATCGATATCACCGATGGCAATGCAGAAAATTTCATTGGGATTGGCTGCAATGTGATTATCCAGGATTTCCTCCATCCGACGCCTGTTATATAAACCGGTCAGAGGATCTGTACCTGCCTGCTGACGCAACTCCATATTGTAAAGGAGCAGATGTTTCTCCGCTTTCTGGAGGTTCGTACTGAAGGTGATACAGATCACACCCATGATCACGAAGGATAAAATTGTATTTACAACCTGTAAGATCAGCATTTGCCCGGTGCTTAACGGATAGATCACCGGATAGGTCTGGCAGTGGAAAAACAAAGCCATACGCAGCAAAAACAGAAATACAGTAAATGTGATCTTCGTAAAAAAAGTATCATATACGGAAAACATGGACATAAGCATCAGCGGCATGATAAAGTTGGTGCCGCCACAGTTCCATCCGTAGAAGTAGATAAAATATGAAATCCATCCTGCAGAGATGATTACATAAAACAGGAAATTCCATCGTACCCAGAGATGGTCAATCCCGTATCTGGCCACAAGTGTTCCGATGAGCCAGAAGAAAACAGGAATGCAATTGGCAGGATATCCGAAAGCTGCCATACAGAGGATGAAAATTCCGAAATATATAATAAAAATATTGTAGGATCGTTTCATTGCCAGGGAAAAATATACAGGTGATATTTCGCCGTCATATTTATGATTAACTAATTTCATAAGCGAAGTCCTTAGTATGTGTAGTGAGCCAGCTTGTCGGCACACTAGATCAGATGGAAATGTTTCAGTGCATTGGCAATTCCATCTTCTTCTATATTGGTAGTCTGGTACGTACAATGAGGAAGGATCTTCGGGTCTGACTGCCCCATTGCAATGCTGGTTCCGGCGAACTGAAGCATCGGAAGATCGTTGGTGCTGTCTCCGAATGCGAAAGTATCTTCTGTGGACACTCCCAGATGATCTGCCAGGAACTGGATTCCGGTAGCTTTACTGTATTCTTTCTGGGTCAGTTCCCAGGCTGCGTCTTCATGTACGAAGCAGGTGAAATGCTGGTCTGCAAATGCGCGGAAAGCTTCTGTATCTGCTCCAGGAACCGGAAATGCCAGAAATTTGTCGAAAGTGAATGTGTGATAAACCTCCGGGCTGTAGAGAGAAAGATCCTCCACAGCAGTTTCAACTTTTAACTGTGCAATGGCATCAGGAAGAGCTTTGGCTGCACCGTCATACAGGATCTTGTCCGGACGTTCGAAAAATGCGGGCATTTGACACTGGCGAAGCCTTTCTACAGTTTCCCTGCACAGTTCATTGGGATTGGAACTGGAGAAGAGAAGTTCTCCGTTCATGTAGATCTGGCTTCCACAGCCACATACATATCCATCGAAATCCATCTCTTTAATCATACTGGAAATCATGGCGTAGGTGCGCCCGGAATTGATAAAAAGGAGATGCCCGTTAGCCCGGGCTTCCTTTAACGCCTGACGTGTACTGTCAGGGACTTTCCATGGATAAGGGGTCAGCAGAGTTCCGTCAATATCAAAAAATAAAAGTTTACGTGTATTATTCTTCATAAATGTCATCCTCTTCAGAAGTTCTTTCACCTGTATGTACGCGGATGCCATTTAATTCTACATTATCCTCCATAGGGATCACCAGACATTTGCGTCCGTCGATGATCCTGGTTTCCACCAGATCTGCGCGTTCAGGATCTACGTGGATCACCACGTCAGGAGTTTTGATCTCGAAACGGCGGGTATTGGTGATATTAGAAGCAACCAGAGAAGATTTCTCTCCGGCAGTGATCTCGTACTGCTCGTCAAAGGACTGGAGTTTATCATCCTCCACGCCGCATTCTTCGAAGAGACGCCTGACTTCAGACTTCGTCAGAACTACAGGTTCCGGCTCATCTTTCTGGAATTCGATCAGTTCGTTTAATTTCTCATGAATATTTAAAACTGTGTCATATTTACAATCATCTCCCAATGTATCCTCTACCAGGGCGTTAAAAGAATCACGCTGTCCGCCTGCAGACAGAGGAGCAGTACAGCCCAGAAGCTCGTCGATAAAAATGTCCCGAAGCTCGTTGGTATTCTTACTATAATAAAGAACACCGTGAATATCGGTACTTCTGTCGTTAAACTGCGGGAAAAGGAATGCCACGTCCGGCATTTCCACGATCCAGTCGCGGATACGGTCCTGGATGCTGTTTGTCTCTGCGTTGTAACAAAGGCCGGCTTTGGACAATTTCACAGGGCAGATACAGCACATAATGTGATTGTAGATCTCATCGGATGCATCGAACATCTCAGCACCGTCGGAGGATTTGCCCGGGATATCATAGACCCCGTGGATCAGAATGATGTAGTAATTCTCCGGGTAATCATAAGTCTCAATGATCCTGTCATAAAAACTCTCAATCAGGGCATCGTCTGTAAGTTTGCTCTCGCGCAGCTTCATAAGGAAATGCTGTGTACCTCCCTCAGCCTCCTGATCCAGCGGAAATTCCATATTCATCAGATTCTTCCCGATGGTTCCGGACAGGGATTTGCGGAAAATCTCAAAATATTTAAACATTTCCTCCTCAGAAAGAGAAAGAAATGCTTCTTTTAATTCAGTCTTTTTATTCTTCTCTCCATCCACGTAACATCCACAGATACGGGTAATAGAGCAGTTTTCCGGGGTAAACTGTTTCTTGATCTCGGAAATTTCTTTTTTATTCATATAATGAAACACCTCGTAGTTAATTTACCTAATATTATAGCTCAGTTTGGGAAAAGGGGCAAGGATGAAGTAGTGCATTTTCTGGATACAGGTGTTATAATTAGAAAAAACGCGCACAGGAGGAATACATATGAACGAAACATTAAAAACACTGCTGGAACGCAGAAGCGTACGTGGGTATAAAGAAGACCTGGTACCTGCAGAGGTTCTGGATCAGATTCTGGAAGCTGGCGAATATGCACCCAGTGGAATGGGAAAACAGGGAACTTTGATGGTAGTGACACAGAACCCGGAACTGGTGAAGAAACTTTCTGCTATGAATGCAGCAGTAATGGGAACGACATCGGACCCGTTCTATGGAGCACCAACCGTGATCATCGTATTTGCGGACAGTGAGCAGGGAACCTATGTGGAGAACGGAAGTCTTGTTATGGGTAATCTGATGAACGTAGCACATTCACTGGGAGTAGACTCCTGCTGGATCCACCGTGCCCGTGAAGTATTTGACTCTCCGGAAGGCAAAGAATTAAAAGCACAGTGGGGCGTGCCGGAAGCTTATGTAGGAGTAGGCCACTGTGTACTTGGATACCGCAGCGCAGAATATCCACAGGCCAAAGCGCGCAAAGAAGGCTTTGTGATCCGCGTATGATGATACGGAGACATTACTGGTTTTCCGGAAGAGTACAGGGAGTGGGATTCCGATATAAAGCATATTATATTGCCCGTTCACTGGGAGTTACCGGATGGGTAAGGAACAACTGGGATGATCGCGTGGAAATGGAAGCCCAGGGTACAGGCGAAGACCTGGATCAAATGGTTCAGATGCTGAATGAACAGCACTTTATCTGTATCGAGAATATAGAGATGGAAACCATAGAAATAGAAGAAGAACACAGCTTTTACGTAAAGTAAGGGCTGTGTTCTTTTTGCAAAAAGGCTCTATTTATAAAACAGTTCAACGATCTTCAACACGACTTCCACAGCTGTATCCATTCCTTCTATAGTAATATGTTCGAATGGACCGTGATAAGCGTGTCCGCCTGTTCCAAGGTTCGGACACGGCAGCCCCATGAAACTTAACTGAGCACCGTCTGTGCCACCTCGGATCGGTGTGATCAGGGGTGTAACCCCGCAGCTTTCGCAGGCTTCTTTGGCATAGTCGATCAGCTCCGGGCAGGTATCGATGATCTCTTTCATATTACGATACTGGTCTGTAATAGTAAGTGAAACAGTTCCGTCACGCCATTTTTCATTCAGAATGGAAGCGATATGCTCCATAGTTTCTTTGCGGCAGCGGAAATGTTCTGCATCATGATCCCGGATGATATATTCCAGAGATGCTTCGGAAACATCGCCTTTCATGGAATAAAGATGGAAAAATCCCTCATACTCATCGGTATCTCTGGGAGTATCAGCAGAAGGAAGCATGGAATTAAACTCCATGGCCACAAGAGCAGCGTTCACCATAGTATTTTTGGAAGAACCGGGATGAACATTGACACCTGTAAAATTTACTACAGCTTTCGCAGCATTGAAATTCTCAAACTGGATCTCACCTTCTGTGTCACCGTCCAGGGTATAGGCGTAATCGGCGTCAAATTTCTTCACATCAAAATGAGCAGGCCCCATACCGATCTCTTCATCAGGCGTAAACGCGATAGATATCTGTCCATGAGAGACAGGATTACTGTTCAGGTGTTCAATCATGGTCATGATCTCTGCGATACCGGCTTTGTCATCGGCACCCAGAATGGTGGTTCCGTCGGATGTGATAAGAGTCCGGCCTTTCAGGGAAGAAAGATGAGGGAACATTTTCGGGGAAAGAATCCGTCCGCTTTTTCCCAGTGGGAGATCCTGACCATCGTAGTCCGGGGTCAGTACCGGTGTTACTTCATGATCACAGAAATCTGAAACCGTGTCCATATGTGCGATAAACCCAAGCTTCTTATTGGAAACAAAATCCGGGGTAGCAGGAATATGTCCATATACATAACAATGCTCATCTACAGAAGCATCGGCAACGCCAAGTTCCTGCAATTCTCTGACCAGCATTCGTGCCAGATCAAACTGGCATGTGGAAGAAGGAAAGGTATCGCTGTTTTCGTCACTGGGTGTAAAAACTCTTACATAAGATAATAAACGTTCATATGCTTTCATAAATTTAATCCTCCTGGCTGAAGCTGGAATTGTATTTTGGAAAAAGCTTTCTGCCTTAATGAGTTAAGTATAACACGTTAATGAAATTGCGCAAAAAAATTCATGCTTTTTGTAAATATTTTTTATATTAGCGTAATTATAGTGCATGGGATATATTTTTCTCTATATGGAAGATGTACTTGAGATATGCTAAAATGAATACAGGTGTAATTGTAGTGGTGGAGAAAATTACAGAAAAAGAATTTATAGCAATCTTGAGACTGCTATAGGAAAGGCAAGAGGGGGAAATGAAGAAAGAGGAAAAGTGCGCAATTCAGGAGAATGGCACAAAGAAGCAGAGTACAGAAGAACAAAGTCCGAAAGAATATAGTCCGTTGGAAGAAAGTACATTAAAAAGGAAACTGCAATATTATAGTGGTGAAATTCAGCGTGATGTGGGGAATCTTGTGAAATGGCTGATGATAGCAGTTGTTATAGGATGTATTGTAGGGGCGGCCAGTACGCTGTTTTCTTTTGCACTAAAAGGAGTGACCAGTTACAGGAAGGAAAATGTATGGACGTTTTATTTGCTGCCGGTGATGGGACTGATTATTGTATTTCTGTATGAGAAGTTTGGTAAGGATGATGGAGGTACGAATCAGGTACTTTCTACGGTAAGGTCGCAGGATGATGTGCCGCTTTTGTCGGCACCGCTGATTTTTATTTCTACGGCTCTTACGCATCTGGCCGGAGGTTCTGCAGGACGTGAGGGAGCGGCGATTCAGCTTGGCGGAAGTATTGCGAATCAACTTGGAAGATGGATTCATCTGGATGAAGAGGATCGGCATGTGATCGTTATGTGCGGTATGAGTGCGGCATTCTCTGCATTGTTTGGAACTCCGATGGCGGCGGCTGTGTTTGCACTGGAAGTTGTAAGCGTAGGTGTTATGTATTATACGGCATTGATGCCATGTATGATTGCCTCACTAATTGCGTCTGGATTCGCAGCAGGAATGGGAGTTACGCCGGAGGCTTTTCATGTGGTGGATATTCCGGAGCTGACGATTGAGACTGGCTTGAAAATGGGAGTTGTGGCATGTGGATGTGCAGTGGTCAGTATTGTATTTTGTATGGTGTTAAACGGTGTTGCCGGGGCTTATACAAGATGGATTAAAAATTCTTATGTTCGTGTAGTTGTGGGTGCCTGTCTTGTAATTGGAATTACATTGCTT
>OLSO01000601.1_pt1 | contig 34194 bp, 30 predicted proteins | sample 1672441 | NCBI WGS metagenome assembly OLSO01 (sample SAMEA3136686, study PRJEB25190) | human gut metagenome | biome: human gut; feature: human-associated habitat; material: faeces | place: Austria | collected 2013 | reverse complement strand
AAGAAATATGCAGGAAAAAGCTTTCTGGAATATCTGACAGATGTGCGTTTTAAGCATGTGGAGAAGCTGATAGCAGATGATCGCTATAAGCAATATGAAATAGCAGAAATGGTAGGATATAAGGATTTCGGATATTACATTAAGGTGTTTAAAAAGCGATACGGCATTACCCCTAATGAGTTCCGTAAACATATCTAAAAGCAATGGGAGATTTGTGCACAAAAGGAAACTGTGTACAAATCTCCCATTTTTACGTTTATTTCCAATTGTTTATAAAAGCACCAGAAGGTAAAATAAAATCATCAAAAGCGAGGAAACCTAAAATAAAAGGAGGAAAATGAAATGAAAAAAATGAGAAAAATGGTATCTCTGGCGTTGACAGCAGCTATGACAGCTGGTCTTATGACAGGAATGGGGGCGTTAACAGCTTCAGCAGACAGCGAGAGAACCAAGATTACTGCACTGTTAAAAGGAACGGAATCAACAGAGCAGTTTCAGACCTTTGACTATCTTCTAAAAAACTTCTGTGACGAGAAAGGCCTGGATTATGAAATTGAACTTGTAAACGATATGCAGGACTATTTCACAAAGCTGCAGATGTACATCAACAGTGATACACTTCCAGACATCTTTGGATGCCCGAATGGAACACTTTCTGCAGCCTGCAAGGATATTGATGCTCTGGTTGATGTAGGTGCAGAGTTAGAGAGAAACGGATATGCAGATAAATTAAACGGAGCAATTCGTGATTTCCTTACCGATGCAGATGATGGAAATTTATATTTGTTCCCACAGGGATTGTACTGCGAATACTTTATGTATAGAAAAGATATTTTTGAAAAAGCAGGAATCACAGATGCTCCTACAACCTGGGAAGAGTTTGAAGAGGACTGCCAGAAAATCGCAGATCAGGGTGAGATTCCGGTAATCGTAGGTGGCTCTGATGCATGGCAGCTTATGAGATATCTTTCCTTCTCTCCATGGAGAGTAACAGGTCCTGAATTTATCCAGGGATATCAGGCAGGAACAGATTCCTTTAGTGAGAACGAGTCTGCAAAATATGCAGTAAATCTTCTTTCTGATCTTGGAACAAAAGGATATTTTGAGCCTGGATTTGCAAGTGTAGACTTCACATCCGCATGCAACCTGTTCTTCGGTGGTACAGGAGCAATCTTCTATACTGGTTCCGGACAGATCAGCCTGGCAGAAGAAATGTATGATAATGGAGAACTTGGATTCTTCCCGGTACCGGATACAGAAGGAATGGACAATATGTCTACAAATGTACCGATTCATGCTGGATTTGCAGAAGGATTCAATAAGGCTACATATGATGATACAATGCAGGAATTCTTTGACTACATGTGCGAGAACTTCTCAGACGCTTGCTACACTCAGGCACATGTATTCTCTCCATTTAAAGAAGATTCTCTTCCAGAAGGACTTCCGCAGCTGTACTATGACACTCAGCCAATGTTCGAGAACGCAGAAACAGCATGGACTTCCTGGGATGATAAACTTGATTCTGATGTGCTGACTAAAATCGTTGATGAACAGCAGAAACTGGCACAGGGAATTACCACACCAGATGAATTTATTGAAACCTGTGATTCTTTTGTTAAATAAAGAATTTTAAGCATGCAGGAATGAGACTGGCGGATTAATCGTCAGTCTCTTTTAAAGAAAGAAGAGGAGGGAATCTTATGCAGAAAGCATTTGGAAAAAAATCAGTAATTTTCATGTTCCTTTTTCCTGCATTCCTTATCTATACTGCATTTGTTATTGTGTCCATTGTATGGGCAGGCTATTACAGCTTTTTTGACTGGAGTGGTGTAGGCGAGAAAGTATTTGTAGGATTTAAGAATTATGCGGAGCTTTTAACCCAGGATACGGTGTTCCGCTCTACAGTATGGCATACGATTATTTATACCATTATCAATGTGGCAATTCAGGTATTTGGAGGTTTGTTGTTTGCAATCCTTCTTTCCAGAATCAAAAAAGGAAGAGTTGCTTTACAGACCTTGTACTACATTCCGGTAGTAATTTCATCTGTTGCAATCTGTCAGATTTTTACAAAGCTGTTTTCTGTAACACCGATTGGAATCATAAATCAGATTTTATCATTTGTGAATCCTTCATTTAAGTTCATGGAGTGGATATCAAATCCTCAGATTTCTTTGTATGTAACAGCATTTGTAGAGGCTTATAAATATCTCGGTCTGTATATGGTTATTTTCTATGCAGCACTGATCGGAGTACCGGATGAACTGGGTGAGGCAGCATTGATTGACGGAGCAGCAGTATGGCAGGAATATCTGTATGTAAAAATCCCATACATCAAACCGGTTATCATTGCAAACTGTCTTCTGGTATTAAATGGATCCTTAAGATCCTTTGAATTCTCATATCTGCTGACACATGGCGGACCTGGAAATGCTTCTGAGCTTATGACAACTTACATGTATAAACAGGCATTCAGCAGTATGAAGTATGGATACGGAAGTTCTGTAGCCATTATGATCGTAATCATTTGTATGGTAGTTGGTTTATTATTCCGTAAATTTTCAGGAGAGGGGGAAGATGAATGAAAAAGAAAAAAGTTTCCATTTCAGGTATTATTAAATGGGTCATTGCGTTACTCCTGGTTATTATGCAGGTGTACCCCTTCTTCTATGTATTTACCTCCAGCTTTAAATCCCTGGATGATTTCAGAAAGCTTCCGGCATATGCACTTCCATCTAAGTGGGTATTAACAAACTTTATTAATGTTTTTACAAAGAGCCATATGCTGACTTATTTTAAAAACAGTATTATCGTTTTGATCGGTGTATTAGTTCCATTACTTTTATTTGCGCTGATGGCTGGATTTGCACTTAGTAAAATTAAATTCAAAGGAAGAAAAGTAATCCTGAACTATTTCCTGCTTGGATTAATGCTTCCTATGCAGGTTGCCTTGATTCCCTTGTTCAGTATCTTTAATAAAATGGGACTGATCAATACATATCCGGCAATTATTTTACCGCAGATTGCATTTTCATTGTCCTATTCCATCCAGCTGTTTTATTCCTTTAACAAATTCTTCCCGGAGGAAATGCTGGAAGCAGCTATTATTGACGGATGTTCTCCAATGGGCTGCTTTTTCAAAATGGTAGTTCCAATGTCCTTGAACTCTATCATTACCGTAGCTACCATGCAGGCTGTTTTCTGCTGGAATGAATATATCAATGCTTATACATTTACAAGATCAACAGATATGAAAACAATTACACTGGGTCTGAATGACTTCGTGGGAAGTATGGGACTGACTGACTGGGGCGCAACCTTTGCGGCAATAACAGTTACAGTACTTCCAGTATTTATTTTCTATTTCTTCAGCAGCAAGAAGATGCTTGCAGGTATGACAGCCGGTGCTGTGAAGGGATGAGTATTTAAATAAAATTTACAGATTAAGGGCAGATATATGCCTGTAAAGAAAAGGAGAATATATTATTATGCAGAAATTATACTATCAGTTTCCGGAAACCTGGTTCGGCGATTGTATGCCATTCGGACATGGGGATAAATTCTATTTATATCATCAGAGAGATACCAGAAAACCGGGACCATTTGGAGAGCCATTTGGCTGGGATTTAGCAACAACCTCGGATTTTGTTCACTACGAAGACTGTGGTGTGGCAATTCCAAGAGGAACTGACGAAGAGCAGGATCAGTTTATTTTCGCAGGAAGCGTTTTTGAAGCAGAAGGACAGTATCATATTTTCTACACTGGTTACAACCGTGATTATCCAGCTCTTGGAAAACCGTCTCAGGTACTGATGCATGCATATAGTGATGATCTGGTTACCTGGCACAAAACTCAGGATGCTCTTACCTTTACCCCACAGGAAGGCTATGATCCAGATGACTGGAGAGATCCATGGGTGATCCGTGATGAAGAAAATGATCAGTACTTACTGATTCTTGGAGCAAGACTGCAGGGACCGAAAACAAGACAGACAGGAAGAACTGTTAAGTTTACATCCAAGGATCTGAAAAACTGGAAGTTTGAAGGCGATTTCTGGGCACCGGATCTTTATACCATGCATGAAATGCCAGACCTGTTTAAAATCGGTGACTGGTGGTATCACATTGTGACTGAATACAGTGACAGAAGCAAAATGGTTTACCGTATGAGCAAGAGCCTGAATGGTCCATGGATCGCACCGAAGGATGATGCATTTGATGGCAGAGCTTATTATGCAGGACGTACTTTTGAGCTGAATGGACAGAGAATTCTGTTTGGATGGGTTGCAACGAAAGACAAAGATGATGATGACGAAAACTTCATCTGGGCAGGAACCTTTATGGCGCATGAGGTATACCAGAAAGAGGATGGTACTCTTGGTGTAAGAATTCCGGAAACAGTATGGAATGCTTTTGACAAAGAGGAAAAGAAGGATGATTTCGTTATCGATACACCAACTAAGAGTTCAGAAGTAGTTGTTGGAAGAAATACCGGTGACATTTTCAAATTCGAAGCAGATGTGGAATTTTCTGAAGGCACAAGAACATTTGGCGTGAGATTTTATGAGGACGAGGACAAAGCAGAATCTTACCAGTTTGTATTTAATACTACAGAGAACCGTTATGTATTCGAGAAGAAACCGAACTGGCCATGGCCAGCAAATCAGAACATCGGACTGGAAAGACCGCTTGATCTGATTCCTGGAAAGAAATACAATATCCGTATGATCGTGGACGATACAATTGCGACAATTTATGTTGATGGTGTGGCTTTGAATGCACGAGCATACAAGAGACCAGGAGAAAGCTTATCTTTATTTGCGTCAGAAGGAAGTCTGAAGGTTACAAATTGTAAGGTGACTACCGGGCTGAAGAAATAAGTCGCAAAAAGGAAATTTTTAAGGCTTCATTAAACAGATACATAATTTTATAAAAAAGTCATAGGGTATCATAAGAGATATTGTATAAGTTCCAAATCTTATGATACCCTTTTTATGGATTCCACGTAATATAAAAATATCAATATTGTTATAAAAACAATAAAAATATAGCATTTATTCAGAGTCTTTTTTTATCATCTGAATCCGCTTACGGTTATAAACCAGATGCAGATACATGGCATCCTGTGCGCGGAGCGGGTCATGAGCGGCAATGGCATCCGCAATCTCACGGTGGGTCTCTATGGTCTCATCCAGCAGTGTACCTCTGGTGGTCTCTACAAACAGAGGAATCGAGCTGTTGATCACAGGAACCAGTCTTGGAACCACAACGTTTTTGCTGCTCAAAGCAATGGCTGCATGAAAATCTATATCCTTTTGTGTATGGTTTTCATGTTTTTTTAATAAGTCTTCTACTTCATCGCAAAGCGCGGTGATTTTTTTTATGTCTTTTTTATCGGCACGTGTGGCTGCCATTGCAGCAATAGGGGGCTCAAGGAGGAAGCGCACTTCCAGAAGGTCATTGATCAGCTTTTGCTTATTGCCGATAAAGGTAAAGCCTAGTGGGTCATCCACCATTCCGGGGGAAGAAGCAATATAGGTACCAGAACCCTGTCGGATCGTAACAATATTTCGGGATGCGAGAAGCTTCATGGCTTCCCGGACAGAACTTCTTCCTGCATTCAGACGTTCTGAGAGAATAGTTTCATTCGGTAATTTATCTCCTGGCTGTAAGTTTTCTTCTAAAATAAGTGTAATAATGTCCTCTGATATTTTTTGAGGAAGACTTTTTTCTTCTGATAACAAATTCGTCATATGATTTGCTCCATTTCTGATGTGATAATTCCTGTATCTTATGATAATGTTTTTTGAAATCAATGTCAAAATGCTAAATTGCACAAAAATAAATACAAAAATTTAGATAAAATTCCGTATTGCGTTTTTGGAGAATAGAATATACTATAAATACATCAGATGAATTCAAAGGAAAAAGACAGCAACTAAAGGGAAAATTACGTAAAAGCCACAGAAAAGGTCAGATGAATTCATTGAAAGATTGTAAGACATCAGATGAATCAAGGAGGTAAAAGGAAAAATGGAAGAAACAACTTTTGCGGCAGATCCAATGAGACTGATGATCGCGGCGTCGGTGGGAATTGTGATTCTGCTGGTACTGATCATCAAATTTAAGCTTCATCCGGTTCTGTCAATGATGATTTCCGCTATCATCATCGGAGCGGGAGCAGGAATGCCGCTTACGATGATCTCGGACACAGTAGAAAAAGGTGTTGGAAAGACATTGTAGGGAATTGCGCTTCTGGTAGGACTTGGTTCCATGTTTGGCGGAATCCTGGAGGTAAGCGGAGGAGCCCAGAGAATCGCAGAGACATTGATCAGTAAATTTGGCCAGAAAAAAGCCGGCTGGGCACTTGGACTTACAGGACTTGTAATTGGCACCACCGTATTTTTTGAAGCTGGTGTTGTGGTATTGATCCCATTGGTGTTCAGCGTTGCGAAACAGACCAGAAAATCCACCCTGTATTATGCGATTCCCCTTCTTTCCGGTCTGGCAAGTGGCTATGCTTTTGTTCCGCCGTCTGCTGGCTCGGTACTTGTGGCAAATGCACTTGGCGTGAATCTGGGAACCATGATCATGGTAGGAGTTCCGACAGCGCTGATCTGTATGATGGTTTCCGGAATTTTCTGGGGAAGCTTTGTTGGCAATAAGATTTACACAGAGCTTCCGGCAAATGTGGAAGAGATTAAAGACGATGGAAAAGACCTTCCGCCCTTTGGACTGGTCTTAGGGGTGATACTGATTCCACTGGTTCTGATTCTTCTCAGCACGTTATCCAAGTATATGCCGCTTCCGGAAGGAGTAAAGGATGTTCTGGGATTCATAGGAAAACCATTCCTTGCATTAACCATTGCAACGCTGGCATCTATGTACTTTCTTGGAATCAAACGAGGATTTACAGGTGCCCAGTTAAAGAAAATCCTGGATCATTCACTCAGACCGGTAGGTATGATTCTTCTGGTCATTGCCAGCGGTGGAGTGATCCGGTGGATGCTTCAGGATTCCGGCCTTGGAAATATTATCGGACCGGTGCTGGAGAAGAGTGGTCTTCCATTGATCCTGATCGCATTTCTCATTGCCCTTCTGGTCAGAGCTTCTGTAGGAAGTTCCATTGTAGCGATGACAATGGCATCCGGAATCATGGCGACCATGCCGGCTGTAATGGGTACCAGCATGCTTTACAGAGCTGCTATGTGCTGTGTAATCTGTGGCGGCGCAACTGCACTGAGCCATGTGAATGATGCAGGCTTCTGGCTGGTAACTTCATTCCTTGAGATCGACGAAAAGACAACCCTGAAATCCTGGACGATCATGGAGACACTGATCGGTGTTACGGCACTTATTGTAAGCTTTATTGTTTCAATCTTTGCATAGGAGGCAGGACGCAATGATAAAGATACCGGTTTATTTAAGAGATATGTGTGATGCCAAGCATCTGGTGCAGGCTGCATCAGGATGTGAGAAAAATGTAGATCTGATCTGTGGAAGATATATTGTAGATGCGAAATCAATGCTGGGTGTGTTCAGTCTGCCAACATTTGATGATGTAGAACTTGGAGTAGAAGAAGAGGACGAAGAGAAACTCAGGAAAACACTGGAAAGTTTAAAGCTTATCAGAGAATAAAAATGGAGGAAAAAATCATGCAGTTAAAAAGTCAGGAAATGAGAAAGCTTGCACCGGAGCTTGATCCGCTGCGTATTGGAACAGGATGGACAAAAGAAGATCTTGGAAAAGTCCAGGTTATGGTTGAAAGCACCTATGGTGACAGCCATCCGGGAAGCGGACATCTGAATATCCTTGTAGAAGAAGTCCGCAAAGGAATCGCAGAAGAAGGCGGTTTCGGAGCACGTTATAACTGTACCGATATCTGCGACGGTGAAAGCCAGGGAACAGATGGAATCAACTACAGTCTGGCCAGTCGTGAGATGATCGCTAATATGATTGAAATCCATGCAAATGCAACTCCTTTTGATGCAGGTGTATACCTTTCAAGCTGTGACAAAGGTGTTCCTGGAAATCTGATGGGACTTGCCAGAGTAAACATTCCTTCCGTATTTGTTCCAGGTGGAACCATGAATGCCGGACCGGAAATGCTGACACTGGAGCAGCTTGGAATGTACAGCGCAAAATATGAGCGTGGAGAGATCAATGAAGAAAAACTTGACTGGGCAAAATGCAATGCGTGTCCAAGCTGTGGCGCATGTTCCTTTATCGGAACTGCATCTACCATGCAGATTATGGCAGAGGCACTTGGACTTGCACTTCCAGGCACAGCCCTGATGCCTGCAACCAGCCCTGACCTTCTTGACTTTGCAAGAGAAGCGGGAAGACAGGCAGTGAGAATTGCCCAGATGGAAAATATGCGTCCTTCCGACATTGTGACTATGGACAGCTTTGAGAACGCAATCCTTGTTCATGCTGCAATTTCAGGAAGCACCAACTGTCTGCTTCATCTTCCGGCAATTGCCCATGAGTTTGGCATTGAGATCACAGGTGATACCTTTGATAAGCTGCACAGAAATGCAAGATATCTTCTGGATGTACGTCCGGCAGGCCGCTGGCCAGCAGAGTGCTTCTACTATGCAGGTGGTGTACCGGCAATCATGGAGGAGATCAAAGATCACCTTCACCTGGATGTCATGACAGTTACCGGAAAGACATTAGGTGAAAACCTGGAAGAACTGAAGAACAACGGATTCTATGAAAAATGTGATAAATGGCTTCAGGAATTTAACAAACGTTACAACGTAAATGTTACGAAGGAAGACATCATCCGTCCATATGACAAAGCAATCGGAACAGATGGAAGTATTGCAGTTCTCCGTGGAAATCTTGCTCCGGAAGGCGCAGTGATCAAACACACTGCATGCCCGAAGGAAATGTTTAAATCTGTTCTCCGCGCAAGACCATTTGACAGCGAGGAAGAATGTCTGGATGCAGTTCTGAAGCATAAGGTTCAGAAGGGTGATGCAGTTTTCATCCGTTACGAGGGTCCAAAGGGAAGCGGAATGCCGGAAATGTTCTATACCTCTGAGGCAATCAGCAGTGATAAGGAACTTGGAAAGAGCATTGCCCTGATCACAGACGGACGTTTCTCAGGAGCATCTACCGGCCCGGTTATCGGACACTGCAGTCCGGAGGCTGTTGATGGAGGACCGATCGCTCTTGTGGAAGAAGGAGACCTTATCGAAATCGATGTTATGGAAAGAAAACTGAACATCATCGGAATCGCAGGAGAACGCAAGTCTATGGAAGAAATCGATCAGATTCTTGCCCAAAGACGTAAAAACTGGAAACCACGTGAAATGAAATACAAAAAAGGTGTCCTGAGACTTTTCAGCCAGCATGCTGCAAGTCCAATGAAGGGAGCTTATCTGGAGTATTGATTATGAAGCATAAATTTATTACCATCGGCGAGATCATGCTTCGCCTGACTCCGCCGGATTATGAAAAAATCAGAACAGCAACATCTTTTGAGGCAAGATATGGGGGAAGTGAGGCCAATGTGGCCCTCTCCCTTGCAAATCTTGGAGTAGCTGCCTCATTCTTTACAGTAGTTCCGGGAAACAGTCTTGGAAAAAGTGCTGTACGTATGCTGCGAAGCAATGACGTAAATTGCGACAGCGTAGTTTATTCAACAGAAGAAGAGACACCGACACATCGGCTTGGAACCTATTATCTGGAGACGGGTTACGGAATCCGCCCAAGTAAAGTGGTGTATGACAGAAAGCACAGTGCCTTTTCAGAATATGACTTCAGTAAAACAGATGTGAAGAAACTTCTGGAAGGTTACACCTGGCTTCATCTGAGCGGTATCACTCCTGCACTTGGAAAAAGCTGCAGTGAACTGATCCTGACCTGCCTGAAAACAGCAAAAGAGAATGGTATGACAGTCAGCTTTGACGGAAATTTCAGAAGTACATTGTGGAGCTGGGAGGAAGCAAGAGATTTCTGTACCCTCTGTCTTCCATACGTAGATGTTCTTTTTGGAATCGAGCCTTACCACATCTGGAAAAATGAAGAAGATCATACCGCAGGTGATGTAAAGGATGGTGTTCCATTCCAGCCGGACCGTGAACAGCAGGAAAAAGTCTTCAAGGCTTTTGTAGAGAGATATCCGAATATCAAATGCATTGCAAGACATGTGCGTTTTGCACACAGCTGCAGCGAGAACAGCCTTATGGCTTATCTCTGGTTAAACGGAAAAATTTATGAAAGCAAACGGCTTACCTTCCATATTCTTGACCGTGTTGGAGGTGGAGATGCATTTGTAAGCGGTATTATTTATGCACTGATGAATGAATATACACCGGAGGATATTGTGAACTTTGGTGTTGCAGCCAGTGCAGTGAAGCATACCATTCATGGTGACGGAAATATTACAGATGATGTTTCCCTGATCAGACATGTGATGGAAATGAATTTTGATATAAAAAGATAACGAAAGGAAATTCAAATGATGGATATAGCAGAAAAGTTTCAGAAGCTTGGTGTTGTTCCGGTAGTTGTGCTGGAAGATACAAAAGATGCAGTACCCCTTGCAAAGGCACTTGTTGAAGGTGGACTTCCATGTGCAGAGGTAACTTTCCGTACAGAGGCAGCAGAAGAATCTATCCGTCTGATGACAGAACAGTTTCCGGAGATGCTTGTAGGAGCAGGAACCGTTCTTACCAGAGAGCAGGTAGATGCAGCTGTTGCAGCCGGTGCAAAGTTCATTGTAAGCCCTGGATTTGATCCAGAGATCGTAGACTACTGTCTGGAAAAAGAAATTCCTGTTTTTCCAGGCTGCATCACACCGTCTGAGGTCGCACAGGCAGTAAAAAGAGGCCTTAAGGTGGTAAAATTCTTCCCGGCAGAACCAGCAGGCGGAGTTGCCATGATCAAGGCTATGGCCGCACCTTATGTGGGAATTAAGTTTATGCCCACTGGCGGTATCAATGCAAAAAATCTGGAAGATTATCTTTCTTTCGACAAAATTATATGCTGCGGCGGAAGCTGGATGGTAAAAGGAGAACTTGTAAAAAATGGAGAATTTGACAAGATCAGAGAACTGACAGCAGAAGCACGAAAACTGGTTGATTCCATCCGAAAATAATCGGAGGTATTACACATATTCATATTCACAAAAAACAGGATCCTGCATGAAAACAGGATCCTGTTTTTTACACACATACACTTCATACATTAAAAAAACCCCCATAAACCCAAACTCTCCCCCTCTATCCCAACCCCATCGTATGAGTTAAGATAATATCAACAAAGGAAAGCAAAAACAAATAAATGAGGAGGGAATGGAATGAATGAGGTCATTGTCTCCATGAACAATATCAGCAAAAGCTTCCCGGGCGTAAAGGCCCTGGATCATGTAAAATTTGAGCTGCGTTCTGGAGAAGTCATGGCGCTGCTGGGAGAAAATGGAGCCGGAAAATCGACCCTGATGAAAATCCTCAGCGGTGTATATACCAGAGACGAAGGAACGATGGAAATCTTCGGAAAATCCTATGACGACCTAACACCAAAGCAGGCCCAGGAAGCAGGAGTAGCCATTATCCATCAGGAATTGAACATGTGCAGGCACTTAACAGTAACGGAGAACATGTTCCTTGGAAGAGAAGTAAAAGGTGGTTTATCCTTAAATAATGCGAAGATGCGGAAAGAAGCCAAGAGGGTTCTGGACGATCTTCGAATCGACATCAGTCCGGATCAGATCGTAGGAGATCTGCCAGTATCCAAACAGCAGATGGTTGAAATTGCAAAAGCACTTTCCATCGATGCAAGGATCCTGATCATGGACGAGCCTACATCCTCTCTGACAGCAAAAGAAATTGATGATCTTTTCCGTATCATCCGAAAGCTGAGGGACGAAGGAAGAGGAATCGTATACATTTCACACAGACTGGAAGAACTGTCCCATATCGTGGACAGAGTTACCATCATGCGAGATGGACAATACATAACAGACGGTAATTTCAAAGACATGGACATGGACTACATTATCAAAAATATGGTAGGCCGTGAAATCAAAGAAAAATTCCCGAGAGTGGAATGCAGGAAAGGCAAGAAGATTTTTGAAGTGAAAAATCTCAATGCCGGAAAAATGGTCCGAGATATCAACTTCTCTTTATATGAAGGCGAGATCGTAGGATTTGCGGGACTGATGGGAGCCGGAAGAACGGAGACTACAAGAGCCATCTTCGGTGTTGATCCGAAAGACAGCGGAGAGTTTTATGTGGATGGTAAAAAAATCGAAGTCAACTGTCCAATGGATGCCATTCGAAACGGTGTTGTGCTTGCTCCTGAGGATCGTAAAAAAGACGGTCTCTGTACGAAACTGAGCATCCGTCAGAACCTGGCACTGCCAAATCTTGACCTTGTATGCAATAAGATGGGTGTGATAAACTCAGGAAAAGAAGATGCTCTTTGCGAAAAAGCAGTGAAGGATCTCCAGATTAAAACACCGAATGTGGAAATTGATTCCGGCAATCTTTCTGGTGGAAACCAGCAGAAAGTAGTTGTTGGAAAATGGCTCGCAAGAGATTCAAGGGTTGTTATCTTTGATGAGCCCACAAGAGGAATTGATGTTGGCGCAAAGGTAGAAATTTACAATCTGATGAATGAGCTGAAAAAACAGGGAATTGCAGTTATGTTTGTATCCTCTGAAATGCCGGAGGTCATGGGAATTGCAGACCGTATCATCGTAATGTGTGACGGACGTATCACCGGTGAGGTTTCAGCAAGGGAAGCCACCCAGGACGAGATCCTTACAATGGCAACATCCTTTGAAAACAAGAGTATTAAGGAAACTGAGGGAGGAAGTAAAAATGAATAGTAAACAGCAACGCCCTTTAAAGAAATTATTGGGAATCAGGGGAATGGGGGCAGCACTTACCGCATTCGTGGGGCTGATCATTATTTATATCGCATTTGGTATCATTAACCCGGCGGTTTTTTCAGGACAGAATATGTTGAACCTGCTGCGTTCCATGTCCAAGTACCTGTTGATCGGTATTGCACAAAGTTACGTACTGATCACTGGAAACATTGACCTGTCAATCGGATCCATGGTCGGAATGAGCGCCATGATCGCAGCTACCTTAATGACAACAGGAATGGTACCATTCCTTGCAATTGTGATCGCACTTATTGCCTGTCTGGTAGTTGGTGTGGTAAATGGATATCTGGTTGGAAAATTTAAACTCCCTCCATTTATTGCAACTCTGGGAACCATGTTCGTAGCACGAGGAATTGCCTACATGGTAAACGGAAACAGAAATACAGATGCCATTGCAACAGGTGTTGGAAAAGAAACGGCTGATGCATTCCAAAATTGTTTTTATTACGGTAAAACGCTTGGCATTTATAACACATTCTGGATCGCACTTGTTATTTTTGTTATATTTTTCTTTATCTTATCCAAGACACGTACAGGCCGTCATATTTACGCAATCGGTTCTAACGTGGACGCGGCAAAGCTTTCTGGTGTAAACGTAGTTTCCACCACAGTAAAGACTTATCTGGTAAGCTCCGTATGCTCCTGTGTAGTTGGTCTTATCCTTTGCGCACAGGCTGGTATGGGAAATATGGAAGCTGGAAACATGTACGAGATGTATGGCGTAGCAGCCGGCGTAATCGGTGGCGTTTCCCCACTTGGAGGAACTGGAATCCTTCTTGGAACCTTCGCAGGTGCAGCTGTCTGGCAGACTCTGGAAAATGGTCTGAACATGATCGGTGCACAAGTTGGTATCCAGCGAGTTGTAATCGGCGTGATCGTAGTTGCAGCCGTATTGCTGGATGTAGTTGTAAGAAACGGACAGTTTGGCAAACACAGAAAAAAATAACCGCAAGAAAACAGTATTTTTCACAGGAAAATGAAATCGACAACTGAATATGGGAAATGCAAAATAATTTCATGAAACTAAACCGCAAATGGAGAAGGCGGGTAGTTATAAAAAATAATTTTTAGGAGGATTTTTACAATGAAAAGAAAACTTTTAGCTATGGTATGTGCAGTATCTATGATCGCTTCCCTTGGAGCAGCTACTGTTTATGCATCAGATGATGTTAAGGCTACAGGCGATGAGAAAATTGCGCTGATCACAATGGACTCTATCGACCAGCACTGGATCACCCTGAACGAAGGCGCTCAGGAAGAAGCAAAAGAGCTTGGTGTAACAGTTGACTTCATGTCCCCGAATACAAAAGATGACGCTCAGCAGATCGAGTGTGTAAACAATGCAGTAGCAGGCGGTTATGATGCAATCATGGTTGCTGCAAACGGACCAGACGCTATTTCTTCCGCACTTCAGGAAGCAAAAGATCAGGGAATTAAGATCGTATATGTTGATTCCCCTGCAAATGTAGAGGCAGAAGCTACTTTCTCCACAGACAATGAGGCAGCTGGAACAACAGCAGGAGAAGAGATGAAGAAGGCGCTTGAGGATGCTGGTATTACATCTGGTAAAATCGGTATCATTAATGTAAACGCAGCTACTGATTCCTGCGTAAACCGTGAGGAAGGCTTCCGCGCAGCATTTGACGGCACAGACTTCGAGATCATGGAAACCCAGTACGGCGAAGGTGATGCTGCAAAATCCCAGAGTATCGCAGAGAACTACATTACACAGGGTGTTGTTGGTATCTTCGGATGTAATGAAGGCTCCACAACTGGTGCCGGAAATGCCATCAAAGCAGCTGGAAACGCTGACATCATCGGTGTTGGTTTTGATAAATCTGACGCGATTCTGAACCTGATCGACGACGGATATCTTCTTTGCACAATGGCTCAGAACCCAGATGTTATGGGATCTGAAGGCGTAAAAGCAGCTGTAAAAGCAATCAACGGCGAGGAACTCGGCGGAGAAGTTACAGATACAGGTGTATCTGTGATCACAAAGGATTCTGATAAATAATCTGAAATAAAAGGAATATTGTTCATGGAACGTCATGGATATGATGACGGCTGGGGCAGTAATTATAAGGAGCAAGAAACCGTCGGTTTTTCCGGCGGTTTTCTTGCTTAAAATGCTGAAATGGATTATTATTAGAAGTAAGAAAAAGTGGAGAGAGTTTCTAAAAAAATGGGGAAATTTCTTCACAGTAATCATGTAATGGGGACGGAGAACATGGAGATTTTAAAGGTAGTAATTGCAGATGATGAGGTGCGGATCTGCCAGCTGATCCAGGCACTGATCGACTGGGATTCTATGGGAATGAAGGTGGTGGGAATCGCCCACAACGGAGAGGAAGCCTGCGAAATGGTACGGCAGACACAGCCGGATATTCTGATCACAGATATCCGCATGCCAGGCTGCAGTGGCCTGGAGCTGGTAAAAAGGGTGAAGGAGCTGGATTCCGCTCTGGAAGTAATCATAATCAGCGGTTACGCCCATTTCGAGTATGCACAGCAGGCTATCAGTTACGGTGTGGGACATTATCTTCTGAAGCCGGTAAACAAGGGGGAACTGACTGCTACCCTGCAGAAATTGCAGAAAAAGATCGGGGAGCGCAAGGAGTCGGAACTGAATCATCAGGAGCTTGTAAATAAGGCGAAAAGGGATGATGACCATTTACGGGCAAATCTGATCGACCGGCTGCTGGATCAGCCGGATATGCCGGTTTCACAGGACACATTGACGAGCATTTATCATCTGAAAGCAAGACAGGGAGTGTACCAGGCGTTTTGTGTAAAAGTGGATTATGGAAGAAAGATCATTTCTGGCGGCAGAATGGATGGAACAACAGGTCTGGCTGGCGCACGAGAGATCAGCTCCACTTCCAGTGAAATCCTTATGGAAAAAGTACGTGAGGTCCTGGAACGAAATCTGAAAAAAGACAGCCGCGAATTAGTTCTTCTGATTCGTGATGACTATTGCTACGGTATTCTTAACTATCCGGAAAGTGAGAAGGAATCCATCCGCCGGAGCATGAAGAGCAGCCTTACCCAGATGGAAATCCAGAAAAATATGTTTCAGCATGTAAGCTTTTCCATGGCAGTTGGAGCTGCATACAAAGAGGCAGAGCATTTGGCTGACTCTATGCAGGAAGCCCGAAAACTGATCCAGGAAAGGCTGGTAAAAGGGGACGGACGGGTTCTTGACTGTCTGGGAAAAGCTTCAGAAATCCAGGAGAGCGAGTTGCTGAAAAAGTATCTTCGTGAGATTACTCATGCCGTAGAAATTTCCAGCATTCAGAATGCAGCAGAAGCAGTAGAGGATTTGCAGGATACGGTAAATAAGGCGAAAGAAATTCGTGGCAGCGAGATTTTTGAACTGGTGTATGCAGCAGCTGATATTTTTGCGGCAAGTATTCGGATTCCAGAGCGTACTGCTACTGTGGAGGAATTCCGTAAACAGTGTGATAAATGTGGAAAAATAGAGGAAATTTTTTCCTGTCTTGGGGATTTCCAGAAAAAATATATCCAGGAGCAGGCTGAACGCTATGAAACTGATACTATCCGCCCGGTTCGCAAGGCAAAGGAATATATCCAGAACCATTTCAGTGATCCGCTGACTTTAGAGGAAGTCAGCGAGATAGTGGGACTTAGCACTGCTTATTTCAGTGCCTTATTCAAGAAGACAGAAGGAGAAGGTTTTGCAAAATATCTGATCAACGTGAGAATGGAACAGGCCAAGCTACTCCTTCGGGAATCCAATCTTCCAGTAACAGAAATCTGCAGGAGGGTAGGATATAACGATCCGAAACATTTCACACATACCTTTGAGAAAGCGGCAGGGGTGAAACCCTCTACATATAGAAAATTGTATGGATAAATCAAAAATGAAATTTAAAGAAAAACTGAAATACATATCCAACCGGGCTCTTGTCCTGGGAACGGTAGTCTTCGGGAGTTTTATTATTCTGGCGGTAATTCAGCTGTTATTGGCATATAAAGGCGAAACACCCTGGTGGATGGCCATAATTATAACAATATTTGCAATTTTGTTTCCGATTGTATTCTGGCTGTGGATTCACCGCCCTTACATGCGCTGTGAAAAAATGACGGATCGTTTTCTGGATGGTTATATTTTTTCCGAAAAAGAAGATATGGAACTCTTGAACCTGACTCCAAGCATCCAGAAGCAGATGAAAATGGTAGACCGCATTGTGCGTTCTCCCCAGTATATGGATCTGAACAAAAGACAGGCTCAGTACCTGGCTTTGCAGAATCAGATCAATCCCCACTTTCTTTACAATACACTGGAAAGCATCCGTGGAGAAGCTATTATTGCAGGTCTGGACAGCGTTGCAGATATGACAGAAGCCCTGGCAAGATTTTTCCGTTACACCATTACCAAGGTGGAGAATCTGGTTTCTGTGGAGGAAGAACTGGATAACTGTGAGACTTATTTTGGAATTCAGAAATATCGTTTCGGGGACCGGCTGCAGCTTCATATTGATTATGATATTGCAGAGTATGAAAAGATCATGAACTGCAGAATCCCCAAACTGACGTTGCAGCCGATTCTGGAAAACAGCATTATCCATGGCGTGGAGCTGAAGGTTGGCGGTGGAAATCTTTATATCCGTTTTCAGTGTACAAAGGATCGCCTGCTCATCCGTATTTCAGACGATGGGGTGGGAATGGACGAGATGACTTTAGCAAAGCTGAACCAGAAGCTGGGCAAGTCAACCAAGGCCATTCACGACAATGAAGAAAAACAGGGCGGAATTGCTCTGGTGAATGTGAATAACAGAATCCATTTGATCTTTGGGGATGAATATGGCATGCATGTTTATTCTGTACCAGGAGAAGGAACAGATGTGGAGATCACCATCCCTATACTTACTGACGACAGACAGGTGAAAAACAGGAGCGTGTTGGTATGAGAAACGAAGTTCTCAGAATGGAGCGTGTGACGTATAAAGAGGATGAGGTTGTGAAGCTGGAGGACTTCAATCTTCAGATTTTTCAGGGAGAGATTATGGGATTTATGCCTGTTAACAGTCATGGAAAAACAGCTCTTCTGAAGCTTCTGGAACGGAATCTTCCCCTCTATGACGGTTATATTTATTATGGAGGGGAAAAGGTAAACACCTGGAAAGAGAATTACAAGGCAGCAAACAGGATCAGCATTATCCAGGAGAAAAGTTCTCTGGCAGGAAATCTGAACATTGCAGATAATATTTTTGTCCTGCGTCCGGGCTTTCGCCAGTGGGTGATCCGCACAAAGATCCTGAACCGGCAGATGGAACCTTTTTTAGAAGATATCGGAATGGACATTCCCCTTAATAAAGATGTGGAGAAGCTTTCTACTTTTGAACGGATCATTGTAGAATTGCTCCGGGCTGTGATTATGGGATATCATCTGATCGTGCTGGACGAAGTTGGAGCCCTTGTCAGTGATGATGAGTTGAAAAAGCTCCATGGAATTATCCGTCGTTATGTGAAAAAAGGGTTTTCTTTTCTTTATATCTGTTCTCATCTGGAAGAGATTTCCAGTATCTGTGACAGATGTGCGCTGTTTACCAATGGAAGAATCCAGAAGATTCTGGAAAGAGAGGAGCTGTTCAATGATCCGCCCGTAACTTACATGACGGAATATAACGACATGGTCCGTTATCATACGGAAAAAAGGGAAGGGCAGCAGGCTGCACCGGTTGTTTTTCAATGGAAGGGCTACGGAGAGGATGCAGCCTGCAATTTTTCCTTTGATGTGCATAAAGGAGAATGCCTGGCCGTACAGATTATGGATGCCAGGGGAATGGAGGAGCTACGGAAGATTCTGACCGGAGATATTTTACCGGAAAGTGGAGAAATCCTGTTGAATGGGAAGCAGACAGAGATTCCGGGAAATGGCAGGATTGCAGTAATCCAGGAACGTACTACAAAAACCATGATTTTTCCGAAACTGGATTATATGAATAATCTCTGTATTTGTCTGGCAGAAAAAGTTCCTTCAATCTGGCACAACAAACGTCTTCAGAAAAGTATTCGGAATGAATACAGTCCCATATTAGGGACAGATGTTTTTGAAATGCCGGTGGAGGAACTGAGTGAAAAGCAGAAGTATCAGCTGGTGTATACAAGAGTATTTTTGCAGAAACCGGAGATTCTGTTTTGTATTCAGCCTTTCTGCGGCGCTGATCTTGCTCACAGGATGTTTATCTGGAGTATGTTGGAAAAGTTCCTGGATAAGGGGATTTCGGTGGTGATCTTATCTTTGAATTTATCGGATTCCCTGGCTATGGCAGATCGCCTGTTGATTCTTGGGGAAAATGGGAAAAAGAAGGAAATTGTAAGAGAAAATTTCCATAAGATTACCTCGTCGGTGCCCTGGCTGCATAGGTATCCGTCAGAGAGAAAATAAAATGTATAAAACATAATACTAATAATTCGGATTGTATTTTCAAACACGCTCCAGAGCCTAAATAAGAAGCCCATGGCAACAGAAATAAAATTGCCATGGGTTTCTTTATAACTAAAATTCAATTTCAGTCAATCTTCAGAATCAGTTCCAGCACCCGTCTTGCACAGTGCTCTAATTCCGGGCGGCCAAGCTGTCCCATTTCCATGGCCTTTTTCACACGTTCTGGGAAACCAGTTCCCATTTTTACGTCATTTCCGGCCTTGATTTCTTTGTAATGCTCTGCTCTTGTCCACCAGTCAGTGGTGACCATTCCCTTGAAGCCCCACTCGCCGCGGAGAACATCTTCCAGAAGCTCACGGTTCTCAGAAGCGCGGTGACCATTGATTGCATTGTAGGAGGACATGATCGTCCATGGCTGTGCTTCTTTTACAATGATCTCGAAACCTTTCAGATAGATCTCGCGAAGTGCACGCTCGGAAACACGGGAATCGCTGTGCTTTCTGTTGGTCTCTTTGTTATTTGCTGCAAAATGCTTCACAGAAGCTGCAATGTGCTGGGACTGGATACCTTTTACCATAGCTGCGCCCATCTTTCCGGCAATCAGCGGATCCTCGGAATAGTACTCGAAGTTTCTTCCGCAAAGTGGGTTTCTGTGGATATTCACAGCAGGGGTAAGCCATACTGCAAGATTGTTCTCCTTCACTTCCTCGGCACCAGCCTGTCCCACCTGCTGAACAAGTGTCGGGTTCCAGGTGCATGCAAGAAGGGTTGCACAAGGCCATGCTGTTGTGTTCATGCTGCATTCTCCGCTGATACGAAGACCGGCAGGCCCGTCTGCTGTCATAATGGAGGGAACACCGTAATCCGGAAGATTTCCAAAGCCGAAGGTATTGGAAACACCTACGTTTGGCTGTCCTCCCAGAAGATGAAGCAAATCATCATCGTTTAACTGTGCCATAAAATCATCCAGGGAAAGTCTGCCTTCTGCCACATCAATAAACTGCTTTCTGCCAAAGTTGTCGAAAAGTGTGCCACGTGCACAGCTGCGGACTGCAGGGGTAATACCTTCCTCAGTGCCCGGCTCCATTTTCTCAAATACGCATTCGTTCATGTCGTTGCATGCAGACTGTGGAAGCTCCTCAAAACTGCCGTCAGAGAGCATACGCTCTTTCAGGCTGGTTGGAACAAGATGAGCTGTCAGCTGCTTTGTGATTACATTTTCAGCCAGTTCCATTGTCAGGATGCTCTCCTTGGTGTCGCGCACAGAAGTTCCAATATAGAACTTATAAGTACCTTTTTCCAGAATATATGCGGATTTCTTGATTTTTCCAAGGTCATCGTAGGAAGCCATGTCAGCCTTTGCAAAGGAAAGGCGGATCTGCTGTGTCTCGCCTGGCTGAAGAAGACGGGTTTTTGCAAAAGCGGCAAGCTGGCGGGCTGGTTTCTTCAGAAGTCCCTGTGGAGCTTCGAAATAAATCTGGACAACTTCTTTTCCAGCCAGGTTACCGGTGTTGGTTACCTGAACCTCAGCGAAAATCTGATCCTCTGTTTCCCACATAGCGATGGTGTCCAGGCCAAAGGTGGTGTAGGAAAGTCCATATCCAAATGGATAGATTACTTTTTTTTGTGCCCCTGGAAGAGTTTCAAAATAGCGGTAGCCTACATAAATATCTTCCGTATAGTTTACATAATCAAAAGACTCATGGAAGTTGGCTGTGGATGGATAATCATTTACGTCTGCAGCAAAAGTGTCGGCCAGCTTACCGGATGGATTCCCTTTGCCGGTGAGAAGCTCCGCCATGGCAAGCCCGCCTTCCATGCCACCCTGCCATCCAAGAAGAGCGGAGGAAATCTGGTCGTCATTTTTTACCCAGGAAAGATCCATGATTCCGCCGATGTTGAGAACTACCACGATATCATCGAAGCGCTCTTTTACCATGGAAAGCATTGCTTTCTCACGGGCAGTGAGATAGAAGTCACCATCTGGGAAAACTTCGCCGGAAATTTTCGGCATGGTGGTTTCTGTATCCCATGGATTAAATTCGTTGTTGCATTCAATGTTGGAACGGTCCCAGCCTTCGCCAGAGAAACGGCTGATCACAACAACTGCAACGTCAGCAAATGCTTTTGCGCCGTCAGCAAGTTCTGGGGAAAGCTCTGGCTCTACCGTCATTCCTGGTGCGGCACCCTTTTCATACTGGTGTTGGATATCGGTGCGGTAAAATGCGGATAATGGCTCATAGATCTGAACGGCGCCTTCCTGCATTTTCAGCCCGTCGTAAAGGTTGTGTACATAAGAAACCATAACATCACCGCTTCCGCCGCCGCCTTTTACATAGTCGAAGCTGCCCTTGCCGAAAAGGGCGATGCGTGTGCCCTCAACAAGAGGAAGCAGATTTTTCTCATTTTTTAAAAGAACCATACCTTCCTTGGCGGCTTCTTTGGAAAGAAGGATATGTTCTTTGCTTGCGGTAACACGGCCGCTTTCCTTAAGGGGAAGGTTTGGCTGGAATTTAACTCTGATCCATTTGTTCATTGTGGGATGTCCTCCTGTAGATAAATTTATAATTAGAAAGTTTTTTTCGTGTAGTTGCCTTGATATTGCTATTGTACTGGAAAAAGCGGTGGTGTACTAGATGGTTTATTGCTTCTTTTATAGGTCTTTCTTGATATTATAGATGAAATATTATATATTATCATAAAGAATAAATGGTATATTTTGATTTTGAACCTGTAGCATAAATGTTGTATTTTGATTTTAAACCTGCAGCATAAGTGTTGCGTATTATGGAAGTCGGGAAATTTGAGTGAAAAAAGAAGGTGAGGAATACTATGAGAGCAGAATATGAAAACGTGCTGGATGATCATTTGGGGAAAATTCATTTTACATATGTAAATACCTGGGATGAATTGTTACCGGCGCACTGGCATGAGCATTTGGAAATTATTTATGTGCTTTGCGGCGAGATTACAGCATCTATTAATGATGTGAGTTATGAGTTGGAAAAAGGGGATATTTTTCTGGTAAATTCCAATGATATCCATTATACCCATACGCATGAGGATGCCAGGTATTATCTTTTACAGATCCCGCCGGTTCATCTGGAAAGAATTTCTGCAAAGTGGAAGGGACTGAAATTTCAGGAGCTTATAAGGTCGAAATCAGCTGACGCATGTGTTCAGGGAGAACAACTGGAGAATGTGCAGCGAAAGGGACTTGTGGAGATGAGGGAGAATCGAAAGTCTACAAATCGGGCTGATGATTTGTATGATCAGTTGAGAGACGTATTTCGGAAAATTGCAGGCTTTTATGAAGGAAAAAAAGAAGGCTATCATCTTCTGGTGCTTTCTGCTGTTTACCGTTTACTTTATTTTCTTTATACAGAAGGAATCAGGAGTGAGGAAGATACAGAAAACACTCACGGCACTTTGCGAGACTTGGAGAGGATGAAGCTGTGCATGGAATTTGTCCGGGAACATTATGGGGAAAGAATTTCCCTTGCCGATGCTGCTGGGCTTTTGTCCATTACACCAGAGCATTTCTGTCGTCTTTTTCGCAAATATACAGGACAGACCTTCCTGGCTTATGTAAATCAGATCCGCATGGAGCATTTCCACACAGATCTTCTGGAGACAGATAAAAATATAACATTTCTTCTGGATAAAAACGGGATTACCAATTACAAAGGTTTTTTGCGAAAATTTAAGGAAGCTTATGGGGAATCGCCGAAGGAAGTCCGGAGAAAGAAAAAACTGAAATCTTATGATAAATAAAGTACTTGTAAATTAGCATGGACAATGTTACTATGATAAAAAGCATATTTCTTATATAGTTCATGGCACGTCAGCCATCTGATTTATCTAATTGCATTTCAGAAATTCATGCTTTTAAACCCATTAAAAATGAAAAAAGCAGGAGTTCTGAACGTGATTGGTTAACAAATAAGAGTTAATCTGTATTTTCTGACTCCTGCAAGAAAAGGAGGACCAGATTATGGTAAACAGAAACTACAAGGATACAATATTCAGAATGCTTTTTTCCGACCGTAAAAATCTGCTTTCGCTTTATAATGCGATTAACGGAACATCATATGAGAATCCGGAAGAACTGGAGATTGTGACACTAGAGAATGCTATTTATATGGGAATGAAAAATGATCTGGCATTTATTATTGGCACCAATCTTTTTCTGTATGAACATCAGTCAACCTACACACCTAATATGCCCCTGAGGGATCTTTTTTACATATCAGCAGAATACCAGAAATTGGTGAATAAGAAGTCTCTGTATTCATCGACACTGCAGAAAATCCCTGCACCAAATTTTATTGTATTCTACAACGGTATAGAGAAGACAGATGAAAGATGGGAAAATTGTCTGTCAGAAGCGTATGAGAACCTATCTGGTGAGCCGAAACTGGAGCTTAAAGTGGTAACGTTGAACATTAATGAAGGAAGAAACCGAGAACTGCTGGAACAGTGTCAGACGTTAAGAGAATATGCAGTATATGTAGCAAAGGTACGTAAGTATGCCCAATATATGGAACTAGAAGCAGCTGTGAAAAAAGCTGTGGATGAGTGCATTCAGAATGGAATTCTAAAAGATTTTCTTCAGAATAAAAGAGCGGAGGTTATCGCAGTGAGTATATTTGAGTATGATAAAGAAGAGGAAGAACGAAAGCTGAGAGAAGCCGAGTTTGAGGCTGGGGAGTTGTGTGGAATACAGAAAGGAATACAGAAAGGAATACAGCTGCGTGATAGGGAAATAGCCCAGTCATTGATGAAAAAAGGGATGACTGCAGCGGAGATTGCAGATATTCTTGAGATTAGTGAGAATGATGTTATAAAAATGCGGGAATGATTTTTCAAACAAGCTCCAGAACCCAAAAGCAGGACAGCCTTAAATTCTTTATGTAAAGGTCTGTCCTGCCAGTTGGAAGCTGACGCATTATAACTGCGCTTTATTTTTTACCAGCATTTCATGAATGATATTCTGTGTATAAGCACCCAGATGTTTTTTGTCCTCTTTTTCCAGCTGGTCTATGTAGATTGGTTTGCCATATTCCAGGATAACGTGGGTTTTCTTAACTCTTGGAAAATGGTTTTCCCAGATATCAGCGGAGCCGCTGATCGCCATCGGGATGATCGGACAGTTTGTCTTTGCGGCAATTTTGAAGCTGCCCTCATGGAATGGAAGCATGTCCAGTTCATCTTCATTTTTGTTTCGTGTACCCTCTGGGAAAATGCAGATGGAAATGCCGGATTTCACTTTCTCAATAGCAGTGAGAATGGTTTTCAGGCCCTGCTTCAGGTCATTACGGTCAAGAAACAGGCAGTGAAGACGTTTCATCCAGGTAGAAAGCAGAGGAACCTTTTCCATCTCTTTTTTTGCGATATAGCCGGTACGGATGGGGCAGCGTGGATAAGTGATCGGTACATCAAAAAAGCTTCTGTGATTTCCGATATAAAGAACCGGCACATCAGTTGGTACATTTTCCTCTCCGATAACAGTCAGCTTCACACCGGATATCCACAGGATAAAACGAAATACTGCCTGAACGATCCGAAGAGAGCTGATTTCCTTTGCCATAGGATTGAATTTGCCGATGATCCATTCTACAAAGAGAATGGGAATGGATAAAATCAGGAATCCAACCACTACAATCACGCATAAAATAAAACGAATCATATGATTTTCCTTTCTTTGATCTGTGCCTCATGCGTAGGAAGCATGTTTTGGCATATTGTTTATGTCTATTATATGTAATTTGAAAAATTCTTGCAATAAATCTTTTTTATTCCTCATACAATAAAATAAATGGAGATTGCTGTTTGCTGTGTTTAAAGGCTGAGCATCAGATGAACAGCAACGAGACATCTGAGGTGGCAGAATGAAAAAAACAAAAGCAGTTCTTCTGGGAGTAATTTTGTGGTCACTGCTTTTGATCAGTGGATGCAATTTTATCCGCATTGAGGAAGAGCCGCGGAAGCCTCTGGAGTATTCCATTGTAAAAAATGAAGAGATACCGGCAGAACTGGCTGCCCTGATACAGGAGAAAAAGAAGAATGAATTTCAGCTGACCTATCAATGTGAAAAAGACCTGTTTCTTGTAAAAGGATACGGGGAGCAAATGAGCGGAGGTTACAGTATTTCTGTGGAAGAACTGGGGTGGACTTCCCAGGCTGTTTTTTTCCGGACAATGCTGCTGGGGCCATCAGACGAGAAAATAACGATCAGTCCGCCTTCCTATCCTTACATCGTGGTGAAGACGGAATACCGAAAAGAACCTGTGATTTTTGAACGCTTTACTGAAAAAAGCGAAAATGATGCAATATAGCAGTCTGGTGAAAAAGGAGTGGAAAATCGTGGAATTAAGAAAAGAAAGTGTGCAGATGCTTCAGATAAAAAGCCGTGCAGCCAGCCAGGTAACGTTTGATACAGATTATAATGTACCAGATGCAAAGCCGGATGTGGGCCGACTGATCCAGAACAAGGGTGACGTTTCCATGGATGAAGTGCGTCTTAGCGAAGGAAAGGCATTTATCAGCGGAAACCTGAACGTGGATATTCTCTATGTGGGGGAAGAAAACCAGAAGGTGAGCAGTCTGGGGGCAAAACTGCCTTTTGATGAGACTTTGAACCTGGAAGGGATTGCAAGTGGGGATAAAATGTGCCTGAAGTGGGAGATTGAGGATCTCAGCGTGCACATGATTCATTCCCGAAAACTAAACATAAAAGCAATTGTCACCTTTTATGCAGTGGTAGATGAAATGGCAGGGATTCAGCTTCCGGTGGAAATCAGTGAGGAGGGAATTTCAGTAAAAAGGAAGAAAGTCCGTTTAATGAGTCTTATGGTACATAAAAAGGACACTATGCGGATTAAGGATGAAGTGACTTTGGTGTCCAATAAACCGAACATTGAACAGCTTTTGTGGTATACCATCGATGTCCGTGGAATGGATCTGCGTCCAGAGGATAATGTGGTGAAGGCAAGAGGGGAGCTGTCAGTTTTTGTCCTGTATTCGGGAGAAGATGAAGAAAATCCGCTTCAGTGGGCAGAGTATGTGCTTCCGTTTAATACGGAAGTGGAGTGTACTGGTTGTATGGGAGAGATGATTCCAAATATTGGCTTTTCCGTTATGCATCAGAGCATTGAAGTAAAACCGGATTCCGATGGGGAAGAACGGGTAATGAGTGTAGACACGGTGCTGGAACTGGACATGAAGCTTTACCGCGAAGAAGAGCATGACCTGATTCTGGATGTGTACTCACCTTTGAAAGAATGCATTCCTCAGGGAAAAGAGATGTGTCTGGAAAGCCTCCTGGTACGGAATGACTCCAAATGCCGTGTATCTGACCGTATTGAACTGAAGGAAAGCCAGGGGAAAATCCTGCAGATCTGTCACAGCCAGGGACGTGTAAAGGTTGAGAAAACGAAAATTGTAGAAAATGGAATCCAGGCTGATGGAATTGTATTTATGAAAATTCTGTATATTACAGGAAATGATGAAATGCCATTCTATTCTGTTGATGGAATGATCCCTTTTTCCCATATAATTGAGGCAAACGGGATCAACGAGGACAGTATCTTTTTTCTGCAGGCAGATCTGGAACAGCTGTCAACGTCTATGATCGACAGCAATGAGATTGAAGTGAAGGCTGTGATCAGTCTCAATGTGCTGGTGCTTCAGTGTGAAAACCGGATGATCATAAGTAAAGTGGAGGAGCGTCCCCTTGATATGGAGAAAATCCAGGCAATGCCGGGAATCACGGTGTATGTGATGAAAAATGGGGATTCTATGTGGGATATTGCGAAAAGATTTTATACTACAGTGGAGGAAATCTGTGAGCTGAATGAACTGGAAGAGGACAGAGTTGTGCCTGGAATGCCGCTGCTGTTGGTGAAGAAGGTGGAAGGGTAAGGCTGCTTTCTGTTTACTGCATATATTTGGAGAAAACCTTTTCAAACATGCTCTGGTCACGTTGTGGACAGTAACGATATATATAGAATGAGAAATTTCCTCGCATAAATGTATTGAAAAAAATACAAAAATATTTTACAATAAAAGCATTAATAAAATTGTATACAAAGTACAAAGAAACTGTTGCTCTTAGAGCCTGCCAGAGGTTTTATGTGAGCGGCAGCTACAAGCGGAGGAAATTATGCGTTTACGTGCACTTGCAAAGATAAATCTGGGACTTGACGTGGTTGGAAAACGTGATGACGGATATCACGAAGTCCGTATGATCATGCAGACCATACAGATGTATGACGTGCTTGAAATTGAGAAAAAAAAGGAGCCGGGAATTGTCCTTACCACGAACATTCCTTACGTTCCTACTGACGAGCGGAATCTTGTATATAAAGCGGCGAAAATGTTAATGGATGAGTTTGATATAAAAGAGGGGCTTACCATGAACCTGGAGAAGTTTATCCCGGTAGCAGCTGGCATGGCTGGTGGAAGCTCTGATGCGGCAGCTGCTTTTGTTGGAGTGAACCGCCTGTTTGGACTGGGACTTTCTGAGGAAGAGCTGATGAAGCGTGCTGTGAAGGTTGGAGCTGATGTTCCTTATTGTGTGATGCGCGGAACTGCTCTTGCAGAGGGAATCGGGGAGAAGCTGACCAGACTTCCCAGAGTACCTCACTGCTATGTTCTGGTGGGAAAACCAGGAGTAAATGTTTCAACCAAGACTGCTTATGAGAACCTGAAACTGGACGATCCTGCTGTGGTTCATCCGGATATCGATGGTATGGTGACAGCTGTCAGAAATGGTGATCTTGATGGAATGATTTCCAGAATGGGAAATGTATTTGAACCGGGAATTATCAGCAAATATCCTGTGATCCAGGAAATCAAAGATCTGATGGAGAGCAACGGAGCACGTAAGGCCATGATGAGCGGAAGTGGTCCTACTGTATTTGGCATTTTTGATGATAAGGAGAAAATGAATCGGGCAGCAGCTGTTCTCAGGGAGAGCAGACTTGCGAAGACTGTTTTTGCCACAGATGTTTTTTAGCGGAGGAAAATACAAATGACAAGTGATTTTACAGTGCATATGGATGAGTATCTTCCACTTAGGGAGGTCGTTTTTAACACATTGCGTCAGGCAATCCTGAAGGGAGAACTGAAGCCGGGCGAAAGACTTATGGAGATTGCCCTTGCGGAGAAGCTTGGGGTGAGCAGAACTCCTATCCGGGAGGCCATGCGTAAGCTGGAACTGGAAGGGCTGGTTGTGATGATCCCGAGACGTGGAGCCCAGGTTGCCAATATTACAGAGAAGGATCTGAATGACGTTCTGGAGGTCAGGATCACTCTGGAAAATATGGCCATTGAGAAGGCCTGTGCTAATATGACAGATGCGGATATCCGGAAGCTGGAGCAGGCGGCTGAGGTTTTCCAGACCAGTACGGCGGAAGGCGACCTGGTAAAGATGGCTGAGGCGGATGTTAATTTCCATGAGGTAATTTATGAAGCTGCGGATAATAAAAGACTGATGCAGGTTCTGAATAATCTTCGCGAGCAGATCTACAGATATCGTGTAGAATATTTGAAAGAGGATGAGTCCAGAAACCGTCTGGTGAAAGAGCATGAGAAAATTACCAGGGCGATTAAGGAACGGGACGTGAAAGCGGCACAGGAGCTGTCTTTTGAACATCTGGAAAATCAGCGGATGGGAATTATTCAGGCGATTCGGGCAGAAGAGTAAACTGAGTGGTTTTCTGGGAGCGGAGCGGGCACATCCTGCCCGCGTTCCTCCTTCTGGGAAGTTGAGAGAAAATGAATATAATTGTTTTTATGGGAGATACTGGGAGAGATAACCAGTGTCTTTTTTTTGTGTAATAGGAAATTCCGTTGGAATGCTCTAATACACAAAAAGCCCTACCGGGCAGGATCGCACTGCGGCGAAATGAAAGATGTCGTTCGAAGCGACCCGCCGCAGGCGGAGAATCCTGCAAGCAGGATTTTCTTTTGTTGCCTGAAAATGGAAAAGAGGAGCAGTGTTGGATAAAAATGATAATATTGTTATGATTTCAAAGGATATTCGAGAAAATGAACGGTATATAAGAGAACGTCTGACAGATTGTGGAGATATTCAGATCCGGAAGATGCGGCTGGGGGATGAGCGGAAGGTTGACTGTCTGATGGTCTATATTGAGGTAGCGACTTCCAATATGATGCTGGAGGACTCTGCCATTGGAAAAATGGTTGGGCATTTCTGGGAGATTTCGCCTGGGGAGATGCAGGAATTTGTGGAGTATAACAGTCTGGGAATTGCGGATGTAAAGAAGCTGACTGACATGGAGCAGGTGTTTGCAGGGCTGCTTGCCGGAAACGCGGTTTTCTTTATGGACGGATTTGACCAGGCTATGAAAATTTCCAGTGCCGGTTATCCAAGCATGGGGGTAACAGAAGTGGAGATGGAGAAGGTTCTGCGAGGTTCCAGGGAAGGCTTCTCTGATTCTGTGAAAATAAATTCGGCACTGATCCGGAAGCGGCTACGGGATACCAGATTAAAGGTAGTGGAATTTTATATTGGGGAGAGATCACATACACTGGTACAGATGGTGTACATGAAAGATCTGGTGCAGGAGGAATTTCTGGAGCAGGTGAAAGAGCGGCTTGGAGAGTTTCGAATTGATGGAATTCTGGACAGCGGAATGCTGGAACAGCTGACGGAGGATTCCTGGTTTTCCCCATTTCCACAGTATCAGACTACGGAAAGACCGGATCGGGCGGCGCAGGAAATTTTAAATGGAAAAGCAGTGCTTCTTTGTGATAATTCTCCGTCAGCGCTTATTTTACCAGGTGTTTTTCACAGTTTTATGGAAAGTAGTGAGGACTGGTATAACCGATTTGAAATGGCATCGTTTCTTCGAATACTGCGCTATGTGGCAATGGCAGCAGCTACGTTGCTGCCGGGGCTTTATCTTGCGGTGATCCGGTTTCATACGCAGATTCTTCCCACGAACATGCTTCTGTCCTTTGCCCAGGCAAGAGAAGGTGTACCATTTTCCAGCATTGCGGAGCTTGTTTTGCTGGAATTATCTTTTGAACTGATTCGGGAGGCAGGTGTGCGGATTCCGGGAGCACTGGGGAATGCTATGGGAATTGTGGGAGGACTGATCGTGGGATCCGCTGCTGTGGAAGCGAATCTTGTTAGCCCGATCGTGGTCATGGTTGTGGCAATAACTGCACTTGGTTCTCTGGCAATCCCAAATGAAGAATTTGCCTCAGCATTTCGGATGCTTAAATACTTCTTTTTGTTTTTGGGAGGATATCTGGGGATTTTTGGAATTGTGATCGGAGTATATCTGACAGTATCACATCTGGCAGGACTTCTCAGCTTTGGAGTCCCATATCTGACGCCCTTTGTCAAACAAAGTATGGATAATGGGACTGGAAACAAAATTGTGAGAGTGCCATTTAAAAAGAGATGGAGGCGTCCTTCATATGTCAGACAAAATGAGCGAGTGAGACTGCAAAAAATCCGCAATAAAAACAGGAAGGATAGGTAGCAGGAATAAATGAAATTTGCAGAAAATAATCGAATCTCCCAGCGGCAGCTCTACAGGCAGATCGTGATTGCGTTTATTGCACCATTAATATTGTGCCTTTTCGGAAACAGAAAAACTCTGGGGCTTGGCGGGCTGGCAGGGACTGCAGCAGCCCTTGCAGCTGTGCTGTTTTATGTGATTTTCCTCATCCGTCTTCGTTATGCTTTTGCCAGGCCCTGCAAAACAGCCGGTGTGGTGTGGGGACGGCTGACAGCGTTGTTTTTTCTTATATACTGTATTTTTGGAGCCGCATTTCTTTTGAACCTTCTGGGAGAAATTGTTGCAGTTAGTCTGGGAACAGGTATAGGAAAAAAATGGCTATGTCTGATCACATTGCTGGTTTGCAGTCTGGGCACGCAAAAGGGGATTCAGAGGCGAGGCAGAATGGGAGAAGTGTCAGGAGGCGTGGTACTTGCAGCGGTTATGCTTATGTTAGTCCTGGCTGTGGGACAGGGAAAATGGGAGTATTTTCAGGAAATGGTATGGAATTCCTCTTTCTCAGGAAGAAAAATTCTGGAAAGTGGATATGATGTGATATGTGCATTTTCCGGATTGGGGCTGCTTCCCTTTGCACTGAACTGTGTAGGAAACAGTAAAGATACAGGGAAAACTGTAAGCCTTGCCGTTTTTACCCTGGGAATTTTGCTTATTCTGACGGAATTGCTGCTTCCTTCTGTATTTGGATGGGGGCGGCTGAAATATGAAAGCTGTCCGATTTTGCCGCTTCTGTCAGGTGCGGAGCTTCCAGGGAATGTATTGGCAAGATTTGATGTCCTCTGGATGGGATTTCTTTTATACAGCCTTTTATTTTCTATTGGAAGTTTTCTGCATTATGGTCATTTAATTGTGGAAAAAGCAGATATGGGAACTGGAAAGCTGTGGATATCCATTCTGGTTTTTGCCGGAGCTGTGTGGGATATTGAAAGATGGGGAATCCGGAATAGTTTTCCATTATATTTGAAATATATTTTTGTGCCCGGAATGCTGGTGCTTCAGATTATGTTTTTTATGACAGGCAAAAAGAAGTGGAAAAAGAAGCTTGCCGTAGCGTGTGTCAGTGCATTGTTTCTGTTAGCCGGCTGTGGTGGTGTGGAACCGGAGAAACGCATGTATCCGCTTGCACTTGGAGCCGATATTACAGAGGGGAAATATCTGCTGACTTACGGAATTCCGGATCTTCCAAAATCTACAGGACAGGAAAAAGACGGGGAAGACCAGGGGAATGCTGCTCCGTCGATTCAGGGAGAAACTTTCCGTGAGATTGAAAATATATACAGCCGGACACAGGAAAAATATCTGGATATGGGACATCTGGAAATTCTGGTTCTTGGAGAGAGTCTGTTGGATGGAGGGCGTTGGGAGCAGGTTCTCGAGTATCTGAAGCAGGAGCCGACTATAGGTGAAAATGTTTATGTGTTTCGCTGTGCTGCGGCATCTGAAGCAGTAGCCTGGGTAAGCCCTCAGGACGTTTCTCTGGGAGAGTATCTTCTTGGGCTGCTGGAAAATAATCCAAATGGAAGCCCGGGACAGGCAGTAACGCTTCGTGAGGTTTATCATGAGTTTTATGAACGTGGTGCTTTGTCTGAATTGCCAGAACTGAAAATTTATGGAAAGGAATTGGAAGTGAAATTTTAGCCGAATCTCCCACAAATTGTGACGCACATCTTGCAGAAAGCCTTTTTCAGACACGCTCCAGGGAAGCTGCGAAAAGCAATAAGCAGTGGGAATAAATGTGATTATTCCGGGCCGGGACAGGGAATACTTTTGTTAAGAAAAATATGGGAGGTACTTTTATGCTTTGTCTGAGAAAAAACAAATATCATATAGCGGCAGCACTTCTGACAGCAGTATTACTTTGCCCGGGCAGTGAAAATTTTAATAAAAATTCTAACCTTCTTGCGTGGTGGGGAACCATTTATCCCCAGTTCTGTTTTATGGAAGCACCGAGGACGGAGAACGGTCAGAAAGCAGAGCCAAGATTTCATTTCTGGATTGTGGAGACACTTAACGCTTTGATGTAGTACAAGCACTTGCACCGCCGCTCCTTTGGTGTTAAAATGAAATACAGATTGCGAATATCGCTTGACTATGAATTTGGAGATAGATGAATGAAAATAGACAGAGATGCGCCTGTTGGTGTGTTTGATTCCGGTATTGGCGGACTTACTGTGGCAAGGGAGATCATGCGGAATCTTCCAGCAGAGAAAATCGTGTATTTCGGCGATACTGCCAGAGTTCCATATGGAAGCAAATCCAGAGAGACTATTATAGGATATTCCCGTCAGATAATCCGTTTCCTGAAAGAGCAGAAGGTGAAGGCGATTGTGGTGGCCTGTAATACAGCCAGTGCGTTTGCCCTGGAGGCAGTTCAGGAAGAATTTGACATTCCCATTCTTGGAGTGATTGAAGCCGGTGCCAAGGTAGCTGCGCAGGTTACCAGAAATAAACGGGTGGGAATCATCGGTACAGAAGGTACTGTTGGAAGTGGAATCCACGCGGAGGTTCTGAAAAAGATCGATCCGGAGATTACAGTGATTGGAAAGCCATGTCCCTTATTTGTACCGTTGGTAGAGGAAGGCTGGACTCATGATCCGGTGACAGTGGAAGTTGCAAGCAGATATCTGAGGGAACTACAGGAAAAAGATATTGATACACTGATCCTTGGCTGTACCCATTATCCACTGCTCCGTTCTACCATCGGACAGATCATGGGAGAGGGGGTTACTTTGGTGAACCCGGCGTACGAGACGGCACTGGAGCTTGGCAGACTTCTGAAAGAGCAGGATATGCAGAGCACCGGACAGGGACAGTCTGATTTCCCATATCGTTTCTATGTGAGCGATCTGGCAGAGAAATTCAAGGGCTTTGCCAATTCGATTCTGCCATTTGATGTGGAGAAAACGCAGAAGATTGATATTGAGAAATATTGAAAAAGAGAAAGAAATGGAACAATAATGGAAAAAGAAGTTTTAATTCACGTAAAAGGTTTACATATGATGGACACACCAGAAGGTGATGAGCCAATCGAGATTGTGGTTCCGGGAGAGTATTATTTCCGTAATGGAAGCCATTATCTTCGCTATGAAGAAATGCTGGACGAGCAGGGAGATCCTACTATAAATTATATCAAGATATCCTCCAGGGGAATGGAAGTCCGAAAAAAAGGACAGGTAAATACACATATGGTTTTTGAGCAGGGGAAGCGTAATATGGCATTTTATACCACCCCGTTCGGAACTCTTGAAATGGGAATTTCAGCGACGAATCTGGAATTGGAAGAAAGTGACGGTCAAATTGCCATGAAAGTGAA
>OLSO01000571.1_pt1 | contig 35314 bp, 26 predicted proteins | sample 1672441 | NCBI WGS metagenome assembly OLSO01 (sample SAMEA3136686, study PRJEB25190) | human gut metagenome | biome: human gut; feature: human-associated habitat; material: faeces | place: Austria | collected 2013 | reverse complement strand
TACGCGACCGACGATTGAACGTCAGATTGCCGCTTAGGGGCGTTTGCAGCGTCGAGCCGTTACGGCGTTTGGTAAAACGCCGTAACTTAAACTGCTTGTGCCAGCTTCTCGGCACGCTCGGCGGCGGCAAGCGCCTCGATGACGGCACCGAGTTGGTCGCCCAGAAGGACGCCGTTGTAGGTGGAGTTGAAACCGATACGGTGGTCGGTCACGCGGTCCTGGGGCTGGTTGTAAGTACGGATCTTCTCGGAACGGTTTCCGTGGCCAATCTGGCTCTGGCGCTCGGCGCCGAGCTCGGCCTGCTGCTTCTCGAGTTCCATCTCGTACAGACGGGCACGCAGCATCTGCATGCAGACCTCGCGGTTTTGAATCTGGGAACGCTGCTCCTGCGACTGCACCACGGTATTGGTGGGCAGGTGGGTAATGCGCACGGCGGAGTAGGTGGTGTTAACGCACTGGCCGCCAGGACCGGAGGCACAGTAGGTATCGATGCGCAGGTCGGACTGGTTGATCTGAACGTCGATCTCCTCGGCCTCGGGAAGCACGGCGACAGTTGCCGTGGAGGTCTGGATGCGGCCCTGGGACTCGGTCTTGGGAACGCGCTGGACACGGTGCACGCCGGACTCGAACTTCATGACGGAGTAGACACGGTCGCCCTCGACCTTGAACTCGATGGACTTAAAACCGCCGGCCTCGCTGGGGCTGGAGTCGAGCACGGTGGTCTTCCAGCCACGCGACTCGCAGAAGCGTTGGTACATCTTGTACAGGTCACCGGCGAAAATGGCCGCCTCGTCGCCACCTGCGGCGGAGCGGATCTCGACGATGGTGTTCTTGTCGTCATTGGGGTCACTCGGGATGAGCATGTACTTGATGTCTTCCTCAAGCTGGGGAAGCTTGTCCTCGTTCTCGGAGATGTCCATCTGGAGCATCTCCTTCTCGTCGGCATCGGTAGTGTCACGGAGCATTTCTTTGGCAGCCTCGATGTCGTCGAGCGCGCCGATGTACTCGCGCGCAGCGGCAATGAGGTCGGACTGGTGCGCGTACTCCTTGTTGAGACGCGTGAACTCCTTGATGTCGGAGGCGACGGCCGGGTCGGAAAGCTTCTTCTCGAGCTCCTCGTAGGCCTTGATGATCTTTTCGAGCTTGTCGCGCATGGCGGAACTCCTTTATATGCGTGAAGGTGAAAATCGGCGGAATTGATGGGGCGCATGGCGCCGTTGCGGGGTAAGCCCAGCTAGAACATGTCGATTTTCAGATACATGCGCATCCCTTCGCGTATAGGGTACATAGTTGCGGTCTAACCCATATATGATAGCGTGCGCAGGCAAACCTGCATATAACCCGCACGGAATGAGTGGACGTAGTCGTTGGGGACGTTCCTTAACGACGAGTCGTTTAAGAACGTCCCCAACGACTACAACGGCTAACAAAGGGACTGTCGCTTTGTCACATTCTAGAGCGTTTGAAGCAGAGCGATGAAAAAGTGGACACCCTGGAGGTAGGCACGGCGGGTAATGCGCTCGTTGGTGCCGTGGACACCGCGATCGCACTCGTCATCGTCGACCACAAACGCCGAAAAGCGAATGCATTCAGAGCAAATACGCTGATAGTTAGCCGCATCGGTGGCACCGATCACAGTTGAGGGCACAATGCCGACAGCAGCCCCGCCCGCCGCATTCGGTACGTTTTCCTCCGCCCCCTTTTGATCACGAAAGTAGCGGGCGGCAATAGTGCGAACGGCCTCGAGCCCCGGTCCGCCAACACGTGGGGACGGCGAAGGCTCTGAGCTGCCGGGGCCAAGTTCGACCTCCACGCGCCCGGTAAGGCCCGCAGCGGCAACGGCCTCGCGGCAACGGTCAACAACATCAGCCACGCCCGTGCCCTCGAGCATGCGGAAGTTAATATTGGCCCACATATCCTGCGGCATCACGTTGGCGCCAGTGCTGCCGCCCTCAATCTGCGTGGGCGCACAGGTAGTGGTCACGAGCGGATAGAGCTTGTTGCTGGCGAGGCAGTCGCGAACAATGACGCCTCCGTTGGCGGCAATCTCATCCGCCGTGTAGAGCCCCAACTCGACAAGCTGCGCGGCAAGCAGATCGGTCACGCGCGTCGGCCACTCGATATCGCAGATTGCGGCGATAGCGCGGCTCAATACCTCGAGCGATGTGCCGCCGTAGGGGTTGGACGAATGTCCGCCTTCGCTCTTCGTCTTGAGCACGATATCGGCATAGCCTTTCTCGGCAAGGTCGGCATGCATAAGCCAGCCCTCGCCCGCGCCGTACTCGGCAGCCGAAACAATACGGTAGTCACCCTCGTCGATCAGGTATTCAAGTTCAACGCCGCGCTCCTCGAGCACGCGGCCGATGGCCCCCGCTCCATACTGCGTGGTTTCCTCGTCCTGGCCAAAGGCGAGCAGCAGCGTCCGCTCGTGCTCCCAGCCGTGCACCAACGCATACTCAACCGCCTCGAGAATACCTGCGACCTGGTCTTTCATGTCGATAGCGCCGCGACCCCAAATGTAGGTGTCGTCCACGTGACCGCTAAAGGGGGCATACGTCCAGTCGGCCTCGGTGCCGGGCACCACGGGAACCACGTCCATGTGGCCCATGAGCATAACGGGCTTGAGGGCAGGGTCGGAACCGCCAAGTGTCACCAGCAGCGAGTGGTCGATGAGTTCGACCTCGCCCGCCGCGAACACATGTGGCCACGCCTGCTGCATATAGGCGCGCAGGTCATCGAACGGCTGCCAGTTCACCGCCTCGGCATCCATACTCGAAACGGTCGGAAACGACAGCACGCGCCCCAAACGCTCGCACGCGCCAACTTCATCCAAATCGGCAAAATCATCCTCATGCGCAAAGAAGCGCCAAACCTCGGCCATGACATCCTTTCGATTGTGATGACGAGGGCCGCCCCACCGGAACGGCCCTGCCATGCAAACATTTGCGGTTGGTTATTTGTCCTCAAGATAGCGCGAGAGGAACTCGCGGGTACGCTGGTGCTTGGGGTTGCCAAAGAGCTCCGCCGGCGCGGCGTCCTCGAGGACCACGCCCTTGTCCATAAAGACCACGCGATCGGACACGGTGCGGGCAAAGGCCATCTCGTGCGTGACGACGACCATGGTCATGCCGTCGGCAGCGAGCTTGCGCATGACCTCGAGCACCTCTCCCACGATCTCGGGGTCGAGTGCGGAGGTCGGCTCGTCGAACAGCATGATCTGCGGATTCATGCATAGGGCACGAGCGATGGCCACGCGCTGCTTTTGACCACCGGACAGGCGACCCACGGCGGCGTGCGCGAACTTTTCGAGTCCCACGCTCGTCAGATGCTCCAGCGCGACCTTTTCGGCCTCGGCCTTGGTCATCTTTTTGAGCGTGACGGGCGCAAGCGTGCAGTTATCGAGCACGTCCATGTTGTTAAACAGGTTGAAGCCCTGGAACACCATGCCGATGTCCTCACGCAGCTTGTTAATGTTGCAGCGCTCGGCCGTGAGGTCCTGGCCATGGAACCAGATATGGCCCGCGTCCGGGGTCTCGAGCAGGTTGAGGCAGCGCAGAAAGGTCGATTTGCCCGAACCCGAAGCGCCGATAATGGTAACGACCTCGCCAGGGTTAACGGACAGGTCGATGCCCTTGAGCACCTCGAGCGAGCCGAAGCTCTTGTGCAGGCCCTCGACGCGGATGAGCGGCTCATTGATCTGTGCGGCGGCCGCAGCGCCGGTAGTGGCGGTATCTGCCATGATGATTCTCCTCGTCTTGAGCCTAGTTGGAGCTGGGCAGCGTGGCCGGGGCCTCGGCGCCGAGCTTTTTGCCAAAGGCCTCGAGCAGGCGGCTCGCCACGAGCGTCAGGATTAGGTAGACCACGAGTGCCACGCAGTAGACCTCCATCTGGCGGTAGTACACGCCGGCGACGGTGGTAGTGGCGTACATGAGGTCGAACACGCCGATGACCGAGAGCACCGACGAGTCCTTGATGTTGATGATGAGCTCGTTGGTGAGCGCCGGAATCGCGTTTTTAATGCCCTGGGGAAACACGACTTTGCGCATAGCCTGCCACTGCGACAGACCCAGCGAGCGCGCCGCCTCGGCCTGACCGGGATCGATGGACTCGATGCCGCCGCGCAGGACCTCCATCATGTAGGCGGTGGAGTTGAGCGAGATGGTGACGAGGCCGGCGGTAAAGGTACTCCAAATCTGGTTGGCCTGGGCGGTCTCGAAGCCCATGCCGCGCAAAACGGTGAAGCCCGCGTAATAGATGAGCAGGCCCTGGACCATCATGGGCGTACCGCGCACGATGGTGGAGTAGACGGTCGTAAAGCCGCGGCCGATGCTCTTAAAGAAGCGCACCAGGTCGTTATCCACGCGATCGAAGGTCTGAATGCGCAAAAACACAAAGAGCAGTGCCAGGAAAAAGGCGATGACGGTGCCGAAGGTGGCAAGCGCGATGGTGATCTCGATACCGCGAATGAAGAAGTCGCCGCTCTTGTAGGTCATGTAGACCAGGCTCGACAAAAAGTCGCTGGGGTTGGAATCCGAGACAATGCTCACCTGCACCAGGTCGATAAACGACATGACGCAGCGGTCGATAAAGAAAACTGCCGCGATGGCGACCGCGACGTAGCTGCCTAAGCGTGCTCCACGACGGAAACGCTCGGATGCGAACGGCGACTTTTCGCGATAGTCGCTCCAGTGCATAAGCTTGGTGACCAGCGCCGCCGCCGACACGACGAGCCACGCCCACAGGATCGCCCAAAGGCAATCTTGGAACACGCCCGTGGGGGCCAGGAAGCTCAGCGGCGTGGGGTTGCGCTGGCTAAACGCCAGTCCGAGCGCCGCGATGACGCTCGTGCCCAGGTACACATAACGATGGTCGGCTTTGATAAAGGAGACCAGACGATTAATGGCTTTCATGCTGCCTCCCTATGCCGGCTGACGGTCGAGGCACGCGTCCCACATCTGGTCGCGCTCCTCCTGGCTGACGCCCTTGAGCGTCTTGTCGATGAGCTTAAGCAGCTTGTCCGAGCCCTTGCGGCAGCCGACGTTTGCCGCGACCTCCTGCTTAAAGCCCTCGCCCTCGGCAAAATGAATGGGGACAATGCCCGGGTTTTGAGCCATATAGCCCTTCTCGTTCTCGGTGTTGTACGTCACGGCGTCGCAGGTGCCCTGCAGCAGGTTCGAGAACACCGTGGGGACGGAGTCGACCGGGTTTTTGTGAACGACGCCCGGGATCTCGTCGATGACGGTATCGAGCATGGTGTCCTTTTGGCCGAGCACCGTGGCGCCGCTGAAGTCACTGAGCTTGGTGGCGTTTTGGTAGGGGGAACCCTCTTTTACGAACAGGCCGAAGTAGCCAATAAAGTACGGGTCGGAGAAGCCGACCGACTCCTCACGCTCGGGCGTGGCGCTCATACCGGCGATGATGAGGTCGATCTGGCCGTTGTTGAGCGAATCGATAAGGCCCGAGAAGCTCTGCTTGACGGCAACGGGCTCGCCACCGAGGGCCTTGCAGACGATCTTGGCGATCTGTACGTCGTAGCCATCGGCATAGGCGCCTTGTACGTTGTCGATGGGGATTGTGTACTCACTGGCTTCGGAAACCTGCCAGTTGTACGGGGCGTAGGCCGCCTCCATGCCGATGCGGATCTTATCCTTGCCGATCACGGAATCGGACAGGTCGTCGCGACCGCCGCCCGTCGTGGGCTGAACCACCTTGAGCGTGGACGGGCGCTGACAGCCGACGAGCGCGCCGGCGACGACGGAAGCGCTCGCGGCAAGAGCGCTACCCAAGAAGATGCGACGGCTGCACACCGGCTGTGGACGCACGTCGCGCTGATGGGGAGAATGCATAATCTTCCTTCCCTGTTGAATCGTATGCTAACGACTTAACAGGATACCGCTCAGCGTTACCTCCAGCAGATGCATATATACAAATTAACAAACAGAAAACGATTGGTAGCCGTTGGGGACGTTCTTAAACGACCAGTCAAACAAGTAGTCATCGGGGACAGTCGTTGGGGACGTCGATGATTCGGCAATGCCAGCGAGCGCCACCCAGAGCGAACAAGTTGGCATGAAAAAGGCAAGGCATAGACCTTCTGGTCATGCCTTGCCTTTTGAATGACAAATTGTCGCTCTGGGTGGCGCGCAGCGTCGACCGGTCCGCCGTTCGTTAGAACGGCGGAACCTCTAGAGCAGCGTAACCTCGAAGGCGCGCTTGTCGGTGGCACCGGGAGCCAAGGTGATGGTGTTGACCTTGTGCTCGAAGACGTCGTCCTCGGTGTCCATGGTGGTATGTCCGGTCCAAGGCTCGAGCGCCACGAACGGGGCGTCGTTGGCGGCAGACCACACGCCAATGTACTTAAAGCCCTCAAAGTCAATCTTGACGCCGTGGCCCGACTTGCGACTGCGCAGCGTGAGCGTGGAGCCCGGGGTATCGGTGAACATGATGGCGTCGTTGTCGAAGCTGCGGTGTGTGATGGGCAGCACGTCCGAGTTATCGGGAGCCTTGTAGCTTCCCTCGAACGTCATGAGGCCATCGGGCGTGATGATGGGCGCCTCGTTAGTCCAAGCCTCGGTAAACGCCAACTCGTAATCCTCGAACGCCTCGTCCTCGGCACCGGGAACGGGCACGTTAAATGCGGGGTGGCCGCCCACCGAAAACGGCAGGTCCACGTCGCCGGTGTTGGTGACGGCAAAGGTCTGCGTAAGAGTGGCGTCGCCAGTCAGGGCATAGGTCATATTGAGCTTAAAGTGGAACGGGAAGGCCTTGAGCGACTCGGGCGTATCGGTGATCTCGTAGGTGACGGACGAACCGTCCTCCGACACCTCGACCAGCTTGTGCTCCACGATACGCGCAATGCCGTGGCGCGCCATCTCGCAGCTGCCGGCCGCAGACGTCGCCGTGTTGTTGCGCAGCGAGCCCACAATGGGGAACAGGATGGGCGCATGCTTGCCCCAAAAAGCGGGATCGCCCTGCCACAGATACTCGTTGCCGTTGAGGGCAAGGCTCGTGAGCTGGGCGCCCATGGAATCGATGGCCGCGGTGAGGCCGCCGCGCCTGATGGTAGTGACGGTAGACATGCTACTTCCTCCAAAAGTAAACAATAGTGTCGAGGACTATTGTCCCACTCTTGGCGGCGGGACGGGACGACAGGCGATTATTGAGTAGCCATAGCGGAAATGGGCGGCGAGCGCCTACTGGGTATCCACGTAAAGGTCAAACCCGCCCTGCGAGGTGGTGTCGACCGTATCGGGCGCCCGCGAGTTAAAGCTCGCGGGAACCATTCTTTTCGAGGCACGAAAACGCGTGCCGTCGGTGGCGACAGGTGGCTCATCGACCGTAAGTTCGTAGTCGCCGGGCTTGAGCTCGATACCGTCACCTTCGGAATTGACGTATTGGTGCTCGTCGATCGCTTGTCCCTTGAGCGTGCGGCCTACGATATGGATGAGCATCTGGCTGTCGCCGCGCGCGGTATCCCACGTCGCGCCGTCCTTGACCTCGACCGACACATGCACCGAGCGCGTACGGCTGAGCGATTGTTCGACGGAGATCTCGACCTTGGCGGCGTCTTGGCGCTGCTGCTCAACATGGCTCCAAACGCTGCCGATTGCCGAGCAGGCGATAACGCCGGCCATGAAGGCGATGAGGATGGGGCCGAGCGGAGAGCGCCGGCCCGCGCCTTCCTCGCGAGCCAGATCGGGGCGATGCGTGGGCGCAGGCGCCTGGGCGCCTTGCGCGGGCACGTCGAGAATGCTAAAGGATGCCGTGCTGTCTGGGTCGATAGTGTGACGCGGCTGCGGAGTCTTTGCCGGCGAGATAGACATGTCGGCCGGCTCACCCAGTGTGGCCGTAGCATCGGCCTTTGCCTCGTCGGCCTCAGCCTGGGCCCAGGCCTGTTCAAAGGTTAGGGGTTCGGCCGAGTCGGAAGCGGCATCCGTCTCGACGGTGTCGTTGCCGCTCTCGTCCTCGTCGCTCGACACGTCATGCGGCGCGGGCTCGTCCCACTCCTCGTCCGGAACCTCGCCCTCGCTATACCACCATTCAAAGTTATCGATATCCATACGGGGCGCCCCTTAGGCCTCGCAAATAAACACTTGCTAGCCTTATACCCCCAGACGGCACGAGGGTTCGCACGGAATGCGAAAAGGACTGCTCCTTTGTCGCATCGAAACGGATCTGTTTACGTTTAGCCGCGGGTAATCTTATTTCTCAACAAGAAGTCGACTGCCCCCACGATTCTGATGCCATCGATGTCCGTTGGATGGTCGCCATCCCTGACAATCAGGATCTTCTCATACGAATCAGGAATTTTTCCTAGCGTGCTTAGCTTGAGCGGTCGCAGCTCGCGTTCCCTCGTCGCCTCGGCATCAATCCGTTCGGTAACCTGGATATATTTGCGGTCTGATCCCTCGCCAATTGCGACAAAGTCGATTTCCCCCGCGCGTAGATGGCCGCAAAACACTTCGTATCCTTCAAAGACAAGCTGGTTGTAGATAACGTTCTCGAGCATCCTTCCGCTATCGCTACCTCTATATCCGTCAAGATAGCTGCGAATTCCCGTATCAGCTATGTAATATTTACCGCCTGTCTTAAGAAGCTCCCGCCCCTTGATGTCATACCTTTTTACTTTGGTAAACAGGTACGTCTCTTCCAGAGCGTCAATATATGCCGACACCGTCGATGCGTTGGTCTTACCGCCCGCTGATTCGTTGAGCGTCCCTACGATTTTGTTGACCGAGGTTTGGTTGGAGATGTTGTCTGCCAGATACGCACAGAGCCGCTCGAGAACATCGCGCTTGGTGATAGCTCCGCGACCCCTACGCGTCACACGCGACAGGATATCGCGCGCGACGATCGTCTGGTAGAGGCTACGGATATAGTCGCGACACAGCTCACGTCTCGGCTCATCATGGGCCAGAAACGGCATGCCGCCATAGGTTATGTACTGCTCAAGCACGGTATTTGAATTAAGGCGATCGCCCGTCTTGGAAACAACTTCGACCCTCTCACCAAGCCCTTCAGCGGCGACCGCATCAATCGAGCGAAAATCAAGATATTCGCCAAACGTGAGAGGCTGCATCTTGACCTCGACATATCGGCCCGAGATAAGCGTTGCGAGCTCGCTCGATAGCAAAAAGGCATTGGAGCCCGTGACATAGATATCGCACGGCAAATCCACTCGGAGCGAGTTGACCGCCTTTTCCCAACCTTCGACATTCTGGAGCTCATCAAAGAACAGGTAGGGATGATCGATGCCGTCGATGCGCTCCCGAACCATACGATAAAACGTCAGATAATCCGTAATTCCCGCGTACTCTAGAGATTCCATCTTAAAGGTCAGCAAACGCTCGGCTGGCACCCCCTGTTGCGCCAGATAGTCCCTCATCATGTCCAATAACGTTGATTTGCCACAACGGCGTATGCCCGTCACGATTTTGATGAGGTCGGTATCCTGAAAAGCAATGAGTCGATCAAGATAACGGCTTCGGCGAACGATATCCATAGAGTCTCCCTAGCGCCCGACCAGACATGAAATCTTATAAACTTGCATTTTTTGCAAGTTTATAAGATGTTACCTTAGAAACTTGCAGAATTTGCAAGTTTATAAGGCATGGAATGTGACAAACGGACTGCCCCTTTGTCACATCGCGAGGGCAGCGCGAATAGAGGGGGGGGCCTCGCGGAGCCAGGGGGCTAGCTGCTCGGGGTGACCCTGCAGGTAGCCATCGAGCTCGGACGGGGCCACGCGGCGCACCTCCGAGATCTCCTCTTGGTTGATATGCAGCTCGCCCGGCTCAACATGGGCAAGGTAGACCTCACACCATTCGCACTCGCAGCGACCGTCGCCGTGGTCCTCGCGGTACACCACGTGTCCGAGGTGCTCGAGCTGATCGGGCTCGCGCGTAATGCCAAGCTCTTCGTTAATGCGGCGCGCCGTGGCGGCCGCGACGTCTTCCCCGGGAAGCGGATGGCCGGCGCAGCTATCGGCCAGCACCCCGCCCCACAGGCGCTTGAGCGGACTGCGGCGACAGAGCAGCAGGCGCGCGCCTTCGCCCCGGCCCTCTACCAGAAGCGTCAGAAATGCCTGATGCAGAATACCCTCGCCGGCATGGGCCTCGATGCGGCCGACGGGGCTGAGCGTCTCGCCGGTCGCGACATCGACCGCCACGACCTCGGCGCCTGCGCCGTGGCGCCCAGGTGCGCGAACTCCGGCGAGCAGGCGTACACCGCCATACCTCGCGGCGTCACCGTCAGCTGGGCCACGAGCGCAAACTTGCCCTCGCCCACTGCAATCTTTGTCGTGTGCATACCCATGGGATCCCCTGTCGCCCGCGATGTACCTGAGACCATCTTCGCCTGTATTGCGACTATACAGGCAAGCGCAGCCTGCGACAAAGGGACTGCCTCTTTGTCACATGAGCTTAGCGCTGCTCATGTACCTGTTCTCGGTGTCATGCTTCACGCACTTCATGGACGTGGCACGCCGCCGCCATCCCAAGTCGATGGTACTCGCAAGCTCGGTTAAGCCCATGGGTTTAATGTCGGCATCACGTTTGGCACCGCGGTAGGCGGAGCCGTGGTAAGCAACATTGGCATTGCGTACGTGGGCGCAGTGGGCGCCGCGTTCTCGCTTGTGGCCTGGGCGCTCACGCTGGTGACGATTAAGCTCGCCCGCTGGGAACGCCGCCATCAATCAGCGCAGCCCTCGATGCGGGCATAGGGGCGAACACGGCCCAGGGCGGCGAGCGACCGGTGAAAACCGTCCCATACGAGTAGTGTTTATCCGCCTGCAAGCTCCAGCAGTGCAATTTCGTGTACTTCAGATACACGCTTTTCTACGATTTCGTGTATTTTAAGTACACGAAATCGTACTAAACTATGTATCTGAAGTACACGAAATTGGAAAGGCGGCCCCATGCGCAGATCAATCGAATCCGTTATCGAATCATGGGCGACAAAGGATGCCTCACGCCCCCTCCTCATCCGTGGTGCGCGACGCGTAGGCAAAACGTACGCTGCCGAGGAAATCGGCAGGCGAATCGCCGGCGATGCGTTTGTCAAACTCGACTTTCAGACCGATCTTGAGCTGATCGCTCCGCTGTTCGACTGTCCCACCGACGACGTTGACACCATCGTGGCGCGGATTTCAGACTATAAACGCACCCCCATTCGCAAGGAAACCGCCTTCATCCTGTTTGACGAGGTGCAGCTCTGCGAACGGGCGCTCAACTCGCTTCGCTTTTTCTCGGGTTCGGGCTGGCGCATATGCGCGACCGGCAGCCAACTCGGTGTCGCCACGCGCAAGCGCAAGTTGCCTTTTCCCAGCGGCGTTCGTCAAGAGACCATGCATCCCATGTCGTTCGAGGAGTTTCTCTGGGCGCTCGATGAAGAGCAGATGGCCGATGCCATTCGTACCCACGCCGGCACGCTCGAGACCTACGCCGCGCACCAAGCCGCGCTCAGCCTGTTTCATCGATACCAGATCGTGGGCGGCATGCCCGCCGCCGTCAACGCATATCGCAAGACGTTATCCATCGAGGATGCGCGCGTCGAGCAGCGCGAAATCGACGAGACCTATACCGCCGACATGACCGACCCAGAAAACGGGATCAGCGGCGTGGCGGCGCGCAAGGTCTGGCGCTCCATTCCATCCCAGCTGCTGAGATCGTCCACAAAAAAATTCAAGTACTCCGAGGTCGAACGCGGAGGCCGTCGCGCCAAGCTTATCGAGCCGCTCGACTGGCTCGAAGGCGCCGGCATCATATCGGTCAACAACCTGACCGAAGGCATCGAGCCTCCCCTCGTTCCCTTCGACGACGAAGATGGAAGTTTCTTTAAGGTCTATCTTCTCGATACCGGCCTCATGTTCTACAAACTCGGCATCAACCCGAGGCTCTGGCTCGACCTCAAAGAGGATTCCGCCATAGCGCTGTCTTCCGACTTCCGAGGCGCCCTGGCGGAAAACTCAGTCATGCAGGCATTTTCGGGCAATGGTCTGCAGGCGTATTATTGGGTGCCGCCGTCGTCTTGGAAGACGACCGGCGAGCTCGATTTTCTACTTCAGACCGACCGTATGGAAATTGTGCCCGTCGAGGTAAAGTCCGCACGTAACGTGCGCGCGAGAACCCTCGGGTCGTTTATGGACAAAGCCCGATCGCCATATGCCTACATTTTGTCCGAGAACAATTTTTCCCGCAGCGAAACCGATGACGGGCGCGAGCTACGCCACCTCCCCTTGTACGCAGCGGGCTTTATTGGAGCAAACTGCCTTAAGAGCAGTCTGTAAGCCCTGCGCGACCGCCTAGAAAGGAAGCCGCATATGCAACGCGTACTGTTTATCTGCCACGGCAATATCTGTCGCTCGACGATGGCCGAGTCGGTGTTTACCGAGCTCGTGCACCGCGCTGGGCGCGAGGCGGAGTTTGTCATCGATTCCGCCGCGACCTCGACCGAGGAGCTTGGCAACCCGCCACACCACGGCACCGTTGCCAAGCTGCGCGAAGTCGGGATTCCCGTCGTCGCCCACCGCGCACGCCAGGTGCGTCGCGCGGAGTATGGCGACTGGGACCACATTGTCTATATGGACGACGAGAACGCGCGTGGCCTACGTCGCATCTTTGGCGACGACCCCGACGGCAAGATTACGCGCTTGCTCGATTGGACCGAGCGCTCCGGCGACGTGGCCGATCCCTGGTACACCGGCAATTTCGATGCCACGTACCGCGACGTGCTCGCCGGCTGCACGGCCATGCTCGAGCAGCTGTAGGCAAGCGAGGTCGCGGGCCACGCCTTCGGCGCGAAACAAGCGCGGATAATCTTCCACATGAAAAATGAGCGTGGGTTTTCTCCCACTTTGAGCGTTCAAGTGCGCTCTAAACGGGAGAAAACCCACGCTCATGAATGTGATAAAGGGACTAGCCCTAGACCGGCTTGACCTCCAGCTTTATCCCCTCGGCGCAGGAGTCGCCCAAAACATCCGAAAGGGCCCAGGTCGCATATAGCGGCAAATAGAGAACTGCTCCGTTGCGCTCAACGTTGCCTCTCGAGAAAACAATCCCGAGCCTTACGCCATATTCAGCCGTATCAAGCACATGACCGAGCGCTGCGTGCGCGTGGTAATAGGAGCCCGATTTAACCTCGATCGGAACAGCCGTCCCATCCGGTCCATCGACCACAAAGTCCACTTCACCGCGCTTTTTTGTCTGATAGTAGTAAAGCTGGCGATTTTGGGCAGCCAGCTGCTGGGCCACCACGTTTTCGTAAATGCCGCCCAGATTGGGCTCCTTGCTATCAAGATACGCCGCTTGGGCGACTCCAACGGGGTAGCGCGCCATCAACATGCCCGTATCCGATTGATAGAGCTTGAACTGCGATGGCCGTGCCGTCTTGAGCAGGGGCGATTTTGGCTCGGTTACGATATCGGCTTTGAGAGCAACGCCGGCATCGACAAGCCATACAAAATCTCGCTGATACTTCTCGTAGTGAGCCTTGGGGTCAATGGAATTGAGCACGAAGCGCTTGTTTTCACCCTCGAGCATAATAGGGAGCTGATCGTAGATGCTCTGCACCTGCAGGGCTCGCCCGCTTGCATACTTGGAGATATCCCGCCGGTACTGTTCGTTAAGCTCTGACTGTAGCTGACGAACATAGGCAAGGTCGCCCTGCGTGTCAAGGAAACGCTGCACGACCTCCGGCATTCCGCCGACAACGGTATAGGTCCTGAAGCTCAGTGTCATCAAATGAAATGCAGAGTTTTATACGCTTAATTATCGATGAAACGCAGAATTTTTAGAACCTAAAATCGGATGAAATGCAGAGTTTTGAGATTATAAGCAAAAAAGAAGGGGCACCACCGGCGAATGTGGCAAATGGACTGTCCCTTTGCCGCATTGCGCTCAACTACTCGTCGACGATCTCGGCAAGCCAGACGTTCAGCGTATCGACCTCGGGGCAGCAGAACTTTGCCGTGCCGGGCTCGTTGCCGGGCACAGTTCCGCCATAGCGCAGAATGTCGATATAGGGAAAGCCAACGTGACAGGCCATGGCGCACATCTTGCCGCGATCGCGGTCGAAGTCGAAGACGTCGCCCGGCTTGTGACCATGGTGGCAGCGGCACGTCCCCAGCTGGTCCACGCAGCTCACGCGGATACGCGGACGCTTGCCCCGCGGCGCACCGAGCGGCTTGTTCTCGCCCGCAGGCCTGATGTCGCCCTCGCCAGCATTACTCATGGTCAATCACATCCAGGCAGGCCTCGATGGGAAGACCGGCCGACTTGTCCTCTTGGTCGGCATTACGCTCGATAAGCTCGGCCACCACACGCATGGCATCGGACGTCGCGCGCTGCAGACTCCAACCTGCCATAACGCGGCCAACGAGCACTGCCGAGAACGTATCGCCCGTGCCCGGGAAATAGACCGGAATGAGCTCAAAGGGAATCGTAAAGTACTCCCCCGCTACATGGTCGTAACCGATAACCGCGTTCGTGCCGTTGACCACGGTGCTCGTAATGATCACCGACTTGGCACCCAGCTCGCGCACGGCGTCCACAAGGGCGCGGGCCTCTTCGGGCGTAATTTGCTCGGCAATAGGCCTATCGGCAAGCAGGCACGCCTCGGTATAGTTGGGCACCGCGTAGTCTGCGCACTCCAGCAGGTGCCGCATAAGGCCAATCGTGGACTCGGGCACGCCCGCATAGAGCTTGCCGTTGTCGCCCATGATGGGGTCGACGAACACCTTGGTGCCCTTTTGCGCACGGCGGTGGCAAAAGTCCGAGATGATGCGCGTCTCTTCCTCGGTCACGATAAAGCCGGTCGAGATGGCGTCGAACTCAAAGCCGAGTTCTTCCCAGATGGCAAGACTCTGACGCACGTACTCCGTGGTGTCGTGGATGTAGAACTTGGGATAGTTGAGCGTATCGGACACAAGTGCCGTCGGCAGATTGTGGATACGGTAACCCATGTGCGACAGCACCGGCAGCATAGCGGAAAGCGCGACCTTGCCGTAGCCGCACATATCGTTGATCAGCAACAGCTGAGTGTTCTTCATGAGTGTCCCCCTTGAATCGGGCGCGGCGCAACGGCGCCACAGTGCAACTAAGTGTAGCGCAGGGGACGTTGCGAGCGGAGTCGAGCAGTGCGAAGGGCAAATTGTTGCGGAAAGGTTTCGGAAAATGATCCCTTTTCCTCCGTCCCCAAGTAGTCGTTGGGGACGTTCTTAAACGACTAGTCAAACAAGAACGTCCCCAACGACTACCTTTTGGCAAGTTTGAATCAAGGCAACGCCGATGTTTTGGCGAAGTCAGCGAAAACACGCCAGAATGAGCAAGGTGCCTTGAAACGAGGCGGCATTGACCTTCTGGTCATGCCGCCGAAGTTGAAAGGCAGATTGCCGTTCTGGCGGGTTTGCAGCGTCGAGCGGTTACGGCGTTTGGCAAAACGCCGTAACTTAATAAGTTTGGTACCTTGACATTGATTTCTCACGCTCCTAAATTGGTTAGGCACAAAACAATTCCACTACCTAACTAAAGAAAGGAGCGAAGCTTAGATATGTGTGTTGAACCACTCGTCCTTCCGCATGAGCCCGGCGGTGACCCGTCGCAACCGGTAGACATACCCGAAGCGGTCAGCGCCGAAGACAAGCTCGCCAAGCGCATCCTGAGCGGCCTAGGCTTTTGCGGCCACTACATGCACTTTCACGGCGGCGGCGTGTCCGGCAAGGCGCCCATCGTCTGCCTGCTTGCCAAGCAGGAAAACGGCGAGATGTCGCAGCAGGAACTCGGCATGCACTTCGGCCTCAAGCCGGGGTCGCTTTCCGAGATCCTGTCCAAGCTCGAGCTCAACGGCCTCATTGAGCGCAGCCGTAACCCCAAGGATCGACGGCAACTCACCATTCGCCTAACCGAGATCGGCTGGGAGAAGGCCCGCATCGACCAAGCCTCGCGCATCCGCTTTAGGGAACAGGCCTTTAGCGCGCTCACCCACGACGAGCGTGAACAGCTCGCCGAGATGCTCGAGAAAATCCGCGTAACCTGGGAGGAACTGGATGATTAAAACCCTTATGGGCAGCATCCGCGATTACATGAAGGTCACGATCGCTACGCCGCTGCTGGTGCTTGGCGAGGTAATCTGCCAGATGATGATCCCGTTTATCACCGCCGACATGATCGACGCCATCAAGGACGGCACCGCCGTTACCGAGATGCTGCCCACCGCCGGCCTTCTCGTACTCATCGCACTGACGTCACTCGCCTTTGGCGCCGCCGCGGGCATCACCTGCAGCCATGCCAGCTGCGGCTTTGCCAAGAACCTGCGTCGCGACCTGTTCTACAAGATCCAGACGTTCAGCTTCGCCAACATCGACGAGTTCTCGACCTCCTCGCTCGTCACGCGCCTCACCACCGACATCAACAACGTGCAGCAGGCCTTTATGATGCTCATCCGCATCGCCGTGCGCTCGCCGCTGGTGCTGGTCTTTGCCTTTACCATGGCATACGCCATGGGCGGCAGCGTCGCCATGGTCTACCTGGTCATCATTCCGCTGCTGGGCTTTGGCCTGTTCTTTATCATCTATAAGGTGCGCCCGATCTTTACCCGCGTGTTCCGCAAGTACGACGCGCTCAACGAATCGGTCGAGGAAAACGTCACCGGCATGCGCGTGGTCAAGAGCTACGTGCGCGAAGACTTTGAGAAGGAGAAGTTCGCCACCGCCGCGCGCGACGTCCAGATGGACTTCACCCGCGCCGAGAAGTTGCTCGCCTTCAACAACCCCATGATGAACATCTGCGTCAACGGCGCGTTCGTCGTCATCATCTACCTGGGCTCCAAGCTCATCATCACGAGCCAGGGCACCCTGTTCGATGTGGGCCAGCTCTCCTCCATCTTTACCTACGGCTTCCAGATTCTGATGAGCCTAATGCAGCTGTCGATGATCTTTGTCATGGTGACCATGGCAGATGAGTCGGCGCACCGCATTACCGAGGTGCTGGCCGCCGAGCCCACGATCGCTAACCCGACCGCGCCCGTGCACGAGGTTGCCGACGGCTCCATCGACTTCGATCACGTGAGCTTTAAGTATTCCGAGCATGCCCGCCGCCAGGCGCTCGACGATATCGACCTGCATATTAAGAGCGGCGAGACCATCGGCATTATCGGTGGCACCGGCTCGGCCAAGTCGACGCTCGTGAACCTGATCGCCCGTCTGTACGATGTCACGGAGGGCACCGTGCGCGTCGGCGGCGTGGACGTGCGCGACTACGACCTGGACGCGCTGCGCCACCAGGTAGCCATGGTCCTGCAGAAAAACGTGCTGTTTAGCGGCACCATCGCCGAGAACCTGCGCTGGGGCGACCCGAACGCCACCGACGAGGAAGTCCGCGAGGCCGCACATCTGGCCTGCGCCGACGAGTTTGTCGACGGCTTCCCCAATGGCTACGACACCTGGATCGAGCAGGGCGGCTCCAACATTTCCGGCGGCCAGAAGCAGCGCCTGTGCATCGCGCGTGCCCTGCTGCGTCGCCCCAAGATCTTGATCCTGGACGACTCTACGAGCGCCGTCGACACCAAGACCGACGCCAAGATCCGCGAGGGCCTGGCGAGCTACCTGCCCAACACGACCAAGCTCATCATCGCCCAGCGCATCAGCTCCGTGCAGGACGCCGACCGCATCATCGTCATGGAGGGCGGCCGCATCAAGGACATCGGCAACCACGATGAGCTGCTCCAGACGAGCGAGGTCTACCGCGAGACCTTTACCTCGCAAAACAAGATGTCTGCCGAGGGCGAGGACGCCGGCGACGTTTCCGGCGATACGACCACGGCGGCAGACAACACCGACACGACCGCACCGCAAGCTCAGACCCAGGAAGGAGGCGAGGCACATGAGTAAGGCCGCTACCGCCGAGCGCGCGCGCAACCGCAAGGGCGGCACCATGACGCGCCTGATCAAGATGCTCTTTGGCTTCTACCCGGTGCTTTTGCCCCTCGTCGTCGCCGGCGTTGTGCTCTGCGCCATCATCAACTCCATCGGCGCGACGTTTCTCCAGAGCGCGCTGCAGGTCATTAGCGAATCGTGGCAGTCGGGCGACTGGACGGCCGCGCAGCCCAAGATTCTGAAGCTCGTGACCACCCTCGGCTGCATCTACGCCGTGGGCGTCGCCTCCTCGCTCTTCTGGAACCGCGCCATGGCCGTCATCACGCAGGGCTCGCTCGAGAAGCTGCGCGAAAAGATGTTCAACCGCATGCAGGACCTGCCGATTCGCTACTTCGACACGCACCAGCGCGGCGACATCATGAGCCACTACACCAACGACATCGACACGCTGCGTCAGATGATCAGCCAGTCGCTGCCCAACCTGCTCATGACGATCATCGTCATCGTCACCGTGTTCTTCATCATGCTGTATTACAGCGTGTGGATGTGCCTGGTCATCATTGCCGGCGTCGCCTTTATGACCTTTATGACCAAGCTGCTCGGCTCCAACTCCGCGCGCTTCTTTATCGCGCAGCAGACCGAGCTCGGCGTGGTCGAGGGCCATATCGAGGAAGTCATGAACGGCCAGAAAGTCGTCAAGGCGTTCTGTCACGAGTCCGCTGCCGAGGCCGATTTTGACGAGCGCAACGAGAAGCTCTTCGAGGTCTCGCAGAAGGCCAACATGTACGCCAACATCCTCATGCCGATCCTCGGGAACCTGGGCGACTTGCTCTACGTGCTGGTCGCGCTGACCGGCGGCATCTTCCTGGAGCTGGGCGTGCCCAACCTGAGCCTCTCGGGCATGGCGCTCTCCATCGCCGTCGTGGTGCCGTTCCTCAACATGACCAAGCAGTTCTGCGGCCAGATCGGCCAGATCTCGCAGCAGATCAACGCCGTGGTCATGGGCCTTGCCGGCGCCGAGCGCATCTTTGAGCTCATCGACGAGAAGCCCGAGACCGACGAAGGCTACGTGATGCTCGTCAACGCGCAGGTGAACCCCGAGACCTGGCAGCTCGAGGAGGCCGACCACCACACCGGCATGTGGGCATGGAAACACCCGCACCGTGCAACCGGCGAGATCGAGTACGTGCCGCTGCGTGGTGACCTGGTCATGGATAACGTGGACTTTGGCTATACGCCCGAGCACGAGGTGCTGCACGGCGTGTCCGTATATGCCAAGCCGGGCCAGAAGGTCGCGTTTGTCGGTGCCACCGGTGCCGGTAAGACGACCATCACCAACCTCATCAACCGCTTCTACGACATTGCCGACGGCAAGATCCGCTACGACGGCATCAACGTCAACAAGATTCGCAAGTCCGACCTGCGTCGCTCGCTGGGCGTGGTGCTGCAGGACGTGAACCTGTTCACCGGCACTGTGATGGACAACATCCGCTACGGCAACCTGGACGCCACCGACGAGGAGTGCATCGCGGCGGCCAAGCTCGCGGGCGCCGACGACTTTATCACCCGCCTGCCCGACGGCTACGACACCATGCTCACCGGCAACGGCGCCCAGCTGTCGCAGGGCCAGCGCCAGCTGATTTCGATCGCACGCGCCGCCGTCGCCGATCCGCCGGCAATGATTCTGGACGAGGCCACGTCGAGCATCGACACCCGCACTGAGGCCATCGTGCAAGCAGGCATGGATAAGCTCATGGAGGGCCGCACGACGTTTGTCATCGCGCACCGCCTGTCCACCGTGCGCAACGCCGACGCAATCATCTGCCTGGATCACGGCCGCATCATCGAGCGTGGCAACCACGACGAGCTGATCGCCAAGCGCGGATATTACTACCAGCTCTATACCGGAGCGTTTGAGCTGGAGTAGCTCAAAACATCCCCTACGCTCCCAACGGAGCTCCCCGAGGGAGACGGGGTGCTTACTCCGTGCTCAAACATTCTCGCTTCGCTGCGAAACTGCGCGCGGAGCAAACACCCCCGTCTCCCTCGGGGAGCGCCTGCGCACACGGTCTTTTCTCGCAGCCTGAAAAGAAGTGGTGAGGCCCTGGCCGTTTGGCCAGGGCCTCGTTTTGTAAGGATGATTTGGGAGGTGGTGGAGGAACAGTCTTTTTGGGACGGGGCTAAATTAGCTGGTTCTCCATCCCAATATCGATGAATCAACAAATCGCAACTGAGCCCTAATCCAAAAACAGCTAATTTAGCCCCGTCCCAAAAAGACTGGTCAAGCTAACGGAACGCCGTAGCTAAAAAAGCCCCGTCCCAAAAAGACTGCTTTGGCAGAACGTCGGGTGGTATCCTTGGTAGCCCTGTGCTGCAAACGCAGCTTAAACGCAAGGAGTCCCATGGATCTTATCGCCCAGCTTGCCCACGAGCTCAACCTTAAGGCCGCCAACATCGAGGCAGCCGTCAAGCTCATCGACGAGGGCAACACCATCCCCTTTATTTCGCGCTACCGCAAGGAAGCCACGGGCGGCATGGACGACGTCGCCCTGCGCGCACTCGACGAGCGCCTGTCCTACCTGCGCAATCTTGAGCAGCGCAAAGAGGACGTCATTCTGCTCATCGTCGCTCAGGGCAAACTCACGCCCGAACTCGAGCAGCAGATTCGCGAGGCCACGCAGCTCCAGCGTGTCGAGGACCTCTACAAGCCCTACCGCAAAAAGCGCATGACTCGCGCGCAGAAGGCCCGCGAGGCAGGCCTTGAGCCGCTTGCCAACATGATCATCATGCAGGCCTCGGCCAAGGGCAGCGCACTCGACGCCGCCGCGGCATACGTCAACGAGGAGGCCGGCTTCGACACGCCCGAAAAGGCGCTTGCCGGCGCGGCGGACATCGTGGCCGAGACGGTGGCCGAGGACCCCGAGAACGTCGCCGACCTGCGCGCCTTTACGCAGGACACCGCCGACATCGTCGTCGAGGCCACCGACCCCACCGAGAAGACTCCCTACGAGCCGTACTACAGCTATGACGAGCCGCTGCGCCGTATACCCAACCACCGCGTGCTGGCTATCGACCGCGGTGAGCGCGAGGGCAAGCTCCGCGTGCGCGTGAACGTCGACAGCGCCGCCGCCACGGCGCGCCTCGGCAGCCGCTGGCCCCGTCGTCAGGGCGTGTTCGCACCCGTCTTTGACGCCGCCATCGCCGACGGTTACAAGCGCCTCATGGCCCCCTCGCTGGAGCGCGAGGCCCGCGCCAAGCTCACCGTCCGCGCGCAGACCGAGGCCATCAACGTCTTTGCCAAGAATCTCGAGGGCCTGCTCTCGGCACGCCCCGTGCGCGGCGCCCGTGTGCTCGCACTCGATCCGGGCTACCGCACCGGTTGCAAGGTCGCCGTCATGGACGAGACCGGCAAGCTACTCGACCACGGCGTGGTCTACCCCACCAAGCCGCGCCACGACGTCGCCGGCACCAAGCGCGAGCTCGCCCGCCTCGTCAAGAAGGACGGCGTCAACACCATCGTCATCGGCAACGGCACCGCCAGCCGCGAGACCGAGGAAGTCGTCTCGGAGTTTATCGCCGAACAGGCGCCTGGACTGCGATACACCATCGTCAACGAGGCCGGCGCATCGGTGTACTCCGCCTCCGAGCTCGCCAGCCAGGAATATCCCGACTTGGACGTCACCGTGCGTGGCGCCATGAGCCTGGGCCGCCGCCTGCAAGACCCGCTGGCAGAGCTCGTCAAGATTCCGCCCCAGTCCATCGGCGTTGGCCAGTACCAGCACGACCTTGACCAGGCCGAGCTTTCGCGCACCCTGGGACATGTGGTGGAGGACGTCGTCAACCGCGTGGGCGTCGACGTAAACACCGCAAGTGCGAGCCTGCTGGGATACGTATCGGGCATCACGCCGAGCGTAGCCAAAAACATCGTGGCCTACCGCGAGGAGAACGGCGCCTTTACCGATCGCCGCCAGCTCAAGAAGGTCCCCAAGCTGGGACCCAAGGCATATCTCAACGCCGCGGGCTTCCTGCGCATCAGCGGCGGTAAGAACCCGCTCGATGCGACGAGCGTCCACCCCGAAAGCTACGAGGTGGCCACGGCCGTCCTGGAGCGTGCGGGTGTGGCGGCAAGCGAGCTCAGCCGCGGCGGCGTGCCCGATATCGAGCGGCGCATCGGCAGCATCTCGGCGCTGGCAAGCGACCTGGACTGCGGCATCCTCACGCTCATCGACATCGTCAACGAGCTCAAGAAGCCCGGCCGAGACCCGCGCGACGACGCGCCCGAGGTGGTCTTTAGCCGCTCAGCACTTTCCATCGACGACCTGGAACCCGGCATGGAGCTCAAGGGCACGGTGCGCAACGTCGTGGACTTTGGCGCCTTCGTCGACGTGGGTGTGCACCAGGACGGCCTCGTGCATATCTCCAAGCTGGCCAACCGCTTTGTCAAGCACCCCAGCGACGTGGTGCGCGTCGGCGACACGGTCAAGGTGTGGGTCGAAAAGGTCGATCGCGACCGCAAGAAGATCTCGCTCACCATGGTTCAGGGCAAATAGCCGCCAAAGCGGACGTCCCCCTCTTCGCGGCGTGCAAAATTGCGAGTATTCAGCATCTCCCGATAGCCCCGCGGCGCTTCAGAGGGCCATAAAAGCAAAAACGGCCCCCGTTTTGGCGTTTTAGGGCCAAAACGGGGGCCGTTCCGCGCTTCAACCAGCTGGTAAAAGTCTTTACCATGCTGAAAACTCGCGATTTTGCACGTCGCTGCAGGGGGTACCCTTGCTTAGGGCAGAATATGGAAACCCAAAGCGGCGATATCCTTGGCAAAACCGCGTACGGTATCGAGCGAGACCTCGTACGGGTCACGGCCGATGTTCTTGCGCTTGGCCAGGATGCTATTTGGCACCGTGATAATCTGGCAACCGCAGGCCTCGGCCTGGTAAATGTTGATGAGCTCGCGCGTGGACGCCCACAGGACCTCGCAGTTGGGCTTGGCGGCGGCCTTCTTGACCGACTCCGTCATAAACGGAATGGGATCGACGCCGGTATCGGCGATGCGGCCGGCAAAGAGCGAAATGATGGACGGCGTCTCGGCGTCAACGGCCTCGACCATCTCATCGACCTGCGTAGGCGTAAAGATGGTGGTGACGTTGACCTTGATGCCGTCGGTCGAAAGCTTGCGCACCAGCTCGGAGGTGGACTCGCCCTTGGTGGTCACGCATGGAATCTTGACGTAGACGTTATCTGCCCAGGTAGCAATCTCGCGGGCCTCGACCTCCATGGTCTCGACGTCGTCGGCAAAGACCTCAAACGAGACGGACACATCGGTGATGTGGGCCAGAACCTCCTTGGCAAACGCGCGGTAATCCGTCACGCCACCCTTCTTCATAAGGGACGGGTTGGTCGTGAAACCCTGAACGTTGCCGTTCTCGTACATGTCGAGCATGCCCTCGAGGTTTGCACCGTCAGCGAACACCTTGATTGCCATCTGCCTGATTCCTTTCGTTTGCATACGGCCGATAAACTGCTAAACACTTTACCTACGTTTATTAAGGCGTGAACTGCGGTTTTTTATCTTCTCGGCGAACGGTATAAACACCTCAGTGTTTGGATTGATAAATCGATTGAGCATGCAAAAGCAAAGAGTCGCAGTTTGAGCAAACGCCAGAACGCGGGATTCATTAGATAAGGCCGAAATGCCGCATCGCTGTGACGGTGCCGTCGTGTGCGACATCGTCGGTCACGTAGTCGACGACCGCCTTGACCTCGGGCATGGCGTTGCCCATGGCGACAGCCGTCTCGACCGAAGCGAGCATGCCCAGGTCGTTGCCCGAATCGCCGAAGCCAAAGGTGCGCGCATTTCCTTCGCGGCCCAGATACGCCAGCGCTCGCGCCACGCCCACGCCCTTGTCAATACCCTTGGGGCTCAGCTCGCGATTCTGGCCACCGGTGTTGCACAGCTCAAACTCGCAATCGATAAAGCCGTCATCATTGGCTACGCGAGCCAAACTGGGCACACTGAGGCATACCTTGCCCACGCGCAGACTGCCGTCGACGCGCATTTCCTCGGTGCTGTGCACCACAGAAGTGCCGTTCAGAGACGACTGCTCAACGCCCACAGGCTCCAGGGCAAAAGTAGCCACGTTGGTCTCGAAAAAGGCCTCAATCCCTGCCGCGGCCATACGGCGCGCAAGCTCCTCGATAACGTCCTCGTCAAAGCAGTCCTCGTGTACCACGCGTCCCTCGACCTCGAGCGTGGCGCCTGCCATGGCCACGACGCCCGCGGGGTCGAGCGCACGCAGGCTATCGGCGATAAGCCACAGGGGGCGACCCGTGCAGATAAATGCCTTGTGCCCTGCATCGCGCAGTGCACGGAACGCCTCAACCACCGTCTGCGAGGGGTGAACCGCCGAAAAGTCCTTATCGGTCATATCGTCGGGATCGAACGACGTCAGCGTGCCGTCCACGTCAAAAAAGAGCACGGCGGAATCGGGGCACGCATCAATCATATGGGTTCCTTTCGGGGATGAGGGCAAACGAAGCATCCATCATATAATGGAGCGACGCAACCAGAGAGGTCACCCATGGAATTTTACGCAAGCTGCCCCGAGGGCTTTGAGTCCGCACTCGCCGATGAGCTTAAACGCCTCGGGCTTTCGCATGTCCGCCGGCTGAAGGGCCGCGCTACGTTTGAGGGCGAGCTCGAAGAAGGCTACCGCGCCTGTCTGTGGTCGCGCCTGGCGAGCCGCGTGTTCGTGGTTCTTGGGCGCTTTGAGGCGCAGGATGCCGACGAGCTGTACGATAGCGTTTACGACATCGCCTGGGAGAACATCATCCGCCCCGGCGCCACCATCGCCATCACCGCCCGCGGCGTGACCGAGCAGCTGCGCAACACACGCTTCTCTGCCTTGCGCGCCAAGGACGCATTGTGCGACCGCCTGGCCGAAACCACGGGCCGTCGCGCCGATGTCGATGCCGCCGATCCCGATGTTCACCTGCTGCTTTCGCTGCGTCAGCGCCGCGCGAGCATCAGCCTGGACCTTTCGGGCGACCCGCTGTTCAAGCGCCTGCCGCCCGCAGCGACCCGCGCCGGCGAGGGCGCGCACGTGCTGCGCCCCGACTACGCCGCCCTGGTGCTGGCGCAGGTCGGCTGGACCGCACTATGCGAGCGCGAGTTGACGGCCGACGATTACGAGAACGAAGCCCTGCCCACGCTGATCGACGCCTCGTGCGCCGGCGGCGGTCTGCTGCTGGAAGCCGTGAACATTCTGACCGACCGCGCCCCGGGCGCTGCACGCGAGCGCTGGGGCTTTGAGGGCTGGCAGCCGCACGACGCCGCCCTGTGGGAGCAGCTGCTTGCCGAGGCACGCGAGCGCGAGGCGGCGGCGCGCGAGCGCCAGGCGCGCATCGTCGCCGTGGACATTGACCCCGCTGCCCGCAAGACTGCCGAGCGCATGGTCAAGTGCGCCGGCTACAAGCGTTTTGTCGACTTTTGCGCTGCCAAGCCAGCCACCGTGCTGGACCATGCAGGCGCTGTTGCCGGTGCCGCCATGGTCGCAGACACCACCGAGACCCCGCTTTCGCTCATGCACGACGCCATGACGCTGGTCGGCGAGCTGCGCCGCGCGCCCGAGCTTGCCGCGGCGCCGGTCGCTGCGCTCACCCGCGATGGATTGCTGGCCCGCTCGCTCCACGCCGAGCCCGAGCGCTCGATCGCCGTCATGCCCAACAACGAGGAGGCGACCGTCGAAGTCTGGCCGTCGCTCGACCACGCCGCCGCAGCGTTTGAGGCTGCGACCGGCGCAGATGCCGAGGCCGAGGTTGCGGATACCAACGAAGTCAACGACAAAGCCGCCAGCACCCCCATGCCCGAACCTGCCGCCACACTCGACCTGGGCGACGGCAAGCCGCTGCCCGTGCTCATCCCCGAGTCCGAGCAGTTCGCCAACCGCTTGCGCAAGAACGCCCGTCTGCGTCGCAAGTGGGCAAAGCGCGAGGGCGTGAGCTGCTACCGCGTCTACGATGCCGACCTACCCGATTACTCCGCCGCCATCGACCTGTACGAGGGCTGCCCGCAGACGCCGGGCCGCTGGCTCGTCATCGCCGAATACGCCGCGCCCAAGACCATCGATCCCGCGCTTGCCCAGGCCCGCATGCTCGACATTCTGGCCATCGCGCCGCGCATCCTAGATGTTCCCGCCGAGCACGTGCACGCCAAGGCCCGCATGCGTTCGCGCGGCGGCTCGCAGTACGGCAAGCAGGGCGCCGGCAAGGGCGGCTCGGGCGAGCGCGCCAATATCGCACGCCGTCGTCTGCCGCTCATCGAGGAGGGCGGCCTTACCTTTGCCGTCAACTTTGACGACTACCTGGACGTCGGCATCTTCTTGGATCACCGCGTCACCCGCAACCTGGTGCGCGAGCACGCCAAGCAGGCGCGGCGCTTTCTCAACCTGTTCGCCTATACCGGCACCGCTACCTGCTATGCGGCAGACGGCGGCGTCGAGGAAACTGTGACGGTCGACCTCTCCAACACCTACCTGGACTGGGCCGAGCGCAATATGCGCCAGAACGGCTTTGTTGGTCCGCAGCATCATTTTGTGCGCGACGACGTGCTTGCCTGGATTCGCGTCCAGCGCCAGACGCGCAACCGCTGGGACCTGATTTTTGTCGATCCGCCCACGTTTTCGAACTCATCAAAGATGGGCCGCCGCACCTGGGACGTCCAGCGCGACCATGTTGAGCTTTTGGCCGGCGTATCGCGCCTGCTCGCACAGGGCGGCCACGCCATCTTTAGCTGCAACCTGCGCGGCTTCCGCCCCGAGACGCGCAAGCTCGCGCGCGCGGGCGTCGTGCTAGAGGACATTACGGCGCAGACCATCCCCGAGGACTTTGCGCGCAACCAGAAGGTGCACCATTGCTATATCGTGCGCCGCCTGCCCATCGAGGACGCCATGGCCGAAGTCGGCTTTAGCGCCGAGGAGATTGCAGAGCGAACCGAAGAGCTGCGCAACCCCGAGGCCCGCAAGCCCCGCGCAACGGCGCCCGCGCACGCGCAGGCCGGAGACCGAGGGTCGCGCGGCGACGGCAAGCCTGCCTGCGCCGGCAAGCCCAAAAAGAAGAAGTTCTACGCCAGCAAGCCCAAGGGCAGATAAACCAAGTTGCGGTGGAATACGGACTGTTTTGCCTGGAATTAGGCAAATTTAGACCGTATTTCACCGCAACTCATATTGGGATGGTGGTTGGCGATCTAGCCTTGGGTGACCAGGCGATAGCCGATACCCACGTGCGTCTGGATATAGCGCGGATGCGCCGGATCGGACTCGATCTTCTTACGCAACGTGCCCATAAAGACACGCAGGCTCGCCAGGTCGCTCTTAGTTGCCGTGCCCCAAATCTCGTGCAGGATAAACTGGTGCGTCAGCACCTTGTCGGCGTTGTGCGCCAGCAGGCACAAGAGCCTGTACTCGATCGGCGTCAGATGCAGCTCCTCGCCATCCATCGTGGCGATGCCGGCATCAAAATCGATATGCAGCTCACCGGTATCGAACGAGCCCTCGGAGGCAACGCCGCCCGTTTGCGCATACGAAAGGCGCCTGAGCGTCGTGCGAATGCGCGCGAGCAGCTCCTCGACCGAAAACGGCTTGGTCAGGTAGTCGTCGGCACCGGCATCGAGTGCGCGAATCTTGTCCGCATCCTCGCTGCGCGCCGAGACCACAATGATCGGCATGCCCGACCATGCGCGCACCGACTCCACCACCTTGACGCCGTCCATATCGGGCAGGCCCAGATCGAGCAGCACAATACTCGGTGCCTGCGATGAGGCGGCGGCGATGGCGGCATGGGCGGTCTCCACGGCCATATGGCGCAAGCCGTGCGCCTCGAGCGCGGCAACGATAAGGTTGCGGACGGCGGGGTCGTCCTCAACGACCAAGATGAGCGGTTTCATGGCAGAGTTCGACACAGCGTTACTCCTTATCAAACGAAACGTCGGCGGCGGGAAGCCCAATCGTAAAGACCGAGCCGTGCGGGTCCGCCGCGGCAACCTCTATGCTACCGCCATGCGCCAACATAATGGATCGACAGAGCGAAAGTCCCAGGCCCACGCTGCGATGGCTATCAGCCAAGCCATGGTTGACAGTGTAGAACGATTCAAAGATCCGGCCCTGCTCCTCGGGCGCAATACCGGGACCGTCATCGGCGACGGAACATGCCACCTGTCCATCGTTCGCCATAATCGAGATCACGATATGCGAGCCCGACGGCGTATAGGCAATAGCGTTGTTCACCAGGTTCACCACCAGCTGCACCATCAGGCGCGCATCGACGTTGACGAGCGCCGGCTCGTCGCACGGCACCACCTTAAGATCGTGCTCGCGTACGGCCGGATTCACGTGGCGCAGCGCCTCCTCGACGATATCGTCCATGAGCTCGAGCGTGGTCGACAGATGCATGCCGCCGCCCTCGAGCTTTGTGATGGCGAGCAAATTCTCGACGGTGGCGTTGAGCCATTGCGCATCCGAACGAATGGAAAGGAGCATGCCGCGGCGCGTCTGGCTATCGAGCACGGCCGTGCCGGTCGAACCCTGGTCGAGTAGCACGTCGGCATTGCCCGAAATGCTGGTAAGCGGCGTGCGCAGATCGTGCGAGATGGAGCGCAACAGATTGGCGCGCAGCTGTTCGTTTTTGGCGAGCACCGCCGCCTCCTCGCGGGCCTCCATGGCGCGGGCGCGATCGAGTGCCAGCTCGCCTTCGCTCACGATGGCGTCGGCAAGTGTCCGTTCCTCGTGCGTCAGCACGTCGGGCTCGGCAACGATAGCCAACACGCCCACCACCGAGGCGGGGTCGCCCGAACGCACGAAGCTGTCGCCTGCGTAAACCGTCAGGTAGACGCCATAAAACGCCGAGCCGCCATAGGTGGCATCGAGCGGCGTTCCCACATAGGCGGACGCCGAGAGCCGCGGCGGCATCTGGGGCGTCAGCTGGTGCACCGGCGAGGCGTCACCCACGGCCGTGTACGTCGCACGCGGCAGCAAATCATCATCGTCGGCGTCGGCGCTGTACCACATGACCGGACAGCCCGAAAGACGCGCCAGCTGCGTTGCCATGGCATGCACAATCTGCTGCTGATCGGAACACCGCTGCAGCATGCGGTTGGTCTCGAGCACCATATGCGTGCGACGGTCGCTGGCGGCAGCCTGTGCCAAGGCGCGGCGCAGGGCCAACGCAATCGAGCTCGACACAAGCGAGACCACAAACATGATGAAGAACATGCCGGGATAGACGCGGTCGATAAACGATAGCGAGCAGCGCGGGTCGACAAACAAGAAGTTGTAGAGCGCTACGGCGGCAGCCGAGCTCAGCAAGCAATACAGGCGGCTCCAGGTAAAGAATGCGCACAGCTGCACGGCGAACACATAGACGATCATGATGCTCGGCGCGAGACCAGGGTGGTCGAGCAGCGCACCCACAATCGTCGCCGCGACCAGCAGCCCCGCCGATACGCAGGCGTCATACAGAGGGCTGCGACGTGTCAGCGTTGTGCGCCGCCACCAAAAGCTATCGGCAATATCGCCGTCCGCACGGACGTCCATCGGCACCCCGCCCCTCTCTTAAAAACAAAAACCACCACAGAGGGGACAGCACCTTTGTGGTGGTTTCCCTTGTGGTGGTTCCAAGTGTATAGCCTTTGCAGTCTGCGGTCGTTAGACAAACAGCACGTGCGCGAGCAGGGCACACACTCTTGTCCATCGAAGGCCAACTCCATGCAACCTGTCGGCGACTACGGGCGCTCGTTGGGGGCCAGGCGCTGCATCTTGTTCACAGCCTTGAACTTGGTGAACAGCGGCACATACTCAAAGCTCACGTTGGAGTTCTCCAGGCCATACCAGCGCGCCGGCGTACCGGCAAAGCGGCGGATGATGTACTTGAGCGTGATGGCCGTGCGCTCGCTCGGCTCCACGTCACTCTCGGGCGCCAGGAGCTTGCGGATCATGACGAACTTAAACGTACCGATGTTGCCCGGATCCTTGTAGACCGAGTAGTCATGCATCTGCGGCGGCAGCTCGCCAGTGGCGGCCAGATCCTGAACAACCTGGCGCAGGTAGGCGTTCACGCGCTGGTTAACCTTGTAGCCCAGGTACAGATGCACGCGGAAAACATAGTCGGTGCCAAACGTCTCGACCGAATAGGCAAAGGTATGCGGTTCGTCCATGGTCTCGACGTTCACGAACCACCAGGCGCGGGCGCGCTTGGGATGCTTGTCCAGAATCGAGTAGACAATATCGCGGTCGATGTAGTCGGTATTGGTGTCCTTGGTCAGGTACACGATGTTGTCGCTCATAAGCTCATAGCGATCGTCGTCGCGCAGGCGCTTGAGCTGCGGCAGATAGCTGCGCAGCGGCAGCAGCGTAAACTGACGCCGCTCGACCGCCGTGCCGTTGTACCAGCACAGCATAACGCCCATGATGAGCATGGCCATAAGAATAGTGAAATAGCCACCGTGGAAAAATTTGGTGAGCGAACTCACAAAGAAGAAGCCCTCGAGCATAAGGAAGAACACAACGAAGATATACGGGACGACCTTAAGGCCGCGATCAACATGCAAGTAGAAGAAGAGCAGCAGCGTCGTGCACATCATGGTCAGGGTGATCGCCAAGCCGTAGGCGGCCTCCATGTGCGCCGAGCTCTGGAACAGCAGCACCACGATGACGCAGCCCACAAGCATGACGTTGTTGACCATGGGAATATAGAGCTGGCCCTTGGTCTCGGCAGGATAGAAGACCTGCATGTGCGGCATGAGGTCCAGGCGGCTGGCCTCGGACACCAACGAGAAAGCGCCGGTGATGAGCGCCTGCGAGGCAATGATGGCCGCGACGGTGGAAAGGCCGACGGCAAAGGGACGCAGGCCCGGGGTGAGCATCTGGTAGAAGGGGTTGAGGTCGGCGATACCCATGAGCTCCGGGTTGCCGGCATTGTTGATAAGCCACGCGCCCTGGCCCATGTAGGACAGCAGCAAGCAGCACTTAACGAACGGCCAGGTTGCGTAGATGTTGCCACGGCCCACGTGGCCCATGTCGGAATAAAGCGCCTCGGCACCGGTGGTGGCGAGGAAGCAGCTGCCCAGAATCATGATGCCCGCATGGTTGTTGGGGCTCAACAAAAAGGCGATGCCGCGCACCGGGTTGAGGCACAGCAGCACGGCGGGGTGCTGGAAGACAAAGAACAGACCCGTGCCGCCCAGGAACAGGAACCACAGCGTCATGATGGGGCCAAAGGCGTGGCCGATCTTGGCCGTGCCGATGCGCTGCACCAAGAAGAGCGCAATGATGATGGCAAGCGTGATGGCCACGACGCGGGCCTGATCGTCGCCCAGCACGGCATGGACTGCCGGAATGGTGCGCAGGCCTTCGATAGCCGTAGTCACGGTAACGGCAGGCGTGAGGATGCCATCGGCGAGCAGTGCCGCGCCGCCCAGCATGGCGGGGATGATGAGCCATTTGCCGCAGCGCTTAACCAAGCTGTACAGAGCAAAGATGCCACCCTCGCCATGGTTGTCGGCGCGCAGCGAGATGAGCACGTACTTGACGGTCGTCAGCAGCGTGACCGTCCACACGACGAGCGAGAGCGCGCCGAGCACGAACTCCTCCGTGACGCTTCCGATGCCGCCGTTGCCGGCAACGAGCGCCTTGGTTACATACATGGGGCTGGTGCCGATATCGCCATACACCACGCCCAGCGTGACGAGCATCGCCGAGATGCTCACAGGAATCGCAGCGTGCGAGGCTGCCTCCTTGGCCTTTTGTTCCATAAGCCGGTTTCCTCCCAACTTTAACGTTCGAGGGGATTATAGATAATCACCCCATGTTTTAATGCACTGTTTTCCCAGCTAGATAAACATTTATACGGCCTTTAGGCCACCGCGGCGATATGGAATGTGACAAAGGGACTGTCCCTTTGTCACATTCGTCATTTTCCGAGCCAGTTTTTGAACCACCACTCCATGGATCGGCTCATCTCGGCCATAAAGGGGCTCGTGTGCTTGCGGGTGTAGATATCCACGACGCGCTCCCCCACCTCGCGGGCATGCGGACGGAACATCGCGTCCATCTCGGCCACCTGCGCATCCATGGTCGCGGCATCGGCGCGGCGATAGCGCTCCTCGTGCACCAGGTTCACCACGGGATGCGCAATCGCCGGGCGCTCCTTGCGGGGCGTGCCGATGATGAGCATCGACAGCGGCATGGTATGGGGCGGCAAGTCCAGCAGCGCAGCAACTTCCTCGGCGTTCTCGACGACATCGCCGATATAGCAGCTCCCCAGTCCCAGGGCCTCGGCGGCGACCACGGCGTTTTGGGCAGCGATCACGGCATCCTGCGCCGCGATGGCAAAGTCGCCTAAACCCGGCGCGCGGCGGGGCGCCTTGCCCGTACGCTCGACAAACTCGGGCTCAAAGCAACCCACGTGCTCAAACAGATCGATCCACTTGGCATAGTCGACCACAAATATAAGTGCCCAGGGCGCCTTGGCGATCATGGGCTGGTGGTCGCACAGGTCGGCCAGGCGATCGAGCGTTGTCTGCTCGCGGATACTCACGATGGAATACATCATCATGGCGCCTGCCGACGGCGCGCGGCTCGCCGCATGCAGAATCGCCGCCCGCTGCTCGTCGGTCACTGCTACGGGACGGTCGTTGTCATCGCGCGCAAAGGCACGCGTGGACGAGCGATGCTCCAAAATGTCCAGTACCGCGTTGCCCGTGGTCTCGACCGGATAGCCGCCCGCGCCCATGCCAGCGCCCACGTCGCCCGCACTCGTCATACAAACCTGCTCGTTCATCGCCTCATCCTCGCCATTTCTTTAAGAAGCCTTTACGTTTCCGTGTAATTCCCGTCCATTATCGCGCAGGTCGCCACTACATTGCGCCACACCGCCACACATGCGCGCTAATATGGCTGGTTGTTGTGCGCAGCCCGCAAATGCAGCGCATATCTTGGTAACAATCGGGTAAACCCCCGCTTTCGTAGTTTTAAGTTTGTGAGGAGTCTCAGCATGTTCGCAGCCGCCATCTCGCTCGTCGGTCTTGCGGCGACCGTCTTCCTTGTCTTGCGCGAGGCCAAAGCCATTCGCGCGCAGTCGGGCACCGTTGCCAAGGGCGCTCTTGCCTGGAGCGTCGCCTTCGGCCTGTTCCAGCTCTTTTTGACCATTTGGGGTGCCATGGGACTCGTCGCCCAAAACGAGCCGCTCGCCTTTGTGATGCTCGTTCTGACCAACGCCATCCTCACCGGCTGCGCCTGGGCCAGCATCGCACGCGACCGCATCGCCCCGCGCGTCTTTGCGTTTGCCTCCGCCGATGCTCCCGCGCCCACCGGCAAACTCGCCCGTCTGCGCGGCGCCTTTGTGGGCAAACCGCTCGTCGCTGCCGTCCTGTGCCTGCTGCTCGCCGGCGTCTTTGCGCTGCTGGGCATGGAGGTCTCGTCCAACCACGACTTTACCTGGGTCTACCCCCTATGCATACTGCTCGAGTGGGCCATCATCACCACGCTCATGGTCGGCCTGTTCTTCCTGTTCCAGCGCCGCGGCGCAGCTCCCGCCGCCCTGGCCTTCGCCCTCTTTATCCTGGGCATTGCCGAGTTCTTCGTCATCACGTTTAAATCCATGCCCATCCAGCCGGGCGACCTTTCGGCCATCTCCACCGCCGCCGCGGTCGCCGGCAGCGGCTACACCTACTCGATCTCGCTGTTCTGCGTGCTGTCCATGGGCTTTACCGCCATCGCCATGCTGCTATGCGAGTACGCCGGCCTGGTAGCACCGCACCGTCAGAAGGGCGCCGCCAACGCCAAGCGCATGCTGCTCACCAACCTGCTCGTGGCGGTGCTGTGCCTGGGCGGCGTGACCGCGCATGTCACGCTTATCGACTACTACAACACCCTCGGCATCACCGTCTACACCTGGCGCCCGCTCGAGAGCTACTGGCGCGAGGGTTATCTGCCTGCCTTTATTAGTGCGGCACAGTCCATCAAGCCGCCCAAACCCGCCAACTACTCCGCCGACGACGCCAAGGCAACGCTCAAAAAGTATGCCAAGGCCTATGACAAGTCCGATGCCGCCACAAGCGACGCCCGTACCGCCGCCCAAGAGCAGTTCGATAGCGAGAAGCCCACGGTCATCGCCATTATGAACGAGACCTTCTCGGATCTTTCGATCTATCAGGAGATGCACGCCGGCTACGAGGGCCCGCAGTACTTTAAGAACCTGTCCGACTGCCTCAGCCGCGGCAAGCTCTACGTGAGTGCCTACGGCGGCGGCACCGCCAATACCGAGTTTGAGTTTATGACCGGCAACTCCATGGCCAACCTGGGCTCGGGCGTGTACCCCTACACCATCTACAACATGGAAACGACCGGAAACCTGGCAGAGCAGTTCAAGTCGCTCGGATATTCCACAACGGCCATGCACCCCAACCACGCAACCAACTGGAACCGCGAGAACGTCTACAAGGACTTTGGCTTTGACCAGTTCCTGTCTATCAACGACTTCCAGGGAGCCGATACCTTGCGCGGCATGGTGACCGACCAGGCAACCTACGACAAAATCCTTGAGCTGCTCAACCAGAACGCCGACCCGCAGTTCATCTTTGACGTGACCATGCAGAACCACTCGGGCTACGATACGGGCCTGCTGCCGGCAGATAAGCAGATGCACCTGAACATCGACACGACCGATCTGGACGCCAAGACCATCGAGGACGGCACACTCTCCGATGTCGACGAGTACGTCTCGTGCATCGAGCAGTCCGACCAGGCGCTGCGCTACTTCCTCAATGCCCTGCGCAATCTTGACCGCAAGGTGGTCGTGGTGTTCTGGGGCGACCACCAGCCGTTCTTCCCGTCCAAGTTCAACGACAGGTGGTTTACCGGCGAGGACGACGCTACGCATCAGGAGCGCCTGTGGCAGACCGACTACATCATCTGGGCCAACTACGACGTTGCCGGTTGCGACCAGACGAGCGAGGTCGATGACCTGTCCATCAACTACCTGTCCACCCAGCTGATGCAGCTGATCGGCGCACCACTGACCGACTACCAGAAAGCGCACATGACGCTGCGCAAGTCGCTGCCCGCCATCAACTCGGTGGGCTACGAGGACGCTAGCCTGCGCTGGGCGCTCTCCTCCAACGTCACCGGCGAAGACGCCGTCGCCGCGGCGGCCACCAAGGCGCGCGAGGATTACGCCAAGATGCAGTACTACGAGATGTTCCGCGACGGCAAGAACGTGTACACCGAGCACCTCCAGACCGAGGCCAACGAGACCGACCCCAATCTGGCACCGGGTACGACCAAGATCAAGTAGCGGCGCGTCTTACCTGGTTCGTCTGCCCGGCGGCACGGAACGTAAGGTTCCCTGCTCGGACAGTCCTGCTCGCACGGAGAGCACATTAAGTGCTCTCCGGCTCGT
>OLSO01000570.1_pt1 | contig 35333 bp, 26 predicted proteins | sample 1672441 | NCBI WGS metagenome assembly OLSO01 (sample SAMEA3136686, study PRJEB25190) | human gut metagenome | biome: human gut; feature: human-associated habitat; material: faeces | place: Austria | collected 2013 | reverse complement strand
AGGATGATGATATCGCCCGGATCAGAATTCTCTCTCTTGACAGCACGTCTCGGAGCCGCACCCATGACAGCACCGATCTCCATACGTTTTGCCACATAATTCGGATGATAGATTTCTTTTACATAACCGGTAGCCAGACCGATCTGGTTTCCATAGGAGCTATAGCCGTGAGCTGCGCTACGGACGATCTTCTTCTGCGGCAGTTTGCCTTTCAGCGTCTCCTTCACAGATACGGTCGGATCAGCAGCTCCGGTCACACGCATGGCCTGATATACATAGGTACGGCCTGACAGCGGATCCCGGATAGCTCCTCCCAGACAGGTTGCAGCGCCACCGAAGGGCTCAATCTCTGTGGGATGGTTATGGGTCTCGTTCTTGAAATTCACCAGCCACTCTTCAGTCTTTCCGTCGATCTCCACCGGAACTACGATACTGCAGGCGTTGATCTCATCGGATTCCTCCTGATCTTCCAGCCTGCCTTCTTTTTTCAGCTTCCGCATGGCCATCAGAGCCAGATCCATCAGGCAGACGAATTTATCGTCTCTTCCCTTGAAAATCTCCTTGTGATCCTTCAGATACTCCTCATAGGTTGCTTCCATGGGCTTGCGGTAATCGCCGTCGCCGAAAGTCACATTTTTAAGCTCTGTGGAGAAGGTGGTATGACGGCAGTGGTCGGACCAGTAGGTATCCAGCACACGGATCTCTGTCACGGAAGGATTGCGTTTCTCTTCATTTTTATAATAATTCTGAATATGAAGAAAATCCTTAAAGGTCATAGCAAGATTTAAAGAGTCATAGAGCTTTTTCAGTTCTTCTTCAGGCATATCCTGGAAGCCGTCAAAAATCTTTACATCTTCCGGCTCGTCAAAATGAGTTTCCAGTGTCTCAGGCTTCTCCATGCCTGTTTCTCTGGAGTCCACAGGGTTAATGCAATGGTTCTTGATCGCCTCAAACTGTTCGTCGGTGATGTTTCCTTCAATGACATAGGTGGTAGCTGATTTAATGATCGGCTCCTCATCCTCTTTCAGGAATTTCACACACTGAACGGCAGAATCTGCTCTCTGGTCAAACTGTCCCGGAAGAAATTCCACGGAAAACACCCGGTCACTGGGACCGGTCTTAAAACTTTCACGGTAAAGAGTATCCACCGGAGGCTCTGAAAAAACAGTCCTGCATGCTTTCTCAAAGACTTCGTCTGAGATATGTTCCACATCGTAACGAATCAGAACCCGAACACCAGTCACCTCGGAAATTCCAAGATAACTGTGGATTTCATGCTTCAAATCTTTCGCCTGAACGGCAAAATCCGGCTTTTTTTCCACATAAACTCTTCTTACGCTGCTCATAGTTTCCTCCATATTCTGCGTGTTTTGTTCGCACATCCGCTGATTGTACCTCATCATTGTAACACCGGTCTTTCTATCTTTCAAGAAAGAAATCCCTCAACTTTTCCAAAAGGCCGCGAGCTCTTCCTCCACATTCCAGAGACCGCAGCTTCTCACATCTGTCCATTCCCTCGGAAACATTCCCCGGTATTCCCATTCACAGAACCGTTCATCCAGAAGAAGAATCACGCCACGATCCTCCTTTGTCCGGATCACCCGGCCCGCGGACTGGAGGACCTTATTCATGCCCGGAATCCGGTAGGCATAGGCAAAACCGTCCATTCCCCGGCTGTCATAATAGTCTTTCAAAAGCTCCCGCTCCGCACAGACCTGGGGAAGCCCGGTACCGACAATGACAGCACCGATCAGCCGTTCTCCCTTAAGATCAATACCTTCACCGAAAATGCCGCCCATGACGCAGAAGCCGATGAGGCTCTGTTCGCCCTCCGTCTCCTCAAAGGCCTTCAGAAATTCTTCCCTCTTTTCCTCCGTCATACCGCTTTTCTGATAGAGGGTACGAAACTCTGCTCCCCAGCGCGTTTCAAAGCTGGCTCCTACGTCCTCCAGCATCCTGTAGGAAGGAAAGAATACCATATAATTTCCCCTGCAGCCGGAAACTGTCTTCTTGATGTAATCCGCAATCCGCTCATATTCCTTCGGCCCCCGGCGCTTATAGCGGGAGCTCACATCCCTTCCGATGAGCACCCGCCGCTGTTCTGGCAGGAAGGGTGTTTTAGCATAAACGGCGTAATCGTCCTTCGCCTGACTTAAAAGGCTCTGATAATAAGTCACCGGAAGAAGGGTTGCAGAGAAGAAAACCGTACTGTTTCCCTTATTCAGGCATTCCTGAATGGCCGTCGAGGTGTCGATGCAGAAAAGCTTCACCAGAAAACTTCCGTTCTCATCCAGCATGCTGTAGATCACATAGCTTTCATCCAGCCGGTCCGCGATCTTGAAAAACTGATCGATCTGAAAATAGAGATCCAGCAGCTTTTTCCTCTCTTCCCCCGGCGGCTCCTCCTCCAGATACTCCTCCAGAAGCCCCTCCGCACTCATGAGCATTACTGGAAAACCTTCCAGACTTTTCATCACCCGGCAGCCTTCCTCACACTCTCTTTTCCAGGCCAGCATCTGACGGTTTACCCGATCCAGCTGACCCACCAGCTTCTTTCCCCGGTAATTACGGCCGCTGTCCTTGTTTTTCTGCTGAATGACCTTTTTCGCCTCCAGGAAATCTTCTTTATAGAGAAGGGCGCTGTACATCTCTCTTCCCCGCTCCACCAGATTATGGGCCTCATCGATGAGAAAAATGTAAGAACCTTTTCCGCTGCTTCCCTCCCCGAAAAAGCGTTTCAGATGGGCGGTTGGATCAAAAACATAATTGTAGTCGCAGATTACCGCATCCACCCAGGTGGAGACGTCGAGACTCAGCTCAAAAGGGCAGACATTCCATTTTTCACTCTGATTTAAAAGAGCCTCCCTGGAAAAATCGTCTGTCTCCTTGAGCATCTCAAACACCGCATCGTTGATCCGGTCAAAATGCCCTTTCGCATAGGGACAGTGGACGGGATCACACTCCGCCTCCTCCAGAGGACAGATCTTCTCCTTGGCCGTCAGCGTCACCACCTTATAGGAAAGACCCTGTTTTTTCAAGAGACCGAAAGCCTCCTCCGCCACCGTCCTTGTGATTGTCTTCGCCGTGAGATAAAAAATCTTCTCGCCCAGACCCTCTCCTACGGCTTTTACCGCCGGAAACACCGTGGAGATGGTCTTTCCCACACCCGTAGGCGCCTGAATAAAGATTTTTTTCTTCCGCTCAATGGTCCGATAAACTGCCGCCGCCAGATCTTTCTGGCCTTCCCGGTAAGGAAAAGGAAAGCGTATTTTCCGGATGGATGCCTGGCGTTTCTCCTTCCAGAGAATCTGAAATTCGCACCATTTTCGATACTCCCGGATCAGTTCATCGAACCACTCCTTAAGCTCCTCCGTGGAATAAATATAGGGAAACCGCCGGATCTCCTCGCTTTCCAGATTGCAGTAGGTCATCTGGATCCCAATCTTTGAAAGCTTCTTCTGCACTGCATAGATACAGGCATAGCATTTCGCCTGAGCCAGGTGAACCGCCACCGGCTCCTCCAGAAAAATCAGTGGACGGTAGATTCCTTTGATCTCATCTATAATCTCTTGCCCGTCTTCTGTAAAAATGCCGTCCGCCCGGCCCTCCACAGAAAGCTCATAGCTGCCCGTTTCCGAATCTTCCGGCATGTTCTCCTTTCCGGAAAGTGGAAAGGTCTCCATATATTTCAGCGGCACCTCTGCCCGGTAATCAGCTCCCATCTGCCCCTGGATCTTCCGGTGCAGTCTGCTGCCCAGCTGCATGGCTTCCTTGTCTGCTATCCCGCCCTTCCGGTTATCAATATCGCCACTTCTCAGAATAAATTCCACCAGATTTCTCACTGAAATACGGATTATCTCCACGCTTTTGTCCTCCCGGCTCCAGCCTTTTCCCAGCTTTCTCCGGCCGGGTCTGCTGCTCTATCTTACCACATTCCGCGTAAAAGACAAAAGAAAAAATAAATCAGCCCCATTCCGTCATGTATTTCCGGAATTTCAACGGAAGAAGCTGCTGTTGAAGTCCTCCGTTTTCCCGCTCCCGGATAGCGATCGTATCCACGAACCTTTTCCAGAGCTCCTCATAGGCTTTTTCCCCGTCCGACTGCTCCAGAAGCTCTGTCTTCGGCGCTTCCCCTCTGAAAAGATACCAGGGAGCTCCCGGCTGATGAAGAAGACTCATCTGATGATGCCTGTCGAAAATCAGGAAACGCTCCCCGGGATAACGGTTGGCGAAATGGTCTCCAATCAGCGGCAGAATCTGTCCGAAAGGCTCAATCTCCGAATAGAGAAGTTTCCCTTTCATCTCCTGAAACCTTACAAATCCAAGATAACGATGAGCCTCCCTGGCTACTGTCCTGGATAAGGTCATAACCTGAAAAACACAGGGTTCCTGGATATTTTCCATCAGGCGGTAAACGCTGCCGTTTTTCCTCTGGGCCAGGGAAAGCCCCAGCACCACGCTCCGGTAGACTGCCTCCGCTTTTTCCTTCTCCTCCGCCAGCGTGGCCTGATAAATACTCTCCCAGCAGTTCTGACCCATGCGCCGTCGGATCGTCCCTGCCACTTTTTCTGCCTTTTCTCCATCGGTCTCCACTCTCCGGTATTCGGAAAAAAGCTCCATCTCATGATCCGGACCTGCCTCCAGCTTTACCCTGTCATGGCCGACTCTGCTGGCCCAGGCATCATAAACTCCGGTGAGGATCCCTTCCATACTGTCCTCGCACTGAAAAATCACACGGTTCATCTTATCTCCTCCTCTTGTTCTCTAACTCTGAAGCAGCTTCATCACCGCCTGACTGTCTGAAAAACGGCTGTCATCAAAGAGCCTCAGCTGCTGATAGTTCCCGACCTCCGGAAGTGTCTGGTCTCTCTGGCTCAACAGATTCCTCAAAATAAAGTCCTCATCCATCTTCAGCGGATACTGCGTCTTTCCCTTGCAGGTGATAAAATAGACAGCCCGCTTCAGCACCACACCGATCTTCTTCAGATCCTCAAAATCCAGACTGGAAAACCGTCTGGCCTTCACAATCCTCTGGGCGGATTTCACACCGATGCCCGGCACCCGAAGAAGCGTCTCGTAGGGGGCACGGTTGATCTCCACCGGAAAATGCTCCATATGTCCCAGCGCCCAGTCGCATTTCGGATCCAGAAACACATTGAAATTTGGATGTTTTTCCGAGAGAAGTTCCTTCGCCTCAAAGCCATAGTAGCGAAGAAGCCAGTCCGCCTGATAAAGCCGGTGTTCCCGAAGAAGCGGCGGGCCTCCGGGCAATGCCGGAAGAAGACTGTCATCATTTACCCGGACGAAAGCAGAGTAAAAGACCCGTTTCAGTTCAAAACGCTGATAGAGCGACTCCGCCACAGAGACGATCTCATAATCGCTCTCTCCCGACGCCCCTATAATCATCTGGGTGCTCTGTCCCGCCGGCACGAACTGGGGAGCACTCCTGTACAGGGTCAGTTCCTCCTGATTGTGATTTCTCTTGGTCTGGATCTGCCTCATCGGCGTCAAAATGGTCCGGCGGCTCTTATGAGGAGCCAGCCGTTTCAACGCATCCGCCGTGGGCAGCTCCAGATTGATGCTCATGCGGTCTGCCAGAAAGCCCGTCTTCTCAATGAGTTCCTCCGGTGCCCCCGGAATTGCCTTCACATGGATGTAACCCTGAAAATGATAGACCTTTCTGAGCCGATAGAGTGTCTGGTAGAGAAGCTCCATCGTAAAGGCTGGGTTCTGAAAAACGCCGGAACTTAAAAACAGGCCTTCGATATAATTCCTGCGGTAAAACTCCATGGTCAGCTGACAGACCTCGTCCGGAGTGAAGGCAGCCCTCGGCACATCATTGGAACAGCGGTTAACGCAGTAATGACAGTCAAAAACGCACTCGTTGGTAAGCAGAATTTTCAGAAGGGAAATACACCTTCCATCCGCTGAAAAACTGTGGCAGATCCCGGCCTCCACACAGTTTCCCATGCCTTTCCCGTCCCCCCGGCGTCCATTGCCGCTGGAGGTACAGGCCACATCGTATTTTGCCGCATCCGTCAGGATATGTAGTTTTTCTCCTATCGTCATCTGTTCCGTAATCTTCATAGAAACTCCGTTCTGCCGTCTCCCCGGCACGATCTTACTCTTGTTGCATCATTGTCCGAACGTTTGTTCCTAGTATAGCACAGATATTTTTTGAAATCAAGACTAGTTTTCGAATATTTGTTCTGGTATAATCTGGGTATCCTTCCAAAGGCAGCTGCTAACAGCCCAACAGCAAAACAGGCTGCACAATTCTATAAAAAAGAAGACCGCCATGGATTTTCTCCATAACAGTCTTCCTGTATTTTCCTTACTTACTCTGTTTTTCTTATTTTCCCAGTCCTTCCAGTTCCGCAAGCCAGATCGCCGCGCTGGCATCGCTGGGCATCCGAAGATCTCCTCTCGGGGAAACGGCTACTGTTCCCACCTTCGGGCCATCCGGCAGACAGGAACGCTTGAACTGCTGAGCGAAAAATCTCCGGTAAAAGGTCTTCAGCCATTTCAGGATCACTTCTTTATCATAAGTTCCCTCAAAGGCCAGAAGCGCCAGCCGATAGATTTTCGCCGGTCGGAAGCCGAAACGCAGGATATAGTATAAGAAGAAATCGTGAAGCTCGTAGGGTCCCACCAGATCCTCTGTCTTCTGAGCAATCTTTCCATCTTTGGGAGGAAGAAGTTCCGGACTCACCGGCGTATCCAGAATATCCAGCAGCACGGCACTCAGTCTCTCATCCTCGCAAGTATCCGCATAATAGCGCACCAGATGGCGCACCAATGTCTTCGGTACGGAGGCGTTGACGCCGTACATGGACATGTGATCTCCGTTATAGGTGGCCCAGCCCAGAGCCAGCTCGGACATATCGCCGGTTCCGATCACCATGCCGCCGGACTGGTTGGCGATATCCATCAATACCTGGGTCCTCTCCCTGGCCTGGCAGTTTTCGTAGGTCACATCATGATCTTCCTCGCTGTGACCGATATCTGAAAAATGCTGGCGCACCGCTTTCTTGATATCCACCTCTTTTAAGGAAGCTCCCAGGCGTCTCGTGAGCTCACAGGCGTTCTTATAGGTCCGATCTGTCGTTCCAAAGCAGGGCATGGTCACAGCCGTGATGGAGCTTCTGTCAATACCGAGAAGATCAAAGGCCCGGGCCGTTACAAGGAGGGCAAGCGTGGAATCCAGCCCCCCGGAAATTCCCACGGTAACATTTTTGCAGCCCGTATGTTTCAGCCGTTTTTTCAGCCCCATGGCCTGAATGCTGAAGATCTCCTCACAGCGCTGCGCTTTCCGCCGCTCGTCCGAGGGAACAAAAGGAGCCAGATCAATAAAACGGGTCAGCTTCGTCTCTCTCTCTTCCAGATGGAAGAGAACCTCCTCGTAGCCTTCCCTTCCTTTGACAGAAAAAGTGGTCTGTTTTCTCCGGTCCGCCCGGAGTCTCTGAATATCCAGTTCCGTCACGATTCTGCTGTTTTTAAACAGCGGAGATTCCGCCAGTATCACTCCGTTCTCCGCAATGACGTTATGGCCGCCAAAGACCAGATCCGTACTGGACTCGCCTTCTCCCGCACTGGCGTAGACATAACCGCAGAGCAGGCGGGCAGACTGGCCGGAGATCAGATTTCTACGGTAACTGTTTTTCCCGGTGGTCTCGTCGCTGGCAGAGAGGTTGACAATCACCGTCGCTCCTGCCATGGCATGGGAAATACTGGGCGGCATCGGCGTCCAGAGATCTTCGCAAAGCTCCGCTGCCACAGAAAGCCCCCGTACCTCCGGGCAGGAAAAGAGTATCTTACTTCCGAAGGAAACCCTCTTCCCATTCACTGTCACCCAGGTCACTTCTTCCTCTCCCGGCGTAAAGTTTCTCTCCTCATAAAATTCCGAGTAAGCCGGCAGAAAGCGCTTCGGCACCAGTCCCAGCAGCTCTCCGTCAGAAATAACCGCCGCCACATTATAAAGCTTTCCGTCCTTTTCCCAAGGAAGCCCCACAAAGACTAGCATTTTCTTTCCGAGGCTGTGCATCACAAGCTCTGTAAGCCCCCGGCGCGCCTTCTCCAGAAGTTCCTCCTGCCAGAAAAGATCCCCGCAGGTATAGCCGGTAAGACAGAGCTCCGGATAAACCAGAAGCTGGATTCCATCCTTCCAGGCCTGATCCATCCCCTGAGCGATGAGTTCCTTATTGTAATCTACGTCCGCTACCCGGATCTCCGGCGTTGAGGCCGCCACTTTTATAAAACCGTCCCGCATGACAAAAGTCCTCCTATCGGCTTTTTTTCAGAAGTTCCTTCAGTTCCTCCGGCGTAAAGGTATAGCCGCTGTTGCAGAAATGACATTTGAGTTCGATGGGATTGCCCTCCTTGATCATAGAGGTCAGTTCCTTCTCGCCTAAGCTTACCAGCACCTTTTCCACCCGCTCTTTGCTGCAGTCACAGTGAAATTCCGCGGGAACCTTCTCTGAAATCTCCGGCTGGAACTCTCCCAGGAGTTCGTTTAAAATATCCTCCGGCGTCATTCCCTGATTCAGCATGCTTGTCACGCTCTGCACCTCAGAAATCTTTTTCTCGAGTGCTTCAATGACTTTTTCATCGGTAAAGGGCATCAGCTGAATGATAAAGCCGCCTGCCTGCTTCACCGTATTGTCTTTCTCCATCAGAACACCCAGCCCCACAGAGGAAGGCACCTGCTCAGAGGTAGCAAAATAATAGGTGAGATCGTCGCCGAGCTCTCCGGTCTCCAGAGCCACCTGACCCACATAGGGCTCCTTAAGGCCCATATCCTTGATCACGCGAAGCATACCGTGACCTACGGCTCCGCCCACGTCCAGTTTTCCAAGGGTATTGGCCGGAAGCATCACCTCCGGATTGTCCACATAGCCTTTCACATGACCCTGGCTGTCCGCCGTCACTGTGAGGCCGCCGATAGGGCCGTCACCCTTCACCTGAATGGTCAGAACATCCTTCTCGCCCTTCATCATGACACCCATCATGGCGCCGCCGGTGAGAAGACGTCCGAGAGCCGCCGTGGCCACCGGACTGGTATTATGAGCAAGCCGCGCTTTTTCCACCAGTTCTCTTGTCGTTGCCGCAAAAGCACGGATCTGATTGTCTGCCGCCGTTGCTCTTACAATATAATCTCCCATATATTTAAAACCAAACCTTTCTGTTTTTTCATTTGCCCTGTTCTCTGGCAATAAAGTAGAGGCGTTCACTGTCACTCTTCGGAGCCTCCCTGGTAAAAGCGTCATATTCCGCCACAAACTCCATTCCAGCCTCCCGGATCAGCTCTTTTACCCGTTCCGGTTCAAAGGCTTTCTGGAAATGCGTCTCTTCGTATTTCCGATAAAGATCGTCCTCCTCCTTTCGGAAAATGGTGAGATCATACTCGTTCACTCCATCTTCCTCGTAGAAGGTGTTTTCCCAGATAAAGCTGCACTCCTCCCGGTTCTCCGCGATCACGGAATCGCCGAGGATCTCCCGGTATTTGTAAGGTGTGTTCAGATCGAACACGAAGATTCCGCCGGGATCCAGATAATTGTTGGCCAGACGCAGAACCTCCAGAAGATCCTCCTCGGACTCCAGATAATTGATAGAATCGCAGATGCACACGATGGCCCGGACCGTGCCATAAAGTTCAAACTCTCTCATATCCTGCTGTAAATAGAGGATGTCCAGACCTTTGCGGCTTCTTTTGTCCATGGCAATCTCCAGCATATCCGCGGAGAGATCAACGCCGATCATATCGTAACCTTTCTCTGCCAGAAGTTCCGTCATGCTTCCCGTACCGCAGCCAAGATCCAGCACCAGCCCGTCGGTAATGCCGTACTCTTCCAGAATACCGGTCACATATTCCGCCCACTCTTCATAGGGCACATTGTCCATGAAGGTATCGTACACATATGCGAAACCTTCATAGCTTCTATGAATCGTATCATCCATCTTTAATTCTCCTGAATGTATTTTTTCAGAAATGCCAGCAACTGATCCATCTCTTCATCCGTACCGATGGTGATACGGAGATAATTGTCAATCCTGGGCTTGTTGAAGTACCGCACAAAAATCTTTTTGATCTTCAACGCCTCAAAAAGTTCCCGGGCAGAGATCCGCTCATGCGTCACAAAGAGGAAGTTTGCCATGGAATCCCCGAAGGAAAAGCCCAGTCTGGAAAGTTCTTTCTTGACCCGCTCCCGGGTGGCGATGATCTTCCCGCAGCACTCCTCAAAGTAAGCCGGATCCGCAAGAGCCGCCTTGCCAAGCTCCAGGGCCGGGCGGTTCATCGTATAGGAATTGAAGGAATATTTCACATCATTCAGATATTTGATGAGCACCTTGCTTCCGAATGCATAACCGATTCGCATACCCGCCATGGACCGGGATTTTGAAAAGGTCTGCACCACCAGCACATTGTCATATTTGTGAACCAGCTCCAGAGCGCTCTTTCCGCCGAAATCCACATAAGCCTCATCGATGATGACCACTACGTCCTGATTGTGACGGATGATATCCTCGATCTCGGAGAGCTCCATAAGGATTCCTGTGGGAGCGTTGGGATTCGGAAAGACCACGCCGCCATTTTCCCGGTAATAATCCTCTTTCACAATCCGGAAATCCTTATCCAGCGGCTGACACTCATACGGAATCCGGAACACATCTGCCCAGACATCGTAGAAGGAATAGGTGATATCCGGGAAAAAGACCGGCTTTCCGGAATTGAAAAAGGTCAGAAAGCACATCGCCAGAACATCATCGGAACCCACTCCCACAAAAATCTCGTCCCGATCCATGTGATAGGTTTCTGCCAGCGCATCCACCAGGGTATCGCAGGCCGGCTCCGGATACAGACGAAAAGCCTCTGTGTTCATTTTTTCCAGACATTCTTTTACTTTCGGTGAAGGCGGATACGGATTTTCATTGGTATTCAGCTTGATCACATCCACAAATTTCGGCTGCTCTCCCGGTGTATAGGGAACCACCGTGCGGACATTTTTTTCCCATGTTCTCATTTTTTTACCCTTTCTGTCATAATGCTCTTAATTAGCGGTATTTTTTCATCAGCTCTTCAAAATGAGGAAGAGAGCGGACGATCATCTCATAGGAAACGCAGTAGGCCAGACGCACATAGCCCGGGCAGGCAAAAGAACTTCCCGGAACCAGCAGAAGATTCTGTTTCTTGGCCTCCTCACAAAATTCTTTCTCATCCTCCACCGGAGATTTCACGAAGAGGTAGAAAGCTCCCTCCGGTTTGATGCAGGAAAGGCCGGCTTTCTTAAGCCCCTCATAAAGTGTTTCCCTGTTTCTGTCATAGTAAGCGATATCGGCTTTCTCTTCCAGGCACCGGGCCACGACTCTCTGGAAGAAGGATGGCGCATTGACATAGCCCAGGATTCTGGTGGCTACATTGGCCGCATTCTTGATCGCCTCGCTGTCGTCCATCTCTGTGGGCAGAACCAGATAACCGATCCGCTCGCCGGGAAGGGACAGGGATTTACTGAAGGAATAGCCCACGATCGTGTTCCAGTAGAAATCCGGAATCCAGGGAACCTCCACACCGCCGTATACCAGCTCCCGATATGGCTCGTCAGAGATGAGATAGATCGATGTCCCATATTCCTTCTGCTTTTTCTCCAGAATCTCTGCAAGGTTTCTCAAGGTCTCCGCAGAATAAACCACGCCGGTGGGATTGTTCGGCGTATTGACGATGACCGCCTTGGTCTTCTCTGTCAGGAGCTCCTCGAACGCCTCAAGATTCGGCTGAAAAGTCTCGGTGTTCGGCGATACTACCTTCAGAACACCGTCATAATTGGTCACATAGGCGCGATACTCTCCGAAATATGGAGCAAAGGCAATGACTTCATCCCCCGGATTCAGCAGCGTCTTGAAGATTACATTCATTCCGCCGGCAGCACCTACGGTCATCACCAGATTGCTCTCGTCATAGTGAGTTCCGAAACGGTTGTTCAGAGAATCTGCCACCGCTTTCCGCACATCCTCATAGCCGGAATTGCTCATGTAACCGTGAACCATCAGGGAATCTTCCTCATTCAGAACATGGAGTGCTGCCTCTTTCACCGCCTCTGGAGCCGGCACATTGGGATTTCCCAGGCTGAAATCATAGACATTCTCCGCCCCGTAAATGGAAGCGAGCCTTTTGCCCTCCTCAAACATGGCACGGATCGCTGAACTGTTTTTTACATAGCCCTGCATTTTTTCTGAAATCATTGTTATCCTTCTTTCTATTTTCTATATAATTTTGCATAAATACCGTTTTTTGCAAGAAGTTCTTCGTGCGTTCCTTCCTCCTCGATACCCTTTTCAGTCAGGACAAGGATTCGCTCCGCGTTGCGGATCGTGGAAAGACGATGGGCGATAACAAAGGTGGTGCGGTTTTTCGCCAGTTTTTCCAGGGATTCCTGGACGATCTTCTCGCTCTCGTTATCGAGGGCTGAGGTAGCCTCGTCAAAGATCAGCACCGGCGGATTTTTCAAAAAGACTCTGGCGATGGAAAGGCGCTGTTTCTGGCCTCCGGAAAGCTTCACGCCCCGCTGCCCGATATCAGTCTCATAGCCGTTTGGCAGTTCCACGATAAATTCGTGAGCATTAGCCCGCTTTGCCGCCTCGATGACTTCCTCATCGGTGGCATCCGGCCGGCCGTAACGGATATTTTCCATGACATTTTCCGCGAAAAGATATACATCCTGCTGGACGATACCAATCTGATCCCGGAGATTTTTCAGCTGGACTTTCCGGATATCGGTTCCGTCGATGAGGATCCGTCCCTCATCCACATCGTAGAATCTCGGGATCAGGCTGCAGAGAGTGGTTTTTCCACCTCCGGAGCTTCCCACGATGGCGAGATATTCTCCGGCATGGACCTTCAGATCCACATGGCTTAACACCTTATCCAATCCTTCCTCGTACCGGAAAGAGACGTCCTCGAAGGTGATATCTCCTTTTACGTCGCTAAGCTTCACCGCATCCGGCGCATCCTTTATATCCGGATCTACATTCATGATCTCCAGGAAACGCTCGTAACCGGTGTAGCCGTTCTGGAACTGCTCGGTAAAGTCGATCAGCTTTTTCACCGGCTCGGTGAAGTTGTTGATATAGAGAAGGAACGTGATCAGATCAGTAAGCTCCAGTCTTCCATTTGTCATCATGACCGCCCCTGCCACCAGAACGCCGATCGTCACCATCGTCGTCATGGCTCCCAGTCCGGAATGGTAAAGTCCCATATAGCGGTAGCTGATCCGTTTACTGTCCACGAAAGCCTCATTTCCCTGGGCAAATTTTTCCATCTCGATCTCTTCGTTTCCGAAGGATTTCACGGCCCGGATGCCGGCCAGGCTGTCCTCGATCTGGGTATTGATATCCGCGATCTTTTCCCGCCGAAGCTTGAAAGCCCGCTTCATCCTTCCATTTAAAAGGAAAGCATAGATCAGAATCGGCGGCAGAAAAGCGAACGTCACCAGCGTAAGCGCCGGATTGATCGTACAGAGAATGATAAAGGAACCCACAAACTTGATGAGGGAGATCACCACATCCTCCGGTCCGTGGTGTAAAAGCTCGCTGATCTCAAAGAGGTCGTTGGTGATTCGTGAGAGGAGCTGGCCCACTTTCTGGTTATCATAAAAATGGAAGGACAGCTTCTGGTAATGCTCGAAGATCTCCGCCCGCATGTCGCGTTCCATCTTCGCTCCCATGATGTGACCGTAATAGGCCTGATAAAAGTTACAGAAGGCTTCCAGAACCACAAGCCCCAGCATCAGCACCGCCAGTTTCAGGATCATCGGCAGCGGATTTTCCAGGTGAATCACATGATTTGTGATATAGCGGACAATCAACGGTATCACCAGCGTAATCCCGGCGCCGATCACTGCCACCACCATATCCGACCAGAACAGGAAACGGTAGGGCTTGTAGTAATTTGCCAGTTGTTTCATTTTCTCTTTCATCCTATTTCTCCCATTTTTCTTTTTTCGTACTGTCCTTCATTATACTTCCCCCCGCAAAAATTGACAAGACAAAACAGAAAAACAGCAGGGAGAAGGTTTTTCACCTTACTCTCTGCTGTTCTTTTCTCACTGTTCGTTCATTTTTGCCAGTTTGGCTGCCTGATCTGCTGCGATCAGAGGATCGATGACCAGATCCAGATCGCCGTTTAAGACCGCGTCGATCTGATGCAGGGTCAGCTTGATCCGATGGTCCGTCACACGACCCTGGGGGAAATTGTAGGTCCGGATCTTCTCGGAACGGTCTCCGGTTCCGATCTGGCTCTTTCTTTCCTCAGCTTCTGCATCGTGACGTTTTGCCAGCTCCATCTCGTAGAGACGGGAACGAAGGATCTTTAACGCTTTGTCCTTGTTCTTTAGCTGGGATTTCTCGTCCTGACAGGAAATCACGATACCTGTAGGAATATGGGTCAGACGGACAGCGGAGTCCGTCGTGTTGACGCACTGACCGCCGTTTCCGGAGGCACGGAACACATCAAATTTACACTCGTTGAGATCCAGGTGGAAATCAATCTCCTCCGCTTCCGGCAGGACAGCTACGGTCACGGTGGAAGTATGGATTCTTCCGCCTGACTCGGTCTCGGGTACACGCTGCACGCGATGAACGCCGCTCTCATATTTCAGCCGGGAATAAGCGCCCTGGCCGGTAATCATGAAAGTGACTTCCTTGAAACCGCCGATGCCATTCTCGTTGAGAGACATCATCTCGGTTCTCCAGCGGCGGCTCTCGGCATATTTCACATACATCCGGTAAACCTCGGCCGCGAAAAGAGCCGCCTCATCTCCGCCTGCGCCGGCACGGATCTCCACGATAACGTTTTTGTCATCGTTGGGATCCTTCGGCAGAAGCAGGATCTTCAGCTCGTTTTCCAGCTCGGGAATCCGTTTCTTCGCATCGGAAAGCTCTTCCTTCAGAAGTTCCTTCATCTCCTCGTCGGTCTCTTCCTCCAGCATCATCAGGCTTTCCTCTACGGTTTCTTTACATTTTTTATATTCTTTATACGCATCCACAATGGGAGTCAGCTCGCTCTGCTCTTTCATGAGCTTCTGAAACCTTGCGGTATCGTTTACCACGGAAGGTTCACTTAATTCGCTCATGATCTCTTCCAGACGGATGAGTAAATCTTCCAGACGATCAAACATCGTTTCTCTCCTCCTGTTTCGGTCTCCTTCCGCCTACGACCCGCTCCAGCCCCGCCAGATCCTTTTTCACATAGACGTCCAGAAAACCACCGTTTTTCAAAAGTTCCATTACCGCTTCAGCCTGGGTGCAGCCGATCTCAAAAAGCATCCAGCCGCCGGGCTTTACATGCTCTTTTCCCTCCCGCACCAGCCTGCGGTAAAATTCCAGCCCGTCCGCACTTCCATCCAGGGCGCCGATGGGCTCATGATCCCTTACCTCTTCCATGAGAGTGGGTATCTCCTCCGAAGCAATATAGGGCGGATTGGAAACAATGAGACCAAAGCTTCCCTCCACCTTTTCAAAAAGATCGCTTTCCAAAAAAGAGGCCTCCGTCTGAAGCCTCTTTCCATTTTCCACAGCGACTTTTAAGGCTTCTCCGGAAATATCCACTCCCGTACCGGTAAGCCCCGGTACCAGTTTGAGAAGACTTAAGAGAATGCAGCCGGAACCGGTACACATATCCAGCACCTGGTCTCCGCTTTTTACTTTTCCCATAGCTTCCTCCACCAGAGTTTCCGTATCCTGTCTGGGGATCAGCACATGTTCATTTACCCGAAAGGAAAGGCCCATAAATTCCTGTTCCCCGGTAATCTGCTGGAGCGGAATCCGTTTCGCCCGGCGCTCAATGAGCTCCTGATAGGCTTTCTCTTCCTCCGCCCTGGCCTCGTCCTCCCGGTTAAGAAGATACCACTGCCGGTCGGAGCGCTCTCCTCTCTCTTTTCTCAGATATTCCAGAAGATACCAGGCATCCAGCTCCGCCTCCGGCACTCCTGCCGCCGCAAGAACCCTGCCTCCCTCTGTCACCATGGAACGATAAGTCATGATTCTTTATCCTCCGGAAATTCCTTACCGAAATTCTCCCGTAAAAATTTCTTCCAGTCATAGACCGCTTCCACCGCAGCAATGGCCACCTCGATCATATCGTCCGTGGGCTCCTTGGTGGTCAGATGCTGCATGGCAAGACCGGGTTTGCTCAAAAGACCTACGATCTTATTCTCGCTGGTTCCCGCCAGACGGATGAACTCATAGGAAACGCCCGCGATCACCGGAATGAGAAGCAGACGAACCACCACCCGGAGAATCGGGGAATGTACCCGTATAAATAGAAAGAAAATGATACTCACGATCATAACAATCAGAAGAAAACTGGTTCCGCAGCGCTTATGCTCTCTGGAGCTCTTGCGGACATTTTCTACATTCAGCTCCATGCCGTGCTCAATACAGTTGATGCATTTATGCTCGGCCCCGTGGTACATGAACGTCCTCTGGATATCCTTCATCCTGGAAATCAGAAGAATATAACCGACGAAAATCAGAATCCGGACCACACCCTCCGCGATGGAGATGAGCAGCTGGGAATCTGTCAGTTTCTGAAACAAAAGAGAAATAAAATAAGGAAGGATCATAAACACGCCCACAGCCAGGACAATAGAAAAAGCAACGGTAAATCCCAGAAGGATGGAATTTTCTTTTTCTGGATCTTTGCCCTTTTTGCGCTGTTTTTCTTCCTTCTCCCGCTCTTTTTCCTCTTCCTCGTCATCCATGAAAAACTCCGCGGAAAACATCAGGCTCTTCATACCCAGGACCAGCGAATCCACAAAGTTGAACACGCCGCGGATGAAGGGGAGCTGAAGGATCTTCTTGTTCTTGATAAAGCTATGGCATTCTTCTACTTTTACTTCAATTTCTTTATCCGGCTTCCGGACGGCTACGGCGTAGTGATCTCCGTTTTTCATCATGATGCCTTCCATGACAGCCTGGCCGCCGATGTTTGAATACTTCATCCTTCGCCTTCTTTCTTATTCTTTTTTAATAATAAGAAAGGTTGGGATTTTTTCAAACCCCAACCCATCGGAATACTATTATTTGTTTTCACCAAGACCGTATTTCTTATTGAACTTATCAATACGTCCACGAGCCTGAGCTGCTTTCTGCTGACCGGTGTAGAAAGAATGACATTTGGAGCAAACCTCTACATGAATCTCTTTCTTTGTGGAACCAGTTACAAAAGTGTTACCGCAGTTGCAGGTTACGGTTGCCTGATGATATTCCGGATGGATACCCTGTTTCATGATTTTCACCTCTTCTTCCTTCGCTTTATGCAGACATTGTCTTGCATATTATGGCATCGAAGGGGAATCAATGCCCCCCATTCAATGATATCACTTTTAATTTCCGTTTACTTATCTCTAAACAGCTATTGCATTATAGCATAGATTTTTTTGAATTGCAACAGTTTTATATAAATTTCTGTTTTCTTACGATCTGAATAAATTCTTCGTTGCTTTTTGTCTTCGCAAAGGTGTTCAGAATGTTCTCCACGGCGTCCTCGGGCTTCATGCCGTTGAGCTGTTTCCGCATGATATCCACGGCTTCTTTCTCCTCCGCCGTCAGAAGAAGATCCTCTCTTCTGGTTCCGGATCGGACGATATCAATGGCTGGGAACACTCTCTTCTCTGAAAGCTTCCGGTCCAGGATCAGCTCCATGTTACCGGTTCCCTTAAACTCCTCGTAGATCACATCGTCCATCTTGCTTCCCGTATCCACCAGAGCAGTGGCAAGGATCGTCAGGCTTCCGCCCTCCCTCATATTCCGGGCTGCGCCGAAAAATTTCTTCGGCATATGAAGTGCTCCGGGATCGAGACCTCCAGAAAGAGTCCGGCCGCTTGGCGGAACTACCATATTATAAGCTCTGGCCAGACGAGTGATGCTGTCCAATAGAATCGTCACGTCTTTGTTATGCTCAACGAGACGCTTGCTTCGCTCGATTACCATCTCCGCCACGCGCTTGTGGTGTTCCGGCTGCTCATCGAAGGTGGAATAGATGACTTCCACGTTATCGCCCACGATGGACTCCCGGATATCCGTCACCTCCTCCGGCCGCTCGTCAATCAGAAGGATGATGATGTGCATCTCCGGGTTGTTGTGAACGATGGACTGGGCCATCTCTTTTAAGAGGGTAGTCTTACCTGCTTTCGGCGGGGAAACGATCATGCCGCGCTGGCCTTTTCCCACAGGAGAAACCAGATCCACGATACGCATGGCCATATGGTGGCCTTCCCGCTCCATCCGAAGACGCTCATTCGGGAAAATCGGCGTCATATTTTCAAAATTCTGCCTCTTGGAAGCAATAAAGGGAAGCAGGTCATTGACTGTCTGAACATACATCAGGGCGCAGAATTTCTCCTGGGGTGCCTTGATTCTGGTATTTCCGGAGATGATATCTCCGGTTTTTAAATTGAAACGGCGGATCTGAGAAGGGGAAACATAGACGTCGTTGTCTCCCGGCATATAATTGTCGCTTCGGATAAAACCAAAGCCATCCGGCATAACCTCCAGAATACCGCAAGCAATCTGACCGGAATCCAGCTGTCCGAAATCCGGTGCCGGGCGATCTTCGTTCTGCCAGTCCTCACCGGAACGCTCCTGGGAATAGTCCTGATTTCTCTCGTAAGTATTTTCCGTACGATTTTCCTGATTCCGCGAATTATAACCGCCATTCTCCTGATACTGGGAGCGGTTTCCATAGCCGTTATTTTCCTGATTGTTTCGATTATTGTTATAGCCGTAGCTTCCGTTATTCTCTGTATTCTGGTTCTGGCTGCGATTGTAACCGTAGCCATTGTTTTCCTGGCAGTTCTGATTCCGGTTATTGGAATAGCCGTATCCGCCGTCCTGATTGTTCTGATTCCGGTTGCGATTCGGCGCAAAGCTCCGGACATTTTCCTGATTTCTTCCATAGGAATAGGTCCTGGTATTCTCCTGGGTACGGTTATAGTTCCGGTTCGTATAGGTATTCTGCCGGGGACGGAATGTTTCCTCCTGCTTTTCCTTTTCCACAGAAGGAGTCTCTTCTTCCTGGGCAGCCGTCTCTTTCTCTGCGGCTTCCCGCGCATCCTCCTCCAGCATCCGGTCGATGAGCTCGTCCTTCTTAAGACCGGAAATATGCTTTAATCCTCTTGATTTTGCCAGTTCTTTTAACTGAACCAGCTGCAGAGATTTGTATTGTTCTCTGGTCATCCACTCTATCCTTTCTTTTTATAAAACAAGCTTTCTGTTTGTGTAAATCTATAGTTTGCAGTATTAGCAACGACTCAGAAGAGACACAGGGAGAACTCACACTTTTACCAGAAAAGCCGCCTGGCTCTGAATCATTATCAAATATACCTTTTTCATCAAAAATAGGGATACATAAACTCGGGATTTCTTGTCAGAATCGACTTGAAGTCATAAAAACAATTTAAGTATATCATATCTTTTTTTAAAAATCCACCGGTATTTTCCAGGAGCGCGCTTGATTTTTCCCGCACGCCCCTGTTTTTCCCGCTCAGGAAATCATTCCGCCCAGCATCCCGCCGCCCAAGCAGAGTGCTCCGGTCAGTATCAGCGAGAGAAAACCATCCCTCTCTGCTCCCAGATTCCAGGACAGCAGAAACAGTACGAGAAAATAAACTGCCCCGGTGAGAAGCCCCCAGAGGAATTTTTTCTTTTTTCCGCCTTTTCCTGCCGCCAGCCCGCCAAAAAAGCAGGACAGCACATAGACCGCGATCATCCCCAGCGAAACCTTGCTTTCGTTGAGCTCCAATTTAAAGAGGAGCAGCGCCATAAGTAACAGAAGAAGGGCCGTCACCACCCATGCCGTCAGCTGGGCACGGATCAGGATGGCCATCTTTCTCCCGATGGAAGCATTCTCCATTCTCATCCCCCCTGTCTTACTATATGCGCCTCACGAAAAAAAGAGACCCTTCCGCAGGAAATTTCCTGGAAAGAATCTCTTTTCGTTAATCTGCTTTTCGTTTCATGATCAGGTCGCCGACAAGTAGGAGGCCTGCTGCCGCTCCCAGCAGAAGGAAGGGAACGAGGTCCGTTTCGTCTCCGGTGACTGCGGGTTCTGCCTGCAGATCCTCGGCGGCGGTGTTTTCTGAAACCTGCTCGGTTTCTTTTTCTGTCTCGATAATTTTTGGCTTTTCGGTCTCAGATACGACCGGCTGAGTGGATGCTGCGCTGGGTTTTGACTCCGCCGCACCCTTCGTCTCTGTCACCTGTTTTTCAGTCTCAGGAGTTTTGCTGGTTTCTGCCGTTTTCTTCTCAGTCTCAATTGTTTTATTCGTCTCTATAGTCTTTTTCTCAGTCTCGGTCGTCTTACTTGTCTCGGTTGTTTTTTTCTCGGTCTCCGTCGTCTTACTGGTCTCTGCGGTCTTCTTCTCGGTTTCCGTCGTCTTACCGGTCTCTGCGGTCTTCTTTTCAGTCTCCGTTGTTTTGCTGCTTCCCGTCGTTCCTGTCTTGCCGGACGTTCCTGTTGAAGAACCGGAAGTTTTCCCCGCTTCCACCGTTTTTGCCTCAGTCTCCGTCTTTTTGGAGGTCTCTGACGTCTTCGTCCCGTCCTCCGAGAAATCAAACTCGGAAGTGATGCCGATACCGGCGATCACCGTACTTCCTGCCACGGAATAAAGTCCGGAAAGATCCAGATCCAGTGCTCCGATCCGGTCGGCTTCCTCGATGGCCTCCGCCGTTTCATTGGAAATATAGGCGGAACTACTTTCTGTCTCCGCCGCTCTCACGGAAGCGTTCCCTGTCCCGGAAAAGACCAGCGCCAGGATGCTCCCCAGAAGGATTGCCTTTCTGCTTCTCATACTCTTCTGCTCCCTTTTTATCTTCGCAACCAAAAATCGGCCATTTTCATTTTATGATGTACTGACACTGATTCTATCACATCTTTGTAATATTTTTCAAGCATTTATTACAAAATTATTAAAATCTATTTTCAATAATATTGCCTTATTGCATTCGCCCAAAAAATATTGTATATTCAGTAACAATACTAATATAGAAAAAGGAGCTGATCTTTTGGATTCAAATTCTGCCCTGCAGCTGGTCATCCTGATTCTGCTGCTGGTGCTGTCCGGCTTTTTCTCTTCCGCCGAGACTTCTCTGACGACTGTAAGCACAATCCGTCTCTTAAGCCTTGCCGAGCAAGGAAACAAACGGGCTCAGACGGTTCTCAAAATCCGGAAAGACTCCGGAAAAATGCTGAGCGCCATTTTAATTGGAAACAACATTGTCAACCTGACCGCTTCCTCCCTGGCCACCACCCTGGCCATAAATCTTCTGGGAAGCGCCACCGTGGGTATCGCCACTGGCATTCTCACCTTTCTAGTGCGGATGTTCGGCGAAATCACCCCGAAGACCCTGGCTACGATCCATGCGGAGAAATTTGCTCTCAGCTATGCCAACGTTATTTCCTGGCTCATGAAGATTCTGACCCCGGTGATTTTTATCATCAATCACCTGTCACGCTTCATCTTAAAACTCCTCCATGTAGACCCCAATGCCAAGCCCAGCTTTATGACTGAGCATGAGCTCCGCACAATTGTGGATGTGAGCCATGAAAACGGAGTCATCGAGAGCGACGAGCGGCAGATGATCAACAACGTGTTTGATTTCGGCGACTCCACCGCCAAGGACATCATGATCCCCCGCGTGGATATGGTCTGTGCGGACATTGACAGCACCTACGAAGAGCTTCTTGAGATCTTCCGTGCGGAGCGTTTTACCCGTATCCCGGTCTACGAGGGAGACGGCGACAACATGGTTGGCGTTATCAATATGAAAGATCTCCTTCTGTTTCATCCTGCGAAGGAATTTCATATCCGGGATATCATGCGCGAGCCCTATTTCACCTACGAGTATAAAAAGACCTCCGAGCTCATGGTGGAAATGCGGAAAGACTCCGTGAACTTCACCATCGTGCTGGACGAGTACGGCGCCACCGTGGGAATGATCACGCTGGAGGATCTCCTCGAGGAGATCGTCGGCGACATCCGTGATGAATACGACCACGACGAGGAAGACCCGATCCGCCGGATTCAGGAAAATGAGTATCAGGTTTTAGGTTCCTCCAAGCTGGATGACCTGAATGAAAAATTGGGAATCCATCTGGAATCCGAGGATTACGATTCCATCGGCGGTTACATCATCGAGCATCTGGATCACCTCCCCAAAGCCGGAGAATTTATTGTCACGGAGGACGGAATCCGTCTCGTGGTCGATACCGTCACCAGAAAAAGAATTGACCGGGTTCACATCTATCTTCCGCCGAAAAAGGAAGAGGACGAGACCGAAGAGAATTATCTGTAACAAAAAAGACCTGCAGACACACCAGAAAGTGTCAACTGCAGGTCTTTCTCTTTACTCATTCACATCAATCTCATCGCCGGCCATACGGAGAATATCCCGTATCTCTTCCACCGGCATATCCAGATAAGCGGAAAGCTCATCCACAGAAACTTTGTGTTCCAGGTCCTCTTCCAGGTTGTGGACGGCTTCGCTCAGATGGTTAACCTTCTGGGCTACTTTATCGCCCATATCTTTCAGATCCTGGCCCTCGCTTAAAGCGTCCTCCATGGCTTCCCGGATCTTCTCGTAGAGGAAATTCTGATAATCTTCCAGTTTTCCGGAAAATTCCAGCTCTTCCAGCGCCAGCACCAGCGCCACGTTTCCCTCCTGAATCAAGTCGCTTCTCGGAACAGAGCCGAAAGCAAAGGTTCTGGAAAGGTCATAGACCGTTTTCAGGTAATGCTCGGTGAGCCGGCTCTTTGCCGCCGGGTCGCCTGCACTGGCCAGCTGGAAACACTTGAGTTCTTCCTCCTCGGAAAGTCCTTTGATTTCTTCAAGCTCTGCCTGATAAAGTTCCAGACAGTCGCTCTCCTCCATGGCTCCCGCCTCTTCCTTTTCCGGCGTCTGCTCCTGTTTTTCCGGGCCCTCGTAGCCCTCCACCCGGATTTTCTCTCCGATAAGGTAAACGCAGACCATGTTCAGCTGCTCATCCGTCAGATGGGCATTTTTGAAAAATTCTTTTACCTCATCCAGCGTCAGAACATTTCCCTTCTGATCCGCCAGCTCCTTGATCTCACTTAACATTTCACGAAAAATATATCTTTCCTGCATTATTCTTCCTCCAGTATCTCAATTGCTTTCTGAAGCTGGTTATCCTGATCCTTTGGAATCGTGATCTGCTGCTCCAGTCCTTCCTCCAGCTCCACTTCCACATCCGGCTCAATGCCTTTGTCATGGATGTTGTTTCCCTTCGGCGTATAGTATTTTGCGATGGTAAGCTTCACCGCCGTGCCGTCGGAGAGTTCCACGATCCGCTGAACGATGCCTTTTCCAAAGGTCGTCGTCCCCACCAGAGTGCCAATGCCATAATCCTTCACAGCCCCCGCAAAAATCTCTGATGCACTGGCGCTGTCTCCGTTGATCAGCACCGCCAGCGGGATCTCTAATTCCCTGTCCCCGTCGCAGCTGTACTCCGTCCGGTTTCCATACCGGTCTTCCGTGTAAACGATGAGGCCCTCGGGCAGGATCTCCCTCAAAATATCCACCACCGTGGAGAGATTTCCTCCGGGATTGTTCCGGAGATCCACGATAAGCTTCTCCATGCCCTGACTCTCCAGAGACGCTTTCGCCTCCTGGAACTGTTCCAGCGTTACCGTGTCAAACTCGCTGATTTCCAGATAACCAATGTTGTTTTCCAGCATTTCGCTGGTCACAGTCGGGATATCCACAGCCCGCCGTGTGAGCGTAATCTCTTTTTCCTCCGACTCGCCTTCCCGCTTAATCGTAAAGGTAATCTCATCGTTTTCCCCGGTCTTGATCTCGTTTACGATCTCCGTAAGATCCAGCCCGGAAGTATCTTCCCCATTATATTTGGTGACAATATCACCGGGAAGCAGGCCGCTCTCCGCCGCCGGTGTATTCTCGTAGCAGCGCACCACAGAGATCTCGCCGGTATCCTTGTCCTGGGTCATGACGGCACCGATTCCTTTATAGGAACCGCTGGTGCTCTCCTTCAGGCTGTTCAGCTCTTCCTCGCTGTAATAATCCGCATAAGGATCCTCAAGGCCGGCCATAACACCCTTGTACATCCAGTCTTCCACCTGCTCCTCATCGATGTCATTGAGATAGTAATAATTGATCACATTGGAAAGCTCACTGAGCTTCCTGGACGTTTTCAGACCGGAAAGGGAAAGATTTCCCGCATTTTCAGGGTAAAACAGCCGGTCCACAACTCCGTTTGTGACACAGAATACGGCGCCCGCCACCAAAAACATGGCTCCGGCCCCCGCCGCAAAGCCTTTCCAGAAATGCGGCCGTTTCTTTTTCTCCTCCGTATCCTCTTCCTCGTTTCCGCTCTTTACTTCCCCCAAAAACAGCTCCTTTTCTTCGTCCAATCTTCCACTCCTTTACCTAAAAGGAGAGGGCTTTGGCATATTCACAAAACCCTCTCACCTTAAAATTTCTCTTAATACTCCAGATTTTCCATATATTTCATGTATTTGACTACCATCAGCGCGATCTTGAAGGTGATGGCATCCTCGAAGACCCGAAGATCCAGTCCCGTGCTCTTCTGCAGCTTATCCAGACGGTATACCAGGGTGTTTCTATGGATATACAGCTGTCTGGAAGTCTCGGAAACATTCAGGCTGTTCTCGAAAAACTTATTGATGGTGGTCAGCGTCTCCTCGTCAAAGTCATCCGGTGACTTGCCGTCGAAGATCTCGCGGATAAACATCTTGCACAGCGGAATGGGCAGCTGATAAATCAGACGGCCGATTCCCAGAGAGCTGTAGGCGATAACGTTTCTCTCGCTGAAGAAGATTTTTCCCACATCCAGAGCCATCCGCGCTTCCTTATAGGAACGGGACACCTCTTTGATCTCCTCCACGATCGTTCCGTAAGCCACATAGGCGTGTTCTCTCTTGGCCGGCTCCAGCGCCTCCAGAATCTGATGGGCAATGCGCTCCATATCGGAGTAATCCTCCTGCTCGCCCACTTCCTTCACCACAATGATGCTTTTCTCATCCACCGCCGTGATAAAATCGCCGTTCTTGCTTCCTAAGACCGTGCGGACACTCTCAAGAGAAGAATTATCCTTCTCGTGATCCGTCTCCAGAAGAAATACCACCCGACGGGCTTCCGTATCGATGTGAAGCTTCTTAGCCCTGTTATAAATGTCCACAAGAAGCAGGTTGTCCAGAAGAAGATTCTTTATGAAATTGTCCTTGTCGAACCGCTCCTTATACGCCACCAGAAGGGTCTGGATCTGAAAAGCAGCCATCTTTCCGACCATGTAAACATCATCGCTGCTTCCCTTTGCCACCAGGATGTATTCCAGCTGGCTTTCATCAAAGATCTTGAAAAACTGGTAGCCCTGCACCACCTGGCTGTCCGCCGGCGAATCCACAAAAGAGAGCACGGAAGCATGATGTTCTTCTGCTTCCGGATAGGTCGCTGCCAGTACATTTCCTTCCAGATCCATCACACTGAGATCAATTCTGGAAATCACCTTCAGTCCATCTATGGTAGACTGTAAAATCTGATTTGAAATCATTTTTCTGCCACTCCTTTACTTCATACCTTATTCCGGATATTTCCATTTCTACCCCCGAAAAATCCAATGTCTATCTGATATTCTAATATAAAATGCCAAAAAAGGGAAGTAAAAATTGTGAAATTTTTACGTTTTTTCACAGAAATTCAGTTTTTCTCCTCCTGATATTGGTTCACTTTTTTCTTAAACAGACGCTTGATGAAAAGGTTTTCCAGGAAACCGGCAGTCTTTTCCTTCTTCTCCCCGGCGACGGAAGCCTGGCCCAGTCCCAGCCAGAGACGGATATTCAGCCGTCCTTTGTTGCTGAAAATAAAGGCCTCCTGCTCCGGCGACGGAAGCTTCGCGATGACCAGCTCCGCATCCAGACCGTTAATATGATTCACCGCATCGTCCATATCATCCGAGGTCTCCATAGAAAAGGCCCCCGCCAAAGATAAAGAAGGGTAATTTCTTTTCAGATTTTCCACAGTCTTCTCTTTTTCCGCCTCGGTTTCCGTCAGAACAGCCACCGGACGGGCATTCTCAGAGAGTTCTTTCAAAAGCTGCGTCTGGAAGGAATGATTTTCCAGCTCTTCCAGCCGGTCTTTTCGTTCCTCTCCCATAGCCTTCAGGATGGCCGCATCGCCCACGATCCGAAGAGCCATCTGGCTTAAATACTTCCGATACTCCTCATCCTTCTCCGCAAGCAGGAGCATATCCGCCCGAAGGACCGTACAGACGCTTAAAGGTTCCCTGGCAAGAAGCCCCATGATCCGCCGGACAGCTGAAGCGGCACTCATATTCTCGATCTCAATTCCCATTATGTCTTTCATTCTGCATCTCCTGCCAAGTCTTTTCTGTTTTCTATCATACCAGAAAAGGCGCTGTCTGTAAAGAAGAGCAAAAAAGAAGCACAGCAGACGGTTCCGCTGCGCTCCTTTTTCCTGTTTTTAAACTTCAAAAAGAAGGTCGCCGTAGGAAGGCATGGGCCATTCTTCTTTGTCAACAATCATCTCCAGCTCATCCACCGGAAGACGAAGGGCTGCCATCGCTGTGCAGACTTCATCATGATAATAGTGGGCCTGTTTTTCGCCCGCTTCCATGGAGCTGGCGCTTCTGGCCACATCCTTGAGGACCAGAAGAGCTTTTCTCGCCTCGGAGAGAAGAGCTGTCAGCCGCTTTAAGATCTCTACCGGAACAGAATCGTCCGCACCTGCTTCCCGGATCTCATTGGCTGTCTCTGCCAGATTCTTCGCATAACGCATCACTGCAGGGATGATGTGCTTGCTGGCGATATCGATCATCGCTCTTGCCTCGATGTTGATGGCTTTCGCATAGCCCTCGTACTGAATCTCCGCTCTGGAGTTCAGCTCTGCCTTCGTGAAGACACCAAATTTTTCAAACATCCGGACAGATTTCTCCGTCACCAGAGCCGGAATAGCGTCTACCATGGACTGGATATTCGGAAGACCTCTGCGCTCTGCTTCTTTTACCCACTCCTCGGAATAACCGTTTCCATTGAAAACAATGCGCTGATGGAGGGTCGCATATTCCTTGATAAGATCATGAACGGCCAGATCGAAATCCTCTGCCTTTTCCAGAATATCGCAGGCATCGGAGAAAGCCTCTGCCACGATGGTATTCAGGACCACGTTGCACTCTGCCACGGAATCCCGGGAGCCCACCATACGGAACTCAAATTTGTTTCCGGTGAAGGCAAAGGGTGAAGTACGGTTCCGGTCTGTGGCATCCTTGGAAACCTCGGGAAGGGTCTTTACACCGGTGTGAAGATGGCCGCCCTTTAAGCTGTGAGCTGCTGCTCCCGTATTGACCAGCTGACGAAGCACATCTCCCAGCTGTTCTCCTAAGAATACGGAAATGATGGCAGGCGGAGCCTCGTTGGCTCCCAGACGATGATCATTTCCCACATCGGCAGCGGATTCCCGGAGAAGATCCGCATGACGGTCCACCGCACGGAGGATGCAGCAGAGCACCAGAAGGAACTGAATATTTTCGTGAGGAGTTTTTCCCGGCTCCAGAAGGTTAATGCCGTCGTCTGTGGTGAGCGACCAGTTGTTGTGCTTACCGGAGCCATTCACGCCGGCAAAGGGCTTCTCATGAAGCAGGCACTGGAGTCCGTGCTGCTCTGCCACCCTTTTCAGAGTCTCCATAATGATCTGGTTATGGTCGGAAGCCACGTTGCACTTCTCATAGATCGGGGCCAGCTCATGCTGTCCGGGAGCTACCTCGTTGTGCTGTGTCTTGGCCGGAACGCCCAGCTTCCAGAGTTCTTTATTCACATCCTTCATGAAAGCGCCGATCCGCTGACGGATGACACCGAAATAATGGTCATCCAGCTCCTGGCCCTTCGGCGGCATTGCTCCAAACAGGGTTCTTCCGGTAAAGATCAGGTCTTTTCTCTGGAGATATTTCTCATGATCCACGATGAAATACTCCTGCTCCACACCTACGGACGGGAAAACCTTCCGGGAAGTCGTGTTTCCGAAAAGACGAAGCAGACGTAAGGTCTGAGCCTGTACCGCCTCCATGGAACGAAGAAGGGGTGTTTTCTGGTCCAGAGCCTCGCCGGTATAGGAACAGAAGGCCGTGGGCACACAGAGAATCGCTCCTGTGTCATCCTCACGGACAAAAGCCGGTGAAGTGCAGTCCCAGGTGGTATAGCCTCTTGCCTCAAAGGTGGAACGAAGACCACCTGACGGGAAGGAGGACGCATCCGGCTCTCCCTTGATCAGCTCTTTTCCGGAAAATTCCATCAGGACATTGCCGTCCTCATCCGGCGCCGTAATAAAGGAATCATGTTTTTCTGCTGTAAAACCGGTCAGCGGCTGGAACCAGTGAGTATAATGGGTTGCCCCTTTTTCCATCGCCCAGTCTCTCATGGCGGAAGCCACAACCTCAGCCGTCATGGGATCCAGTTCTTTTCCCTCATCAATGGTCTTGTGCAGCTCTTTGTAGACTTTCTTGGGAAGACGCTCCCTCATCGCATGCTCGTTGAAGACATTTTCTCCGAAAATTCCGGTGACGTTCACATTCTCGCTCATCACATTCCTCCACATATTTTTTTACATAAAATGGCATCCCTTCCTGGGAAGAGATGCCACAGTTTCTGACAAAACAGATGATATTCAGGCTTTGTCGACGGAACCAAAGATTTCCATTTTCTCTTTAACGGTCTTCTTGATTGCCTCAGCACCCGGTGCCAGAAGTTTACGCGGATCGTAGCCTTTGCCCTGCAGATCCTTGCCTGCCTCAATGTACTCACGGGTTGCTTCTGCAAATGCAAGCTGGCACTCGGTGTTTACATTGATCTTGGAAACGCCAAGGGAGATTGCTTTCTTGATCATATCGGTCGGGATACCGGTACCGCCATGAAGAACCAGAGGCATATCGCCGGTCAGCTTCTGAACTGCATCCAGAGTCTCGAAGCTTAAGCCCTTCCAGTTTGCCGGATATTTTCCGTGGATGTTACCGATACCTGCTGCCAGGAAATCGATGCCAAGGTCAGCAATCATCTTGCACTCGTTCGGGTCTGCGCACTCGCCCATACCGATAACGCCGTCTTCCTCGCCGCCGATGGAACCAACCTCTGCCTCCAGAGACATACCGTGCTCTGCGCAGATCTTAACCAGCTCTTTGGTCTTTGCAACGTTCTCTTCGATCGGATAATGAGAACCGTCGAACATGATGGAGGAGAAACCTGCCTCTACACATTTCAGGCATCCCTCGAAGCTGCCGTGGTCAAGGTGAAGAGCTACCGGAACAGTGATGTTCATCTCTTCCATCATACCTTTTACCATGCCAACAACGGTTTTGTAACCGGTCATGTATTTGCCTGCGCCCTCGGAAACACCAAGGATAACGGGAGAATTGCACTCCTGAGCGGTTGCCAGAATTGCTTTTGTCCACTCCAGGTTATTGATATTGAACTGACCTACTGCATAGTGACCAGCTTTTGCTTTCTGAAGCATTTCTTTTGCAGATACTAACATAATGCGAACCTCCATAAATGATATTTTTATTGTAAGCCTCCGGTATTTTCCGGAATGCCCCATTTATCGCCACCATTATAACGCAAAAATTTCAAAAAGGGAACCATTATTTGCGTTCTTTTTTTATCATGATGGGAATTGCCTGTTTCTGGTTGGTGATTTTCACCGTTTTGTGGGTTCCTCCGTCCTCTCCGTCCAGGGTCCAGGGAACCTCCTCCGTTCCTTCCAGCTCCAGCTCGTCGGCCTTGAAGGTCTCGATAAACTTCGAATCCAGCTGACCGGTCATCAGACTCGTGATAATCTCCTGAAACTCAATGACATTGGCCGGCTGGTAAATCAGGATCACCTCAAAAAGGCCGTCGTCCAGGCAGACATCGTTTCCGGTGATCTTCTTGAAACCGCCCACGGACTCGGAATTTGTGATCATGCCGTAGGCAAAATCACCCTCGAACTCCCGCTCCTTCGTCCGAACCTTCATATGGTAGCTTCTGATATTAAAGAGCCGCTTGGCTCCCTCCAGAAGGTAAGCCATATGGCCGAGCACGTTTTTCGCCTCCTGGCTGGTCTGATATGCCACATCTGTAAAAAGGCCGAAAGCCGCGATATAAATAAAATACTGGTCGTTAAAAGCGCCCACATCAAAGCGTCTGGAAGCTCCTGAGACTGCAATCTTCGCCGCATCTCCCATCCGGACCGGAAGCTTCAGACTGCTGGCGAAATCGTTGGTGCTGCCCGCTGGGATATAGCCCACCGGCGTGTCATGGCCGCCTTTCATGAGACCGGAAACCACCTCGTCCAGGGTTCCATCCCCGCCGCTTAAAACAATCTCGTCATAATTGCCGCCCTCTTCCATCGCTGTGCGGCAGGCATCCAGCCGCTCCTGCGTGATATGTACGGTCACATCGATTCCTTTTTTGCTGAAAGTATCCAGAATATCCAGAATGTGATATTTTATGCTACCCTTTCCGGATCTCGGATTTACAATAAATAAGACTCTCTTCATTTTTTCGCCCTCTTTTTTATTGTAGAAGCCTTTCCCGCGCAGAGGCCTCTCTGTCAGACCATTTTACATGGATTTTACACCCATGGCAAGCAGTTCATACTTTTTTAACTATTCAGAGCGTAGCTGAATCGAGGTGTGGTTCTGAATAGTTACGAAAAACCCCGCGGCAGCTCTGCCGCAGGGTCTCATTTTTTAGAAGAACTTTGCTCCCATGTAGCCGGTCATACCGTCCACGGATACTTTGTACCAGCCTCCCACATCCTCCAGAAACTGTACGGTGGTTCCTGCCATGTAGGTTCCCAGGATCTGGGACTCTTTGCTGGTCTCTGCTCTTAAGTAGCAGGCGCCTTTCAGCGTCTTATAGATCGGCGTGGGCGCTTCGGTCTGAGGTTCGGTCTCCACTTCGTTTTCCATTCCTGCTTCGTATGGAACCTCTTCCAGATAATCTCTGCTCATATAGCCTTCCCGGCCGCCTACCCGGACCTTATACCAGTTTCCTTCTTTCCCAAGGAATTTCACAATCCGGCCGGCTGCATAAGAATTGATGACGGTGCCGTTGGGTTCGGTTCTAAGATTCAGGGTCGTCGTGACTTTCAGATACTCCGGATCCTTCGCTGCCTCTGTGGCTGCGGTCTCGGAAGCAGCTGTCTCAGCAGCCTGTGTCTCCGAAGCTGTTGTCTCTTTTTCTGTCTCTGCCGCTTTCGTCCCGCTCTCTGTTACACTCTCTGTCTCTCTAGCTTCAGAAGCCCTGGTCTCCGCCTCCGTTGCTTTTTCAGAAGCTTTGGTCTCTGACTGTTTCTCTGTCTCGGAAGTCTTCTCCGTACCCTTGGCTGTCTCCCCGGCAGCTGAACTCGTCTCTGACTCCACTCGCACATTGTCTGTCGGTTTCTGTGCAGAACCTTCCACTCTCTGATAAATACGGATACCAATTGCCGCTATGATGACCACTGCCAGAATTGCAAATCCCAGCAGGAAATATCGAAGATTATCGGAAAGCCATTCTCTAAAATTGTCCATACCTTTTGTTCCTTTCTCTATGTAATGGTGTTTTTATTATAACGCAAGTCCTCCTGAATGGCAAGTAAGGAAAGAAAAGGCATTTTTTTACAGAAAAAGTCCCTCGGCAGAGCTGATAAAAGCTCCGTTCTGGGGGACTCCTTTTTCTCTGTTATTCTTCTTTGGCTTCAATGGCACCGGTTTCCATGATGAATTTCACTTTGCTGTCCATGCCCTCGCTGCTTCCTGCGAAGGTCTTGTAAGCTTTGTCTGCGTCAAGAACTGCATCCAGGCGGTCTACAAGGATCTCGATATTGTTCTCATAAGCCTCGTTGAGCTTCTGAATACCTTCCTCATCGAACTCCTTCATGCCGTCTCTGAGCTCTTCTGCTCCATCGTTCAGATCGTTGGCTCCGTCTTTCAGCTCATCTACACCGTCAGAGAGATCACTGACGCCGTCCTTCAGATCACCGACTCCGTCAAGCAGCTGGTTGGTTCCGGCTTTCAGGGTATCGGTTCCGCTCTTTAACGTATCGGCTCCGCTCTTCAGGGTATCAGCTCCGCTCTTTAAGCTGTCGGTTCCTGCCTTCAGGGTAGCTGCACCACTGGCCAGGGTCTTGCCACCCTTTGCCAGGGTCTTGATGCCGCTCTTTAAGGTCTTTCCGCCTGTTGCCAGCTGGCTTAAGCCCTTGGAAAGGGTATCGGCTCCGGCCTGGAGCTGGGTTGCGCCGGTCTTCAGGCTGCCAGTTCCATCAGAAATGGTTTTTGCACCGTCTTTCAGATCCTGGCTGCTGCCTTTCAGGGTGGCTGCGCCGGTGGTCAGGGCGGTTCCGTTGGCGGTAAGGCTGGTGCCGGCATTCTTGAGGTCGTTGTTGTTGTTTGTCAGGGCGGTTGCACCGTCTGTCAGGCTCTTCATGCCAGCTGCCAGTGTATCGGCGCTGCTATTCAGCGGGGAAGCCGCTTCTTCCAGAGTGGTAAGTCCGGCATTCAGCTCTTGCGCACCAGCTACATACTGTATTACACCAGTCTTAAGCTCGCTCTCATCATTGGTAGCTGCTTCAAGCCCTGCCAAAGCCTTAGAAAGGTCAGCAATCAGCTCTTCCGGTGTTTTCTCCGTTGTGCCGCCTTCTTCTGCACTTTCTGCCAGTACAACACAATTCTCTGCGGATGCAGATACACTCTGCAGTGCATCTCTCTCGGCGATCTGCTCATTTCTCTTTTCTGTCAGAGCCGTAATATCGCTGTTCAGTTTATCAACGACAGACTGGTAATCACTGATCGCCTGAGAAACGGTACCCGATCCGAGTTTTTCCATGACATTTGCTGCTCCGCTGTAGCTGTTGTAATAGCTCTGAGCCGTCGCAAGAACACTGTTCAGATCGGCAATTACGCTTTCCTCCGTATCAATACTGCTCTGGAGAGTTGCGATGGCATTGCTGAGCTCCTCGTCTACTCCAGAAACAGCCTCTGCGATACTTGCATAAGAAGCGGTTGCTGCTTCACCCTCAGAACCGGTCGATCCGCCTTCGGATGAAGAAGGAATCATGTTCTGAATTGCTACAATGCTATCATGAAGGTTGGTAATTCCACCAATCAATTTTGAGGTCGTATCTTCATTTACCAGCGCATCGCTTCCGGTCTTTGCAGTGCTGATTCCGCTGTACAGAGCTTTCATGGAGCTCGGAAGGGTTCCTGCCTGGCTTGCGAAGCTCTGCACGCCCTCATTCAGTGTCTCCTCACCGCTCAGATAAGAGTTCACAGCGCTCGTATACTGGCCGGCGCCTGTCACATAGGCGGTAGTTCCGTCTGCCAGGCTGTCAGCTCCTTTTGTATAGCTGTCCACACCTGTTTTCAGGCTCTTGGCTCCGGTATCTGCGGAGGTGATGCCTTTTACCAGGGTATTCAGTCCATCCACCAGAGCGCCTTTTCCATCATTCAGCTTGTTAATACCATCCACCAGATCTTTGGATTTGGTATTCAGAGTATTCAGTCCGTTGCTGAGTGTTGTTGCTCCATCGGAAAGATCAGAAGCGCCGCTCTTCACGCTGCCGGCTCCATTTGCCAGGCTCCGTGCTCCGCTCTGGAGACTTCCGGCTCCGCTCTGAAGGCTTCCGGCTCCCGTCTGAAGCTGTGCAGCTCCGCTCTGAAGATCTCCGGCTCCGTCTGCCAGCTGTTTCGCTCCGTCCTGAAGATCTCCGGCTCCATCATCCACTTTTTTCACTCCGTCATAGAGATCAGAAGCGCCGTCGGAAAGATCGCTGACGCCATCAACCAGATCATCCACACCATCTTTGAGATCGCTGGTACCATCTGCCAGGTCGCTGCTTCCGTCTACCAGCTTCAAAGAGTTTTCTGTCAGCTCATCCAGAGAATCTTTCAGGTCTTTGAGATCATCCAGATTTTCAATGCCCAGATCATCCAGCACACCAGTGGTAGCCACAGTAGCCGTCATATCCAGTTTGAAGTTCGTGGTGTCGGCTTCCACTTCCACATAGTCCGGAATATCAATGTCATCCAGATCCTCTGTATCGGAAAGACCGATGCTCTCGGAAAGTCCCGGCAAAGCCACGCCTACAACGATGTTTCTGCTTCCGTCGGAAATCACTTTACCGTTTGTAACTTTTACATTGCTGAAATTGTCCTGAGAAAGGATCATTCCGGAGATCATGGCAAACGGGGTGTAGATTTCTCTGTCCTCGCCGTTGACCTTCACGGTCTCTTTCTCATTGTTGGTGTAGTCGATGCGGATCTTTACCTTTCCGCTCTTGCCGGCCAGATCTTCCGGAGAAATCTCCTGACCGTCCAGATAATAGGTCAGCTTTACAGTAACCGGAAGTTCCTTATCCGTGGTACCCTGATAGTAAATATCGGAGCCATCGGCCTGCCAGGTCAGCTTCTCGCCATCCTGGGTAAAGGTCTCATCTCCTTTGACATTCTTAATGTCGGACAGGGATGAGGAATCACTCAGTTCAGCAGAGCCGGCGGCATTTTTTAACCAGTCGCTGACGGTGATCTTCTCCACATTACCAGACGCATCCATATTTACATAAACGGTTTCCTCTTTTTCCGGTGCTGCACTGTCTACAGTCAGAGCAGGCGCAGCCACCATGCATGCACTCAAAACAACTGCTGTCGTGGAAGCGACCGCTTTTTTCAATTTCCGATTACGGTTCATAAGACATCCTCCTGATACAGCTTTTTGTATAAAAGCCGTTTTGCATTTGATCGGTTGCGCGTTGCAAATCCGTTTTGCAACGCGTGCGTTTCGCAAGTGCAACTCTTGTGTCACAAGAGTATCACAAGAACATCTCATCGTCAAGGGGTTTTGCGCAATTTTTCGGGACAAAAATGCAAAAAATTCAAAAATCGGTCCGTTCAGAATCGTAACACAAGTGCAACTGCATCCGGAAGTGTCCCATTTTTTCGTTGCGCTTGTGTTGCACTTCGAGTGCGTTTTCCGGGAAGTGCAACACATTTTTGTTCTTTCACTCACTTTCCTCTCAAAAGTCCGACTTGTCAAAAATGCATATTATTGCATTCTTATTCATTTGATTGCATATTGTGCATTCCTCGCTTTTCCCGTACACAAAAAAAAAGACACCGCGCCCTGCATTTCTGCAAAGCGCGGTGCCCGCGTTTCGATCGGTTTCCGGTCAGTTCATCTCTTCCAGAGCCTTCTTCAGGTTCTGTGCGATCTGGTCCGGGCAGCTGGTGGGCTTGGAGCCGCACAGGGTGCCTTTCATGC
>OLSO01000560.1_pt1 | contig 35544 bp, 31 predicted proteins | sample 1672441 | NCBI WGS metagenome assembly OLSO01 (sample SAMEA3136686, study PRJEB25190) | human gut metagenome | biome: human gut; feature: human-associated habitat; material: faeces | place: Austria | collected 2013 | reverse complement strand
TTCATAACGGAATATTCTGTTCTGGATTTCTTTTTCACCTTCCATGATCCTTTCTTCTTAAGTATCGTCTTTCATTTTCCTGAATTTCAGTTTTCAGAAATATGCAGGCTTCCGAGAAAGAAACGGTCTCCGCTTCCTTCATTCGCGAAACGGATCGGCGCTCCATCTTTTTTCCTCCGAAGCTTCAGATAAAGCTCTGCTATTTCCGGCTCAAGGTGGACTTCCAGTCTCCGCTTCTCCTCTCCGGCCCAGGTGCCGAAATCCGTCTCTATCGGAAGCTCTTCTGTCTTCTCACCGGATTTCAATAGCAGAAAAAGCTCTGCCTCCTGAAAAAGCCCTCCAAACCCAGAGTTTTCGATTTCAAGGCAAAGCCGGCGCTTTCGACTTCCGAAGCTTTTTATAAGCTCCGCCTTCCGAAGGACGAAGCGGTACCCCAGATGAACCCCCACAACGTCCAGGAGACCTTCCTTTTCCCAGCGATCCAATAGCTTCCGGTCGTAGGCCCGATTGAGATAGGTAAGCCGAAGCGTTCTAAGCTCTGCCATGACCTTTTCCCCATCACAGCCCCAGCCTTCAGAAAGCCCTGCGCTCTCCGGCGAGACCGCCTCTCCGCCAATGGGAAGCCTTTTTCCCAGAGTCTCCAGAAAAGAGAGCTCCTCCTCCCGAATCCAGGGTGCTTTCCAGCCTGCGGCCTCCCTCGTCATGGTCCCGAAGGTTCCAAGATGGCTCTTCGACGCAAAAATTCCATCGTCAAAAAGCCCCAGCCGCGGAAAGTTTCCCTTCTGAAACTCCTCCTCCGAAACCAACAAGCGCCACTGGGCCGGGGTCCGGACGGCTCCGTAAATCGTCTCACCTAAACCGGGCCGCAGCCGCTCCCACATCTTTTTCAGACAGTCCTCCGAAAGATAGGAGGAATCATGCAGTTCTCCCCAGCTTCCCACGAGAAAGCCCTGGAAAATGAAGACCGAATACGGATTTTCTTTCAAGAGAGCCCCCAGCTGGCCCAGATGCTCCAGCACCAGCTCAAAGGAGGCCGGCTCCCGCTCTCTTCCTTTTCCCGCCCGGTCATAAACCGGACGAAAGATCACATCCCGCTGGTTTTGCTCAAAAAAGGCGAGGATCTTCCGGATGTTTTCAAGAGTGGCTAAATCCAATGGCCGCTCCCGGAAGCCTCCGACATCCACCAGCACGAGGGACAGGGTCTCGCCCTCGCGAAGGCTCCATTTCAGCTCCTCCGGGGCGATCCTTTCCTCCGCCCGGAATGTGTAAACGCCGTACCAGCCCCTCGCCGGATTGCTGATATACACGCTGTTCTCAGCGGCAAAGGCCTGCTCAAATTCCCATGTTTTTCTTCTGATACCTTTCCAGATCATCCTGTCACCCACTAAAAATCAAACGGTTTCAACACATCTTTGTCTTCCAGGAAGCTTTTTTCCGCTGCCTTTTTGCCCAGTTTCCTGCACTTTTCTTCATCCTTTAACAGGGCTTCCACCGTATCGCAGATCTCCTTCGCGTCCAGACGGCACATCATTCCGTCCACGCCAGGCTCCACCTGCTCCCGGTTTCCGCTGCAGTCGGACACGACGAGGGTACAGCCCAGGGTCTGGGCCTCCTGAATCGCGATGCTTTTTCCCTCAAACCGGCTTGCATGGACATAGAGATCACACTGCTTATAATAAGGAAACGGATTTTCCCTGGCTCCCATCAGGATAAAATCATCCTTCAGGCCCAGCTTATTGATCTTAAACTGCAGTTTTTCCCGAAGCTCGCCCTCGCCAAGGACATACCATCTGGCTTTCACTCCATGATCCTTTAAAAGCTTCATGGCATCAATCGAAAATTCATAGGCCTTCTGTGCCGTCAGTCTTCCCACCGTGAGAATCCGCTTTCCATCATAGGAATCCTCAAAGCCTCCCGGCAGCTCCGCCTTTCTCCGGATCTCCTCCTGGTTGATCAGGTTGTGGAAGACATAGGTCCGGCCGCTGCACTCCGGATATACGTTGAGGAAGCTCTGCTTCACCTCATCGGAGACGGTAAAGATCCGGTCAAACTCCCGATAGCAGTCTTTATCCAGGCTCCGGCTGTATCCCGCCCGCTCATAATCCACATGAATGAAGGCCGCCTTTTTCTCCGCATCCACATAGTCATGGACGAAATAGGTCGAACCGCCCTCCAGATAAGCCACAGCCAGATCAAAATGCTTCAGGATCGGCTGGCCGCTGTCCGACATGACTCTCCACAAAAGCTTGTCCGGCCAGATCTTGCCCTTTTTCAGCATTTTTCCAAGATTTCTTACCAGATAAGGGCTGTCGCGGAAGATCGCTTTCCGAATAAAAATTCGTTTCAGCAGCCGCTTATTCAGCAGCACTTTTCCTCTTCTTGAGAGAACCGAACCGTCGGAATATTCCTGATTCAGAATCCTGACATAGGCCGGTACCTGATGGATCAGTTCTCCCTGTCCCAGAAGGATATACAGAGATACTTCATATTTTTCCGGTGTAAATCTCGTCAGAAGCTCCAGCAGCGCCCGTTCCGCGCCGGCCCCTCCCAGCGTATTGATCACAAACAGTATTTTTTTCATTTCTCATATGCCCCTTGCTTTTCTTCATATCTGTCGAACACCTTCGGCGACGGACATTTTCCTTTTTTCGTCTTCAAAAGATGCCCGTTACAGAAGATATGAATATCCAGATGCTTTTCCATCCACTGAATCCGATGGAAAGCAACGGTAAAACCGATAAAGCTGCCGGCCACAAGACCGAGACCGTACCAGATCTCAGAAAAATGGGCGGAAATCACGCTTCCGATCAGCGTGCCGGCGCAGAAAGACAGGGCCGTCAGCACCGAGCCTTTCAGATCGTTAAAATAATAAAGAAAAATAATCTCCGCATACATCAGAAACAGGATAAAATACCCCGCCGCCAGACAGGGATAAATCCTCATGGTCATACCTCCAAAGCCCAGCCGGGGAAGGAAAATCATACACAGCAGAAAAATCACCAGAGTAATGATGAACTGGATTCTCGCCAGGCTCATAAGCTCCTCGGCCAGCAGACGGAACATACGCTTCTTCGTGATCTCGATATCGCTTCCCCGGCCTCCGGTCACAGCCTCCGAGTAAGCCTTGTAGCGGTCGTGAAAATGCATCTCCACACGGCTGATGAAGATCACGCTGGCTGAAATATTCGTAAACATCGCCAGGCAGGTAGCCATATCGTAGGTCTGCACGCAGACGAAGCTTTTTGCCACAACCATGTGAAGATCCGTGGTCCAGAACACAAAATTATGTACATAAAGCCCCAGCGTGTATAGAAAATTCGTCACCACCAGCGGCCAGTATTCCCGGAAATACTGCAGCACCCTCCGGTACCTTCCGCTGTTTTCCCGGAAATAGCTGCGGATCATGGAAAATTCCAGGCAGGCGATGAGCCAGAAGCCAATCGTCAGAGCCAGAAGCATACCATAAGTGATGCTCCAGTGAAGCCCTTTCACAAAAAGAAAGCCCAGCATAACTGTAACAATCATGCTCAAAAGGAAGCAAAAGGAAATTTTCTTATAATCTTTACAGATCGAGAGATAGAGCATCGAATAAAAGGCCAGCACCAGCGCCATGAATCCACAGTAACCCGTGAAAACATAAATGATATCCACCTTTCCCACCAGAGATTCGTGAATACAGAAGGGAATCCCCACCATGGCACTGAACACGATATTCAGAAACAGCCCCACATAATAACATGGAAGAATATCCTCATACCGTTCCTCATAGATCACATCCGACATGTATCTTGAGAGCACCGAGTTGAATGGCGAGGCCGTCAGCAGAGCGAAAATGAAGATATAGAGCACCGTACAGGAAAAAAGTTCCCTTGTGGTATAATCCACAGACGAGAAATCCAGAAAATATTCCATAAAGGTGAGAGCCCCGATCACCGCCAGCATCGGCTCAATGGTCACAACCGTGCTGTAACCGATGCCGATGAGATCTGTCGTCAGCGTATTCTTTCCATAGATGTTGTTCAGTTTTACACCGATACCTGCCATATCCATCTCCTCTCCTTTCTATCGTCTGAGTTCAAAAGGCTCCTCCGTCCAGGTAAGCTTCTGCTTGTCCGAGAGTTCCTTATATATTTCCCGGTAAACATCTTTCATCTGTTCGATCCGGTAAAAAGCGTTTACCCTTTTATAGCCGGCTTCTCCCATCCGCTCCCGCTCCTCCTGATCCTCCGTCATCGTGATCATGGCCTGGGCGATCTCCTCGATGTTCATGATATGGGTCAGGATTCCGGCGGAGCCAAAGCCGTCGTCATTTCCGTAAATCAGTTCCCGACAGTTTCCTACGTCTGTGGCGATGACCGGCTTATGAGCCGCATAGCTTTCGAGAATCGTGAGGGGCTGGCCCTCGCTGATGCTGGTCAGCAGCGTAAAATCCATTTTTCCAAGGTAATCTTTCACATTTACCCGGCCGGTGAACTCCACATCTTCCACACCAAGGGCTTTCACCAGATCAAAACATTCCTGGGCGTAGGTCTCGTCCTCGTCCGTCGGTCCCATGATCCAGAGTTTCAGCTTCGGAACACTCTTCTTTGCAAAGGCAAAGGCCTGAATCATCGTCTTGACATCCTTGATCGGTGTCACGCGGAGGACAGCTCCGGCGTTGATATACGCCTCTTCTTCTTCACTTTTTCCCGGGATTCCCTCAAAGGTATCCGCCTTGATGCCGTTTGGCGTCACCCGGATCTTCTCCTCCGGACAGCCAAGCTCAATCTGTAAGGCTTTCGCCCGGTCGTAAAGACAGGTCACGATATCCGCCTTCTCATAGGCAAGGAGCGACATTTTCTTAAACTGCTCGATCCAGATATTTTTGTAGATGCCTTTTACCCACTCAGCTTTGATAAGCTCCTCCTCTCGTTCCCGGGTGTAAATTCCATGCTCGGAGATCAGAAGCGAGCTCCCGTGAAAATGCTTCGCCATACTTCCGAGGACGCCCGCATAGCCCGTCGCCACGCAATGGTAGAAATCAGCCTTCGGCACCTCCATCTTCATGATCCGAAAAAGCGGAAGATAAATGGAACGCATGGTCCAGAGAAAATCAGAAAACACAATGTTCGGATATTTCCGGTTGTAACATTCCCGGACGATCTGGAAAAAATCCGGCCCCATGAGGAGCCTGTCCACGGACAGCCGGTTCTTATGGAAGAGGTCAAAAATCACGCCCCAGTCCGTTTTCCGGTTCATGACAATATCCATGAGCCCCGCATACTCCTTTTTTGTAAGATGCATGTTTCTCTGGAAGCGCTCTGTCTTTTTTCCCTCCACCCACTCAAAATCATCGAGATAAATCTCATAAACCTGGGTCAGATTTTCCGGAAGCTCATATACGAATTTGCCGCGAAAGGAGCGGTCTGCCACGATCGTCAGCAAAATAAATTCCACATTTGGAAAGGACTGGATCATGCTGTTGATCCAGCCGGAAACGCCGCCCACCACATAGGGGTAGCAGCCCTCCGCCACAATACAAACCTTCATCTTTCGCCTCTTTTCCAGCCTCTGCTATAATCAGAAAGATCCGGAGCCTCCACCTGAATCTTTACGGTCGTATCTTCTGCATAGATAAGATATGCATTCTCTTCGATTCTTTCAAATCTTCCGCCCTCGATCTCCTCAGCCTCTTCCCCGTGAGTCCGAAGGATGAAAGAACTTTCCGCTTCCGAGGTCTCCAGCGTAATCTCGTCGTCCTCCCTGGAATATTTATAATCCAGTTTCAGAAAGGTCCGCACTCTGGCGTCACTCTGGGAAAGGGTCGTATTGGAAAAGCAGGAAAAATTCTTCCAGTAGGTGAGAAGGTTGCTGGCAAACTGCTTCTGCATGATCTCCCAGCGGTCCGTCTCCCGCTCCGGCCAGTAGATCGCCTGCATATTCAGCATGACATTCGTATAGCCCAGGGCGCTCTCAATGCTTTTCATCCGGATATCTCCGCGGTAAGTATAATTCATACCATCGCTCGTTGCACACTGTAAAGTAATGGAATCTGTTCCATAGGAAACCACCGGATAGTCTTCCGTGTAGCCGCAGGTCACTGTGCTGACATTCTTAAGGAGACTGCTGTCCGTCAGCTCCCAGACCTCATTAAGCTCCGCCTGGTCCGCAAAGGCCGCGCCGTAGACATAGCTGCTGCCCGTCGATTTCAAAAAATCTGCGTCCCGCTCAAGCTTGTCCGCGAGGGAGTCGGCTGCCTTATACTGAAGGGAAAGACCAGCCTCCGCCTCCTGCTCCTTCATCTGCTTTAAATAAAACTCCATGTTGCTTCCATTTGGCTCTATCACATCCAGATAGTCCTCCTGGGGTTCCACAAAACAGGTCATTTTCATCCCGCTCTGTTCCGTGATAGAGATCAGCGACGGCCACATGATATCCCGGACCATTCCTGTCGTCCGCTGGCTGTAAAGTCTCTGAATCTCCCCGCTGTTCTCATCCGCGAAAACCGGAAAATCCACCATGGAAAGATTCTGGGCGTTTACGATCGGGTAGATCGTGTAGTCGGAGGCTTCCGCCAGCATTCCATCCAGAAGCCCCGAGGCGCTGCTGTCCTTCAGATAATCCCCGACCACGGCAAAGACACTGCCGTTATCCATTCCGTTTCGCCAGATCAGCGTGGGCAGGTCCTCATTTTTCACATTTGCCTCGCTCTCCTCCGGCAAAAGGCCCACCATGTAGGTCTTGGTTCCGCTTCCCACCTGATACCATGGAACAGTGAGTTCCAGATCCTGGCGCTTTTTCTCATCTTCTTTTTCCGGTGTCTCGTAGACGCTCTCGCCTCCCAGAAGCAGTCCCGCAAAAAGCCTTACCCCGTTAAGCTCCGTCGTCTCGGAAACGATCGAGCGAATCCCCAGGAATTTCCGTAAGCTCTCGTTCTCCGCCAGAACCTTCGGATCTTCCAGGCAGCCAAAGACAAGGATGACACCCTGTTTTACCAGTTTCCTGAGTTTCACCAGATTTCCACCCAGTGCATAGGTCTCCGATTCCAGAATCAGCATCTGCGGGAGCGTTCCCTCCCCTTCTTCAAATGCCGCGAGGGAATCATAGAAACTGACGGGCTGTTTGATATAGGTTCCCCATCTCGTGACCGCCGTTCCCATGCTTCCGGAAGCATTCCCTATAAAAATAATGTTCTTTTTTTCTCCAAAACATTCAGAAGTCCGGCTCGTCTCCTGGCTCCAGGCCTCTTCCCCGTCCGAAACCCGCCGGGAAAGATTTGCGTTTGTATCATAGGTGTTCTGCCGGTCTCTTAAGACCATGGAAAACTGAAAGAGCACGAGGAGAACGAGCATCATAATCGTTATGCTGAAAAAATTTCGTCTTGAAACCATTTTTCATCCTTTATCACATGAAGGTCCGGATCAGCTCCAGAGTTTCGCTGTCAATCGTGATATCCGAGGCCCGAAGCCTCTTCATCACATCAAAAAATTTCTCTTTGTCCCCGCAGGAAAAGAAAAGCTTCAGCTGGCTGGTATAGCTCGAGAGAGCGGCCGGATACTGCTCCATGGAGCGCTCACACCATTTTTCACAGGTCTTATAATCCTGAATATCCAGAAGACACCAGCTGATATCTTTGTAAAGGACGCTGGTGATCTTTCCGGCATCAAGCGTCCAGGCTTTTTCCAGCACCTCATCCATTCTGGCAATCATCGAATGCTGCTCGATATCCGTGAGAACCTTCTGCTCGATGATCGGCCCCATGTATTCCACGAGCCGGATGCAGTTTTCCGCCTGGTTCTCATCTTCCACCTGACATCTGGCATATTTTTCCTGCACATTGGAACGGAACTCGCTGAGGACATCCTGGAGGACCGACGCCGCGTAATGGGCGGTCTCCGAATCCTCACTGTTCAGCGCCAGCGCAATCGAGGAGAGTGAATTTCGGTAATCCCCGCGAATCACATTCATAATGAAGGTACGGAGACTCTTCTTGTCGGTAATCTCAAGAGCATCCTCGATGGAGATCATATTTCTCTCCACCTCCTCGTCAGGCCAGATGAAGGCTTCCGTCTTTTCCTTTCCAAAAACCACATCCGAGAGATCCATATTCTGGGACATCACAAGTTTATAGAGCCAGAAGGAGAGAAAGACAAAGAGCGGCCCCACCGCCGGACAGAGAAGCATCACGGCGGCCTTCATCCAGGTGCTCAGAGTCTTTTCTTTTCTTCTTATGATGAGATTCCAGACCAGGTAGATCAGAACCAGAAGGCCGTTTATAATCAGAATTAAAAGAAACAGTTTCATTCTCTGTGACATGATTTCTACTCCACAATTTCTGTCTGGTAGCCGTTTTCTTTAAAACGCTCCTGCACGGGAGCCGCGCTTTCCCGCGTCGTGTTGGCCAGAAGAACATAAAGCCCTCCGTCCGTCATGATGCCCATATAGTCGCTGCCTCGGAGACGCTTCGTCATGGCTGCATCCACATCCCGGTAGTTTTCCGCCGGTACCTCAATGTGAAGAAGAATACATTCCACGAGATTCCGCTCCTCCGCACTCTTATAGGCCTGTACCAGAGAGACAAAGGCCTCCTTGTCCAGGATTCTGGAATCCTGGCTGTAGCGCTTCTCTTCCAGGACCTGCATGTATCTCTGGGAACGGAGCACGGCGTTCTGAATCAAATAACTGACGACGGTAAGGAAGTTGGCCTGACCCAGCGTCATTTTCTCCCAGCTTAAGCCCCACAGCATAATGATCATCTGCATGGAACCGTCCTGGTAAATGGCCCTGGCCATCAGAGGATAGCGCTCATCCATCGTCTTATTGATGTAAACCTTCTCCTCCGCCAGCTCGCTGTAAATCTCTGTCATATCCCGGTAACGGATGGAATTTCCAAAGCTTCTGGCCTTCTCGGAGGCTGCAGAAAAGATCCGGGCATAATCCCCGTTCACCACGTTATAGAGCGCCACATCCCGTGTTCCCATCAGCTCCGTCAGAATCTCGACGGCGTAGAACATAACTTCATCCGGCATTCGCTGATCCAGCGCTTTCGTGATGCTGTAGATCTTGCCGATACCATCCCTCTGATCGATGAGCTGCTGCTCCATGACCTTTTTCACGCGGATGTTGCTCTCATTGATATCCCGGATATCCGTGATCTGCCTCGATAAGTGGTCTTCAAGCTCCTGACTCTCCATCCGCATCGTACGGATCTGATCTCTCATATAACCGACCACCAGTCCTAGAATAAAGAGCTGGGCGATCCACACATAGGTATTATAGTCCATCAGTACCTCAAAGCCGCTTCTGGTATACATCTGCCGGAACAGATAACCGGCCACCGCGCACATGGCGGAAAAGGTCGCCTGCTGCTGCCCGTACACGATCGCAAAGAGCAGCACATACAGAAGGAAGGGATCGAGATTGGCAAAATACTTGCTTCCCACGGTCCGGTTGTTGAGCATAAAAAATGGAATAAAGCAGACCAGGTTTTCCACAAAGGGAAAAAGCACCCGGAGCAGCCATTTCCATTTTTCCCAGATCCGCTTCCACCAGGGTTTCTTAAGCTCGTCCTCGCCTAAGAAAACGCCCTTGTGCTTCTTCATATAAAAAGCGATATCCCGAACCGCCTTTTTGTAATCGCAGAAAGCGTGTACGCCGTATTCTTTCTCAAAACGGCTCCCGGAAAGCACACAGCGCCCTCCTCCCGGAACCGTTATGATATTTGCCTCGCTTTTTAAGGCTTCCTGAACCAGAGCCGCCAGCTCCAGCTCATTGACCACATCATTGGAAGACAGGTGATAGAGGAAATGCTCGTGCTTTTTCCGTCTCACCGCCTGGTAAATGTATTCCACCGCGTCCTTCTCATAGAGCATGGAAAATTCGTGATCCGTGCTTGCCCGGATGTAGCCGTCACGCAGACACTCCAGGCACATCCTGGCAATGATATGGCTGACGTCCTTCTTTTCCTTCGGAACCCCGTAAAAATGATCCAGCCGTAAGACCATCAGATCCAGCCCGCGGTTTTCCCGGAAATTTCTGCACATCTCCTCCGCCTGAGAAAGACACTCCGCCTTCAGGCCGGAACCGGAAAACTTCTCATCCTCCCCGATCTCATGGCCATAATTTCCGCTGTAAATCTCATCCGAGGATAGAAAAATCAGTCTCGCCTTCTGAAACATGGAATGAGCCACCAGAATATTTACGAGATGAGAGACAAAACGGACATTTTCCCTCTCCTCCCCATTCCAGTAGTAGTTGGTGTCAAAGGCTCCCATCAAAATGGTCACATCCGGGTTGACGCTCTCCAGAATCTCATTCAGATTCTCGCTGTCGTATGGAAACTCATATTTTTCAAATACTTTTTCATATTTATTATGCTTATATTTGTCACCAGTCAGTATAAACACCCGATGCCCCTCTTTGCGGAGCTTCAGAATCATACTGTCGATCAGGCTGCTGGAGCCTCCTGTCAGCAGGATATTCATTGATGTTCCCCTTTTTGTTACTTTTCAAATGAAGATTTTTTTCCAAGCCGAAATTCCAGAGCCTCATTCAGCTCCCGTTTCGCTTTTTCAAAGTCGATTGCGTGATTGCTGTCGTTGATACAGACGATCGGACTTTTCTGCTTCCGGATCGTCTCTGTCAGCGCACGGTTATCATTTCCAATATCATAGTAGCTGCAGAGCCTCTGCACATTCTTCGGGACAAAATTCCCGCTGAGCTTCTGGTATTCCCGAAGCACATACTGATTCACATCGCCCTTGTGGCGGAAGGGATGGCCACAGACCTCTATAAGGCGCTCTCCTTCCAGCTCCCACAGCTTCTCATAGGTGCTTTTTTTCAGAGGCGAAGGCCCATGGACTGTGTAAAAGCCCGTAAATCTTGAAAAAGCCGTCTCCATCAGATTATAGAAAAAATATTTCGGAGGATAACCGACATGAAAATAGGCCCCCGGCTGCGCTTTCATATTCTCATATTTCTTAAAGTATTTTGCCAGGAGCATTGCATTATTCAGGTAAATATAAGGCATCACTTCATTATCCGTATTTGCCACATCCGGCTGCAGGGCCAGCATATCCACGGGCTTTTCCCCGATGAAAAAATTCTCCGGGTGGATCTGGTTCAACAGAAACATGTCATCATTGAAATAGACAAACCGCTCGGAAAGTCCCAGAATCCGGTGAAAATTCCATTCGATGGTATGGGAATTAAAGGTAGGCAGAAATTCAGAAGGGATGAAATCTTCGTGCTTTACAATATGAAGCTTCGGATGCTCCGTATTCAGCCATTTGGGGAAATGCCCCCAGGTGACAAAATGAATTTTCCGTACCCAGGGTGCAAACTGTTCCACACCGCGAAACCAGTACTGTAAATTATCCCAGTCCCGGTAGCGCTCGTTTCTGTCATCCGCTTCCGCCGTGACCTCAGGAACATGTTCCGTTTTTCTCTTTTCCTTCTGCCAGGCAGGATCATTCCCGTCCACCCAGGCTATCACAAAATCCATTTCCATGTCTGTTCCCCTTATACCTTTTTTCTGTGAGTTAGTATATCACAAGTTTGTGAAAAATGTTTATACAATAAGCAGAAAAATCTTTTTGCCCCCGGGCAGAAAATTTTGTAACTATTACATGAAAAAAGGGCCCGCTCATCAGCGAACCCTCATATTATATTCTTTTTTATGCAAATGCCTTGATCTTCGTATAGATGCCTTCTGCATCCAGACCATATTTGTGGAGGACTTCCTTGGCCGGGCCGGATTCGCCGTAGACGTCGTTGACGCCGATCTTCAGGACTTTGGTCGGAGCCTTTTCGCTCAGGCAGTCGCAGACAGCGCTTCCCAGACCGCCGATGATGGAGTGCTCCTCAACGGTAACAACCTTTCCGGTCTCCTTTGCTGCTGCAACAATCAGCTCCTCATCCAGCGGTTTGATCGTGTGGATGTTGATGACCTTTGCCTCGATACCGTCTTTTGCCAGCATCTCAGCAGCTGCCAGGGACTCGGATACCATGAGACCGGTGGCTACGATGGTCAGATCCTTGCCTTCCCGGAGGGTAAGGCCCTTGCCGATCTCAAATTTGTAATCCGGACGGTCATTGATCACCGGTGCAGCTAGACGGCCGAAACGGAGATAAACCGGTCCTACATACTCGTAAGCGGCTTTTACTGCTGCTTTTGCCTCGATATCATCACTCGGATTGATGACAACCATGCCCGGAATGACGCGCATCAGAGCGATATCCTCGTTGCACTGATGGGTTGCTCCGTCCTCACCTACGGAAAGACCGGCGTGAGTTGCACCGATTTTCACATTCAGATGGGGATAGCCGATGGAGTTTCTCACCTGCTCAAAAGCACGGCCGGCCGCAAACATGGCGAAGGTGCTCATGAAGGGAACCTTTCCTGTAGTGGAAAGACCGGCTGCGATGCCTGCCATATTGCTCTCGGCGATACCGCAGTCGATGTGACGCTCCGGAAATACCTTCTTAAACATACCGGTCTTGGTAGCCTCAGCAAGGTCAGCGTCCAGAACCACAAGATTTTCATGCTCTTTGCCCAGCTCTACCAGGGCATTTCCGTAACTCTCTCTGGTAGCGATCTTCTTTACTTCTGACATAATGCTTCACCTGCTTTCTCCAAATCCTGCATTGCGATCTTATACTCCTCATCGTTGGGAGCCTTTCCGTGCCAGCCGGCCTGGTTCTCCATGAAGGAAACGCCTTTTCCTTTGACGGTCTTCATCACGATAGCCACGGGCATGCCTTTGACGGTCTTTGCCTCCTCAAAAGCGCTCTCCAGCTGGTCGAAATCGTTTCCGTCAGCTACGGAGATCACATGGAAATTGAAAGCCTCGAATTTCTTGTCGATGGGGTAGGGGGAGCAGACGTCAGCAACATTTCCGTCGATCTGAAGTCCGTTGTTGTCCACGATCACTACCAGGTTGTCCAGCTTTCTGGCTCCGGCAAACATCGCAGCCTCCCAGACCTGTCCTTCCTGGATCTCACCGTCGCCCAGAAGGGTAAATACCCGATAATCTTTTCCGTCCATTTTTCCGGCCAGCGCCATACCAACAGCTGCGGAAATTCCCTGTCCAAGAGAACCGCTGGACATATCTACGCCCGGAATGTGTTTCATATCCGGATGGCCCTGCAGATAAGAGCCCAGATGACGCAGAGTTACAAGATCCTCCTTCGGGAAATAGCCTCTCTCTGCCAGTGCAGAATAAAGTCCCGGCGCGTTATGACCCTTTGACAGCACAAAACGGTCTCTGTCCGGATCCTTCGGGTTCTTCGGATCGATCTCCATCTCTTTGAAATACAGATAGGTAAAAACATCAGCTGCAGAAAGGGATCCACCCGGATGACCGGACTTCGCACTGTGAACAGCAGTCACGATGTCTTTGCGGATTTCGTTAGCAGTCTTTTGAAGCTCTAACTTGTTCATCTTAATTCCTCGCTCCTTTAAATGTTGTCACGCATAGCGTGAAATCAGCGCAGCATGGTCTTTTTCAGATGGCCGGATGCCGCTGCCCCCATTATACGAAAAGTCCCTGTCTGATGCAAGCTCTTTTTCTGGCTTACTCTCCGAATACAGCCTTATAATCTGCCTGGAATTTCTCGATTCCGGCATCGGTCAGCGGATGTTTGGTCATCTGAACGATAACTTTATAAGGAACGGTGGCGATATCAGCTCCTGCCAGGGCGCAGTCAGTTACATGGATCGGGTTGCGGATGCTGGCTGCGATGATCTCTGTGTGGATATCTTTTGCCACGTCGAAAATGTCTGCGATCTGACGAACCAGGTCGATGCCGTAGCCGGAAATATCATCGATTCTTCCGAGGAACGGAGAAACGTAGGTTGCGCCAGCCCGGGCTGCGAGAAGAGCCTGATTTGCAGAGAAAATCAGGGTCACGTTGGTCTTGATGCCCTCGGAAGAAAGGACTTTGACTGCTTTCAGTCCCTCTACGGTCATGGGGATCTTAACTACCATGTTCGGATGGATGGCTGCAATCTCACGGCCTTCCTTGATCATTCCCTCAGCGTCGGTGGTGGTGGCTTTTACCTCACCGCTGATGGGGCCGTCTACGATAGAAGTGATCTCTTTGATCACATCCTCAAATTTTCTTCCGCTCTTTGCGATCAGGGACGGGTTTGTGGTCACGCCGCAGATCACACCCATGTCGTTGGCTTTGCGAATCTCATCTACATCTGCTGTATCTACGAAAAATTTCATTGCTTTTTCCTCCTTGAATTAGGTACTGTAAACTTTTGAATCCAGTATAGCACATCTCCCTTCGCCGTCAACCGCCCTGAGTTTTTATTAATAAAAGCATATACTAATAAAATAAACTTTTATCAATATATGCTTTCCTGTTTTTCGTGATATTCTGTTGAAGTCCCTGTCAGATAGTCTTGATTATTACTAATAATTCTTAATTTTTATTTATCTTTATTTCTTTACAGGGCTAAAGTTCCGCCGCACTTTCGCCGGCGCCGTAGTCCCCCGTATGATGAGCTTCGGTTCATATTCAATATGGTAAATGCTCGTGGGCCGGATCTCATCCTCCCGGCTTGTGAGGGCGTGAATCTTCTTAATAATAATCTCGCAGGCATCCCTGCCTTTCTGCTGAACAAAATGCTCGATCGTTGTCAGGGAAATATCCTTGAGCTTTCCATAGAGGATGTTGTCACAGCCCAGGACTGACATCTCCGAGGGCACCCGGATCTTAGCTTCCGCCAGGGCGTCCAGCACGCCAAGGGCAATCATATCATTGAGGCCCGCGATAGCGGTGATGCCTTTCTCCTCCTTCAGAAGCTCCTTCGTCAGCTGATAGCCAATCTTGTACTCCGAATCCATTCCCGGCACCCGGCTGTCCACCTCCTCGTCTGCGGCCTTCACGATGACGCCTTCCGGAATCCCGGCCTCCCGAAACTCCTCCATGAAGCCCTCCACCCGCTGAAAGCGCTGCTGCTGCCGTCTCGTAAGCGGAGGGGAAATGAACCCCACTTTCCGGTGCCCCAGCTCCAAAAGATGCCGGGCCATGAGCCGTCCCGGCTTCGCGTTGTTGAGTTCCACCACATCCACTTCCATATCGAGATCTCTGTTTTTTATCACCACCAGCGGAATATTTTCCGACAGGGCCAGGATCTCCTGCTGAAAACAGGCGCTGGGATTGCAGGTGTAGATGATTCCCATGGGCTGGATCTGCCGCAGCATCCGAAGACAGCTCTCCTCGGTTTTCAGATCCCGCAGGGTGTTACAGACAAAGACCGTATAGCCGCTCTCCTTCGCGATCTCCTCAATGCCCTGAAGCAGCATCACATAGTAGGGATTCGTGAGAGTCGGGCAAAAGACAGCGATGAGCTTCTGACCCGTAAGTTTCCTTGCTCTCCGGCACTCAGATTTGTGGTAGCCCAGCTCTTCCGCGGCTTTTTCCACCTTTTCAATGGTCTCCCTGGAAAAAGAGACATTGTATTTTTTGTTCAGGATCATGGATACCGTCGCCTGGGAAACTCCGGCCATTTTCGCGATATCCGTCGTGGTCACTTTTTTCTTCATGGGCTTTCCTTTACTGAATGACTTTCTTTTCCAGCCATTTCCGGCTGTGGAAACGGATTCCGAAGAAGATGCCCCTTAAAGTCCAGTCGGAAAACATACCGATCCAGACAGCCATCGGACCCATGCCGAAATGACGGCTCAGGAAGATACAGAGGCTCACCCGGCAAAGCCACATGGTCAGGCAGGAAATGATCATGGAAAATTTCACATCACCTGCTGCCCGAAGGCCATAGGCCGGAATAAAGGCTGCGGTCCAGACGATGGGTTTCACGATCGTGATCCAGGTAATCATATGGAAGCAGAGGCTCGCACTCTCCGGCTCCATGCCGCCCAGCGTCGTGATGGGCTTTGTGAGCAGGAAAATTGCTCCGCAGCAGATGATGATGATCACCTCTGCAATGACCGAAAGCTTCTTCACATAGTAGACAGCCTCGTCTTTCCGGCCGGCTCCCATACACTCGCCCACCACAGTCATCAGGCCGATACCGATGCCAATGGCAGCCACACCGTTTAAGTTCTCCAGAATGTTCGTCATGGCCTGGGCGGCGATGGCGACAGTTCCCATGGTGGAAACTGTAGACTGGATCGCCAGCTTTCCGAACTGGAACATACTGTTTTCCACGCCGGAGGGAATACCGATCTTCAGGATCATGCCGATCTGGGTGCCATCGGGACGGATTGTGAGATAATCTTTCACGGCAATCTCATTTTTCGGACTTCGAAGAAGCCAGAGAACGACAATCGCGGAAAAAACACGGGAGCCCAGGGTCGCCAGAGCAGCGCCTGCCACTCCCATATGGAAAACCCAGATCAGCACGGCATTTCCCGTGATGTTCAGGCAGTTTGCCACCACGGAGATCCGAAGAGGCGTTGCTGAATCACCCTGAGCCCGGTAGACGGAAGCTCCCGCGTCATAAAGGGCGATAAAAGGGAAGGACAGGGAGGTAATAAGGAAGTAAATCTTCGACGCATCCATAACCTCCGCGTCCACTTTTCCAAATACCAGCCGAAGAAGCGGTGTCCGGAAAGCCAGACAAACCGCCATGACCAGCACCGAAATGGAGGCCACCGCCAGAAGGAGCTGCCTTGCGCTCTCTGTGGCTTTTTTCAGATTTTTCTGCCCGATATACTGGGAGCAGACGATGGTTCCGCCGGCCGAAAGAGCCGCAAACGCCTGGATCACCAGCACGTTGATGGAATCCACCAGCGAGACGGCTGAAATTGCCGCAGAGCCCACATTACTCACCATCATGCTGTCCGCCGTTCCCATAAGGGAGGTCAGAAACTGCTCCGCCACCAGCGGGATCAGGAGCATTTTCAGTGCATGATTGCTGAATAAATGATTCTTTTCGTTCATTTTCTTTTTCCTCTTTTTATGTAGTAACGTAATTATTCAGAGCCAAGCTCGATTCCGCTTTATTCTGAATAATTACGAACATTATACTCTTCTCTTTCAGGAAATGTAAAGATAATTGGAAATGATTGTCATAAAATCCTTCCCATGTTAGAATAAGGAAAGAATAACTATTTTGGAGGTTTACCATGTATTTTGAAGAAATTGACGGAGAACGTCAGCTTGATTTTGTCAGAAAATTTGATTATATCCGGGAAGCCGGAACCGAAGGCGAGCAGAAAGCCGCCGCTTCCATCCAGGAAGAGCTCCGCTCCTTCGGCCTCGAGAGCCGTCTGGAGGAGTTTCCTTTTGAAGCCTTTGAGATCGAGGAAGCCCGCTTTTTTATCACGGAACCCTTTGAGAAAGAATACGTTGTCACCGGTTACGGCAAATGCGGCAGTACCCCGGAGGGCGGCGTGGAGGCTCCCTTCCTCTATGCGGAGAACGGCGACGATATCAGCCTTGGCTATGCCACAGGAAAGATCGTGATGGTAAACGGTCCGGTCCGCAAAGATTTATACGAGAAACTGGTCAAAGCAGGAGCCGTCGCTTACTTAAGCATCAGCGGCGCCCCTATCGACGAGGGCGAGGACCTGAAACCCGCGCTCTACTCTCTTCCTTCCATGAAAGAGACACCAATCCAGGGCGTCTGCATCCATCACAGAGACGCCGTTGACCTCGTAAGCCGCGGCGCTTCCAGAGCAAAACTGGTTCTGAAGCAGAAACTTGTGGAGCGGACCTCAGCCAATGTGGCAGCCCGGATCACCGGTACCGAGAAGCCCGACGAAATCCTGACCCTCACCGCCCACTACGATTCCGTACCTGCCGGCCCCGGCGCTTACGACAACATTTCCGGCGGAGCCATCATCATGGAGCTTTGCCGTTACTTTAACGCTCACCGCCCGAAGCGCACGATGGAGTTCATCTGGTTTGGTGCTGAGGAAAAAGGCCTCTTGGGCAGCCAGGAATATGTCCGCGCCCATGCTTCTGAGCTTCCCTCCCACCAGTTCAATATGAATGTGGACCTAGCCGGTCAGCTTGTGGGCGGCACCGTTGTCGGCGTCACTGCTGATCCCGCCATCTGCCAGATGATCACCTACATGGCCCACGAGATCGGCCTTGGCATGCGGACCTCCAACGCCATCTGGGGCAGCGACTCCAACACCTTCGCCTGGAAAGGTATCCCGGCCATGACCTTGAACCGCGACGGCTTCGGCATGCACACCCGCCACGACACCGTGGACCTCATCTCCTCCTGGTCCTTAAAGCGCAGCGCCATGCTCCTCGGCTACATCGCCGACCGCCTTGGAAACCTCCCGACCTTCCCCTTCCCGAAGGAGATCCCGGCGGAGTTTATGGAACAGCTGGACAAGTATTTTAACCGGTAAGTTCCTTTTTCTGCTTTCGGTAGCTGGCAGGCGGAACCCCGTATTTTTTCTTAAAAGAGGTCAGAAATAGGAAGGGGAAAGCCCTACATATTCCGCTGTTTCTTTCAGCGTAAGAGGATTCCGGTAATTTTGCTGTATATAGGCGACAGCCTGACGGACAAGTTCGTTCTGGCTGCCGCTTTCTTTTTCCTCCGTATCCTGTGCTTTCCGGTAGAGCAGACCGCAAAGAATCCGGACACCGCTCCGACTCCTGCTTCCTGGGCCATCCAGAAAATGCAGCAGTATTTCCCCATGAACGTAAACTTCATGCTGAACCGGTCTCCCAATGAGAAAGGAAAGCTGGATAAAAATCTGGAAGAAGAATTTGCCAGAGTTGGTTCTCTTCTCTCTTTCCCGGAACCTCTTACGGAACTCCCCGAAGACTGGCTCACAAGAAAATAATTGTTTAAAAAAGCTCCGGTCTGGCAGAAAACCTGTCAGCCGGAGCTTTTCCTATTTTTTTATCAGCAGAGCTCTGCTGCTCCGATGATGCCTGCGTCATTTTTCAGGGATGCAATGACAACCTCAGCGGGTTTCACAAAGGTATGTCCAAAGCACTCGCCTTTTACCATCTCATTCAGTTCTGCTGCCAGTTTCTCGCCGCGGTTGGAAATGCCGCCGCCGAGAACGACAACTTCCGGCCGGAACATGTTGATGGCATTGGCAACTCCGGCTGCCAGATATTTCATGTATTCTTGCACAGCCAGCATACCGGCCTCATCCTTCTCATCGGAAGCTTTGAAAGCCAGCTCTGCATTTACCTTGCGCTTGTCGCCATCGCAGAGTTTCCAGAGCAGGGAATCCGGATGCTTGTCCATCTGCTCTCTTGCCATGCGGATCAGTCCGGTAGCAGAAGCATAAGACTCCAGACAGCCCTCTCTTCCACAGGTGCAGCGCACGCCGCCCACCTGGACAACGGTATGACCGAACTCGGTTCCGCCTAAGAGGCCGCCGTTAAAGAGCTTGCCGTCAATGAGGAACCCGCCGCCCACGCCGGTTCCCAGCGTCAGGAAGACTACATTTTTTCTGCCTGCTGCTGCTCCTGCTGCGGCCTCGCCCAGCATCGCGCAGTTTGCATCGTTGTTAATATAAATAGGAAGGGGAAGATATTTTTTCAGCTCTGCACGGAGCGGAACATTCTCCCAGGCATAGTTGTTAGAATAGATCACCACGCCTGCTTCGTCGTCGATGGTTCCCGGACTTCCGATACCAACGCCCACGCACTGATCCAGAGGAATATTGGAATCCTCCAGAAGCTTTCTGGTCACTTTTCCCATATTGGCAATGAGCTCTTCCGGAGCGATATCCAGACGGGTCTCCAGAACGGTCCGCGCAATGATCTCATTTTTCTCATTGACCACGCCGATCTTGATGCTGGTGCCGCCCATGTCGATACCGATGCGGAGCGGATTTTTCTTGGCTCCCTCGCTGGTCACAAGGGCCTCAAAGGCGCCGCTGATCTCATAAGCGCCGGAATCAGCCGGAAGGAACAAACTGTCGCCCTTCTTGAAGCTCATTTTCTCATCGCCGTTGACAATCTCGCCTTCACCCTCCATCACAAGGATGCTCTTGAAGGATTCTTCTCCCACAAAACCGGTGAGTTTTTCATTTTTTGCACTGAGCTTGTCTACCACGAAATAGTCGCAGGCTGCCACATGGGGAGCGCAGTCCTCTCTCGGGCGAACCGGCTCTCTTCTGGTCACTTCCAGAGCCTTCTCCACATGGAGCTCTCTGGGCTTGCCGTCTTTACCGATACGGCCGTAGTCATACACACGGTAAGTCACGTTGGAGTTCTGCTGGATCTCCGCGATGAGGATATTTTTTCCAATAGCATGAATTGTGCCGGACTCGATGAAGAGAACGTCACCCTTCTTTACTTTCACCGGATTCAGAACCTCGAGAAGCGTGTTGTTTTTAATACGCTCTGCGAACTCTTCCTTGCTGACCTCACGGTTGAAGCCATAGTAAAGGTAAGCGCCTTCCTCGCAGTCTACCACATACCACATCTCAGTTTTTCCGTACTGATGCTCGTTTTTCAGCGCATAGGCATTGTCCGGATGCACCTGAATGGACAGGTTATCCTTCGCATCGATAAATTTGATCAGCACCGGAAACTCGTCAAAACGGCGGCAGTTGGTTCCAAGCACCTCTCTGCCTGCCAGATCTATGTATTCCTGCAGGGTCTTTCCTGCATACTCTCCATTTGTCACAAAAGACGGACCGTCCGGATGACAGGATACTTCCCAGCTCTCCGCCAGAATGTCACCGTCGTAGGGCTTATGATATTCCTCGATCAGTCTTCGTCCGCCCCAGATATAATCCTTAAAACTGGGGGCCAGCTTTAAAATAGCCATACTTTTTCCTCCTGAATCTTCATTTCGGCGTTGCTCAGACACCTGATTTTCATAATAAGTATACAGCAAAGTACGGGATGAGTAAAGAGTTGATATTATCCCGGTTCTGCGATGGATTCCCGGATTACCACTTTTCCCCTTGGCCGGATTACCTTTGCATAGCTTCTCTGTTCTTCATTTTCCATTTTTTTCTTCAGAAGCTCACAGGCACCAGGGATAATTTTTCCGGTACCTTTATTTTCAGCTGGCTTACAGCTTTAAACACTCCCAATGAAAGCAAACTGCGGTCCCATATCTGTGGAATGTTCCCCGGTGAAATTCAGCATTGCCCTGGATACTGTATACTTTTCTGGCTTTGACAGCAGAATCAGAGAGAAAATCAGCTCTCCATAACCATAGATGAAAACAAAGATCGTTTCCGTGGCAATAATCGGTTTACAGATCGGCGTCAGAATTTTGGTCAGAAGGGACACACCATTACAGCCGTCAATGATGGCTGCTTCATCCAGTTCCTTGTCAATTCCCTGAATAAAACCAATATACAAATACACCGCCTGTGCCAGGTTAAAGGCTATATACACAAGGACCAGAAACCAATAGCTGACCTTGGCTCCAAGAGAACTGGCAATACTGGAAATCGGCACGATGGTGCAATATACCGGAATCATAACACCCACCATAAAAAAAATCCCTGCATTTCTCATTCTGCTGATTGTGGGGCTGGAGGTTCTGTGGTAAGATGAAACCAGAGGGTCCAAGACCCCAGCGTATGAAAAAGAGGATTTCACATGAAAATTACGATCACCGATATTGCACGGGACACTGGCCTGGCTGTATCTACCATTTCAAAATATCTCAATCACAAAAATAGACTTCCGGAAAATGAGGCCCTTATTGAAACCTCCATAAAAAAGCTCGGCTATACTCCCAATCGAATCGCTCAGGGGCTCCGTGCCAAAAGCTCCCACACCGTCGCCCTTCTGATTCCCTCCAAGAACAACTATTTCTGGGGAAATTCTGTCAGCTACATTACATCTTTTCTCTGGGAACAGGGTTATGTCTGCACCATACATACCTATCCTCCGGAAAAAAAAGCAGCTGCAGCTTGGCCAGCTTCTGATCAACAACAACATCCGCGGTCTCATTGCCGTTACCGGAACCCTGGATCAGGTCAGTGCTTCGTTTGCTTCAGATTATGTGACTTCCGAAAATTATCTGGGCGGTTATCTGGCAGGCTCCTATCTGGCCCGCAAAAATCATCGGCGGATTGGCTTTGTTGCAGGCCGCAGGGATGCCTATACGATTGTCCAGAGAACTTCCGGTTTTCTGAACGCACTAAAGGATGCAAAACTTCCTGCTTATCCGGAGCTTTACTCCTATGATCTCAACGGACAAATGGACGGAAAAGAGCAGATGCGCCGTCTTCTTCTGTTCCTTTGACCTTTGCCTGGGCGGAATCTCCCTGTTGAATGAGCGGGGAATCTCCATACCGGAACAAATGTCCGTTATCGTTTTCGATGATGACCGGATGTTTTCCTGTTTTTCTCCCTCCATCACAGTCATCGCTCAGGATTTTCTCCAGATCGGCGTAGAAGCTGCCCGGCGGCTGCTGGAACAGTTCCAAAATCCCGAAAAAAGTTCACCCAAGATATGCAAAGTTCCCGTACAGCTCATTGAACGGGAATCTGTATGCAATTTCAGAAAGGAGCTCCCATGACCCCAGATTCCACTGTTTTTTCCCAGTACCTCTCTTCTCTACCGCCGGTTTCCGAACCGGATTTCCTGGAAAATGCAAAGACCTTTCTCACCTTTGCCTCCGGTTTTGACCTGGCGGACCCGAAGATTGAGCTGAAGCTCCGCCACACCTTTCATGTGGTGGATGCCTGTTTTTATCTCGCCCGAGCTTTAAAACTTTCTGATGAGGAAACCTATATCGCCTGCCTTATCGGCCTGCTCCACGATGTTGGCCGTTTTGAGCAGCTGACCCGGTTCCACAGCTTTGACGATTCCCTGATTCCCCATGCGAAGCTCAGCGTGGAGTTTCTTTTCCTGGATGGCCATATCCAGGATTACCTGGCTCCGAAATATGAAGCCTGGTCTCCCGTCATTGAGGCTGCCATTGAGTATCACGGCGTCTTTCAGGTTCCTGATGGACTCCCGGAAAATGTCCTGCTTTTCACACGGCTCATCCGGGACGCAGACAAGCTCGATAATTTCCGTGTCAAGGCCACCGACTCCATGGAAGCCATGCTGGACGTGACGGAAGCGGACCTCTCCCGGGAAAGTCTCAGCGATTACGCCTATGAGACCTTCATGAAAAAAGAGCCCCTCATCAACTCCCTCCGGGAAACCCGTCCGGATATGTGGCTCTCCTATGTGGCTTATCTTTTTGACCTGAATTTTCCTGCCTCCTTCGTCTGGATCCTGGAGAGCGGCTATATGGAAAAAATCCTTCGGCGGTATGCCCCAATAGATCCGGAAGATAAGAAACGCTGGCAGAAGATTTCTGGCCTTACCCGAAGCTATATCCAGGAAAACTGTGGACTGTCTGAAAACCTTTCTGCCCGGTCTTAACGGTTGCGTATATTCACAGTGCATCTATCGATAATATTATTGCATACACCTCACATGATTCTGACATATTCCTGCCAAAATATTCCCTGGAACATTGGCTTCTGAATCCTTACACGCAATCAAAAAAGTGACAGAAATCTCCTTTTTGGGGAACTCTGTCACTTTTATTTTTACACACTGTCTTACAACGCCGTCCTTCCTTCCAGTGCCCGAAGAAGCGTCACCTCATCAATATATTCCAGATCTCCGCCCACAGGGACACCGCTGGCAATCCGGCTCACCTTGATGCCGGTGGGCTTGATCAGCTTGCTGATATACATAGCTGTGGTCTCACCCTCCAGACTGGAATTTGTGGCGATAATCACCTCTTTGACATCTCCCTGAAGGCGCTGCATAAGCTCTTTCAGGCGGATATCGTTGGGGCCGATGCCCAGCATGGGGGAAATGGCGCCGTGAAGCACATGGTAAACGCCCTCATATTTTCCGGTCTTTTCATAGGCCGCGAGATCTCTGGTGTTTTCCACCACCATGATCGTGGTATGATCCCTTTTTTCATTGCGGCAGATGGGGCAGAGCTCCTGATCCGTCAGGGTAAAACATTCTTTACAGTAGCGGACATTTTTTCTGGCATCCAGGATCGTGTTCGCCAGCCGCTCCACTTCCTCCACCGGACGGTTAATGATGTGAAAAGCCAGCCGCTGGGCGGATTTATTTCCCACCCCCGGAAGCTTGGAGAGCTCCTCGATCAGCTGGCTGATCTGCTTGCTGTAGTAATCCATCAGAAGGAAAGGCCTCCGCCAAGACCGCCCAGGCTTCCCAGACCGCCGGTCAGTTTGCCCATCACGTTGGCAGACTCCTCATCAACTTTTCTTAAAGCCGCGTTGGTTGCTGCCATGATGAGGTCCTCCAGCATCTCGATGTCATCGGGATCTACAGCCTCTTCCTGAAGTTTTACCTTCGTCACTTCCCGTTTTCCGGATACGGAAACCTCAACGGCTCCGCCGCCTGCGGTAGCGGTAAACTCTTTCTCCTCGAGCTCTTTCTGGCTCTCTTCCATCTGGCGCTGCATTCTCTGCGCCTGTTTCATCAGATTATTCATATTTCCGGGCATTCCGCCGCCCGGGAAACCTCCACGTTTTGCCATGGATCTATTCCTCCTTATTCTTCTTCAATTTCAATATCGGCATGAATCTGGCTTAAGCCTTCGCTGACATTGATCTTTGCCAGCCGGCCCGGGGCCAGATGCTCCTCATCCGGAAGTACCATTTTGACCTCCACCTCTTTGCCGAGTCTGCTGGAAATGATCGTCTCCAGCTGTTTTTTTGCCTCCGGGTCATTGGCATACCGTTCCCCCATGAAATCCGAAAATACCACGAACAAACGGTTATCATCCCCGGCTGCATTGTATTTTGGCACTGCACTGATCAGTGTCATTTTAAAACGGCCCGTGGTCTGGGCCACGATGCTGGGCCACATGGACATGATCTTCTGAAGATCCTCGGGCGCTGCCTTTTCCTCGAAGGAAAGCTCATCCGCTCCGGCATTTCCACCGGCTCCCGGAAGATCCAGACCCCCGAAAAAGGCCTCATCCCCTGCTCCATAATCCGGCCGCGGAGCCGTCTGGCCTGCCGGAGCCTGCCGCAGGGCGATCATCCCGGATTCCAGCTTTTTCTCCAGCATCCGGATCCGTTCCAGAAGAGAAAGCTCATCCGTTTCCATCTGGGGCCGGCAAAGCTTGATCACCGCCACCTCGAGAAGCACCCTTTTTGACCCGGAAAAACGCATCTGCCCGGAGAGTTCAGAGAAGATCCGGATAAAACGGATCAGCGTATCTTCACGGACCATGCCCGCTTCTTCCTTTAAAAGCACCAGATTGTCGCTGGACACGTCCAGCACGTCTTCCAGCTCTTCTGAGGATTTCAAAAGGAGAAGATTTCGAAGATACCAGGTGAAATCCGAGACAAACTGCCCCAGCTCCCGACCCTGCATCACAAGTTCCTCCAGCTGCTTCATGACCTGAGCCACGTTGTTGCTTAAAATTTCCCGGAGGAAACGGCTGAAAACCTCCGTATCCACGGCTCCCAGCACATCCAGCACATGATCATAGGTCAGCTTCTGCCCCAAATAAAAGGCAATGCACTGATCCAGAAGGCTTAAAGCGTCACGCATGGAACCGTCCGCTTTCTTTGCAATATAGCGGATGGCTTTTTCCTCCACTTCCACCTGTTCTTTTTCCATCAGCTCCATGAGCCGGTCGCTGATCGTATTGATGGAGATTCGTTTGAAATCGTAGCGCTGACACCTCGACAGAATCGTAATCGGGATCTTGTGGGCTTCGGTAGTCGCCAGGATAAAGATCACATAGGAAGGCGGCTCTTCCAGCGTTTTCAGAAGCGCATTGAAAGCTCCGATGGAAAGCATATGCACCTCATCGATAATGTAGACCTTGTATTTTCCTGTGGTGGGCGAATAGGCGACCTCCTCCCGGATTTCACGGATGTTGTCCACACCGTTGTTGGATGCGGCATCGATCTCGATGACGTTCATGGAAGTGCCCGCAGCGATGGCCTTGCAGGTCTCACACTCCCCGCAGGGATTTCCGTCCACGGGATGCTCACAGTTGACGGCCTTTGCCAGAATCTTGGCTACGCTTGTCTTTCCGGTACCTCTGGTCCCACAAAAAAGATAGGCGTGGCCAATACGGTCCGCCATGATCTGATTTTTCAGTGTTTTCACAATATGGTCCTGACCCTTCACCGAAGCGAAGGAGTCAGGACGGAATTTACGATATAACGCGGTATAACCCATGGATCATCAATCTCCGAAACTGATTCCGGTAAGTTTTGCCTGACGGATGATCTGGTCGTCCGGGGAAACCATTTTCAGTTTGCCGGAAACCTCAGCTAAGGGAACTTTCTTACACTTACCGTTGACTATTCCAACCATGTAGCCATACTCTTCTTTCAGGATCAGCTGAGCTGCTGCCGCACCCAGTCTCGTGGAAAGAACACGGTCGTAGGGGCAGGGACTTCCGCCTCGCTGTGTATGACCCGGAACGGTGATACGAACTTCCACTCCGGTCTTTTCCAGGATCTGGTCTGCCAGCTCGTAGGAAACGGAAGGATGTTTGCGGTTTGCCAGTTTCTCTTTGTATTCCTTCTTGGAAAGAGCTGCGTCTTCTTTGGAGATCGCACCCTCTGCCACTGCCAGAATGGTAAAACCTTTTCCTGCTTTGGTTCTCTTGTCGATGGCTTCCACAACTTTGTCAATATCGTAGGGAATCTCGGGGATCAGCACGATATCAGCGCCGCCTGCGATACCGGCGTACAGCGTCAGCCAGCCAACCTTATGGCCCATAACCTCAACAATGAATACACGGTTGTGGGAAGCTGCCGTCGTGTGGATGCAGTCGATGGCATCTGTGGCAATATCCACAGCGCTCTGGAAACCAAAGGTCATATCGGTCCCGTAAATATCATTATCAATGGTCTTCGGCAGATGAATGATGTTCAGCCCCTCTTCACGGAGAAGGTTTGCCGTCTTCTGTGTGCCGTTTCCGCCAAGGATGACAAGACAGTCCAGACGGAGCTTGTAATAATTCTGTTTCATCGCTTCAACCTTATCCAGGCCGTTTTCATCGGGCACCCGCATAAGTTTAAAGGGCTGACGGGAAGACCCAAGGATGGTGCCTCCTTTTGTCAGAATACCGGAAAAATCTTTGGCCGTGAGCATACGGTAATCGCCGTAGATCAGACCCTTGTATCCGTTCATGAAGCCGTACACTTCCAATTCGTCAAGGCTGTTGCTGAGGCTCTTCACAACACCTCTCATTGTAGCATTTAATGCCTGGCAGTCACCGCCGCTGGTTAATAAACCGATTCGCTTCATAGTGTATCACATCCTTTTCGTTTGATGAATTCCATATACCATTCGCCGCTCGCGATGAGCAGGCTTCGCCTGTTCCCGCTCACTGTTATTCATTATATCATATTTTTTATGGTTCACAACAAAGAAATTGGGCATTTTTAAAAGAAAAAAGTGCGAAGCCGGTCAAATGATCAGAGCCTCACACTTTTACGGAGATGGAGGGATTTGAACCCTCGCACCGGTTGCCCGGCCTGCCGCATTTCGAGTGCGGTCTCTTCAGCCACTTGAGTACATCTCCTTATAAAACGAACCATGTTTTATTATAACGGGTGAAGTAAGATGCGTCAAGAGATTGTTTTGATTTCAGCAGTTATGCCGGGAGGAATATCATCCCTTCCGGATGTTTCAGGGCGACATCCTCCTTACAGATATTCGGGCTGATATAAATCTGACGGATGTTTTCTTCTGTTTCCCATTTTCCATCCACCAGTCTCATATTGACAGGAATCAGCCTGCCCTCAATCTTCAGAAGAGCCGCCGTCTTCAGCCAGGTTTCTGCTGCCCGGGTCCAGGCATACCGGGACAGGGAGCTGTCTGTATGTTCCGGATATCCGTGCGCAATTTTATACTGCACTCCGTAATCCTTTTCCTCCAGCTGGGCCAGATTTTTACGGATTCCTTCATAGCCGCCGCCCCGGATATAATCTGCTTCATAGCAGCTGTACATACTTCCGTCCTTCCGGGTTTTACAGAAATTCGTGATGAAACCATTCCAGGAATCAAGCATCGCCTGATCCTTTTTAAACAGAATGCCATCCCAGAACAGAGCTTCTGCCTGCCAGATCGTCCAGGCACGATGAAAGCTTAAGACTTCATCCGCAAATTCCGCATACCGCTCATCATAACGGATGTGTGCGCAAAAATACAAAAGTGCCAGTGCCGTGCAGGAAATCGCCCCATCCTCCATCTCCGGTTCCGTCAGTTCCGACCTGCTTCCCTCTGTTGGAAAAGAATAGCCTCTCCTGTATAAAAAAGCAGCCATCTTCTCTGCTTTCTTTCGGAATGTTTCAGCCAGCGGGTCCTGCCGTTCCCCGAGAAAACAGGCCATATCTGCAGAGGGATCATCGGACAGCAGACCGTCGTGTAATCCTCCCCGTTAAACACCATGCCGTCCCGCATATAGTTCTCCGTCAGTTCCAGAAGTGCATTCTTCTCATAGGTCAGAAGCTTCTCCTCCTGATAAAGCCGGTAGGCATCCAGCAGGATCGAAACCCCGAAAAACTGCTCCTGGATACGGTCAGACTGATAAATATGCCAGGCGGCATGGCCATCAGACGGGAACGGGACAATTGTCCTTCTCGGCACCATTCCGGTTTTTCCCATGATTATGCCCAGTTCTTTCCGGACAACTCCATCATAAGCACGGAAGTTATGGAGCTGCATATTTTTAAGCATGGCCCACACAAAGCAGCCGCCTTCGCAGAGATTATCGTCGCAGTGATATGGCTTTCGTATGGCATCACAGCTTTTATCAAACAGACGGATCAGATTTCCCCCGTTCCATACTACGGAATTTAATCCCTGTCTTCCCTCTGTGACCGGTATGACCGTATGAAAACCAAGCTCCTGCATTTCTATTTTTCCATCCGGCCCGCTCTCACTGATTTTTCCGGCTGGGGAAACAACCTGATATTTTTCTGCTCCTCCAAAGGACTTCACATAAGCCTCCCCCTCAAAACCACCGCTTGACAAATTCACCGTCACGGAACGTCCATAGAGACCGCACAACTCCTGAAAGGCAGCTTCCGGGGAATCCATACACAGAAGGGAGAGCTCGATCTTCTTTCTCCCGCTTCCCCCATATAAACGGTCAAACGAAGCCAGAAACTGAAAATTCAGAATAAAATGGCTGACACTGTAGGGGGAATATTTGATTTTCCATCCGTCACATTCCGTCTCTGCCACTGCGATCAGAATTTTCCCTTCCGGAGAACGCATCAGGCAGTACATGTGTTTTCCATCTGCGGAAGTATAAGGCGACGTGGGAAGAAACTGTCTCCGATAGCAGTCTCCCTTTTTTCCCATAAAATTCAGCTCAAGATTCAGCCCAAATTCAGATATCTCCCGGTTTTGGGTCTCACTGGAAATACGGAGTCCTCTTTCCGTCAGCTGATACTCCGTACAGATCTGCTGTTTCCGGTCAATATAGCGGAGTTTTTCTCCCGTTTTTTCTTTTTTCACTTCCTGTTCCCCGTAAACACAGCTGTGATCGGAATAAGATTCTGCCTCCTCATGGGGTATTTTCCGGATATCTTCTGTAGTCAGAGTATAACCGGCGGTTCCCGGTTTCCCGTTTTTATCTACGAAATTGTTTCCTGTCTTTTTTTCACAGAAGGAAATGATTACGCCTTCCTCTGTAACTGTAAGGGAATAATTTTCGTTCTCCGGTCTCATTTTTCTCCTCTCCGACTTCCCGTACCAGGAAAGCCTTGCCCGTTTTCTTATCCGACCCGGATCGTAATCACGGCTTGCGTATTTCCCTCCGGCGCATGCCGGTATTCCAGTTCTCCATTTTCTCCATAAATCAGATGGATTCTGTCATAAACATTCCGGATGCCGAAGCTCTCCTTATCCGTCTCAAAAACATTTTCTCCCCGGATATAACGGTTGATCTCATCGGTGTCCACGCCTGTCCCGTCATCCTCCACGGAGATGAACAGTGTTTCCTTCTCCTCCAGCCGGGCACGGATCGTCACGGATCCTTCTCCTTTCTGATCTCTGCTGTGAAGGATCGCATTCTCCACCAGTGGCTGGATGATCAGCTTCGGAATCAGTATTTTTTCACATTCTGCCTCGATCTGATAATAAAATTGAAAACAGTTATCGAAGCTCAGACGCTGGATTTCCTCATATTTCTGAATCATGGAAATTTCTGTCTGAAGCGGAACCAGCCCGTCCGGATTTCTCGTATTGTATCTCATAAGATCAGACAAAAGCTTCAACTGCTCTGCGATCTGGTCTTCACCATTGAGCAGGGCCAGCCCGCCTACCGCACTGAGGGTATTAAAAACAAAATGGGGGTTGATCTGCATCTGCAAAGCATGGATCTCCGCATTTTTCTGCTTTTCCGCCTGCTCCCATACCTTCTTTATCAGCTCCCGTATCTTCTCCTGCATCCGGTTATAGCTCCGGAACAGGCCGCCAATCTCATCCTTTCCAAGGAAGGAAGCATCCACCTCCTCCACCACGCCCTTTTCCATTTCTCCGGAAAGCTTTCTCACCGGTCTGAGCATCCATCTGCTGAGAACCGTCATCAGAAAAACGCCGAATAATAAAACAACAAGCATGACTATGAGGATCATCCGCGTCATCTGAAAAGCCATTTTTTCCATATCATAGACCGGGATTGCCGTCAGAAGATAAAGTCCGTGACCAATATCGCTTTTTTCTGTCAGATACTGAATCCCGCCAAATTTTTTATAGGGTGAATTTTGTGTCTCATTCTCAATATACTCTGAAATAATATCGGAAGAAAAAACAGGTTCTCCTGCCGTATAGAGGATATTACCATTCCCATTGGAAAGGCAGATCTGTGTTCCATAGGCCAGATCTGCCGTCTGAATGCAGGAATCCAGCCACTGCATGCTGATATTTGCCACGATTACCCCCAGAGAGCGAACCGCATATTCATTTCTGTAACCAAGTGATTTGTAGCTTAGCTGCTTTGCCAGAAAAATCCGGTCCTGGTATTCCGCTTTCTGGAACCAGTAGTTTTCTCCGTCGGCTTCCAGCGCCTTCCGGTACCACTCCTCCTGCTCTGCGTTCCCACTTTTTACGATCTTCGTATTTTCCTTTCCAAAGCCCTGCCAGCCCGTCAGCAGGTGCGCCACCGGATATTCTTCCGGCACCAGAAGGACTACGGAAAGATTTTCCTCCGCCGAAGCCACCTGGAACAGGTCATAAAACGTATCCTGGTTATGTGCAAGAAGCTTGATATTCTCATAGAGATTGGACTGGTCTTCCTGAGGTTTATAATTGACAATCTGGTCCACAATGTTTGACAGATTGCTTTCAGTCGGTATCTGGTAGGCAGTTTCGTTGTCATTCACCACATGGATGGCCTCAAAGATCGTATCAAAAAAGCCGGAAGCTTTCCGGGCGTTTGTCTGTATGATGCCTTCCATGGAATTTCGAACCGTTTCAGCAGACATCCGGTAATAATAGCGGTATAAAAACACACTGGAACCAGTCACCAGAAATGCCAGCACCAGACAGATCAGAGCCGGTATCTTTATTCCTATGGAAATATCCCTCAGTTTATACGTTCTCTTCATCCTCTCCCTGCTTTCCGTAGCGGTATTCCAGCGGTTTGATCTTCATCTTCTGCTGGAAAACTTTTGTAAAATAACCGGGATCCGTATAACCCACTTCGCCTGCGATCTCTTTTATGGATTTCTTCGTCGTCCTCAGGAGCTCACAGGCCCTATCGAGACGCATTCTGGCGATATGATCAACCAGCTTTATCCCTGTCTGCTCCGTAAAAATCCGTCCCAGATAGGCAGAAGACATATGAAGAAGTTCCCCAAGCATATGGACATTAAAATCCGGTTCCCGGTATTTTTCCCTTACAATGCTCTGGATCTGCCGGACCAGTTCATTTTCTGTTTCCGGCTGTCCGTTTTTCTCCATTTCTTCCCTGTATTGCTGTCTTACAAAGGAAAAACATTCTTCTGTATCCAGACCGGACAGGATTTCTTCTGTCCGCTGCTCCATTGCAAATAAATATTTCACATTTTCCTGTTTCCCACGATAACGGTAACTAAACAGCGGATGCAGAAGATGCGTCCACACATCTTCGTACTGAAACTGTCTCTGTTCACAGCATTCCTTCAGCTGCTCCATAAACTGTTCCAGGGCTTTTCCGTTATTTTCATTCAGGATATTTTCCAGATAATCCCTGTATTCATCCTTCAGGATCCTCCTGATAAATTCCTGGTTCTCCCTCTGGAGTGAAATATCCTTCACCAGCTCTTCCACTTCCTCCAGGCTTTTCCTGTCAAGGGGCTTCAGGATATAGCCCTTCGCATGATACCGGAGAGCCAGCTGTGCCGTGACAAAGTCTTCATAGCCGCTCAGAAAAATAAACGAAATATCCGGAAATTTTTCATAGATCAGACGGCAGAGTTCTTTTCCGTCCATAACAGGCATTTTCACATCGCTGATAATGATATTGGGCCGGTGCTCCTGAATGAGCTCCAGAGCCTGGGCTCCGTTACAGCATACGTCGATTTCATGGCAGCCAAGCTTTTCCCAGTGAATCCCCTCTCTGAGACAGCGGCATATAATACGGTCATCATCTACAATCAAAACACGCACAGCTTCACATCTCCATTTTTTCTTCCCATCATAAAACAATTTTTTCCTGTTGTCTACTGCCGGATTTTGCCTTTTATCCCCCCGTCGGCTACCAGGTAAAAAAGCACAGTCCCTTCCGGGATGTGCTTTTTTACCTGAGTAAGCCTGCGTTTCAATCATTCTGCTGCTGTTTCTGCAGCTTCTGTGTTTTCTGCCGTCTCGGTGGCTTCCACAGTCTCAGCAGCTTCTGAGGTTTCAGCTGCTTCTACCGTCTCAGTCTCTGACACAGTCTCCGTGGCTGTTTCGGTCTCAGCTGCCGTCTCAGTGGCTTCGGTTGTTTCTGCTGTTTCTGCAGCAGTTTCGGTAGCTTCTGTTGTTTCTGCGGCTTCCGTCTCCTGTGATGCGCGGAAGGCATCCCACTGTTTCTGGGCCTCTGCAATTATTGCGTCAATTCCCGCTGCCTTTGCCGCCTCCTAATACTGGGGCAGATATTCATCGGGATCATATACGCCTCTGTTGAGAAGTGCCATATACTCTTTTTCCACATTCTCCAGGGCAGCCAGTTCTGCCTCCACAGCTGACGTATCAAAGCGGAAACCGTTTGTCACACTGACTTCCAGAGCATTGTTAAAATCGTCATAGACCTTCTTTTTGTCGTCGGATTCACCCACCATAGGGGTCGGTGTAGTGACGTTGCAGACAATCCAGGCTCCCGGATAAGAATAGCCTGAATCCGGAATCAGCTCCACTTTTCCATCCACCAGGTTATAATGTTTTCCCTCGATGCCATAGACAGCCAGGTCTGCCAGTGTCCGGTCCGTATTCAAAAGCTCCACGCATTTCATGACCGCATCGATTTTTTCTGTCTTTGCATTTACCATCAGGGCAGAGCCTGCTGCCATATCGGTATCGATATAGCATTTCGTCATCGGGATAACTTCACATTCCATCCCGGAACAGTTGGATGCCTGTGCCTTGTTATCCGGTACCAGGATCCAACCGTTAAAACCCTTATCTCCTGTTTTTCTCTTGGCAGCTACGTCATTATGTAAATCTTCTACCGCCTCTTCTTCATTGATATAGCCTTTTTCAAATCAGGAATGCATCCGGTCCAGATCCACAAAAGAAATAGCACGATTATCCTTTTACTGCCCCCAGGGTCAGTCCTTTTACAAAATATTTTTCAAAAAACGGATATGCGATCATAATCGGGCCGAGCACGACAAAGAGAAGCGCCATCCGCACGCCTTCTGCCGGGATTGTGTCAAACAGGGCCGCGGCCACATTGGCGGGAACTCTTCCGCTGTTTAACACATCCAGATTCTTCTGGATCCGCATCAGCAGAAGCTGCAGGGGCGTCAGGTTCTTGTTGGTAATGTAAAGCATTCCTGTCTGCCAGTCATTCCACTTTGCCACAACATTCATAAAGCCGAGGGCGGCAAGCATGGGAGGCATCAGTGGGAGACAGATCTTGCTGTAAATTTGAAACTCTCCTGCCCCGTCAATCTTGGCCGATTCAATCAGCGCATCGGTGATATTGGTCTGGATATAGGTACGCATCATAAAGACGGTCATGGCACTGACAGCAGGTATGCAAAGAATCCAGATGGTATCCTTCATATGGTATACCGTCGAGCGGATCAGGTAATGAGAAAGTGTACCGCCATCAAAAAGCATGGTGATCAGAAGCATGATATTCAGAAAACCTCTCAGCTGAAACTGCTTTCTGGCCAGGGTATAGGCCAGCATGCTGCAAATCAGAAGTCCGGCAAAGGTATCAAACAGCGTGATAAAGATCGTTACCCTGTAGGAAACCAGGATCTGGTCCTTCATGTTCCATATGTATTCCCAGGCTGCGGTTGACCACTTCTCAGGGAAGAAGCTGAATCCATTCAGCGTCAGCGCCGTTTCATCTGTAAAGCTTGCGATCAGTACCAGAAGGATGGGCAGGATACAGGCTGCAGCGCAAAGGATCAAAATAAACAGTAAAATAATCTGTCCTATTTTTTTTGTTTTCATCATAACCTCCTAAAACAGCGCATTTTCCGGCGATATTTTCTTTACGATCAGGTTGACCACCACCGTCATCACGCAGCCGATCACAGACTGATAGAAAGTAACGGCAGCCGTCACGCCGAAATTGGCGGATGTGGTGATCGCATTCAGTACATAGGAATCCAGCACTTGGGTCGTGGAATAAAGGGCACCGCTGTTTTTTGTCACCTGATAGAACAGTCCCGTATTGGAATGCATGATACCTCCCAGTCCCAGCAGAAGCTTAATGGAAATCATCGGAACCAGCATCGGGATGGTGATGTAACGGATCTGTTTCCATTTGTTTGCCCCGTCCAGGGAGGCCGCCTCATACATTTCCTGGTCAATACCGCTGAGGGCTGACAGATAAAGAATGGAGCCGTAACCAGCGCTGATCCAGACATTTACGATCGTCAGAATCAAAGGCCAGTAGCCGGCGCTCAGATAAAAGTCAATGGGTTCTCCTCCCAGCAGCGTGATCAGGTGGTTCAGCATTCCGGTCCTTTTATTCAGAAACGCATTGACAATATACTGAAGTGCCACAGCGGAAATAAAGGTCGGCAGGATCACCGCACTGTGAAGATATTTTCCGGCCCGCTTAAAGGCCAGTTCACTGATTGCAATTGCCAGCGCGATCTCACAGATCACTCCCACAAGGGTAAAAATCACATAGTATCCGACGGTGTTTCGGGTGATTCTCCAGTAGGTGTCCCCCACAAGGAAAAGCTGCTTGAAGTTGGAAAAGCCGCACCAGGCGCTTTCATAGAGCCCCTTGGAATAATCAAACTTTTTAAAGGCCAGTACCAGGCCGGTCATGGGCACATAGTTAAACAGAATCAGCAGGATCACTGCCGGGAGCGCCATCAAAACCAGTGTCCTATCTTTCCAGAGCCTTTTCACACTTTTTTGAACCTGTTTCATTTTCCTTTCTCCTCTTTTTCTGACTGTTTTCGTAACTGTTCAGTACCTTCACAGTTACGAGCAAAAATCCAATAAAAATCGCC